>Ga0209816_1000066_pt1 | contig 79306 bp, 81 predicted proteins | sample CoawatmetaG01DNA_FD_187509 | JGI IMG/M metagenome (GOLD analysis project Ga0209816, IMG submission 187509) | Marine microbial communities from the West Antarctic Peninsula - Coastal water metaG017-DNA (SPAdes) (version 2) | ecosystem: Environmental > Aquatic > Marine > Coastal ...
TGGCCGCCCCCTTCTCTTTCAGCCGGATCGCCTCTTCCACCGCGATCTCGTCGAACGGGTTCATCGACATCTTCACGTTCGCCAGATCGACGCCCGTCCCGTCCGCCTTCACCCGCGGCTTCACATTATAATCCAACACCCGCTTCACGGGCACGACGATCTTCATAACCACTCTCTCAATCAGAAGCTGAAGCGGCCGCCGATCGACGCCACGAATGCACGCGCATTCTGCACCTGGCCGTTGGTCAGGATCGGCGTCTGCACCGCGGTCCCCGCATAGGCGGCGGTGCGGCGGTCGATGCTGGCATTGGCGAAGTCGATATAGCTGCCCGCCGCATCCAGCGTGAAGCGCGGCGTCACCTTGTACGAGCCACCGATCGAGTAGTTCCAGCGATTGGCATCGGGAACACGCGCATCGCGATTGCCGTCCTGCGTCGGCGTGATGCCGCGCTGCACGCCCGCACGCACCGTCAGCCGGTCATTGGCCGCATAGTCGAAACCGCCGGCCAGCGACCAGCTGTTGCGGTAATTTTCGGGGATCGCGGTGTTGATCGGCGCGCCCAGCCGGATCGCGTCGAAATCCGCCCAGGTGAAGCGCACCACCTGCGCGTTCAGCGTCAGCTTGTCGGTGGTGCGGAAACGACCCGCGACGATGATCTGTGCCGGCGTGTAGAATTCCGCCGTCGCCCCGTCGATCGTCCGGTTCTGCCCGGCCAGCGGCCCGACCAGCCCGCCGACCTCCAACGTGCCCTTCAGCTTGTGCTTGATATTCGACTTATAGCTGATGCCGACGGTCGCCCAGTCATTGTGCAGCTGGACACCGGCGGTCCAGCCCAGATCCCAGCCATCGCCCTTCAGCCGCTGATAACCATCGGGCAGCGCCGAGGAGAGATTGGGCAGCGCATTGCCGAGTTCGGCCTTGGTATATTCCACGTTCAGCCCGCCGCCGACACGCAGCCAGTCGAGCACCGCGATACCGACCGAGGGCTGGATGTCGATGGTGCGCAGCTCGGTCTTCAGCGCGCTGTACCGCGCCCAGCTGCTCCCGCCATATTCGGTCGTGAAGCTGTAGGGCGAGGTGACGGCCAGGCCGACCGCGACCCGGTCGCCAAGTGGAATGGCGACCGCACCCGACGGCACGACGCCGCGATTGATCGGGTCGCTCGACACACGGTCCCCGCCGACCGGCTGGAAGGTCGTCTGGCCCGGGCGGCGGATCAGCGTGCCGTTGTCGACGACATCACCCTTCGGAATGATCGCCGAGGCGCCCAGCACCGCTTCGCCCCGCTCCATCCCCGCGATCGACGCCGGGTTCCACCAAAGCGAGGAAGCCCCGGTATCGGCGCCTTCACCCGAAAAGGCGCGGCCCTGACCACGGGTCGACTGTTCCTGAAGATAGAAAGCCTGGCCATAAGCCGCGCCCGCAAAGGCGAAGGAGGACGAGACGATGGCGGTGGCCAGCAGCGGCGCCTTGAAGGACTTTTTCATGAGCATACTCCCCAGGATTTTTTGTAATTGGCAAAAGGATCAGCGGATACGGGTCCAGGTCTGCGTCTTGCAGAGCGGCACGAAGACACAGCCGCGCACCTTCAGCGTGTCCGCCCCTTCGGGGGTCAGCTTGGCGCTATAGGTCTTGCCATCCTCGGCATTATAGATGGTGCCGCCGCTCCATGCCGCGCCATCCTGCGCAAAGCCCTGCAGGATCAGCAGGTTCTTGATCGGGCGGTTGCGCAGCTTGGGATCGCGGTTGTTCCCGTCGGTCAGGTTCGGATTGGCGCGCAACCCCTCGGACGACAGGATGCGGCCACAGACCGACGTGCCGCACTTCTGGATCTCGACCACACCGCCGCGCGTCTGGGTCTGCCAGCGACCGACGACCGAGTCCGCATTCGGACCGGCACCGGCGCCTGCAAGCGCTATCGTCATCAGGGTCAACAACATGCCTCAACTCCTCTCCATGCCCGCTGTCCGGGCCGAGACGCCGGTTGTGCCCGGTCGCCCCTGAATTTCCCTATACGTCCGTCACATGACGCATAGGATAACAATCCATCATGCCTACGATGCCGGTGACACGCAATCAAGCGCAACCGGCATCGCCATATATCAAAACGCTTCCAGCTCCAGCGCCATGGTCGAGCGCTTGCCCGACTTGATCGCCAGGAACGCCGCCGTCGCCTGTGGCAGGATGCGGTCGAAGAAGAACCCGGCGGTGGCGAGCTTGGCCTTGTAGAAGCTCGCCTCGTCGGTGCCCTCGGCCAGACGCTCGGTCGCGATCCGTGCCGACTTCAGGAAGCAATGCCCGATGCCCACCAGGCCCAGCAGGCGGAGGTAATCGGTCGCAGCAGCGCCCGCTTCCTCGGGGTCCTTCATGCCCTTTTGTGCGATCATGCCGGTGCTGAGCTGCAGCGCGCCGAAGGCCTGCTGCATCCCCGCCGCCCAGCCGGTGATGGCCTTATCATCGTGCTTTACCAGCGCCTCGACCTGCTCCGACACCGCGTGGAAGAAGGGGCGCATATAGCGGCCCATATGCGCGGGCATCTTGCGCCCGACGAGATCGAGCGCCTGGACGCCGTTGGTGCCCTCATAGATTTGCGCGATACGGGCGTCGCGGACGAACTGCTCGATGCCGTGATCGCGGATATAGCCGTGCCCACCATGGACTTGCACCGCCATGTTCGCCGCGTCGAAGGCGAGATCGGTGAACAGCGCCTTCACGACCGGGGTCATCAGCGCGACGAAGTCCGACGCGCGCGACTTGTCCGCCGGGTCCACCGCATTCGCTTCCGCATCCAGCCCCCGCGCCGCCCATTGCCCCAGCGCACGACACCCTTCCGCATAGGCGCGCATGGTCATCAGCATCCGACGCACGTCCGGGTGGACGATGACCGGATCGGCGGGCAGGTCGGGACACGCCGCTCCGCCCAGCGCGCGGCCCTGCAAGCGATCCTTCGCATAGGCCACGGCCGACTGGTACGCGACCTCATTGATGCCCAGGCCCTGAATGCCGACCGAGACGCGCTCGGTGTTCATCATGGTGAACATCGCGGCCAGGCCCTTGTTCAGCTCTCCCACGACCCAGCCCTTGGAATCGTTGAACTCCAGCTGGCAGGTGGCCGAGGCCTTCAGGCCCATCTTATGCTCGATCGCCGCCACGCTGACGCCGTTCGCGGGGCCGACCGAACCGTCATCCTTGGGCAGATATTTCGGCACCAGGAACAGGCTGATCCCCTTCACCCCCTTGGGCGCATCGGGCGTGCGCGCGAGAACGAGGTGAATGACATTGTCGGTCAGGTCATGGTCGCCCGCCGAGATGAAGATCTTGCCGCCGGTGAGGAGGTACGAACCATCCTCCTGCGGCTCGGCACGGGTGCGCAGCAGGCCGAGATCGGTACCGCAATGCGCCTCGGTCAGGCACATCGTCCCGGACCATTCGCCCGAAATCATCCTGGGCAGATAGAATTGCTTCAGGTCTTCCGAGCCATGGCCCATCAGCGCGGTGGTCGCGCCGTGGGTCAGGCCGGGATAGAGGCTGAACGACAAATTGGTCGCGCAGATCATCTCCTCGACCAGCTTGTTCACCGCCTCGGGCAGCCCCTGCCCGCCATATTCGACCGGCGAGGCGAGCGCGGCCCAGCCGCCCTCGCAGAACTGGCGATAGGCGTCCTTGAACCCGGCGGGCGTACGGACGACGCCATTCTCCAGCTTGCACCCTTCGATGTCGCCGGTGGCATTGAGCGGCAGCAGGACGTCCTGCGTGACACGTGCGGCCTCTTCGAGGATCGCGTCGTAGAGTTCGGGCCCGAATTCCTCCTGCCCCGCGACGGGGCCGAACTCGTCCTCCTTGAACAGCTCGTGGAGGACGAAACGCATGTCGCGCAGCGGCGCGTTATAGACTTGCATGGGATTATCCTCTCCCGATCAATTGCGCAGCGGCTTGCCGGTTTCGAGCATATGCTCGACCCGCGCCTGGGTCCGCGCATCCTTGACGCTTTCCATGAAGGCGGCGCGTTCCAGCTTCAACAGCTGATCCTCGCTCACCTCGTCGATGATGTCGGCTTCGCCACCGGTGACGATGTTCGCCAGACGGCCCGCGACCACCACGTCGTATGGCGTCGCGACGCCCTTCTTGGCGAAGTCGGCGACCGCGCCGTTGAAGGCGACGCGTCCGGCCGCGCCCGGCAGGCGGAAGACGGGCTTTTCAGGCGCCTGATAACCCTCGACCAGCGACAGCGCCTTCTGCTTGGCATCGGCCAGCAGACGGTCGCGGTTCATGGTGATGCCATCGTCCTTGCGGAGATAGCCCAGGTCCTTGGCCAGAGCCGCCGAACGCGACACCTGCGCGGTCGAGATGGTCTCGAACGCCTTCATCACGGCAGGCATCGGCCCCTTGGGCATCTTGGGCGACTTGGCGAGACGGTCGATCAGCTCGCCATTGCCACCCCAGCCGGGGACCAGACCGACGCCGGTCTCGACCAGCCCGATATAGCTCTCCGCATGGGCCTGGATCGCATCGGCGTGGAGCAGGATCTCGCACCCGCCGCCTAGCGCCATGCCGGCCGGAGCCGCGACCACCGGGAAAGGTGCGTATTTCAGCGCCTTGTACGCCTGCTGCCCCGCGACGACCAGCTTGTCGACCTCACCCCAGGCCGCGATATTCACCGCGAACATGGCGAGGCCGAGATTGGCCCCAGCCGAGAAGTTGCTGCCCTCATTATAGATGACCAGCGCCTTATACTGGCTCTTCACCAGCGCGATGGTCTTTTGCAGGAGTGACAGCACCTGCTCGTCGAGCGCGTTCATCTTGCCGGTGAACTCGAACGCGACGACGCCGTCGCCGACATCCCAGGCCGCCGCCGAGCCGTTCTTGAGAAGCGGCTCAGAGCGCAGCTTGATGTCCTCGAGCAGCAGCACGCCCTCGGCGCGGACGACATCTTCATAGTCGCCGCCCAGCGTCAGATATTGCCGCTTGCCATCGACCACACGGTAGAAGGGACGGTCGCCCGCCGTCTCCAGCAGCGCCGGGACCGGCTTGCCCTCGGCGCGCAGCCGCTCGGCCAGCTTGCCCGGGCCCATGCGGTCGATCAGCTCGAACGGGCCGAACTTCCAGTTATAGCCCAGCTTCATCGCGTCATCGATCGCGACCACGTCGTCCGCCGCTTCGCCGACCAGCCCGGCGGCATAGGACAGGACCGGTCCCAGGATCGCCCAGGCATAATCGCCGACCTTGCCTGGCGTCGCGACCAGCGCGGCCAGATCCTTTTCGGCCCGGCCCGGCAGACGTTCCGGCTTCTTCTCCGCGCGATACTCGCCGGTCTTCAGGTCGATCGCCTGCTTGGCCTTGCTGCCGTCGGGCTTGCGGTCGAGGCGGTAGAAGCCGCCCTTGCCCTTGCGGCCAGTAAAGCCCTCCGCAATCATCTTGTCGACCAGCGGCAGCGGACGGATGGTGTCGAAATAGGCGTCGCCTTCCGGCAGGGTCGAGGACAGCGACTTGGCGAGCAGCGGCATCAGGTCGATGCCGACCAAGTCGAGCAGCCCGAAAATGCCGGTCTTGGGCACGCCCATCGGACGACCGCCGATCTGGTCCGCTTCCTCGACGGTCAGCCCCTGGTCGAGCGCGGCGTTGAGCGCGATCGCCAGCCAATAGGTGCCGATGCGGTTGGCGATGAAGCCCGGCGTATCCTTGGCGCGGACGATCCGCTTGCCCATGCGGTGATCGACGAACTGCTCGACCTTGGCCGCGACACCGGCATCGGTGTGCTCGGAGGTGACGATCTCGATCAGCCGCATATAGCGCGGCGGATTGAAGAAATGGGTGATGAGGAAGTCGCGCCTGAACTGCTCCGACCGCCCCTCGACCAGATGACCGAGCGGGATGGTCGAGGTGTTGGACGACACCGCCGTGCCGGGGCGCTTCATCGTCTCCAGCTTGGCATAGAGCGATTGCTTGATGTCCAGCCGCTCGACCACCGCCTCCACGATCCAGTCGCACTCGGCGACCTTGTCGAGATGATCCTCGATATTGCCCGTTTCCACCAGCTTGGCGGCGGCAGGCGACATGAAGGGTGCGGGCTCGGTCTTGAGCATCTTTGCAACCGCGCCCTTGGCGACGGCGTCACGGTCGCTGCCATCCCTGGGCACGATGTCGAGCAGCAGGACGGGCACACCGGCATTGGCGACCTGCGCCGCGATGCCCGCGCCCATCACGCCTGCGCCAATCACGCAAACCTTATTGATCGTGTCAGCCATCATGCACGCTCCAGAACAGTCGCGATGCCCTGCCCGCCGCCGATGCACTGGGTGGCGAGCGCGTACTGGCCGCCGTCGCGCGCCAGCAGCGCCGCCGCCTTGCCGACGATACGCGCCCCGGTCGCGCCCAGCGGATGGCCGATCGCGATCGCGCCGCCGTCCTTGTTGATCGTGTCTTCCTTCAGGCCCAGATCGCGGATGCAGGCGATCGCCTGGCTGGCAAAGGCTTCGTTGATCTCGACCACGTCGAGGTCGCTCGACGCGATACCCGCCCGCGACAGTGCCTTCTTGGACGAGGCGATCGGACCCAGGCCCATCGTCTCGGGCTCGCAGCCCGAAATGGCGACCGACTTGATACGGGCGAGGATGGTCAGGCCATGCTTCTTGGCGAACTCTTCCGACGTGACCAGCACGGCGGCGGCGCCATCGGTCAGCGGCGAGGCGGTGCCCGCCGTCACCGTGCCGTCCTTGTCGAAGGCAGGCTTCAGGCCGGACAGCACCTCTTCGGTCGTGTCGGGACGGATCAGGCCGTCCTCGGTCACATCGCCCGCCTTGGTGTGGATCGGCACGATCTCATCGGCCAGACGCCCGGCCGAACGCGCCTCGGCAGCCTTTTTCTGGCTGACGACCGCGAACTTCTCCTGCTCGGCGCGGGTGATCTGGTACTTCTGCGCGACATTCTCGGCAGTCTGGCCCATGCCCATATAGGCGCCCGGTCGGGCGGCGGCGAGTTCGGGATTGGGGAGAGGATTGTAGCCCCCCATCGGCACGCGGCTCATCGACTCGATACCGGCGCAGATGAACGCCTCGCCCGCGCCGATCTGGATCTGGCCCATGGCGATGTGGATGGCCGACATGGACGACCCGCAAAAACGGTTCACCGTCATGCCGCCGACAGACAGCGGCAGGTCCGCCAGCAGCCCGATCAGCCGCGCGACGTTCATGCCCTGCTCGCCCTCGGGGAAGGCGCAGCCCAGGATGATGTCCTCGATCTCCGAGGCATCGACGCCGGTCCGTTCGATCAGGCCGCGAATCACCTGCGCGGTCAGGTCATCGGGACGAACCCGTGCGAGCGCGCCCTTGCCAGCCTGGGTGAAGGGAGAGCGGGCATAGCCTGCGATCACGATGTTGGTCATCCAATCCTCTCTTTATGGGCTTGCGGCCTAACGTTAAGGTGCGTTACCTACCCTATACGTCAACACAATAAGCAACTCGACCGCAATCGACAACCGGGTATGGTCGAAAAAAGATACAGGAGAGTGACGCGATGACGGCAGAAGCCATCGGAGGAGCCACTATAGCCGGGGTACCGGGCCAGGCGACGGGACGCCCGCTGGTCTTCGAGCCGCGATTGCTGACCGACATGTTCGAGACCACGGTACGGCGCCATGGTGCCCGCCCCGCCATCGACTTCATGGGCCGAATCACGCGCTATGACGATCTGGGCGCCATGGTCGACAAGGCCGCCGCCGGACTACAGGCATTGGGGGTGAAGCCCGGCACCCGCGTCGCGCTCTGCCTGCCCAACATCATCTATTACCCGGTCCTGTTCTTCGCCACGCTCAAGGCCGGGGGCATCGTCGTCAACGTCAACCCGCTCTATGTCGATCGCGAACTGTGCCACCTGCTGGAGGATTCGGGCGCGGAGATCATCGCGACCTGCGACATCCCCGACATCTATGCGCGCGTCAGCAAGGCCGCCGAAAAGCTGTCAGTGCGCCACGTCATTTCCTGCCCCGTTGCCGATGCGCTGCCCGTCGTGAAGAGCTTTGCCTATCGCCTGTTCAAGCGCGCGATGATCGCCGCGCCCGGCCCCTCGCCCCGGCACCTGACCTTCGCCCAGCTGACGAAGCGCGGGGGCACGCCGACCCCGGTATCGGCCAAGCCCGATGATGTGGCCGTGCTGCAATATACCGGCGGCACCACCGGGAGCCCCAAGGCGGCGATGCTCTCCCATGCCAATCTGATCGCCAATGCCGATGCGATGGTCATCCATACCGGCGGCGAGGCGATGGTCGGCGAGGAGCGCATACTGGGCGTCCTGCCCCTCTTCCACGTCTTTGCGCTGACGACCGTGCTCAGCTTCGCGATCCGGGTCGGGGCCGAGATGATCCTGCTCCCCCGGTTCGAGCTGGACCAGGTGCTCAAGACCATCGCGCGCAGCCAGCCGACCTATTTCCCCGCCGTCCCGACCATCTACAACGCGATCGCGGGCGTGGCCGAGGCGCGCAAGGTCGACCTGTCGGCGATCAAGGCGTGCATCTCCGGCGGCGCGCCCTTGCCCGCCGAAGTGCGCGTGGCGTTCGAAAACACGACCGGCGGCAAGCTGGTCGAGGGCTATGGCCTGTCGGAAGCATCGCCGATCATCACCTGCAATCCGATCATCGGCGAGAATAAGGGCGGGTCCGCAGGCCTGCCCTTCCCAGGCACGATCATCGAGATCCGCGACCGCGACAACCCCGACCGGCTGATGCCGCCGGGCGAGGTCGGCGAAATCTGCGCACGCGGGCCCCAGGTTATGTCCGGCTATTGGAATAAGCCGACCGAAACCGAACAGGTCTTCATCCATGGCGCGCTACGCACCGGCGATGTCGGCTATCTGGACGAGGACGGCTATCTGTTCATCGTCGACCGGATCAAGGACGTCATCCTGTGCGGCGGCTACAATGTCTATCCGCGCATGATCGAAGAGGCGCTGTACGAGCATCCGGCGGTCGCCGAGGCGGTCGTGATCGGCATTCCCGACGCCTATCGCGGCCAGTCGCCCAAGGCCTTCGTCAAGCTCGCGCCCGACCATCAGGCGACGCCGGAGGAACTCCGTGCCTTTTTACAGGACAAGGTCAGCAAGATCGAGCTTCCCCGCGAAGTCGAAATCCGCGAAAGCCTGCCCAAGACCTTGATCGGCAAATTGTCGAAAAAGGAGCTTGTCGAGGAAGAATTGGCGAAGGCGGCGGCGATGGCCTCGCCCGTGGGGGAATAGACGGTGGGCGAAAATGAGGAACTTCGCGGCATCCAGGATGTCGCGAACAGCCTGGGCGTGACGACGCGCACGCTGCGCTTCTATGAGGATCGCGGGCTGATCGAGCCGCGCCGGGTGGGCACCGCCCGCGTTTATTCCAAGCGGGAGACGGGGCGGATGCAGCTGATCCTGCGCGGCAAGCGGCTGGGCTTTTCGCTGCGCGAGATCGAGGAGTTCCTTCGGCTGTACGACGCGGATCCGCAACATGTCGAACAAATGCGCGTCCTGGCCGAACGCTGCCGCGAGCGGGTGGACGAACTCCGCCAGCAGATGACCGCGCTGGTCCAGACGGTCGAGGAGCTGGAGACGATCGAACGCGAAGCGCGCGAGCGGATCGCGAAGGCGGGCGTTTAACGCCTATTCCTCCCCAAGCTGTGCTTGGGGAGGGGGACCGCGCCCGCAGGGCGTGGTGGAGGGGCTTGGCCGGTTCGTCAAAAACCCCTCCACCATCGCTGGCGCGATGGTCCCCCTCCCCGAGCAAAGCTCAGGGAGGATTTAGGAAGAAGGGCGCCAGCCCAGGCCGAGCGCCTTTTGCAGCGCCACATAGTCATTGGTCAGCCCGGCGACCGCCTGCGACAGCGACTGTTCCGCGGCCACCCGCTGGCGCTCCGCATCCAGCGTGTCGATCAGGGTCGCCGCGCCTGCGCGATACCGCTGCTGCATCAACACCGCCGAGCGGTCCGCCGACGCCTTTGCCCTGGCCAGCGTTGCCACCGTATTGCGCCGCGCCCGGAAGCGCGACAGCGCATCCTCGGCATCGCGCAGCGCCGAGAGGACCGCGCCGCGATACCGCGCCTCCGCCTCGTCGCGCGCGCCCTCGGCCTGGCCGACGCGCGCATTGGCGCGGCCGAAGTTCAGCACATTCCACTGCAGCATCGGCGCGCCCAGCGTCACCAGATTGTCGAGATCGGTCAGCGCGTCGAGCGAGGTCCCGCCGATGCCGATGATCCCCATCAGGTTGAGCCGAGGGAACTTCGCCGCCTCCGCCACACCGATCTTCGCGGTCTGTGCCGCCAGGTTGCGCTCGGCGGCGCGGATGTCGGGGCGGCGCTGGAGCAGCGCGGTCGGATCGCCGACCGCCACCTGCGCCGGGGGCAGCGGCACCGGCGCCGCCGGGGTCAGCCGCTGGTCGAGCGTTCCGGGTGCCTCGCCGATCAGGATGGCCAGCGCATTGAGATAGGTCTCGACCGACGACGATAGCGGCAGGATCTGCGCATCGGTGCTCTCCACCTGGTTGCGCAACCGCTCGACCTCCAGCTGCGACGCGGTGCCGTTATTAAACCGCTGGAGCGTCAGGTTCAGCGTGTCCCGCTGCATCTTCGACGCCTGGCGCGCCAGGATCAGCCGCTGCTGCGCATCGCGAAGCCCGATATAGGCCTGGGCGACGTCGGCGCTGAGCGAGACCTGCGCATCGGCGACATTGGCCTCCGCCGCCTCGGCGCTGGCGCGGGCGGCCTCGACCGTGCGGCGGCGACCGCCGAACAGGTCGATCTCCCAGCTGGCGTCGAAGCCCAGGTTAAAGAAGTCGACATTCGTCCCTGCGCCCGACCCGCCGGATCCGCCACCATTGGCGCCGCCCTGTTCTTCGCCGCCGCCCAGGTTCAGCGCGGGCAGATCGGCATGGAGATAGGTCGCGCTGGCATTGGCGTTGGGCGCCTGGTTGGCGCGCTCCAGCCGCAGCGACGCGCGCGCCTGCTTCAACCGGGCCTGTGCCACCGCGACGTTGGGATTGGACGCCAGCGCCTGCTCTTCCAGCCAGCTCAGCATGGGATCGTTGAGCGTCGTCCACCAGTCGGCGACCGCAGGCGCGGTCGTCGCCAGCGTGGTGTCGGCGCGCACGAACCCGGCGGGCGGGGTCGCGGCCGAGCCGATGGCCTTGGGCGGTCCGGCATAGTTGGGGCCGACGGTGCAGGCCCCCAGCAGGAGGAGCGGGATGAGGGAAAGCTGCTTGCGCATCATGGTTCTCAATGCATCGCCACCGGGCCGCCCTTGGGCAGCGGGCGGAGGAACAGGACAAGCGGCATCACCATGATGATGCCGACGCACAGGATGAAGAACAGGTCGTTATAGGTCATGACCAGCGCCTGCTGCCGGATCGTGTTGCCGATCATGCGCAGCGCGGCGTCACTGTTGCCGAATTGCTGGGTCAGCGCGTCGATCCAGCCCTGGGTCGAACCCGAATTGGCCGACAGCGATTCCTCCAGACGACGTTCGTGCAGGAAGCTGCGCTGATCCTGCACGGTGGCGATACCCGCCAGCGCGAAGGAGCCGCCCAGGTTGCGCGCTGCGCTGAACAGCCCGGCCGCATCGCCCGCCTGCGACGGCGGCACAGAGGAGATGGCGGCCTGGTTCAGGAACAACATGCCCAAAATCGTGCCGACGCCGCGCAGCAGCTGCGAATCCGTGAACGAACTGCCGGTCGAATCCGCAGTCAGCACCGTGTCGATCCCCGCACTCAGCGCCATGATCCCCAGGCCCAGACCCACCGCGATACGGATGTCGACCCTTTTGATGAGGATCGGCGTGAACGGCATCATGATCAGGCTGGGGATACCGCTGAGCAGCACGACCTTGCCCGACTGGAACGCGTTATAGCCCGCGATCGAGGCCAGGAACTGCGGGATCACATAGGAGGTGCCATAGAGCACCATGCCCAGCACGATCCCCATGATGACCACGCTGCCGAACTGACGATCGAGCAGCAACTTCAGGCGGATGACCGGCTTGGACGCGACGAACTGTCCCGCGAACAACAGGCCGAAGCCGACGATCGACAGGACGGTCAGTTCGATGATCTCCCGCGATTCGAACCATTGCTCGCGCTGCCCCTCTTCCAGCACCACGGTCAGGCCGCCCAGCCCCAGCGCCAGCCCGGCAATGCCCAGCCAGTCGGCCTTGGCCAGCTCCGACAGATGCGCCTTCTGGTGTGGCAGACCGACGAGCAGGAGCGTGACGAGCACCGCGCCGACCGGAATGTTCAGGAAAAAGGCATAGTGCCAGCTGACATTCTCGGTCAGCCAGCCGCCGATCAGCGGCCCCATGACGGGGCCCAGAATGGCGGTGACGCCAAAGAACGCCGTGCCGATCGGCTGCTGCTCGCGCGGCAATCGGGTGGCGATGATGGTCAGCGCGGTCGGGATCAACGCGCCGCCGGTAATGCCCTGGCCTGCGCGCCCGATGATCATCATCGTCAGGTTGGTCGACAGACCGCATACGACCGAAAAGCCGGTGAACAGGATCGAGGCGATCAGCAGGAAGGTACGCAGGCCCAGCAGCCGCTCCAGCCAGGCGGACAGCGGGATGATGATGATCTCGGCGACCAGATAGGAGGTCGCGATCCACGTCCCCTCCGTCCCGCTCGCGCCGATCTCGCCCTGGATGGTCGGCAGCGCGGAATTGACGATCGAGATGTCGAGCGTCGCCATCAGCGCGCCGATGCTGCCCGCCGCGACGGCGAGCCAGGCGGTAAGGTCGGCCCTGGCCGGCGCGCCGCCCGCCGGGGCGGCGGCCGAACCGGCCTTCATGCCCTTGGACGGGGCGGCGGCCGCGCTCACCGGCCCTGCGCCCCCTGCCGCGCGTCGTTATGCTGCTCCTGCTGCTCGGCGATCCGCTTCAGCGCGCCCTTGGCGGACCGGGTGTCGACGATCACCTCGACCGACATGCCCGGCACCATCAGCGCACGGGTCTGCGCATCGGCGTCGACCGCGATACGGACGGGCACGCGCTGCACGATCTTGGTGAAATTGCCGGTCGCATTCTGCGGCGGCAGCAGCGAGAATTGCGCACCGGTGCCCGGCGCCACGCTCTCGACATGGCCATGGATTTCGACGCCCGGCAGTGCATCGACCTCGATCTTCACCGGCTGGCCCGGACGCATCAGGCCCAGCTGCGTCTCCTTGAAGTTCGCGTTTATATAGAGCTGGTTGACCGGCACGATCGACATGGTCCGGGTACCGGCCTGCAGGAACTGGCCGACGCGCACCGTCTTGTTGCCGACTCGGCCCGCGATCGAGGCGCGGATCAGGGTCGAGTTCAGATTGACGTCCGCGGCCTCCAGTTGCGCCTTCGCGGCCTGACCCTGCGAACGCGCCTGCTGGACCTGCGCCTCGAGCGTGCCGATACGGCGACGCGACGCGGACAACGCGGCATTGGCCGCCGCGACCTTGGCATTGGCCTGACGCGCCTGGTTCTGAAGCTGGGACAGGCGCTCGCGGCTCTCCGCCCCCGTCGCGGCGAGCGGGGTGTAGCGGGCGACCTCGGCCTGGGCGAAGACGGCGTCGCTCTGCGCGGCGCGAAGATCGGCCTCGGAGCGGTCGATCGCGGCCTGCTGTTCCTTGATCTGCGCCTGCACGCCCTCGACATTGGCGCGCGCCACACCGATCTGCGCCTGGATCTGCGCGGTCTGCGCACGATAGTCGCGGATGTCGATCTGCAGCAGCGGCTGGCCCGCCTGGACATTCTGGTTTTCGCCGACGAACACCTTGTCGACATAGCCTGACACCTTGGGCGCTACCGTCACTGCATCGGCCTGGATGAAGGCGTCGTTGGTCGACTGCATATATTGACCGACGCTGTTGTAGTTCGCGTACCAGAACACGCCGACGATGATGGCGACGGCGGCGACGACCAGCAGGATGATGCGGATACGCCGCTTCTTGCCGGGCGATACGGGGGTGGTGTTCTCCGACTCGGCCGTCTCGTTCTCGGCCGCGCCCTGCCCCTCATTCACTTGGTTTGCGTCGGCCATCCCGGCCTCCCTGTCGATGGAATCAATAGAACTGGATGGTGCATTTGCTCGCACTTGCACAATAAGGCAAGACCATTTATTGAGCTACCTCATATTATGTCCGATCATGAAACCCTGGCGGTCCGCTACAGCCGTATCTATCTGCGCTTCCACCGGCTGCTCGATCGACAGATGGCGGCGCAGGGCGCGTCGCTGGCGCGCACGAAGATGCTCCACTTCATCGCCAACAACGCGCCGGTCCGCGCCGCCGATGTCGCCGACTGGTTCGACCTCGCCCCCCGCACGGTGACGCAGGCGATCGACACGATGGAGCGTGATGGGCTGGTGGTGCGGGTGCCGGATCCCGTCGACCGGCGGGCCAAACGGCTGGACATCACCGAACATGGCCGACAGGTCCTGCAACAGACCGAACCGCTTCGCCGCGCGTTGATCGGCCAGGCCTTCGGACTGTTGAGTGACGAGGAAATTGCGCAATTCGCGCGCATTCTGGACAAGATGGAACAGGCGATCGACAATACGCCGGAGGCTTGAATGCCCTGTGTGTCGCCGCCAGCGTGCCATGGCTTACCCCTGAGTTTCGGTGCCTATCGCCCTTCGCCGTAAAGCTTCAGGGCGGCGGGTGGATCGCTCGGCAATTCGCCCCGCGCGACACGCAGCGCCGCCCGAACGGCGGCCCCCAGGCTGCCGGCCCGGAACGGCTTGGCGATGCAGCCGATAACCAGCGGATGGCCGCCGCGCTCGGGGCAATTTCCGCTGAGGAAAACACATGGGATGCCACGCTCGGCGAGCAGCTGCGCGGCGGTCAGGCCGCTATCGCCTTCGGCCAGCTTGACGTCGCACAGGGCCAGGTCGGGCCGCTCGGTTTCTGCCAGCGTAATCGCCGCCGCGACCGTGTCCGCGATACCGATCACGCGGTGCCCGTGAAGGGTCAGGGCGTCCTCGACCAGCATGGCGACCAGCGCTTCGTCCTCGATGATCAGCAGGTTCAGCGGATCGTCCGCGCTGAAATCGTCACTGGCGCGGCTGGCGATGCCCGTGTTCGCCACCGTCATGCGGCATGACCAAGATCAGGCACCCATCATCCTCGCTCGCCATGGTCGCACGCAGCTGGTGGCAAAGCCGTGCGACCAGCCGATCTCGTTCGACCAGATCCGCGATCCGCCCCCATCCAGCCGCGTCAAACGAGATACGCAGTATTTCGTTCCCCGCCTCTTCGCCGCCCGACTCTTCGGTAACAGTCAGGGCGATGTCGGGCACGCCTTCGGCCCGCGCCATCATTGCGTCGAGCAGCAGCGCGGCCGCCACAGCCCGTTCGATCGGCAGCGCGATCTGCCGGTCCGCGACGATCCGCGCCTCCGGCCCGTCGGCGCGCAGCTGCGCGATCACGTCGCCGAACAACGCCGACAGGTCGACCAGCCCCGGATCGGCGGTCGCGTAAAGCGGGCGATGGGCGCTGGCGAGCACCTGCAACCGCTCTGTCGCGCGGAGCAACGCCCGGCGCGTGTCGGGGTCGGCCGCCTGCCGTGCTTCGTGCGAAACCAGGCCGATCGCCACCTGAAGCGCGTTGCGGACCCGGTGGTTCAATTCCGCCAGCAATCGCGCTTGGGCCTCCAGCCCGTGGCGCATCGCCTCCTCGATCCGCAAGCGATGCTGGGCCAGCGAGGCATAATGGCAAAGCAGCGAAAGCAGCCGCCGCTCCTCCTCGGCAAAGGGCCGCGCGGCGCGGCGGCCGAACCCCAGCGTGCCGAGCAGGTCGTCACCATGCAGCATCGGCATACACAGATAGACCTCGATGCCCAGCGACCGGACGAAGCCGGTCCGGGCCTCGCCGCTCTGCTGGATACCGGTCAGATGCAGTGCACGCCGCTCGCACATCGCCTGTCCACAGGCCGATCCCTCGATCTTCAGCAGGGCCGCCGCCTGGCGCTCCTCACCGGTCAGGCCGCCCGAAGCCGCCAGTCGTGTCGCATCGCCGTCGCGCCGGAAGTGGAAAAAGACATCGAGGTCCAGTTCGTCGCGGATCAGCGCGAACAGCGATTCGAGCATTACGGCGGGATCGTCCGCCATCATCAACCGCTCGGTCGCCGCCGTGACCAGGGCCAGATGGCGCCAGGGATCGGCGGCGATCATATCGCCGGTCGGCGACCGGACGGGGCTCGGGGACGAAATGGGCGGCACCTTCACCGAATACCCCTACCGATCCGTCCATCCAAGGGGGCCCCGCCCGCGATGCGGCGAACCGCACATGATGCTGGGCGGGAGCCCCCTCACCTCGTCCGGTGGATCAGCGCGCGATCACCGCCGACTGGTCGAGCGGCACCACCGGCAACCATACCCGGCTGGCATTCGCGCCGCCGCGCTCCAGCGTGATCGTCGCCTTCTTGTAATCGCCGGGCTTGGCGGTGAAGATATTGGGGACGAAGGTCTGCGGGTTGCGGTCGTACAGCGGGAACAGGCTCGATTGGACCTGGACCATGATCCGGTGCCCCGGCTGGAACACATGGTTCACGGCGGGCAGGCGGAACTTATACTCCTGCACCTTGCCCGCCGGGATCGCGGTCGGGTTGGAGAAGCTGTTACGATAGCGACCGCGGAAGATGTCGAGGCTGATCGGCAGTTCATAGCCGCCCATCTTCGGATCCACCGCATTTTCAGGCGGCAGCACGTCGATGATCTTCACCACGAAATCGCCATCGGTGCCGGTCGTCCGCGCGAACAGATCGGCAAACGGCACGCCGGACACGCGCACCGCCTTGGTCAGGACCGGCGTCGTATAGGTCACGACGTCGCTGCGACCGTCCACATGGCGCTGATCGCTGACCAGCCAGTCGCCCCAGCGGCCATCGTCGAAACTGACCGGCCGCGACAGATGCGGCACCGGATTGGCGGGGTCGGAGACATAGGCATCCTGTCCCGCCCCCGGCTTGTCGAAGCTCAAACCCTTGCCGTCCGCCAGATAGAGCGGGGTCAGTGGCGTCGTACAGCCGCTCTGGCAAGCGAGCGGCCACTGGGTCAGCTTGTCCCAGTGATTCTCACCCGTGTTGTAGATGGCGGCGCTGGGCAGGTTGGCGGCGGGGCCGTCCTTCAGATACTGGTTGAACAGCGGCAGGACCATGTCTTCGCGGAACTGCTTGGCGGTGTCGCCATTCCACTGGAACGGGCCCAGGCTGGTGCCGGTCCGGTTGATCTGGCTGTGCCGCCACGGGCCCATCACCAGGAAGTTGTTGCCGAGCTTCCCCTTGGCCTTCAGCGCTTCCCAGCTATGGATGGCGCCGTACATGTCCTCCTGGTCCCACAGTCCCTGTTCCCAGAGGGTCGGCACGTTGGAGGGGTTCGCCGCCAGCAGCTTGTCGAGCGCCTGGCCCTGCCAGTAGAAATCATAGGACGGATGCTGGACGATACGCTGCCAGAAAGGCAGCTGGTCGTAACCCGACTTCTTCGCCCAGTCATTGGCCGAGCCGTAGCGGAAATTCTCGTAATCGTCGTATCCGCCGCTCGACGGGGCCTTGCCTTCGCCCTTGTAGCCGGTCTGCGCGCCGATCCAGCCGATATTGGCGAGGCGGAACGCGCCGTAATGGAACCAGTCGTCGCCCATCCAGCCGTCGATCATCGGGCTTTCGGGTGCGGCGACCTTCAGCGCGGGATGCGGGTTGAGCAGCGCCATGACGACCGTAAAGCCCTCATAGGACGAACCGATCATGCCGACCCGGCCGTTCGACTGGGGCAGGTTCGCCTTGTTCACCAGCCAGTCGATCGTGTCATAGGCATCGGTCGTGTGATCGACCTTCGTCGCATTGAGCGGGCCGATCACCGGGCGCGTGACGACATAGTCGCCCTCGGAGCCATATTTGCCGCGAATGTCCTGATAGACGCGGATATAGCCCGCCTTGACGAACTCCTCGTCGGCCAGCGGTAGCGCCTCGATCATCTTGGTGCTGTCCGACCGCTTGGCGCGGCCCGCCGCATTATAGGGGGTGCGGGTCAGCACGATGGGTGCGTTCACCGCATCCTTGGGGATGACGATGACGGTGTAGAGCTTCACCCCGTCGCGCATCGGGATCATCACCTCGCGCTTGATATAGTCGCGCTCGGCGACGTTGGTCGGCGGCGTGAAGTGGGGCGGGATGTCGCTGACCGTGGAGTCGGTGACGATCCGGACCGGCGCGGTCGGCGGGCTGGATTGCTGGGCGGCGGCGGGGCTCAGGATGGCGAGCGTGCTCGCGGCCAACAAAAGGTTACGCAACGTCATGACAGATCCCCCTCATGGATCGGTTGATGCCCCATCGTGCCGCGCCGCGCGGCGCAGGGCAACCGGTGGATGCCACCAATGATACATGGTATCATTCAGCAGGCAAGGCTATGCCCCTTGATCCCGTGCTTTTCTTTCTGCCGGACGGTCCATAGAAAGAAAGGTCTGACAACACGGCCATCTGACAGCATGGACGGGGCAATGCCCCGCCGAACCGGGGAGGAACCATCCGAGTGACGACAGTGAAGCGACGCGGACCCGCACACAGCGCGCTGGCGCGGGATATCGGTGTCGCCATCGTGACCGGCCGGATTCCCACCGGCTCCACCCTGCCCGGCGAGGTCGAGATCGCCGAACAGCGCGGCATGTCGCGCTCGGTCGTGCGCGAGGCGCTGCGCATGTTGTCGGCCAAGGGGCTGGTGGTCAGCAAGCCCAAGGCCGGGACGCGGGTGCGCGAGCGGCTGGAGTGGAACCTGCTCGACCCCGAACTGCTCGCCTGGATGTTCGAGGGCGAGCCGCCCGCCGGTTTCGTCACCAGCCTGTTCCAGCTCCGTCTGATCGTCGAGCCCGCCGCCGCCGAACTGGCCGCCGTGAAGCGCGACACCCGCCAGCTGTCGCGCATGGGCGCCGCGCTGGAGGCGATGGGCGAGCATGGCCTGCACACCGAACAGGGCCGTGCGGCCGACCAGCTGTTCCACAACATCATCCTGGAGGCGACGGGCAACGAGCTGCTGATCAGCCTGTCGGGCAGCATCGGCGCGGCGGTTCGCTGGACGACGCTCTACAAGCATCGCAGCGCCAAGCTGCCCCGCGATTCCATGCCCGAGCATCGCCACCTGTTCGCCGCCATCGCGGATTCGGACGCGGCGGCCGCCCGCGCGGCGACGATCGTGTTGGTCGAGCAGGCCCGCGAGGATACCGAGCGCGCGCTGGCGCGCTGATCGGCTGGCGCTCAGGCATCACTCCTCCGGCCGGGTGCTCATCCTTGCATGCCACGCCATGGCGGCGCGCCCGGCCAGGTTGCGCATGTCCTGCAACGCCGCCAGATCGGCCTCGCGCCGGATCAGCCGGTGCAGCCAGCCGCTCAGATCATGCGCGGCGATCTCCGCCTCGACGCTGGCACGCCCCGCGGCCCGACGCGCGGCCTCGATCGCCGCGATGGGACGATCGCTCTCCACCGCCTCGCCATAACGGCGATGGGCGTCGATCCCGGCCTCGATCCGCCGGGGCAGCGGCGGACCGAAATCGGGGCGAAAGGCAAAGACCGCCAGCAGTGCGGCCACGCTGCCCACCACATTGTCGACAACCCGCGCAGAGGCGATGCCGACGCCGGGATGGAGCATGTCCGTCACCAAGACGAAGAGCATCGTCAGGAACATCACGAAAATGGTGTAGTTGACCGAGCGCAGCGCCATGGTGATCGCGGTCAGCACCACCGCCGCCAGCGCGGGCACGACCGGCCCGCCGCCCAGCAGCGGCAGCGTCATGGCCAGGACACCGCCCAAAAGGCTCCCCAATATCCGCTCCAGGCACCGCGACCATGTCACCCGGACATCGCCCTGCAGCACGACGATCACCGCCATTGCCGCCCAATAGGGATAACCCAGCCCGAAGGTCGCGGCGGCATAATAGACCATGATGAGCCCCCCGGCCTGGCGCAGCCCCTGCCGGACCATCGCCGCCCGCCGGCCGGTTTCGGCCTCCGCCTCGCTTGCCGGCGCGGTCGGATGCGCCTCCGTTTCGGCATCGCCTTCGGTCAGCAGGGCGAACGCGTCTCCGAACGCCGCCGCACAGCCCCGGAACACGGGATCCGTCATGTCGGCCTGTATGCGCCGCATCGTCGTGCGAGCCTCTGCCAACATCGCCTCGGCCCGGTGCCGGCGACGCAGGTCCGCGCACCACAGCGCCACGGCACGGTGGCACGCCTCGGCGAGCGCGACCCGCTCCTCGACACGACCCCAGCGATCTATACAGGCCTGGTCCAGGGCCAGCAGCGCCCCGAATATCGTCTCCGCCGCCGCCAGCTCGCGCCGCGCCAGCGCCGCCGGGCCCGGTTCGCCCTCGAAGCGGACCAGCACATCGCGGAACCGCTCGATCGCCAGCCGCACCGCGCGCCGATGCTCGGCATGGTCGCTGCGCCACTGCGCGTCCCGGTGGGGACGCTCGCGTAGCCCGGCCAGATCATCAGCCATGTCCAGCAATCGCGCCCCCACCGCCCGGGTCGCGCGGCGCAGCGGATCGGCGGCGTCGATCCGCCAGAGCAGGTTGATGAGGACATAGCTCCAGGCCCCCCCGGCGAAGAACGCCGTCGCCAGCCGGGCCGCGGCGGCAAGGTCATGCGGAAAGCCGACCGCGACGACCGCCACCACGCCGCACAGCGTGCCGACCAGGCCGCCGAACGGCAGCCGCGCCGCCGCCATCGTCGCCAGGAAGACGAGGAGCGGGCCGACAATCATCGCCGCATGAGGCGCGATCGACGCCGCCCAGGATCCGGCCAGTGCGACCGCCATACCCCCGACTACGAACAGCCCGAGCAGACGTCGCCGCAACCGGTCCGGCCCCGGCACATCGCACAGACAGGTCCAGAAGGCGGCATAGACCGCCCATCCCCACTCGCTTCGCCCCGTCCCGATCGCCAGGGCCAACGGCAGGGCGACCGCCACCGCCCCGCGATATCCCTCGGCGCGGTTCAGATGCTCCGGCGCCAGGTTGAACGACCGCAGCTCCAGCCGTCGTCCCAGCATTCGCAGGGCACGGGTCACGCCATGTGCCATGCCCCGCCGCCCTTCGCCCCCGGCCCGTGTCGTCACGCGAATCTCCACCGTTCCGCACCGATACGCCGTGTAGCAGCGATGGGGAGAGACTGGCCCATCGGAAGCGCGCCCGGCCTATCGTTCGTCTTCGCCGCTTTTCCGGCCCGGCCCGAACTCGGTGCGCAGACCGAAACCACCGCCCCTTTGAAAGCCGAACGTGACGCCCGGCGCGATCTGTAGGCGAAGCGGGCGCGACAGGAGATTGTCGGCCGGGGGCGGCGCAGGCTCCGGGCCTAGGCGGAAGGACGACTGGTCCTTGCGTCCACAGACCACTACCTCGCCAGTGCCAGTATCGGCGGGACAGGAATGCCGGGTCAGCAGCACCGGACCGACCGGGCCGGCGGACGCCACGGCCCCCGCCGGTCCAGCTGCGGGCGGCGGCGCGGCCGCGACCTGGGCCGCGACGATCATTCGCCCGGTGATGCCACGCGCCGCCATCGCGGCAGGCGCCAGCCGCGCTTGCGGAAAATCCGGCGTAGCAGCAGGAGCAGCGGTACGCCGACGACCAGCCAGGGCAGCCCCGCCACGATCGCCGTCACCAGCGTGGCGATGCTGTGGCTGAGCGTATCCCCCGCCGAACGCAGGCTGGTACCGATCGCCGAGGACGATGCGAGGCCCTCGTCATAGATATAGTCGATCGTCACCGAGGACATGGCGACGCGCTGCGCCAGGCTGGCCCGTTCCTGACGCGCGGCGTCCAGTTCCTCCTGGGTGGTCGCATAGGCGCGCTCGGCCTGGACCAGTTCGCCGACATTGCCCTTGCCCGACCGGATGATGGCCAGCAACCGCTCGGCCAGTGCCTGTTTCGCGCGGACCTTGGCATCGGCGTCGATCACCTGCCGCGTGACGTCCTCGGCGGTCGACTGGCGCTCGGACAATCGTGCGTCGCCCTTGCTCGCCAAGGCGTCCAGCCGCCGGTTCACATCCGGGGCGATCCGCGCATCGACCAGCAGCACCGCATGGTCGGCGGAGAAACGCTCATTCGGACCGGGCGTGTGCAGGCTCGACCGAACCACCATGCACTTCGCACTGCCCAACTGGCGGCATAGCGCCAGTTGCTCGCCCTGGACCTCGGCGACGTTGGGCCGATCAAAGGCGTAGGACACGGTATAGCTATAGGCGATCTGCGGCTTGCTCGCCGAAGGTCCGGGCGATTCCGCCGGTGGCTCGGCTACGTCGAACGTGCTTAGCTTTTCGGCCGTCTTTTGGACCGTCGCCTGCCCGCACCCGGCCAGCAGCAGTGCTGCCAGTCCTATCGTCTTCCTGACCATCGACCCCACTCCCCTTGCGCGACGATGGTCGTCCGCCAAGTGGATGTTCGTCAAGTGTGGAGCGTCTCGGCTTTGACGACCTTCAGGGCTGTGCTTCCTTCCCTCTCCCCTGGACAGGGGAGAGGGTTAGCGGAGCTTGCCAGCTTTGCTGGCTAGCGCAGCTTGGGTGAGGGGTTGAGCGAGCCGGAAGGCTCGCACCCTCGCACCAGCGAGCGCACACCCCTGACCCAGCTCCGACTAAGCCTTTGCTTTCGCAAAGACCAAGTCTGCGCAACCCTCTCCCCTCAAAGAGGGGCGAGGGAAGAAAAGCATCCCTCAACGTCGATGTGGCCGAGCTTCATCCCCGCACCACTCAGTCCGCCACCTCGAAGACGAACGCCGTTCCAACATAATCGCCCTTCAGCGGCGCGCGCAAACCCCGGTTCATCCAATAGGCACCCGACGCCCTCGCCGGCACGCCCGCCGGTCGGGCCGAGCCATCAAGCATCCGCACGGCGTACATCCGCGCCGGGTCCAGCCCCCGCGCATGGATCGCCGCCGGATTGTCGCGCCACATCGACGAATGCAGCATCTGGAACAGCACCGCCTGGCGCTTGTCCTGCCCGACATACATGGTGGCCGAAGTCGCATTGTCGCCGGTCGGCGACTCCAGGCGGTAGAGCGCGCCGCGCTGCACCGTCTCGCGGATGGTCTTGTACGCCGCCACCCATTTGCGCGCGGTGGCGAAGTCCGCCTCCGCCCATTTGTCCAGATTGGCCCCGATGCCCAGCCCGCCCTGCATCGACGACAGGAACCGATAGTCAAGGCTGGTCACGCGCGTATTCGCCCAGTTCGGGCTGTCGGTGACCCAGGCCATCATGACCGCCACCGGATAGGCGCGGGTGAAGCCGTCCTGGATGGTCAGCCGGTCGGCCGGGTCGGTATTGTCCGACGGCCAAACCTCGTCGGTCAGCCCGATGATCCCCAGGTCGACGCGCCCGCCGCCGCCCGAACAGGCCTCGATCTCCAGCTTGGGGTGCCGCCGCCGCAGTTCGGAGAGGATGAAATACAGGTTGCGGACATAATCGACATAGACACGCTGCTGATCGGCCACCGGCTGTTCGGGCCAGCCGGCCTCCGTCCAGTTACGGTTATAATCCCATTTCAGAAACGCGATGTCATTCTCGCTGACCAGCTTGTCGAGCACGGCCAGCAGGTGATCGCGGACGTCGGTGCGCGCCAGGTTGAGGACGAGCTGGTTGCGCCCCTCGGTCCGCGGGCGGCCGGGGAAGTTCAGCACCCAGTCGGGATGCGCGCGGTACAGGTCGCTGTCGACATTGACCATCTCGGGCTCGACCCACAGGCCGAAATCCATGCCTAGCCCCTTCACCCGGTCGATCAGGGGTTTCAGGCCATTGGGGAATTTGGTCGGATTGACCGTCCAGTCGCCCAGCCCCGCCTTGTCGCTGTTGCGCGCGCCGAACCAGCCGTCATCGACCACGAAGCGCTCGACCCCGATCTTCGCCGCCTTCTCAGCCAGCGCCATCTGCCCCGCCTCGGTCACGTCGAAGGCGGTCGCCTCCCAGCTGTTGTAAAGGACCGGACGCAACCGCGCCTTGGTACCGTGCGGAAGGATGTGCGCGACCTCGAATTCATGGAATGTCCGCGACGCGCCGCCCAGCCCCGCGCCCGAATAGCCCGCATAGAAGACCGGCGTGTCCAGCGTCTCGCCCGGCTTCAGCGTCCAGGAAAAGTCGTAAGGGTTGTAACCGCCCGCGATCCGCACCCGGCCCAGATTGTCCGACGCCACGCTGATCCGGAACGATCCCGACCAGGCGAGCGCGCCATACCAGACGGGGCCATGCTCCTCGCTGGTCAGTCCTTCGCGGCCGATGGCAAACCAGGGATTGTTGCCATGGCCGGTCGAGCCGCGACGGCTCTCCAGCACGGTCTCGGCCGCTTCGACCGGCACGACCTTCTGCGTCCATTCGGCTGCGTGACGGCCGGTCAGATAATGGAGGCGGTAATCGTCACCGACCGGCAGCGAATAAACCGCCGCCGCCAGCTGATCGACCCGCACCGGCTTGGCGTCGCCGTTGCGGACCTTCGCCGATCGCGCGACGATGCCGGTCACAGGGTCGATCGTGTAGGTCAGCGTGACGAATAGCGGGCGGCGGATATCGGCCAGCTCGATGGTCAGCGTCTCGCCGCTCGCGCGGTGGCTGCGATATTTCAGGACAAGGTCGCGATTGCCGTCGGCGAACAGCGCCTTGACGCCGGGCTCGCTCACCAGTCCTTCGCCCTGCCCCGGAAACTCCTGAAGCGTGACCGAGCCGGCGGGGTCGAAGCCCGACAATTCGCCCGGCGCCTTCAACACGATCGGGTCGCCCGTCTTGACCGGATCGCCCGAGATCAGCGGATCGCCATCGGCCAGCGCGGCACCCCAGTAGAGCGGCTGGAGATACCCCTTCTCATCCACCCCCATGGCATAGGTCACGCCGCCGCCATCCAGGCGGAACACCTTGGCGTCCGTGGGTGCCGTCACCTTCGCCGCAATCGGAGTGGCGAGCGCGGCCATGGCCACCCCTGCCAGAATCGCATTCCGCCAGCGCATCAAACTCTCCTGCAAACCTTTGCATTAAGTCTGACATAGTGCGCTGGCGGAACGCAAGACCCTGTTTCAAAAGGCGAGGCGCGCCGAAACCCGGACCGTGCGCGGGGCGCCGGGATAGACCCAGACCGGGCTGTACGAACTCATCGCATAATGGACATCGAACAGATTGTCCGCCTCCGCGCGCACGGTCAGCGCGGGCGTCACGCCGATCTCTCCCGCGATCTTGGCCTTGGTATAGGCGGGCAGGCGCAGGCCGCTGCTGTCCACCGCGCCGGCCCGGTCGCCGACATAGGCCGCGCCCGCCGTCACCGACCAGTCGGTGCCCCAGGGGGTCGGATAGCGACCGACCACAAGAAGCGTTCCGGAATGTTTGGCGACGTTCAGCACGTCCGGCGTGGCGAAGGTCCGGTCGTCGGCGCGAGCGTCGATATAGGCGTAATTGGCGACCACTTGCCAATGCCCGGCGAGGTTCAGCGAGGCATCCAGCTCGACGCCCCGGCTCTTCAACGACCCGACCGGTGCCAGGAAATTGGGATCGACCGGATCGTTGGTCAGGATATTGCGCTTTTCGATATCGAAGAAGGTCGCCGCCACGTTGATCCCGCGCCACCGCCCCGCAACACCCAGTTCATAGCCCTTTGCCTCTTCGGGACCGAAAGCGGCGCCTTGCGGATTGGCCGTATCAGGGCGTCCGCTCCCGGAATTGAGCAGATAGGACTCGCCCCAATTGGCATGAACCGCGACCGTGTCCGTCAGGCGATACCGGGCGCCGACCCGGAACTTGACCGGATCGCCCGTCACCTCGGTCGTGAAGCCGGTCAGGTTGCGCCGCAGCTTCTGGCGATACGCATCATAGCGCACGCCACCGGTCAGGGTCAGCCGCGCGCTGACATCCCACATGTCCTGAAGGTAGATGGCCCCGGCGACCCGAGTCTCGCGCTGATCAGTGAAGGGCAGGACCGTCGGTGCCGGCTGGCCATAGACGGGGTCGAACACATTGACGGCATAGGGGTTGGCGGCGTTCGGGCTCCGGCGCCGCAGCAGTTCCAGATAGTCGAGCGTATAGCCTTTGACGCCCAGGCTGGGGTGATGCACGCCCCACGCCTCGAACCGCCCCGCCAGTTCCAGTCGGGCCGACAGGTCGGTGGACTCGTAACCGCGCTCGCGCCGCTGCCGCCACAGGGTCGTGTTGTTCACCAGCCGCGACTGGTCGCTGGATAGGCCGCGCAGCGTGGCATAGCGCCAGACCACGCCGCCGTTCAGCGACCATTCGCCCCCCAGCCCCTGCTCGCCGGTCAGTTGCAGCCGCGTGTTGCGCGCGCGCGTCAGGCCATCCTTCGGCTCGCCGAAATAACGGTTGGCGGGCACCGCCAATGCATCGCCCCGGATAGCAGCCACACCCCGGTCGAAGGCGGAGTCGAAGGTCGTATATTCGGCCAGCGCGGTCAGCTTGGTATCCGCCCCCGGCGCCCAGGTCAGCGACGGGGAGACGACACGGCGCGACGGGTTGGTGAAGTCGCGATAGCCGTCCGAATCCTCGCCTGCCACCACGATCCGGCCCGCCAGCGTGGCGGACAGCGGCCCGGTCACGTCCAGTTCGGCGCGCCGCGTGTCGAACGATCCATAAAGGACGGTCGCATTGACGGCGGAGGTGAAGCGCGGCGTCTTCGACACGATGTTGACGCGCCCGGCCGGGTCGATATCGCCGAACACCGCGCCCGAGGGGCCCTTCAGCACCTCGATCCGCTCGGTCGTCGCCGGGTCGCGCGGCGGTGCCAGGCCGCGATTGGCCAGGAAGCCGTCGATATAATATTCCGCCCCGCCATCGGGCGTGCCCAGAAAGCCCCGGATCGCAAAATTGTCGATGAAGCCGCCGCGGTTATTCTGCTGACTGATCCCGCTGAACAGCTCCAGTGCGTCCGACAGGCGGTATGTGCCATTGGCCACGAGCAGATCGCGCTCCAGCGAGCGGCTCGATTGCGACATGCGCCGCGTGAGCAGATCGGAGCCGAGCGTGGTGTCGCGATCCGAGCGCGTCCCCAGCACGACGATATCGCCGTGATCGTCCTCGTCCGACGTCGCCTGCGCCAACGCGGGCACGGCGCCCAGGATCAGGGCGAGCAAGGACAGCGGCGCAAGCCGCCGAGCAATGGATCGGTGGTAGATGGACATGCAATTCTCCCGTGACGGCGCGCATATCCGGGCAATTGCATTGTTACAACATATCATGACGGAAATTTTATTCGGAGGCGCCCCGTCCGCTCATCCGGCCAGTTTCGGCCACAGCGTCTTGAGCGGCTGCGTCGCATCGGCCAGCGCCTTGACCGACAGGACCGCACCGTCGGCGACCAGCGCCTTGCCCTGCACAAAGTCGCGCATCGCATTGACACAGTCTAGCGCGATCACCCGGCCACCGCGCAGATAGACGACCGAGAAGCTGCGCGTCGCGGGATCGCCGCGCAGTATCGCCTGGTCATGGCCGATCGACAGCCCGACCGTCTGCAGCTTCAGGTCATATTGGTTCGACCAGAACCACGGCACCGCATGATAGGCGACTTCGCGCCCCATGATCGTCCGCGCGACGACCATGGCCTGGTCATTGGCGTTCTGTACGGACTCCAGCCGGATCGTCGCGCCATCGGCAAAGGCATTGGCATGGGCGGCACAGTCCCCGATGGCGAAGACATGCGACAGGCTCGTCCGCCCCTGCGCATCGACCGTCACGCCATTGTCCCCCGCCGCCCCGGCCGCGATCAGCGGTTCCACGGCGGGCACGATGCCGATGCCGACGATCACCATCTGCGCCGGCAGGACGGACGCATCCGCAAGGCGGACGCCGCTGACATGCCCCTCCCCCTCGATGCCGTCGACCTGCTCGTTCAGCCGGATGGTGACCCCGTGCGCGCGGTGCTCCGCCTCGTAGAAGCGCGACAGCGCCTCGCCCGCGACACGCGCGAGCACGCGGTCCTGCGCCTCGACGATGGTCACATGCTTGCCGAACTTGGTCAGCACGGCTGCCGCCTCCAGGCCGATATAGCCGCCGCCGATCACGACGACCTCGCGAACCGAGGGCAGTTCCGCGACCAGCCGGTCGACATCGGCGCGGGTTCGCACCGAATGCACGCCGCGCAAGGCATGGCCCTCGCAGCTCAGCCGGCGCGCATGGCCACCCGCCGCCCAGATCAACGTGCCATAGGCGATCCTTTCGCCGGCCGCGCTGGTCAGGCACCGCGCCTCGCCATCGACCGCGACGATCCGCTTGCCCAGCCGCAGCGTGACATCGCGCTCGGCCCAGAAGCGTTCGGGCCGGATCAGGATACGCTCGAACGGCTTGTCGCCGGCCAGATATTCCTTCGACAGCGGCGGCCGCTCATAGGGCGGGACATCTTCTTCCCCGACGAGCGCGATCGTGCCGCCGAAACCCTCCTGCCGCAGCGCGATCGCGGCCTGTGCGCCCGCATGGCCGGTGCCGACGATAACGATGTCGTAAGAGGAACTATGCTGCTGGGTCATGGCGTCACCCTAGGATGGAAAGACCGCGCCTGCCAATGACTGACCGTTGCCAAGGGACCGTTACCCGGGGACCGTTACAAAGTGCTGCGCGTGCGAAAGAGCGTCTTCAATCGAAGAGCGCTTGCCGCTAGGGTCCAGCGTAAACCCTCAGGAGACACCATGAGCAAGCTGCACCTCGTGTTCGGCGGCCGCGTCAGCGACCCGCAGACCCTTGATTTCGCCGATCCCTCGAACCTCGAAGTGGTCGGTATCTTCCCCGACTATGCCAGTGCCGAAAAGGCATGGCGCGCCGCCGCGCAGCGGACCGTGGACGATGCGGAGATGAAGTTCGTCGTGGTGCATCTGCACCGGCTTCTGGAGCCGACGCTGGGCTGATTGGTTCGGAGCGAAGTCGGGGGCGTGGCCTTCGACTTCGCTCAGGCTGAACGGCGGTGGGATGGGAAACTGGTCCTATCAACCCCGAACGCCACACACCCCAGCCCTCCGTTCACACTGAGCGAAGTCGAAGTGCACGGAAAGACGGCTGGTGCCGGGCGGAGTTGAAGCATGGCCTTCGACCCCGCTTGGGCTGAACGAAGGGCGGGATAAGACCCGACCCACCTCAGGCGTTACGATAGCGCCACAACAGCAAGGGCTTGGCGAATAGCAGCCCTGCGATGAACCCACCGATATGCGCGGCCACCGCAATCGCGCCCATGCCCATTCCGGCATAGCCAAGCAGCAACTGGATCCCGATCCACCCCGCCGCCAGCCACAGCACATGGACGAACTCCGCCGACAGACCAGCAAAGCCACGGGTCGCGCGCCGCCGTCCGAACAGCAAGGCATAGGCGCCGACAATGGCCGAGATCGCGCCGCTCGCGCCGATCATCGGCATCGGTGAGCCGGGATCGGGGAAATATTGCGCCAGCGCCGCCGCGTAGGCGCCGACGACATACAGGATCGAAATCCCGCGCGGACCCAGCGCGCGTTCGGTCTGTGCGCCGCAATAGACCAGCATCACCAGATTGAAGGCGATATGCCCGAAGCCGCCATGGACCAATGTCGCCGTCAGCGGCGTCAGGATGGTCGGCACCGCAAAGCCGAAGTCCGAGGGCAGCGCCGCGCCTTCGAAGCGAAGGGGGATGAACCCCGCCGCGACGGCCGCATCCGGCACCATCCCGGTCAGGATGAGGATCAGCGACACGGCCGTCGTCACGACCGCGATGGCCATCGTCGCCCGCGCCGCTGTCCAGTTCATAAGATCAGATGAACTCGATCTTGTTGACGAGGTAATAGCGGTCGCCCGACGGCACCGTCACCTCGACCTCTTCCTCGACCTTGCGCCCGATCAGCGCACGGCCCAGCGGCGAGTTGTAGCTGATCCGGCCGGTCTTGGCGTCCGCCTCGGTCTGGCCGACGATCTGATATTTGACCGGTTTGTCGTCCTCGTCGAGCAGCGTGACGGTCGCCCCGAACACGATCTTGTCGCCCGACAGGTCCTTCGGGTCGATGATCTGCGCGCGGCTCAGCTTGTCCTCGATGTCGGCGATCGTCGCCTCCACCTGGCCCTGCCGTTCCTTGGCCGCATGATATTCGGCGTTTTCGGACAGGTCGCCATGAGCACGCGCTTCCTCGATCGCGTCGACGATCAGCGGCCGCTCTTCTTTCAGACGCCGCAGGTCCTGGGTGAGCTTGTCATAGCCCTCCTGGAGCATCGGCATCTTTTCGACGGTCGCCATATTCCTAGTCCCCAATTCCATACGCATTCCCGGTACGGACCGCCCCTCCGAATGGAAGAGCGGTCCGCCAGCACATCATGTTCTCATGTCGGGATCAGTTGTGCGAACGCGAATAGTAGGATTGCAGGGGGCGTACTTCAAGACCATGGCTGCCAGCAGCCGCAATAGCCTTGGCCGCCTCGACGCTGGCGGGTGCGGTGGTGAAGTACGGAATCTTCTGCCCCAGCGCCGCCTGGCGGATCGGCTTGGAGTCCTTCAGGCTCTGCCACCCTTCCGTCGTGTTGAAGATCAGGGTGATGCCGCCGTCCTTGATCCGATCGACGATATGCGGCCGGCCCTGCGCCACCTTGTTGATCTTCTCGACCGGGACACCGGCGCGATCGAGATAATCGGCGGTGCCGCCCGTCGCCACGATCGCGAACCCGGCCTCGGCCAGCAGCTTGGCGGCGGGGAGGATATGCGGCTTGTCGCTGTCCTTCACGCTGATGAACACCGCGCCTTCCGTCGGCAGGACGGTGCCCGCGCCCAGCTGCGACTTGGCGAAGGCGGTGGTGAAGTCGGGATCGATGCCCATGACCTCGCCCGTCGACTTCATTTCCGGCGACAGCACCGGATCGACGCCGGGGAAGCGCGCGAAGGGGAAGACCGCTTCCTTGACCGCATAATAATCGATGTGGCGATCGATCTGCGGCAGGTCGGCCAGCTTCTCGCCCGCCATGACGCGCGCGGCGATCTTGGCGATGGGCGTGCCAATCGCCTTGGCGACGAAGGGTACGGTGCGGCTGGCACGCGGGTTGACCTCGATGAGGTAGACCTGACCGTCCTTCACCGCGAACTGGATGTTCATCAGGCCGCGCACGTTCAGGCCACGCGCGAGCGCCTCGGCCTGCCGTTCGATCTCGGCGATGATCTCCGCCGACAGGCTGTAGGGCGGCAGCGAGCAGGCCGAGTCGCCCGAATGGACGCCCGCTTCCTCGATATGCTGGAGCACGCCCGCCACGACGACCTGGTCGCCGTCGCAGATCGCGTCCACATCGACCTCGATCGCATCGCGCAGATACTGGTCGATCAGCACCGGGGCATCGCCCGACACCTGCACCGCCGTCTGGATATAATCCTCCAGCTGCTGGGGCCCGTCGACGATCTCCATGGCGCGGCCGCCCAGCACGAAGCTGGGGCGCATCAGCACCGGATAGCCGACCCGCTCGGCGACGATCAGCGCTTCCTCGCGGCTGCGCGCGATGCCGTTCTTGGGCTGGAGCAGCTTGAGCTTGTCGACCAAAGCCGCGAACTGCTCGCGGTCCTCGGCCAGGTCGATCGCGTCGGGGCTGGTGCCCAGGATCGGGATACCCGCCGATTCCAGCGCGCGGGCGAGGTTCAGCGGGGTCTGGCCGCCGAACTGCACGATCACGCCGACCAGCTCTCCTCGCGACTTCTCGACGTCCAGAATGGCGAGAACGTCCTCGGCGGTCAGCGGCTCGAAATAGAGCCGGTCCGAGGTGTCATAGTCGGTGCTGACCGTTTCCGGGTTGCAGTTGACCATGATCGTCTCATAGCCCGCATCCGCCAGCGCGAAGCAGGCGTGGCAGCAGCAATAGTCGAACTCGATCCCCTGCCCGATCCGGTTCGGACCGCCGCCGAGAATGACGATCTTCTTGCGATCGCTGGGCACCGCCTCGTCCTCGGGCTCGCCGAAGGTCGGGGCCTCATAGGTCGAATACATATACGGCGTCTTGGCGTCGAACTCCGCCGCGCAGGTGTCGATCCGCTTGAAGACCGGACGCACGCCCAGCTTGTGGCGATGCTCGCGCACCTCCTGTTCGGTGACGCCGCCGGTCATCATCTTGACGACCTCGTGGATCAGCCCCGAGCCGCGCGCGATGCCGCGATCCATGCCGCGCAGGTTCGCCGATTGCAGCGCCAGATAGGCCAGCCGCTTGTCGGAGAAGCCCATCGCCTTCAGGCGGCGCATTCCGGCCGCATCCTGCGGCAGGCCGTTCTGCATCACCTCGGCCTCGGCCGCGACGATCTCGGCGATCCGCTCCAGGAACCAGGGATCATATTTGGCGATCGCATGGACCTCGGCGACGGTGAAGCCTTCGCGCAGCGCCTGCGCCGCGACCAGCAGCCGGTCCGGGGTCGCCTTGGCCAGCGCCGCCTCGATCTCGGCACGGGGCGCGCCGACCAGATGCTCGACATCGTTGAAGCCGCTGAGACCCGTCTCCAGGCCGCGCAGCGCCTTCTGCATGGACTCGTGGATGTTGCGGCCGATCGCCATGACCTCGCCGACCGACTTCATCGCGGTCGACAGATAGGGCTCGGAGCCCTTGAACTTCTCGAAGGCGAAGCGCGGGATCTTGGTGACGACATAGTCGATCGTCGGCTCGAACGAGGCCGGGGTCGCGCCGGTGATGTCATTCTCGATCTCGTCCAGCGTATAGCCGACCGCCAGCTTGGCCGCGACCTTGGCGATCGGGAAGCCGGTCGCCTTCGACGCCAGCGCCGAAGAGCGCGACACGCGCGGGTTCATCTCGATGACGATCAGGCGGCCGTCCTTGGGATTGACCGCGAACTGCACGTTCGAGCCGCCCGTCTCCACGCCGATCTCACGCAGCACCGCCAGGCTGGCGTTGCGCATGATCTGATATTCCTTGTCGGTCAGGGTCAGCGCAGGCGCGACGGTGATCGAGTCGCCGGTATGGACGCCCATCGGATCGATATTCTCGATCGAGCAGATGATGATAGAGTTGTCGTTGCGATCGCGCACGACCTCCATCTCATATTCCTTCCAACCGAGGAGCGATTCCTCGATCAGCACCTCGGTCGTCGGCGAGGCGTCGAGCCCGGCGCGGACGATCGCGATGAACTCCTCGCGATTATACGCGACGCCGCCGCCGGTGCCGCCCAGCGTGAAGCTGGGGCGGATGATGGCGGGCAGGCCGACCTTCTCCAAGCCTTCCAGCGCCTCCGCCTCGGTATGCGCGATCGCCGAGCGGGCCGATTCCAGCCCGATTTTGTCCATCGCCAGACGGAATTTCTGCCGGTCCTCGGCCTTGTCGATCGCCTCGGCATCGGCGCCAATCATCTGGACGCCGAACTTCTCCAGCGTGCCGTCATGGAACAGCGCCAGCGCGGTGTTCAGCGCGGTCTGGCCGCCCATGGTCGGCAGGACGGCGTCGGGACGCTCCTTCTCGATGATCTTGGCGACCACCGCGGGCGTGATCGGCTCGACATAGGTCGCGTCGGCCAGCTCGGGATCGGTCATGATCGTCGCCGGGTTGGAGTTGACCAGGACGATGCGATAGCCCTCTTCCTTCAGGGCCTTGATCGCCTGCGTGCCCGAATAGTCGAACTCGCACGCCTGACCGATGACGATGGGCCCCGCGCCGATGACGAGGATGGAGGAGATGTCGGTGCGTTTTGGCATTACTTTTCTTCCGAAGCTTGTGCGTTGCCGATGAAGCCGATCTTGTTCATCGGCACGACGGCGCTGACTTTCTTGAGCACGCACTCAATCTTGGCGAAATCGGCATTCGGGCTTCCCCGAAACACGACCTCACGGCCTCTCAGCACCAACCAGCTGCGCGGCGCGTGACACGCGTCAGCCATGGCGTTCAGGTCAGCCTGACTCACCTGACGCTGGGGCCGGGTCGGTTGCGCCGCGACCTGCAAGGCAAGTGCGAGCAGCACGCTCATTTCCGAAGCGACCCCACGAACCGCTCAAACAGATAGAAGCTGTCCTGCGGCCCCGGTGAGGCTTCGGGGTGGTACTGGACCGAGAAGGCCAGGCGGTCGGTCAGTTCCAGACCCGCATTCGACCCGTCGAACAGTGACACATGCGTCTCGCGCGCATTGGCGGGCAGCGTCTCGCGCTCGACCGCGAAGCCGTGGTTCATGCTGGTGATCTCGACAAGACCGTCGGACAGGCGCTTGACCGGGTGGTTCGCGCCGCGATGGCCCTGGTGCATCTTGGTGGTCTTGGCGCCGACCGCCAGACCCAGAAGCTGGTGGCCCAGGCAGATGCCGAATAGCGGCTTGCCCGTGTCGAGCAGCTGGCGGATCACCGGCACCGCATATTCGCCCGTCGCCGCCGGATCGCCGGGACCGTTGGACAGGAAGATGCCGTCCGGGTTCAGCGCCATCACATCCTCGAACGAGGCGGTGGCGGGGACCACCGACACCTTCGCTCCGGCCTGGACCAGGTTGCGGAAGATGTTGTGCTTGCTGCCATAATCGATCGCGACGACGTGCGGACGATCCGTACCCTCGGCCCCGGCATAGCCGAAGCCCAGCCGCCACAGGCCGCCTTCGCGCGTCTCGCCCCAGCCATAATGCAGCTCGGTCGACACGTCCTTGGCGAGGTCCATGCCCTCCAGGCCGGGCCAGGCGCGCGCCTTCTCCAGCAGCGCGGCGATATCGAACTCGCCCGACGCCGAATGCGCGATCACGCCGTTGGGCGCGCCGACGGCGCGGATACGGCGGGTCAGCGCGCGGGTGTCGATGCCCGCCAGGCCGATGCGGTTGTGCCGCGCCATCCATCCGGCGAGGTTTTCCATCGCGCGGAAGTTGGACGGGGCGGTCGGATCCTCGCGGACGATCATGCCCAGCGCGTGCGGCGCGTCCGCCTCGATATCGTCGGGGTTCGCGCCGACATTGCCGATATGCGGGAAGGTGAAGGTGATGATCTGGCCCGCAAAGGACGGATCGGTCATGATCTCCTGATAGCCGGTCATCGCGGTGTGGAAGCACACCTCTCCGACGGCATCACCCTCGACGCCGAAACCGCGTCCCCATAACACGTCTCCGTTCGCCAGAACGAGAACGCCCGTGGCGCCTTCAGGCTTTTCGGGCATGGCGAATGGCTTGGCGTCGGCCATGATCGGCGGGCACTCCTGCTAAAATGTCTGCAATGTCGCTAAGTGGCGTCCGCTAGGGCCATCGGGCGTTCGCGTCAACCGGTTCACGGAATTGGTTCCATCGGCTATCGTTCCCGCCTTTCAGACAAGACGGAAAAAACATGATTCGCGACGACATCAAGGCCGCGCAGGTGGCCGCCATGAAGGCTGGCGACAAGGAAAGCCGCGCCGCCATCAGCCTGATCCAGGCCGCCATCAAGAACCGCGACATCGAACTCCGCACCGGCGAAGCGCCCGCCGACGACGACATGGTCGTGATCGAAGTGCTGCAGAAGATGGTCAAGCAGCGCCGCGAATCGATCGCCATGTACGAACAGGGCGGCCGCCAGGAACTGGCCGATGCCGAAAAGGCCGAGGTCGCGGTGATCGAGCGCTTCCTGCCGCAGACGCTGACCGAGGACGAGACCAAGACCGCGATCGAGGCGATCAAGGCGGAGATCGGAGCGAGCGGGATGAAGGACATGGGGCGCGTCATGGCCGAGCTGAAGGCGCGCCATGCGGCGGTGCTGGATATGAGCAAGGCGAGCGGGCTGGTGAAGGCTTCGCTGGCGTGATTTAGGGCTCGCGGGGATGGACCGGCCTAATCGCAAGCGTGGTCCCCTCCCCCAGCCCCTCCCGCCTGCGGGAGGGGAGCCCGTTGCGCCTGGTGGAGAGGGTTGCCCGCCACCCAATGCGCATCCCCTCCCGCAGGCGGGAGGGGACCGAGGGGAGGGCCCCCCGGCCTTTCCGCGAGGACCGCCCTACGCAGAAAGCGCGGGAACTCCGCCTCAACCCGACCGACGCGGAACGGCGATTGTGGCGAGCACTGTCGAGGCGCCAAGTGGCCGGGGTCCGTTTCAACCGGCAGGTGCCGATCGGCCCCTATATCGCCGACTTCGCCGCGAGATCGGAAAAGCTGATCGTTGAAGTCGATGGCGGCCAGCATGACGAACGCGCTGCTTACGATGAAGCCCGGACCCGCTATCTCGAAACCCGGGGCTGGCGTGTCCTTCGCTTCTGGAACAACGACGTTATGGGCAATCTGGAAGGTGTCGTAGCGACCATCGAGCGCGCGCTCGCCGAGAGCCCCTCCCCTCGATCCCCTCCCGCCTGCGGGAGGGGAAGCGCCGGTGGCAACCGCAATCCCTGAACAACTCCCCTCCCGCGGGCGAGTTTCAGGTCGGTCATGCCCACGGCATGACCTAAACGATGTGGGACATCGTTTACCTGAAACCGGGCTGGGGGAGGGAAAAGCCCCACACGTTCGAGAGCCGGGAACCCACCCCCACCCCTTGCCAAAAACCCCCTCTTGCGCTACCCATTATAATCGCGAGGACGCCATGAGCCTGACCCCGCAATTCCTTGACGAGCTACGTGCTCGGACCAGTCTGTCGGCGCTGATCGGCAAAACGGTGAAGCTGCAAAAGGCGGGCCGGGAATATAAGGGCTGTTGCCCTTTTCATAACGAGAAGACGCCCAGCTTCTACGTCAATGACGACAAGGGCTTTTACCACTGCTTCGGCTGTTCGGCGCATGGCGATGCCATTCGCTGGATGACCGACCAGCGCGGCCTGCCCTTCATCGACGCGGTCAAGGAACTGGCGCAGGCGGCAGGCCTGGAAGTCCCCGCACAGGACCGCCGCGCTGCGCAAAAGGCGGAGCGCGCCAAGGGACTGCACGACGCGATGGCGGATGCCGCCGCATGGTTCTCCGAGCAGCTGGGCGGCTTGTCCGGCGGCGATGCGCGCGAATTGCTGACCCGCCGCCGGGTCACGCCGGAGACCGCGCGCACCTTCGGCCTGGGCTTCGCGCCCGACAGCCGGGGCAAGCTGAAGGCCGCACTCAAGGATTATGGCGACCCGGCGCTCATCGAGTGCGGGCTGCTCATCAAGGTCGACGGCAAGGACCCGTACGACCGGTTCCGCGGCCGGTTGATGATCCCGATCCGCGACGCGCGCGGGCGGGTGATCGCGTTCGGCGGCCGGATCATCGGCGACGGCGAGCCCAAATATCTCAACTCGCCCGACACCCCGCTCTTCGACAAGGGGCGCACGCTCTACAATCTCGACCGCGCCGCGCCTGCGGTGCGCAAATCCGGCCGCGTGCTGGTGGTCGAGGGTTATATGGACGTGATCGCGCTGGCCCAGGCGGGGATCGCGGAAGCCGTCGCGCCGCTCGGCACCGCGCTGACCGAGAACCAGTTGGAGCGGCTATGGCGCATGGTCGACGTGCCGACGCTCTGCTTCGACGGCGATGCGGCGGGGCAGAAGGCCGCGATCCGCGCCGCGCATCGCGCGCTGCCCCTGCTCCAGCCGGGCAAGAGCCTGTCCTTCGTCACCCTGCCCCAGGGACAGGACCCCGACGACTTGGTCCAGGAAAAAGGCGCGGCGGGGTTCGAGGCGGTGCTGACCCGCGCCATGCCGCTCAGCGACCTGCTCTGGCAGTCGGAGATCGCGCAGGCCCAGACCGATACGCCCGAGGGGCGCGCCGCGCTGAAGCAACGGCTCGAGGAACTGGCGCAGCAGATCCCGCACAAGGATCTGGCCTACGAATATAAGCGCGCGATGATGTCGCGCTATTTCGACATCTTCGGCATCCGGCGGGTCAATGCGGCGGCGGTGCATCAGGCGGTGGCCGAGGCCAATCGCCATGTCGGGCGCGGCGTCGAATACAGCCTGAAGCGCGCGGTGCTGCTCGGCCTGATGCGCTATCCGCATGTGCTATGCCGCTATATGGACGAGATCAGCCGGTTGGACATGGGCGACCGCTATCTCAACGACTGGCGGCACCACCTGCTCGACGCGGCGGTCAACGACCCGCATCTGTCGCGCAAGGACGCGGCCGAGGCTGAGAGCCTGATCGAGCAGATCATGGCGACCACCGATGTCCACCCGATCGACGCGCGCGACTATACCCGCGACCTGGCGTTCAGCTTCTTCAGCAAGATGTCCGATCCCGCCATCGCCGTGCGCGATCTGGAAAAGATCATCGAGGTCATGCTGGAGGAAAGCGAGACGCGCGCGAACCGCGAACGCGCGGTGCAGGCGTTCCAGGCCGACATGACCGAGGATCGCTTCGCCGAGCAGACGCGGTGCCACGCCGCGCACGCGCAGTCGCTCGACCAGCTCTATAGCTGGCTGGAGGCGGCGCGCGACCTGGCGGATAAGCAAGCCGGGGAGGCCGCTTGATACAGCATCCCCCGAACCCCATATCCGGGGCATATCGGGCGCGCGGCGTCCACACTGGAAAATTACGCATGGCCCCCTCACCCGCTTGCATGAATGGCGAGCGGTGTGACAGAGGCCGGGCTCGGAACCCTGAGGGCATTTGATGGCGAAGGCGAATATGGCGGCGGATACGACCGACACGACGGAAACGGGCGATGCGCCGCTGATCGACCTGAACGAGGCATCGATCAAGAAGCTGATCGCGCGCGCCAAGAAGCGCGGCTACATCACCTACGATCAGTTGAACGAAGCGCTGCCGCAGGACCAGATGTCCTCCGACCAACTCGAGGATATCATGGCGGCCCTCAACGAGATGGGCGTCAATATTGTCGAGAATGAGGAGCAGGGCGAGGACGGCGAGACCGAGGAAGAGGCCGACGACGCCGATACCACGGATGGCGACGCCGATTCCGGTCCTCAGCCCGAGGCGAAGAAGAAGGAAACCGTCGATCGCACCGACGATCCGGTCCGCATGTACCTGCGCGAGATGGGCGCAGTGGAACTGCTGTCGCGTGAGGGCGAGATCGCCATCGCCAAGCGGATCGAGGCGGGTCGCGACACAATGATCCTGGGGCTGTGCGAAAGCCCGATCACCTTCAACGCGATCATCGACTGGTCGACCGCGCTGAACGAAGGCACGATGCAGCTGCGCGAGATCCTGGATCTCGACGCCATGCTGTCCAAGGACGCCGGCCCGGAAAATCTGGGCGAGGAGGACGAGGACGATAATGGCGAGATCAGCGCCAAGAACGCCGGTCCGCAGTTCAAGGAAGAAGAAGAGCCGGAAGAGCCCTCGATCGACGAGGAAGACGGCGAGGGCGGCGAGCGCCGTGGCCCGCGCGCCGAGGACGAGGAAGAGGACAACACCCTCAGCCTCGCCCAGATGGAGGAGACGCTGAAGCCTCAGGCTTTGGAGAAGTTCGCCAACATCACCGCGATCTACAAGAAATTCTCGAAGATCCAGCAGCAGCGTCTGGAGTCGATGGCGCTGGGCGGCGAGCTGTCGTCGGCGGACGAGCGCAAATATCACAAGCTGCGCGAAGAACTGACCGCCGAGGTCGAGAGCGTCCAGTTCCACAACGCCAAGATCGAATTCCTGGTCGACCAGCTCTATGCCTATAACCGTCGCCTGACCGCGCTGGGCGGCCAGATGCTGCGACTGGCCGAGCGGCACAAGGTCAACCGCAAGGACTTCCTGGACCGCTATCTGGGTCACGAGCTGGACGAGAACTGGCTCGATACGGTCCGGGGCGTCGACAAGAAGTGGGGCAACTTCGCCACCAACGAAGCCGCCACGGTCGACCGCATCCGCAGCGAGATCGCCGAGATTTCGCAGCAGACCGGCATGGCGCTGACCGAATTCCGCCGCATCGTGAACATGGTGCAGAAGGGCGAGCGCGAGGCGCGTATCGCCAAGAAGGAGATGGTCGAGGCGAACCTGCGCCTCGTCATCTCCATCGCCAAGAAATACACCAATCGCGGGCTTCAGTTCCTGGATCTCATTCAGGAGGGCAATATCGGCCTGATGAAGGCGGTCGATAAGTTTGAATATCGCCGCGGTTACAAATTCTCGACCTATGCCACCTGGTGGATCCGGCAGGCGATCACCCGCTCGATCGCCGACCAGGCCCGGACCATCCGCATCCCCGTCCACATGATCGAGACGATCAACAAGCTGGTCCGCACCAGCCGCCAGTTCCTGCACGAGCAGGGCCGCGAGCCGACCCCGGAAGAGATGGCCGAACGCCTCTCCATGCCGCTGGAGAAGGTGCGCAAGGTGATGAAGATCGCCAAGGAGCCGATCTCCCTCGAAACGCCGATCGGCGACGAGGAGGATTCGCACCTGGGCGACTTCATCGAGGACAAGAACGCGGTCATCCCGGTGGACGCGGCGATCCAGGCGAACCTGAAGGAAACGGTCACCCGCGTCCTCGCTTCGCTGACGCCGCGCGAGGAGCGCGTGCTGCGGATGCGCTTCGGCATCGGCATGAACACCGACCACACGCTGGAAGAGGTCGGCCAGCAATTCTCGGTCACGCGCGAGCGTATCCGCCAGATCGAGGCGAAGGCGCTCCGTAAGCTGAAGCACCCCAGCCGCAGCCGCAAGATGCGCAGCTTCCTCGACCAATAAGGTCGTTTCGATACGAACGAAAAAGCCGTCGACCCCAGGGTCGGCGGCTTTTTTGTTTGCCTCATGATGTCGTACCCGTCCGAACCACGATAGACAGGGTCGACCCGGGCCGTGGCGCGCCGGACAAGGAGTGACATGGACATTCGCCTGGACGATCCGACCGCCCCGCATGTCGCCGATCTGCTGGCCTATCACCTCCACGATCTGCGCAGCGTCATGAGCGAATTCGCCTTCGCGCTCGACGCCTCCGCGCTGGCCGCTCCCGGCATCGCGTTCTGGACGATCTGGGACGGCCCGACGCTGGCCGGTTTCGCCGCGCTGAAGCAACTCGACCCCACACATGGCGAAGTGAAATCCATGCGGGTCGCCCCGGCATTTCTGGGCAAGGGCGTCGGTCGCAAGTTGCTGAACCACATCATCGCCGAGGCGCGGCACCGGCATTATCACCGGATCAGCCTGGAGACGGGCACCGCACCGCTGCATCAGCCCGCGGTCGCTTTGTATCGCAGCGCAGGGTTCCTTCCCTGCGATGCCTTCGCCGATTACCAGCCAAGCCCGCACAATCAGTTCTTCGCGCGCGATCTGACCGGCTGATCGGGGCCGCCACTCGGCGCATCCCATGGGTTTGGGCTCCACAATCGCGGCCGGGGGCGATAATCCCCGCTGGATGAAACGCCTGCTCCCGCTGATCGCCCTGCTGACCGCCGCCGCGCCCGCGAACCAGAATGTGCCCCGCCCCGGCTATGTGCGGGTGCAGATCAACACCTCCGAAGGGCCGATCGTCGTCGCGCTCGATGCGCGCCGCGCGCCCGCAACGACCAAGAATTTCCTAGCCTATGTCGACGATGGGCGTTTCGACGGAACGCTGTTCTACCGCACCGCACGGGACAAGCGGGATCCGAAAAAGGGCTTCGTCCAAGGCGGCATCCGCACCGACGCGCGCCGCATCCTGCCCCCCTTCCCGTTGGAGACCACGGCGAAGACCGGGATCAAGCATCTGGACGGCACCATCTCGATGGCGCGGGGCGCGACGCCGCAATCGGCGGGCGGCAATTTCGTCATCACCGTCGGCCCCGCCCCCGGCCTGGATGCACGGCCGGGTTATGACGGCTATGCCGCGTTCGGCCATGTCGTGGCGGGCATGGACGCGGTGAAGAAGATCCTCGCCAAGCCATCGGGCGGCGGCATGGACGCGATGAAGGGGCAGATGATCCTGCAACCAGTCAAGGTCTTCAACGTCAAGCGACTGGACGGCAAACCGCAGCCGACCGGCGAGCCGAAAATGTGGCTTTATAATTTCGGGGGGTAACCAGCCCCTTCCTCCGTTCAGCCTGAGCGTAGTCGAAGGCCACGCTCCGACATCCGCCAAGGGCTGGCCTGCCGCCCGTTGGATAGGACATCCCTTGGCCTTCGACTTCGCTCAGGCTGAACGGGGGGCGGTATTTTCTCCGGACCAAACACGCCTTGGGACAAAGAAAAAGGGCGGCGGCACCGCTGGGTGCCACCGCCCTTTCCTGTCGAACCGCTGGGGTCCGCCGCACCGATTACTCGGCGGCGGCAGTGCCCTTGGCCGGACGCGTATCGCGACGCTCGGCGATACGCGCCGACTTGCCGGTGCGACCACGCAGATAGTACAGCTTGGCACGACGCACGGCGCCCTTGCGGACGACCTCGATCGAGTCGACGTTCGGCGAGTAGAGCGGGAAGACGCGCTCCACGCCCTCACCGAAGGAGATCTTGCGGACGGTGAACGACGAGCCCATGCCCTTGTTCGCGCGGGCGATGCAGACGCCCTCATAGAACTGGACGCGGGTACGCTCGCCTTCGACGACCTTCACACCGACCTTCAGCGTGTCGCCGGGGCGGAATTCGGGGATCTTCTTCGTTTCGTTGAACTTGGCGATCTGCTCAGCTTCGATCTGCTGGATCACGTTCATAACCAATTCCTCAATCGTCGCCGCGCGCCAGAGGGCGACCGACCCGAACGCCCTCATGACGTTCCCAAAGGTCCGGCCGCCTTGACCGTGTATCCTCGCAAGCCCGGGCATGACGCCAGGCCGCGATTTTCGCATGATCCCCCGATCGCAGCACTTCAGGGATCGTGCGCCCTTCCCACTCGGCAGGACGGGTATATTGCGGATATTCGAGGAGGCCGCTTTCGAAGCTTTCCTCGACTCCACTGGAAGCCGCGCCCATTACGCCGGGAAGCAGCCGAACGCAAGCGTCGAGCAGCACCAGCGCCCCCATCTCACCGCCCGACAGGATATAGTCGCCGATCGACACCTGCTCGATGCCGCGCGCCTCGAACAGGCGTTCGTCGAAGCCTTCGAACCGGCCGCATAGCACGGTGATGCCCGGCCCCGCCGCCAGCTCGCGCACGCGCGGCTGGGTCAGCGGGCGCCCGCGCGGCGTCATCGCCAGCACGGGCCGGTCGTCGGCCACCGAGTCCACCGCCGCTGCCAGCACATCGGCGCGCAACACCATGCCCGCACCGCCCCCTGCCGGGGTATCGTCGACCGAGCGATGCTTGTCGGTCGCAAAGTCGCGGATCTGCACCATCTCCAGCGCCCAGCGATCCTCGCGCAGCGCCCGGCCCGCCAGCGAGTGTCCCAGCGGTCCAGGAAACATCTCCGGATACAGCGTCAATATCGTTGCGCGAAAGGTCACAGCGTCCAGTTCTCGATGGTCAGGCCGGGGATGTCGGCGAAGTCGGCTTCGTTGTTCGTCACCAGTGTCAGCCCGGTCGCGAGGGCATGGGCACCGATCAAGCGATCGAACCGCCCTCGCCGGAACGGTATCGTCGCATAGGCCGAAGCCGCCTGTCGGTCGAACGGCAATATCGGCACACGATCGAAAAAGCGATCAAATGCCGCGATCGCTTCCGTACCGTGCCGCTCCAGCCCGCGCATGATCTCGGCATAGGTAATGGCGGATGCCACTGCATCACCCGGTTCGCAGGTGGCCAGTCGTTGCGCCACCCGCCCGTCTGCGTCGCGCAGGACATAGATGCAGATATTGGAGTCGAGCAGATAGCGCGGCTCAATCACGGCCGAGGAGCTTCCCATCCCAATCCAGCGGGCGCGGCTCCATTTCAAAATCCTCGCGCTCGATCGGCTTCAGCCACGGCATGGAGCCTGCGATCCCCGTCAGGTCGATCGTCTTGCGCGGTGCCTGGGCGGGCTCGAACACATACCGTCCCTGTTCCTCGCGCAGGGTCATTTCCGTTCCCTCGGTCAGACCCAGCGCGGCGGGGAGACGCAGCGCCAGCGAGTTGCCCGAGCGGAAGACCTTCGCCTGGTAATCCTTGCCCATATCACCTCCGTATATACGTTGCGTATATACATCACCCAGCGCGAAACGCCAAGGAACGTTGCGCCGCCTGACGCTTTGCCCTCGCCATGGACGATTGCATCATCATCGGCGCCGGACCCGCCGGACTGACCGCTGCCATCTATCTCGCGCGCTATCACCTGCGCATCCGCCTGTTCGACAGCGGATCGAGCCGCGCCGCGATGATCCCGTGCACCCATAATCATGCGGGCTATCCCGAGGGGATCAGCGGCAAGGCGCTGCTCGCCCGGATGCACGAACAGGCGCGCCGCTATGGCGCGAATTGCATCCCGCACCGCGTGACCGGCATCCACCCCGAGGATGGCGCTTTTCGCGTCACCACCGATGAGGCGGACTATAGCGCGCGCAGCGTCCTGCTGGCGACCGGGGTGGTCAATCATCGCCCCCGCCACCTGCTGCCCGACGTGCACGACCCGGCACTGGAGCGTGGCCTGATCCGCTATTGCCCGGTCTGTGACGGCTATGAGGTAACGGACAAGCGGGTGGGCGTGATCGGCACCAGCGACCATGGGATGCGCGAGGCACTGTTCCTGCGTGGCTTTACCCGCGACGTGACGCTGATCGCGCCGGAGGCCGCGCATGAACTCGACCCCGAATGCGCTCGCGCGCTGGACGAGGCGGGGATCGCGCGGATCGACGGGCCCTGCGCCGGCTGGGCGATCGAGGGGGACCAGATGGCGCTCGACACCGCGCAGGGACGGATGCGCTTCGACAGCGTCTATCCCGCCCTGGGCTCACGCATCCGGTCGGAACTGGCGATCTCAGCGGGCGCGAAGGCGGACCCGAGCGGATGCCTGGAGGTCGACGATCATCAGCGGACCTCGGTCCCCGGGCTGTTCGCGGCGGGGGATGTGGTGAAGGGGCTGGATCAGATCAGCCACGCCATGGGCGAGGCCGGGGTCGCGGCCACGACGATCCGCAACATGCTCAACGCACAAACGCCGATCAGGCGATAAAGGCGCGGTCCACGATCAAACGATTCTGATCCCATTCGGGCACCGCTTGCGCATTCATCGGCACCATGAAGCGGCGGCCATCGGGGCGTTCGATCTCGAGCACGTCGCCCGCGCCGAAATTCTCGATGAGCGCGACATGGCCCAGCTCCTCGCCATCGCTGGCGATGGCAGACAGGCCGATGATGTCGGCATGATAATATTCGCCTTCCTCCAGCGGAGGCAGGGCAGAGCGCGGCACCGTCAGTTCCGTACCGCGCAGCGCTTCGGCGGCGTTGCGGTCGGCGACTTCGGCAAAGCGCGCGATGACACCGTTCGAACCGTCACGCGCCGACTTCAGCGTCAGCGCGCCGCCATTGAACGCGCGATAGTCCGACAGGTCGTCGGCAAAGACCTTCAACCGAACCTCGCCCGTAATGCCGTGCGCGCCGATGATGACGGCCAGCGTCACGTGCGGCTCACCCGTCGGGCGAGTCGTCGTCCCCGTTGGGGGCGTCGTTTCCGCCTTCGGCGGGGTCGGGCGCGGAGACGCCTTGGTTGGTCGCGTCGTCATGATCGTCGGGTGCGGTCCGGGGATCGGGTTCGGTCGGCGGGGTCATGCGCATCTCTCCTGAAGCCATTGGCCTTGGGAAACGCATGACCCCGTATCCGGTGCCTTGCCCCACCCCGATCGCGATCGACCGGGGCAGCGCAAGGCCGAAAGCGACTTACGCTTCGGCGGTTTCGGCCGGCGCGTTCGCGGCTTCCTCGGCGGCCTTCAGCTTCTCGGCACGCTCTTCGGCGCGCTCGGTGGCCTTTTCGCCGGGCTTGCCCTTGTTCGGGTTGTTGCGAGCGGCGCGCTCACGGACACCGGCGGCGTCCAGGAAGCGGGCGACGCGGTCGGTCGGCTGCGCGCCATTGGCCAGCCAGTGCTTCGCGCGCTCGGCGTCGAGCTGCACGCGCTGGTCATTGTCCTTGGCGAGGAGCGGGTTGTAGTTGCCGATCTTCTCAATGAACTTGCCGTCGCGCGGCGCACGGGCGTCGGCCACCACGATGCGGTAGTAAGGGCGCTTCTTCGAGCCACCACGCGACAGACGAATGCTGAGAGCCATATTTCAGTCCTTGGAGTAAAAAGTTCAAATTACCGGCAATTCCGTCCGGCGCGGGGGTTATTTCTTCTTCAGGAGATTTTCGAAGCCAGGGGGCAGCTTCGGCATGCCCTCGGGCAGCTTGCCGCCACCCGCGCCCATGCCGCCCATGCCCGGCAGGCCGCCACCGCCGCCCGCCTTGTTGAGCATGTCGCCCATCTGCGGACCGCCCAGTGCGTTGCCCAGGCCGCCGAGACCGCCCTTGCCGAGCATGGCCATCATGCCCTTGATGCCGCCCATCTTCTTGATCTTCTTCATCGCCGTGGACATTTCCTGATGCATCTTCAGGAGCTTGTTCACGTCCTGCACCGTGGTGCCGGATCCCTTGGCGATGCGGATCTTGCGCTTGGCGTTGACCAGCTCGGGCTTGGAGCGCTCCTTGGGCGTCATCGAGGTGATGATCGCATCCATGCGGAGCAGGATCTTGTCGCCACCGGCATCGTTCAGCGCGTTCTGCGCCTTCTTCATGCCCGGCATCATGCCCGCCAGCGCGCCCAGCCCGCCCATGCGGCGCATCTGGGCCAGTTGGCCGCGCAGGTCGTTCAGGTCGAACTGCCCCTTGGCCATTTTCATGGCCATGCGCTCGGCATCTTCCTGCTGGATCGTCTCGGCGGCGCGTTCGACCAGCGACACGACGTCGCCCATGCCGAGGATTCGGCCCGCGACACGCTCCGGATGGAAGGCTTCCAGCGCGTCCATCTTTTCGCCGACACCAGCGAACTTGATGGGTTTGCCGGTGACCGCACGCATCGACAGCGCCGCACCGCCGCGCGCATCGCCGTCCATACGGGTCAGCACCACGCCGGTCAGCGGCACCTGCTCCGAGAAGCTGGACGCCACGTTCACCGCGTCCTGGCCAGTCAACGAGTCGACGACGAGCAGGATTTCCTGAGGCTGGGCGATCTCCGCCACCGCCTTCATCTCGTCCATCAGCGCCTGGTCGACGTGCAGACGACCGGCGGTGTCGAGCATCAGGACATCATAGCCCTGCAGCTTGGCGGCCTGCATCGCACGACGCGCGATCTCGACCGGCTGCTGCCCTGCGATGATCGGCAGGGTCGCGACCTCGACCTGGATGCCCAGCGTCGCCAGCTGCTCCTGCGCGGCGGGGCGATTGACGTCGAGCGACGCCATCAGCACCTTCTTGCGCTCGCGGCCCATCGCACCGCTCGATAGACGGCGGGCGATCTTGGCGGTGGTCGTGGTCTTGCCCGAGCCCTGAAGTCCGACCATCATCACGACCGCAGGCGGCGTGACGTCGAGCAGCAGCTCGCTGGCATCGGCGCCCAGCATCGCGACCAGCGCGTCATGGACGATCTTGACGACCTGCTGACCCGGGGTGATCGAGCGCAGGACGTTCTGGCCGATCGCCTGTTCGGTGACCTTGTCGACGAAGTCGCGCGCGACGGGCAGCGCGACGTCGGCTTCCAGCAACGCCACGCGCACTTCGCGCATCGCGGTGCGGACATCCGCCTCGGTCAGCGCGCCACGGCCGCGAAGGCGGTCGAATACGCCGCCAAGCCGATCGCTCAAGCTGTCGAACATCGCCTCACCTCGTCAAACCCGGCCCGGAGCGTCCGGCCCAAAAACCCGTGTCGTACCGCCAAACACAAAAGCGCCGGCGGGCGAAACCTCGCCGGCCAGCGTGCACCCTTGGGCGCTTCACTTTCACATCCCGAAACGGAACTTGGGGCGGCTCTTATGGGAAAATACCGCCGGACGCAAGCGGGAGGCAGGCGGACGCGGCGTTAACGAGTTGTATACTCCTGACATGCGAGCAAATCCTTCATGCCCGGCTCGCCCCAGACTGCCGCCAACACGTCTGCTTCCGCTCGCTTTTTTGCGGCGGGCGTGGCGGGCGGCACGCTGTTGCTGGCGGTGGCGATCCTGTTGATCGAACTGGGTTTCGATCTGCCCGCCAAGATCCTGCTCTTCGTCACTGCCACCGCCCTGACCCTGTTATATCGGCGGCTCCCCACCCTGCGGCTGTCGCGTTCGCCCGACCTCGACCAGCAGGACCCGCTGACGGGCCTGTCGATCCGCCGCCATTTCCAGATCGCCGGACAAGCGATGATCGAGGCCGGTTCGCGGCGCCAGCGCGGCTTTGCGCTGTTGCTGGTCGATATCGACCGGTTCCGCGCCATTGCCGGATCATTCGGCCATGAGGCAGGCGACACGCTGCTCCAACATGTCGCCAAGACCATTCGCGGCGAGGCCCCGTCCGAGGCGATCGTCGCGCGGTTCGAGGGGGATTGTTTCGGCTGCCTCATTCCCTTCGACCTTCGAGGCCGCGACCGTATCGAGCGACTGGCCGACCGGCTGGCGATCCGGCTGGCCCAGCCCATCCGGCTGGCCGATCAGGAGTTTTCGCCGCGCGCCACCATCGCGCTGACCCGGGTGGACCCTCGGGTCGAGCCCCGGATCGACCAGGCTGCGCCAACCATCGACCAGCTGGCCCGCCAGGCCGATCTGGCGCTGATCGCCGCCAAGGCGCGCGGCGACGGCCGCCCGCTTCGCTTCACCCCCGCGCTCGAGGAGGCGATGGCCGAGCGCAATGCGATCATCACCGATCTTCGCGCGGCGCTGGCCCAAGGCGACATCCACCTGCGGTTCGAGGCGCAGATCGATCTGGGCACCGCGCGGCTGACCGGGTTCGAGATATCGGGGCATTGGGATCACCCGACGCTAGGCCGGATCGGCGCCGACCGCTTCATGCCGATCGCCGAGGCGTGCGGCCAGTCGGGCGAGGTCTCGCTCTCGCTGATGCGCCAGGCGATGGCCGCCGCGCGCGACTGGGATCCGTCGATCACCCTGTCGATCCCGCTAGCCGCCTCGCAGTTTCAGGACGCATGGCTGGCGCAGAAGATCATCAAGACGCTGACCGAATGCGGCTTTCCGGCGCACCGGCTGGAAATCGAGATCACCGAAAGCGCGCTGTTCGCCAATCTGGCCCTCGCCCAGTCGATCGTCGTCAGCTTGAAGAATCAGGGAATTGCGCTGGCGCTCAACGATTTCGGCAGCGGCTATTCCAGCCTTTCGCATCTCCGCGCCCTGCCCTTCGACCGGGTGCGGGTCGATCCGAACTTCATCGGCGATATGGCCGCCGATCCCGATTGCCGCGCGATCGTCTCCGCCATCGTCCAGCTGGGCGACAGCCTGCACCTGCCGATCGCCGCCAAGGGCGTGCACGATGCCGAGATCGAGGCACGGTTGCGCGAGATCGGCTGCTCGCATGGCCAGGGTTCGCTCTATGGCCCGCCGCTCGACCTGGCGCAGGTGCGCCAGCTTTTGGCGGAGAAGCGCCTGCTGGTCGGCGCCTCCGCGGCGCCGCTCGCCAGCCCGCGCCTGGCCGGGTAAGACAGGCCCGGCGACCCCGGTCACGCCCCTGCTTTGCGTCTCCGCGTGGACACGTCGTTCATCCATCCCTAGATCGGCGGTCATGTCGTCCCTCCCTGGACCCGAGATCATCAGTTTGGGCTGCCGCCTGAACATCGCCGAGAGCGAGACGATCCGTGCGCTCGCCGCCGGGCGGGAGGCGTTGGTCGTCGTCAACAGCTGTGCCGTGACCAACGAAGCGGTCAAGCAGACCCGTGCCGCCATCCGCCGCGCGGCCAAGGCGCAGCCCGATGCGCAGATCGTGGTGACGGGGTGCGCGGCGCAGATCGACCCGGACAGTTTCGCCGCCATGCCGGAGGTCGCGCGCGTGCTGGGCAATGCCGACAAGCTGCGCCCCGAAAGCTGGGCCTCGGCCGAGCCGATGCTGGTCGCCGACCTGTCGCGCGTGGTCGAGACCGCGCCGCACCTCGCCGCCGCCTTTGCGGGCCATGCGCGCGCCTTTGTCGAGGTGCAGAATGGCTGCGACCACGCCTGCACCTTCTGCATCATCCCGACCGGGCGCGGCCCGAGCCGCTCGGTGCCTGCCGGGCTCGTCATCGAACGGATCGCGCGGGCGGTCGAGCTTGGCCACCGGGAGGTCGTGCTGACCGGCGTCGACCTGACCAGCTATGGCCACGACCTGCCCGGCCAGCCCAGCCTGGGCCTGCTGGTCGAGCGGATCCTGACCCATGTCCCCGCCCTGCCCCGGCTCCGCCTGTCCTCGCTCGACTCGATCGAGATCGACGACCGTCTGTTCGAGCTGGTGACGGGCGAGGCGCGGGTGATGCCGCATCTTCACCTCTCGCTCCAGGCGGGCAGTGACATGATCCTGAAGCGGATGAAGCGCCGCCACAGCCGCGCGCAATCGGTCGCCATCGTCGAGCGGCTGCTGACCGCGCGGCCCGACATCGCGATCGGCGCGGACCTGATTGCGGGCTTCCCGACCGAGGATGACGCGATGGCGGCGGATACGCTGGCGCTCATCGACGATTGCCAGATCGTCCATGCGCATATCTTTCCCTATTCGGCGCGCGACGGCACGCCCGCCGCACGGATGCCGCAAGTGCCTCACCCGCTTCGCCGCGAGCGCGCCGCCAAGCTTCGCGAAGCCGCCGCGCGTCGCCGCCGCGACTGGCTGGCCGCTCAGGTCGGCGCCACCCGCGACGTGCTGGTCGAGCGGCCGGGCACGCGCGGCCATGCGCCGGACTTTGCCGACATTCATTTTTCCCCCGCCGCCGAACCGGGCAGCATCGCCCGGGTTCGGGTCATGGCGGCGACCGAAACCCATCTGATCGGACAATTGGCATGAGTTCTTCCTCCTCCTGGCACGAAAAGCTGCTCGGCGGTTTCCGTCGCACCTCGGACCGGCTGGTCGGCAATCTGGCGGGCCTGGGCACCGCCCGGCTCGACGAGGACACGCTCGACGAGATCGAGGAAGCGCTGATCGCCTCTGATTTGGGCCCCGAAACGGCGGGCCATATCCGCATGCGTCTGGCCGAGGGCAGTTTCGAGCGGAACATGGAGGACCTGGGCATCCGCTTGGTCGTCGCCGAGGAGGTAGAGAAGGCGCTCGCCAAGGTCGCCACTCCCCTGGAGATCGACGCCTTTCCCCGGCCGCAGGTGATCCTGGTCATCGGCGTCAACGGATCGGGCAAGACGACGACCATCGCGAAGCTGGCGCACTTGTTCATGGAGCAGGATTACGGCGTGATGCTGGCGGCGGGCGACACCTTCCGCGCCGCCGCCATCGGCCAGCTCGCCACCTGGGCCGAGCGGGTCGGCGTGCCGATCGTGTCGGGCAAGGAAGGCGGCGACGCGGCGGGCATCGTCTATGAAGCGGTGAAACAGGCAACCGCAACCGGCATCGACGTGCTGATCGTCGACACCGCCGGGCGCCTCCAGAACAAGCGCGAGTTGATGGACGAGCTGTCCAAGATCCGCCGCGTGCTCGGCCGCCTGAACCCCGAGGCGCCGCATGACATCCTGCTGGTGCTCGACGCGACCACCGGCCAGAACGCGCTCAACCAGATCGAGGTGTTCAAGGACGTGGCGGGCGTCACCGGCCTGGTCATGACCAAGCTGGACGGCACCGCGCGCGGCGGTGTGCTAGTCGCGGCGGCGGAGAAATACGGCCTCCCCATCCACGCGATCGGCGTCGGCGAGGGCATGACCGATCTGCGCCCCTTCGACGCCAACGAAGTCAGCCGGATCATTGCCGGGATCGAGGGAGGCCGCAAATGAGCGCGCCCGCAAAGGAAGCCGGCGCCGGCCTGAAGGCGGGGATCGAGTACGGCCCGCTGGTCCTGTTCTTCGCGGTCAACTTCCTTGCGCCGCTGGGTCCGTTGACCCGCGTGCTGGTCGCGACCGGCGTCTTCATGGCGGCGACCGTGATTGCGATGATCGTCAGCAAGGTGAAGCTAGGCCGCATCTCGCCGATGCTCTGGCTGTCGGGCATCCTGGTCGTCGTGTTCGGCGGTTTGACCCTGTATTTCCACGACGAGCGCTTCATCAAGATGAAGCCGACCATCGTCTATGCCATGTTCTCGGCCCTGCTGTTCTTCGGCCTCGCGACCGGGCGGCCGCTGATCCAGATGGCGCTGGGCAATGTCTATCCCGGGCTGACCGAACTCGGCTGGCGCAAGCTGACGCGCAACTGGGCGTTTTTCTTCGCCTTCATGGCGGTGCTGAACGAGGCGGTGTGGCGCAATTCCAGCTGGAATTTCTGGGTCGGGTTCAAACTGTGGGGCGCGATGCCGCTGACCATCGGCTTTGCTATCGCGAATATCCCGATGCTGTTGAAGCACGGGTTGAATGCGGACGCCGCGAAGGTCGACGAACCGCCGGTGGAGTGAACCCCAAAATTCCTCCCCTGCAAGGGGAGGTGGCAGGGCGAAGCCCTGACGGAGGGGTGTCGCCCTCTCGATAGCGGGACACCCCTCCACCAGCTTCGCTGGTCCCCCTCCCCTTGCAGGGGAGGAATAAAAAAAGGGCGGCCCCAGCGGAGCCGCCCTTCCCTTATCCGAACCGGAAAGCCGCGAAGTTACGCGACCGCCGCCTCATACCGGCGACCGGCCTCGTCCCAGTTCACGACGTCCCACCAGGCCTTCAGATAGCCCGGACGGTCGTTCATGTACGTCAGGTAATAGGCGTGCTCCCACACGTCGTTACCCAGGATCGGCGTGCCCTTGTCGGCGACGACGTCCATCAGGGGGTTGTCCTGGTTCGGGGTCGAGGTGACCTTCAGCTTGCCCTCGGCATCCGCGATCACCCAGGCCCAGCCCGAACCGAACTGGCCCGCGCCCTTGGTGTTGAACTCGTCCTTCAGCTTGTCGAGACCGCCGAACGCCTCGATCGCCTCGGCCAGCTTGCCCGAGGGCTGGGTGGTGCCGGGCTTGGTCATGATCTTCCAGAAGAAGTCATGGTTCCAGAAACCGCCGCCATTGTTGCGGACGACCGCCGGGGCCGACGAGATGCTCGCCAGGATGTCCTCGATCGACTTGCCCTGAAGCGACGAGTCCGCCGCAATGGCCTCGTTCAGCTTGTTCGTGTAGGCGGCATGGTGCTTGTCGTGGTGGAAGGTCATCGTCTCCTTGGAGATGACCGGCTCCAGCGCGTCATAGTCGTACGGAAGGGGCGGCAGTTCGAAAGCCATCGTGAATGCTCCTTTGGGGTTTGCCTGTGGCAACGCCGGACGCCCCAAATGGCTCCCCGCGCGCGGTTACGCAACCGTTCCGATCAGATCATGGCGACGAAGCGCATGGCGAAGCTGATCGTAGCTCAGGCCCAGCGCTTCGGCGGTGGTGCGCTGGTTGAAGCGGTTGTCGGCCAGCGCCTTGGTCAGCAGCTCGCGCTCGAACCGGGCGACCCGCGACTTGAAGTCGGACGGCCCGACATCGCAGGCCGCCACCTCGTCGCCGTCGCTCATGGGCGCAGACGCGCCGAGCTGTTCACTTTTCGCGGCAGCGGGCGACTGGCCCTGCGGGCGATAGGGCGAGCGGAAGGGGTCGATCTCGATCGCGTCGACCGGCCCTTCCCTGTCCCAGCGATAGACGGCGCGCTCGACCACATTGCGCAGCTCGCGGACATTGCCGGGCCAGCGATGCTCCATCAGCGCATCGGTCGCCGCCGCTCCGAAGCCGGGCCAGTCGTTCCAGCCGATCTCGGCCGCCATGCGCCGCCCGAAATGATTGGCCAGCACCATGATGTCGCTCTTGCGCGCGCGAAGCGGCGGCAGCGTCACCACCTCGAAACACAGCCGATCGAGCAGGTCGGCGCGAAACTGATGCGCGGCGACCTTGTCGGGCAGATGCTCGTTGGTCGCCGCCACGATACGGACATCGACGCGCAGAGGCCGCGACGAGCCGATCCGCGTCACCTCGCCATATTCGACCGCGCGCAGCAGCCGGTCCTGCGCCGCCATCGACAGCGTGCCGAGTTCGTCCAGGAACAGCGTGCCACCATTGGCTTCCTCGAACCGCCCCGCCCGCGCCTTGGTCGCGCCGGTAAAGGCGCCCGCCTCATGGCCGAACAGTTCGGCCTCGATCAGTGTTTCGGGAAGCGCCGCACAGTTCATGATGACCAACGGCTGATCCCAGCGCCCGCTCAGGCGGTGGAGGCGTTCAGCGACCAGTTCCTTGCCAGTCCCGCGCTCGCCGATGACCAGCACCGGGCGGTCGAGCGCGGCCGCGCGGCTGGCGCGTTCCAGCGCATCCAGAAAGGCCCCCGACTGGCCGATGACCTGACTCGTTCGCTCCATTCCCAACAGGTGGCGGAATTTCCCAAGCCTTGGCAAGGGCGCAATCGTTGTCGCAACGCAACTATTTCACAAAACATTGATTTTACGTCTTTTTTGAAATTGGCACGCCCCCTGCAATGCTATCGACATCCCGCCACCGAGCGGACCGAAACAAAGATATCAGGGAGTTTCCACCATGTTCGCCACCGACATCACCCGCCAGATCGCCGCCATCGCCTGCACCGTCGTGATGAGCGCCACCTGCCTGCTGGGCGCCCTCGCCCCCGCGCATGTCGCCACCACCACGGCCCCGGTTGCAGCGATCGAGGCGCCGATCGCATAATCACGCATTCCGCCATCAAGGAGTATCCGATGGGCATTTTCTCCCGCACCCGCGACATCGTCGCCGCCAACTTCGCCGACCTTCTGGACAAGGCGGAAGACCCCGCGAAGATGATCCGCATGATCATCCTCGAAATGGAGGAAACGCTTGTCGAGGTGCGCGCCTCCGCCGCCCGCACGATCGCCGACCAGAAGGAAATCCGCCGCCACATCGCCAAGCTGGACCAGTTGCAGGACAGCTGGACCGAAAAGGCCGAGCTCGCGCTGTCGAAGGACCGCGAGGACCTGGCCAAGGCCGCGCTGATCGAGCGTCAGAAAGCCGCCGACATGGCCGACCAGTTGAAGGCGGAAGTCCAGGTGCTCGACGATGCGCTTCGTGCCTCGGAAGAGGACATCGCCAAGCTGCAGAACAAGCTGCGCGAGGCGCGGACCAAGCAGAATGCGGTCCAGACCCGTCTGGAAAGCGCCAACAACCGCTATCGCCTGCGCGAGATGTGGAACGGTCCCAAAACGCATGACGCGTTCAGCCGCTTCGACATGCTGGAGCGCAAGGTGGACGAGGCCGAGGGTCGCGCCGAGGCGCTGGGCCTGGGCGCCAGCCCGAAGACGCTCGAAGAAGAGATCGCCGAACTGCGCGCCTCGGACCGGGTCGATGCCGAACTCGCCGCGCTCAAGGCGCGCCTGAACAAGGGGGAATGAGATGGAAGGTGTTGCTGTCCCCTTCGTCCTCTTCGTATCGCTCTTCATCGCGCTGCCTTGGCTGATCCTGCACTATGTCACCAAGTGGAAGCAGGCGCCGAAGATCACCCATGAGGACGAGCAGCTGCTGGACGAACTTCATATGCTCGCCCGGCGACTTGAAGATCGGCTTCACACCGTCGAGCGGATCGTCGCCGCCGACAATCCCAACTTCAAACCCGGCCTGTCGCAGTCCGAATGGCGCTCCGAAAGCCGCCTCGGCCAGCACGACTACAGCCTTGATCGGAGGAATTGAGATGACCGCCAGCCGCACCAATTTCTACCTCGACAAGCAGAATGCCAAGTTCAAGGGCGTCTGTTCGGGCATCGCCGACTATACCGGCGTGGACGTGATGTGGATCCGTGTCGCCGCGGTCCTGCTGACCATCTCCGGCGTGGGCATGCCCTGGGTTCCCCTCGCCTATATGCTGATCGCCTGGATGGCGACGGCCAGGCCGATCGGGCTGTACCAGTCGGATGAGGACGCCAAATTCTGGCAGGGCGTGCGCAGCAATCCGCGCCGCTCGACCGCCGAGGTCCGCTCGAAGTTCCGCGATCTCGACCGTCGCCTCGCCGATATCGAGCTGCATTATACCAGCCGCAACCGCCAGCTGGCCGACGAGATCGACAGCCTGCGCTGATCGCCCGGCCGCATCACAATCTGAAGGGGAGTAAGGATCATGGCATGGGGAGGACCGGGTTTCGTCCTGGCGATCATCGCGATGTCGACGATCGGTTGGGTCGTCACCACCTGGATCCGCGCAAAGCACGGATACAGCCTGGACGGTGAATGGGGCGGCATGGTCGGCAAGACCGGCATGGCCGACGAACGCAAGGTCGAACTGCTGACCGCCGAGAACCAGAAGCTGGTCGGCCAGGTCTCGCGCCTCGAAGAGCGGATCGCGGTGCTGGAGCGCATCGCCACCGACCCCGCCGAGCGGACCGCGCGCGAAATCGACGCGCTGCGCGATCGCTGAGGGAAGGGAATGATGAACAATACCGCTCTTCTGATCCCCATCATGGGCATCAGCTGCGGCTTGGTCGCCATCATCGGCGGCGTTTTTGTCCGGCCTTGGTTCAAGTATCGCGAAAAGCAGCTGGCCACCGAAGCCTCGATGGTCGCGGAAAAGGCGGCGCAATATGCCGCCCAGACCGAGAAGCTGGAACAGCGGGTACGGGTATTGGAGCGGATCATCACCGATCGCGGCCTGGCGCTGAGCGACGAGATCGACGGCCTGCGGGACCTGCGCGAAACGCCCGCCCGCATCGAACACTGACAACAAGAATAAAAGGGAGTTACCGCAATGAACGGCGGACAGTTCATGGTCGTCATGATCGTCGCGATCGTCATGATCGCCAGCATCTTCAAGGCCAAGCACAAGCATCGCGGCTCCACAGGCACGGACTGGATCGAACAGGCCCGCAGCGAGGGCGCCCGCGACACCCAGGCGCTGCGCGGCGAGATCCAGCAGCTCAAGGAGCGCATCCAGGTCCTGGAGCGCGTCATCACCGACGAACGCAAGAGCATCGACCTCGACCGCGAGATCGAGCGCCTGCGCGACCGTTAAGCCAACCATTGATACGGACAGGGAGCCCGGATCATGACCGACACCAATCTTTATATCGTCATCGCGACCGCAGGCCTGGCAGGGCTGGCGATGATCGTCACCGCAGGGCTCGCCGGGTGGCGCGGCTGGTTGCAGCTGAAGAGCCGCGAGTTCGAGCGGACGCATGACATGCCCTATCCGCCCGCCAGCTCGGCGGCGTCGCGGATCGAGATGGCGGATCTGAAGGAGCGGATCCGCAAGCTCGAAGCCATCGCGGCGGGCGTCGATCTGTGAGCCGCTTCGCCACCCTTCGCCGATGGACGGCCCGGATCGCGTGTGGCGGCGCGGTCGTCGTCGCCGGGGTGGTCCATGTCCCCGCCGCGCTCGCCTTTCCCTATCGCGCCGATTTCGGGCGGACGACGGTCCTGTCCGAACGGCCGATAGACCGCGATGCGATGCGGCATGTGCTGGACCGGGCCGATCGGCTATTGGTGGCGAGCCCGCTCTACCGGCCCGGACTGTCGCGACAGCTGGTGCTGACCGATGGCGGCTGGCGATGGGATATACTGTCGATCGGCGTGCGCACCAGCATCGCTTTTCGTCGCCCCTTTTCCCACGCCCTGATCTTCAACCGAAGTTCGGTGGCGGCGGACCGGGTGACGAACGGCGCCACGCTGGGCGGCGTGCGAAGCCTCTCGGGCACCATCGCGCATGAGATGACCCACCGTCTGGTCGCCGACCATATCGGCGAATGGGCCGCCATGCGCCTGCCCGCCTGGAAGCGCGAGGGCTATCCCGACTATGTCGCACACGAAACCAGCATCCGCCCCCAGGACGAGGCGCTGATCCGCCAGCGCGCCCCGCACGCCCGCGTACTGACCTATTATGAAGGGCGCCGCCGCGTGGCGGCCGAACTGGCGCGAAACGGCGGATCGGTGGACGCGCTGCTCCGGGACTGAACGCCCGTCCTCGACCATTGTCGTGACGCGCGGTTCGCGGTAGCGCGAGCGCCATGTCCGATCTTGCCGAAATCCGCGACGAATATGAATTTCTCGACGCCGACGATCGCTACCGCCTGCTGATCGACCTCGGCCGCGCGCTGGAGCCGATGCCCGAGGCGCTGAAGACCGATGCGACGCTGGTGCGCGGCTGCTCGGCCTCGGTCTGGGTCTATCCGACCAAGGGGGATGGCGAAGGCCTGCATTTCCTGGCGGATTCCAACGCGGCGATTACGAAGGGGATCATCGCGCTGGTGCTGAAGACGGTGCAGGACAAGACGCCGGCGGACATCCTCGCGACCGATATCGAGGGCGAACTGGCGCCGTTCGATTTGCGGAACCAGTTGAGTTCGAACCGGACCCAGGGGATTCCGAACATGATCGCGCTGATCCGGGAGACGGCGGGGCGGTATTGATGTGTGGGTTGGGGCTCGGTGAGACACCCTGCCCTCCCCCATCCCCTCCCGCCTGCGGGAGGGGAGCGGCAAGAGGCACGGGCCGGCCTCTTCGACGATCGTCAGCTACTGGGGCACGCTCTGTCGACGTAGGTTCAGGCCAGCCAGGAAACACGCCCCTCCCGCAAGCGGGAGGGGATGGGGGAGGGCAAGAGGTCTCACCGAGCCCGAGCCCAGAGCCTCAAGCCCCCCGCCCCAACCGCGCCGCGATCGCCTCGACATCCTCGTCCGGCGTCACCACCAGCCACTCCCCCGGTCGTCGCCCATCGACCAGCGTCACCGCATTCTTCGGACAAAGCCCCAGGCATTTGGTCTCGATCACCCCGACCGAGGCCTTGCGCCCCTTGCCGAAGATCCGTCTGAGCGCCTTGGCCAGTGACGTCTTGCCCTTGGGCCCGAAGCCGCCGCCGACCTTTTTCGAGCATTTGCCGCAGACCAGGACCGTCGTTTCCCATTCCGCCTTGGCGCGGCGGATCATTCGGGCTTCCAGCTGCGGCGTTCTTCGGCCGCGCGCAGGACTTCATAGGCCGCCTGCACCTGCTGGAACTTGGTCGCCGCCTCCGGATCATTGGGGCGGATGTCGGGATGGTTGGCCTTGGCCAGCCCGCGCCAGGTCGCGCGGATCAGGTCGAACTCGGCGTCCGGCTCCAGCCCCAGCGCATCGAGCGCGCGCATCTCGTCGCGCGAGCGGGTGCCGTCGCCCGGCCCTGCCCAGGCCTGATGCTTGGACTGGGCGTAACCCGCGCTCGTCCGCCGTTCGGACGCCTCGCGTGCGGCGGCTTCCTCGGCGCTAAGGCCCTGAAAATAGTCCCAGCCGCGATTATACTCGGCGGCATGCGCCTCGCAGAAATACCAGCGATCGGGGCTGTTGGGCGATTTGGGTGCGGGACAATTGCCGGGCTGGTCGCAGCCATGCCGGTCGCAGATGCGCACGGGCTTGGCCTCCCGCGCTGCGCCATAGCTGCGCCAGCGAGGAAAGCCCCAGTCATTGGATCGGGAAGTAGAACGCGCCACGAGGGTCGATTTAAGCGACTTCGGCGCGGGCGCAAGCATCGACACAAGGCTTTGCGGGCCGCACCGTCGAAATGGCGGCGCCGAAATGCTTGACCGGCAATGGTTCCCTCGTTCATGAAATATCCGTCATCATATATTCATGTCCGACCCGGACATATGCGGACCCTATCGTGTCAGGAGCCATCGTGGCCCAAAGTCGTTCCTTCCTGGCCACCGCAAGAGCGGACGTGCCGGCGTCGATCGTGGTGGCGCTCGTCGCGCTGCCGCTATGTCTGGGTGTCGCGGTCGCCTCGGGCGCGCCGCCCTTCGCGGGCATGATCGCCGGGATCGTCGGCGGGCTGGTCGTCGGTTTCCTGTCCAAGTCGCCGCTGTCGGTCGCCGGGCCCGCGGCGGGCCTGACGGTGATCGTGTTCGAGGCGATCGAGCGGCTGCCCAGCTTCCAGGTCTTCCTGCTTGCGGTGGTCCTGGCGGGCATTCTCCAGCTTGCCTTTTCCTTCACCCGGTCGGGCGTTCTGGCCGAGTTCGTCCCCTCCTCGGTCATCACGGGGATGCTGGCGGCGATCGGCCTGATCCTGATCCTGAAGCAAATCCCCCACGCCATCGGCTATGACGGCGATTTCGAGGGCAGCTTCGAATATGCCAGCCGGGCGGGCGGCAATACCTTCACCGACCTGTGGACCAGCGTCAGCCAGGACATCGCGCCCGGCGCGGTGCTGATCGGCGCGGTGTCGCTCGCCTTCCTGTTCTGGTGGGACCATGCCAAGCCGAAGCAAGGCCCGCTGCGGCTGCTGCCAGGGCCGCTGGTCGTCGTGGTGATCGGCGTGGTCGGCAACATGATCCTGGGCGCGGTGCGGCCCGAATGGCAATTGTCGGGCACGCATCTGGTGCGGGTGCCGGTCGCCGGCAGCGCGTCGCAATTCATCGGCCAGTTCCAGCTGCCCGACTTCTCCGCGATCGGCCTGGGCGCGGTGTGGACCACCGCGCTGACGCTGGCGATCGTCGCCAGCCTGGAATCGCTGCTCAGCGTCAAGGCGGTGGACGAACTCGATCCGCGCCGCCGCACCACCGACAAGAATTGGGAGCTGATGGCGCAAGGCGGCGGCAATATCGTCTCCGGCCTGCTCGGCGGCCTGCCCGTCACCTCGGTGATCGTGCGCTCCTCGGCCAATGTCGATTCGGGCGCGGAGAGCAAGCTGTCGACCATGCTGCACGCCACCTGGCTGCTGATCTCGGTCGCGCTGATCCCGGTCGTGCTGAACCAGATTCCGCTGGCCGCGCTCGCCGCCGTGCTGATCGCCACCGGCTACAAGCTGTGCAAGCCCAAGCTGTTCACCGAGCGGTACAAGCAGGGTTGGAGCCAGTTCATCCCCTTCATCGTCACCATCCTGGCGATCCTGCGCACCGACCTGTTGATCGGCATCCTGGTCGGGCTGGTCGTGGGCTTCGTCTTCGTCGTTGCGCGCAATTTCCGCCCGGCGCTCACCTTCGCCTGCGACGACGAGGATTGCCTGATCCGCGCGCGGCGCAATCTGTACTTCATCCATAAATACGAGTTGCAGAAGTCGCTGGCCAAGGTGCCGGACGGCGCGAACCTGCTGATCGACCTGTCCTCGACCTCTTATGTCGATCTGGACAATGTCGACATCATCAATGCCTTCATCAAGGGCGCGGATTTCCGCGGGATCAGCGTGATCGTGCGCGGTGACATCGCCGAGCGGACCGCACCGATGATCAATGCCCCATCGACGGGAGTGCGCTACGCATGAGGGAATATAAGCAGCTCCTGCTCGCCAATAAGGCGTGGGCGGCCGAACTCCTGGAGGAGAAGACCGACTTCTTCCAGCGGCAGACGGTGGGGCAGAAGCCCGATTTCCTTTGGATCGGCTGCTCCGACAGCCGGGTGACGCCCGAGCAGATGACCATGACGCCGCCCGGCGGCATGTTCCTTCATCGCAACATCGCGAACCTGGTCCATGACGACGACCTGAACCTGTTGTCGGTCGTGCAATATGCCGTCGACGTGCTGCGCGTCCGCCATGTCATCCTGTGCGGCCATCATGGGTGCGGCGGCGTGATGGCGACGCTGAAGGGCGGGACCGAGGGGCCGGTCGACCAGTGGCTGGGCAATGCCCGCGACGTGCTCCACCGCCACCGCGACGAGATCGACGCGCAGCCGGACGAGGCCTCCCGCGTGAACCGGCTGGTCGAGGTCAACGTCATGGAGCAGTTGCGCCATCTCGCCCGGCTGGACACCATTCAGAAGGCGTTCGCCGAGAAGCGCGAGCTGTGGCTGCACGGCTGGGTCTACGACATTCGCGACGGGCATATCAAAACGCTGCTGGAGATCGACGCCGACACCGACCTCGACGGCATGGTCCGGCCGGACAAGGTGCTGGTGTGATCGCCACCCGCTTGATCGCCGATCGCTGACCGCTTAGCCTCCCCTCGTCCATGGGGGAGGATGAACATGCGGCATTGGGGTTTGGCGGCGCTGGTCGCACTGGCGACGGCGACCGGCGTTTCGGCGCGCAATCTGGAGGTTCCGGCGAACAAGGGGTGGATGCACGCCCAGACACGACTGGTCGTCCACTCCAGCGTCGCCGGGCTGTCCCGCATCGCCATCACCGATGCGACCACCAGCGAGCACGACATCGCGGTCACGCTGGAAAACCCGGACAAGTCGGTCTTCGCGACGCTGTTCCTGTTCCACCCGTCGGTGCCCAGCGTGCCCCTGTGGTTCGACCGGTCGCGCACCGCGATCGAGGAGCGCCGGATATTCGAAAAGGGCGCGCCCGCGAGCGCCGACCCCATCGCCTTCGCCCCGCTCGACGCAGGCCCGGCAGGCGCGCTGCGCCAGAGCTATTCGCTGCTGAGCAGCCCCTATCGCAGCACTTCGCTGGCGGTGATCCCGATGGGCGAATGGATGCTGGTCGTCCGGCTGACCGCAAAGACGCTGACCGCCGATGCGCTCGACGGCAAGATGAACGAGGTCATCGCAGCGCTGAAACCCATCGTCGCGACCACGGCCGCCTATCCCGGCCCGGCCGTGCCGATCCGGCCCTGCGCGGTGCAGACCGACTTCGCCCATCTGCCCAAGGCCAAGATGGAAAAACCGGGCGGTGCCGACGTCGTCGGCAATTTGCTGATGAGCGCCGTCATGGCCAATTACAAACCCGACCCCGAGACCCATGTCGTAAAGCCCGCCACCGCCCTGTGCCGTGACGGCGCGGCGCAGACGGCTTACGGCGTCTATCGCTGGGACGAGCCCGCAAGCGATGGCTACACTATCGCGCTGTATGACGCAGGCCGCACGGTCAGCGTCTATCCGGGCATCATGAGCCAGATCGAAAAGCGAAAGACCATGTCCTATTCGGTCGTGCTGCACCATGTCGACGACAGCGCGGACAGCTATCCCTCGTTCGACGGCCTGCCCCGCCCCGAACAGGTGTTCGACCTGATCGCCAAAGGCACACCGTCCGCCAGGTCGCAGGGCAAAAACGTGTCGATCAACGCGAGCGCCCTGCGCGGGTCCTGATCGGACACCGCCCGCGACAGGCTGTCAGCCAGAGGGCCTGTAAGCCGGGTTCTGTCCACCGGCGCGAGGCCGGATGGGCGACCATTCTTCTAGGACGATGCTCGCACATCGCCTCAAGCAACCAACCCGGATGGCGGGTGGGAACACACCCCGACGCCTTGCGACGCCATGCCATCCCTATTCGGTCTTGCTCCCGGTGGGGTTTGCCATGCCGTTTCCGTTACCGGACCCGCGGTGCGCTTTTACCGCACCCTTTCACCCTGACCTGGCCGAAGCCGTGGCCGTCTGCTCTCTGTGGCACTGTCCCTGGGGTCACCCCCGCCGGGCGTTACCCGGCACCGTCGTTCCGTGGAGCCCGGACTTTCCTCGCCCCCGGTTTCCCGAGGCCGCGGCCGCCCGGCCCTCTGGCTGGGGCGGATGTAGACGGATTGGGCGGGAGGGCAAGGGGTTTGTGGTCGGTGGTGGGGCGTTGGGGGCGTTAGGACATGGCCTTCGACTTCGCTCAGGCTGAACGGAGCGAGGGAACAGGACCTCGCCTCAACCGCCGTTCAGGCTGAGCGAAGTCGAAGCCCAAGGGAATCCCCCTCAATTATCTCCCTGCGGACGCGGCAGCAGCAACGCCAGCAGGATCATCCGACATTCCGCGTCGATCTCGCCGTCGATCAGTTCGGGACGGAAGCGCCGCTGGAACGCCATGATCGCCGCCATCCGGTCGGTCACGTCATAGCCGAACCGCTCCAGCGCCAGGCAGAAGCCCGCCTCTGTCCACATCGGGTCCATCAGGTTCTTGGTCGGGCGCGGCAGGGCCAGGCGCCGCCGGGCCAGCGCGCCCCAGGGAAACAGCTCGCCCGGATCGCGCTTGCGGGCAGGCGTAATGTCCGAATGACCGACGATATTGCCGCGCGTGATGCCGTGGCGCGCCTGGATGTCGGCGACCAGTTCCATGACGGCGGCGACCTGTTCGTCGGGAAAGGATCGATAGCCCCAGTCATGGCCGGGATTGACGATCTCGATGCCGATACTCGCCGAGTTCACATCGTCGATCGAGCGCCAGTGCGATCGGCCCGCATGCCAGGCCCGCTGATCCTCGTCGACCATGCGCAGGATCGTGCCGTCCTCGGTGACCAGATAGTGGCACGACACCTTCGCCTCGGGATCGCGCAGGCGTGCGATGGCGGACTCGGCGTCCTGCATCCCCGTATAGTGCAATACGATCATCGTGATGGGCAGGCTACGCGCGTCGAAATTCGGTGACGGCGTGTCGACGATCGTCATGCAACCTCCTGAACGACCCCGGTTCGCCGCCTCTGTTAGCGGCATCGGACGTCCAAGGATATGCCCTCATGCGTGGCGAGGCGGATCGTCGGCCACGCATTTCTCGTACACGCCGCGCCCGCTGGCGGCGAGCTGGAACAGGTCGGTCTGGCCGATCACCGTCTCGCCGGCGCCCAGGATCAGGCCGCTATCGGGGCGCATCGCATCGGCGATCGTCCGAAAGGCACGCTTCTTGGCGTCGGGCGCCAGATACAGCATGACGTTACGACACAGCACGAGGTCGAAGGCGCCGCCGGGGCCTGCGTCCGCGACCAGATTGAGCTGGCGAAACTGGATATGGCGGAGCAACTCGGCCCGCGCGCGCCATTCATTGCCCGGCTTTCCCTCGAACCATCGGACCAGATGGCGGATGGGCAGGCCGCGCTGGACCTCGAACTGGGTGTAGCAGCCGATACGCGCCCGTGCGATTGCGGTTTCCGACACGTCGGTCGCGATGATTTCCGGTATCGGCGTCCCGGATTGCAGGTGCCGCTCGGCAAAGATCATCGCCAGCGACAAGGGCTCCTGCCCGGTCGAGCAGCCCGCGCTCCAGATCCGCGGCCTGCGCCCGCTGCGCTCGACCTCGGCGATCCGCTCGGCGACATGGTCGAAGACATGGGGATCGCGGAAAAAGGACGATTCGCCGTTCAGCAACGCATCGACCACCCGCCCGATCAGCGCGGGATCGCGACCGTCGAGCACCGCGCTGACCAATTGGTCGAGCGTATCCAGTCGCCGCTCGCGCATCAGCGGCAGCAGGACCGTGTCGACCCGGGTCGACCGGTGGCTGGCGATCTGCTGCCCCGTCCGCGCCTCCAGAAGCGCGGCTAGAACGATCAGCGCCTGCCCCGCCATGCCGGTCGGCGCCGCCGTCACGGGACTGGTCCGGCTATGACCCTGCGGCGTTCCCCACGGCACGGCGGTCCCAATCATGCGCCCCCTCCGTATGCGATCATCGCGCCGATGGCCTCGGGCGGCAGGACCGTGTCGGCCAGCCCCTGCGCCACCACCACGCCCGGCATACCCCAGACGACAGCGCTCTCGCGGTCCTGGGCGATCACGCGACCACCCGACGCCTTCAAGTCCCTCGCGCCCTCCAGGCCGTCACGCCCCATGCCGGTCAGGACGATGCCCCAGGCCCGTTCGCCCCAGACCTCGGCCATCGAGGCGAACATCGGGTCGACCGAGGGCAGGCATCCGCTGCGCGCGCGCTCATGCTTCAACCGGATGGCCGCCCCGCCATCGCCCAGCCGCACGAAAGTCATGTGCGCGTCGCCGGGCGCGACGACGATCCGTCCGGGGCGAAGGCGCATCCGATCCTCGGCGACGTCGCACGGGCGGCGCGCCACGGCGGCAAGCTGGGCCGCAAAATAGGACATGAACGACGCGGGCAGATGCTGGGTCACCACGATCGGCACCGTGACCGTCTGCGGGATGCGCCCCAGCAGCTTGGCCAGCGCATGGATGCCGCCGGTCGAGGCGCCGATCCCGATCAGGTCGGGCAGACCGCGCCCCAGGCTTTGCGGTGCCGGAACCGCGACGGCCGCGGGCGTCGGCGCGGTAGAAGGCCGATCGAAGGCATGGGCCAGGGCGTCGAGCTTCTGGATCAGCGCATCGCCGAACTCCGCCAGCCCTTGCGGGCGCGGCTTGACCAGCGTGTCGGCGGCACCGTGCGCCATCGCCTGGACCGCCGCCGCGCCGCCCGTGGGGGTCGATCCCGACACGATGATGATACGCGCGTCCTGTGCCGCCGCCTGGATCTGCGGCAACGCGGTGATGCCGTCCATGCCGGGCATCGCCACGTCGAGCAGGATGATGTCGACGCTCTGCTGCCGGAGGAATTGCAGGGCGGCATCGACATGCGCCACCGCGCCGACGATCGCGAACCGGTCATGCGGTTCGATCTGCCGCGCGATCAACGCCCGCGCGACCGCCGAATCGTCGACGATCAGGATGCGGACCGGGGCCGTCTGTCGCGGGTCCGCCCCTTGCAGGGCCTGGCGGATGGGGGGCGTGGATGCCATGGCGATGCCGCGCCGGGACGCGCCGGACCGATGCCGCTCAGATCACGCCGACGAGCTGGAGCTTGCTTTCCAGCGTGTCGCGATCGAACGGCTTCATGATATATTCGTCGGCCCCCGCGTCGATCGCGGCACGGATATGCGCCATGCCGTTCTCGGTCGTGCAGAAGACGATGCGCGGGCGCGGGGCGACATTGGCCTCCCGCAGCGCGCGCAGGAAATCCATGCCGCTCATGACCGGCATGTTCCAGTCGAGCAGGATCACGTCGGGCACCGACTCCAGGCACGCTTCCAGCGCTTCGCGACCGTCACCGGCCTCGCGCACCTGAAGGTCCAGCGTTTCCAGAATATGGCGCGCGACCTTGCGGATCACCTTGGAGTCATCGACGACGAGACAGGTCTTCATTCGGCACGCCTTGTTTTACCGCGATCCCGGTGGGATCCAGGTTTCAACATAAGTGGCGAAGGTAACGGCGAAGTTAATCGGTCAGGCCGCCAGCGACACGGACGGCGGGACCAGTCGCGGCAGGTCGAGGATCAGCAACGGTTGGCCGTCGCGCACCACCATGCCGTCGGCCGCCAGCGCCCAGCGCCCGCTGCCGGACGGGACGTGCGGCAGCGGGCTGGTCTCGAACGTCTCGATATCGTCGAGCGCATCGACCAACATCGCATAATAATGGCCATCCTGAAGGGTGATGACCGCGCGCCGGACATGCGGCGGCATCGGCTCCAGCCCCAGCGCCAGCCGGGTATCGACGACGGTGATGACCCGGCTGCGCAACGCGGTCAGCCCGCGTACCGAGGGCGCGGCGCGCGGCACGGCGACGACTTCGCCGATATCGACGACCGAATCGACCTGGTCGGCGTCGAAGACGACACCCTGGCCGGCGATGCTGGCGATCAGGAACAGGGGCATTAGCGGCCTCCCCGGCGGGCATGACCGGCCAGGGCCGCGATCAGCGCGGGGCGGTCGTACCGATAGATGCTGTCGGGCGCGGAGGCCGCGTCCCGGTTGCGGCACAGACGGACCACCGGCGCGCGCGACCCGTTGTCCGACACCGCTTCGTCCGCCATCACCAGCCGGACGGCGGGTTCCTCGTCCCCGATCGGCTGAAGGACGCAGCGATAGCCATGCGCCTCCAGCACCGGGCGCAGGAACCGGTCCATCCAGGCCGCCCCCTGCCCGTCGAGCAGGCAGAGCGGCGCCGTGCCGACGCTCTCGATGCCGGTGTCGAGGAACAGCGTCAGCGGATCGAGGATCTCGATCGCCTGCCCGTTCCAGACGGTGATGCCCAGCACCGTCCCGCCGGGCGACGGCGCGATCTCGACGGGCAGCTGGATGATTTCCAGCGCGGTCGTCATGGCATAGGCGCATTCCGCATCGCCATCGGTCAGGCGAATGACCTCGATCCCAGGGCCTTTCAGCGCGTCGTCCAGCGCGACGGCATCGACATGATGCAGCGGTACGGTCGTATCGCCGACGATCAGCCGGACTTGCCCGCCCGAGCGGTGGACCGCCGATGCCCCGACCTTCTCGACCCGGTCGATCGCCGCCAGCGGCATGGTACGGTGGACGCCGTCCAGATCCTCGAACAGCAGGGCCGGATTGGTCGCCTCCTGCACCACCGCCTCTGTCGCGGCGATGACCTCCCGCTGGAAGCGAAGCCCCGCCGCCTGGGCGAGCCCCGCCCCGTCGAGCAGCAGCATGGGCAGCCCGCTGTCGGGCAGCGTCTGGCCGGCATAGAGCCCCGTCGACATGACTGCCGGCGCGGCGGGCTTGACCACCACCTCCTCGGTATCGAGCACGTCGTCGACACCCAAGGCATAGTCGCCGTCGCGGGTCGAGACGATGACGAGGTCGGACGGATCGCGCTGCCCCACCCCCAGGAACGGCCCGAGCGGCAGCAGCGGCAGGCGGCGACCACGCACCGTGGCGACGCGGATGTCGCCGACCGGGTCGATCCGTACCTGGTCGCCGCGCACCTTTACGATCTCCTCGATCGCCTGGCGCGCAATGGCGAAACGCTGGTTGCCGACCGCGACCACGATGGTCGACATGATCGACAGCGTCAGCGGCACATGGATGGTGATGGTCAGCCCCTTGCCGGGCCGGTTGTCGAGCGCGACACGGCCGCCGACATGCTCGATATTGGCGCGCACCACGTCCATGCCGACGCCGCGCCCCGACATGGTCGACACGGTGTCGCGGCTGGACAGGCCGGGCTCAAAGACCAGCTTCAACTTTTCGGCCTGGCTCATCATCGCGACCTCGGCGGCGGAGCGGACGTCGGTGGCGACCGCCTTGGCGGCGACGCGCGCGACGTCGATCCCGGCGCCGTCATCCTCGACCTCGATCAGGATCTGGTTGCCCGACTGGCGCGCGGTGACATGGATATGCCCCGTCGGCGACTTGCCCAGACGGCGGCGCTCGGCGGGGCTTTCGATACCATGGTCGATGGCGTTGCGGATGATGTGGACCAGCGGATCGCGCATCATCTCGATCATCTCGCGGTCGAGGTCGACGTCGGAACCCTCGATCTTCAGCGACACGGCCTTGCCCAGCTCGGCGGCGGTGTCGCGCACCATGCGGGGCAGTGCGGAGAACAGCCCGTCTACCTTCTGCATCCGGGTGCGGGTGACGGTATCGCGCATGTCCGCGACGGTCAGCGACAGCCGGTCGAGCGCCGCCTCGACCCGCGGATCGAGCACATCGTCGCGCAGGCGCCGGGCCAGTTCGTTGCGGGCGAGCACCATGTCAGACATGCCGCTCATCATCCGGTCGAGCAGATCGACGTTCAGTCGGATGCTGCGCGGTGCGGCGCGGGCGGTGGGCATGGGCCGGGGCGCCGGGACCACCACCGCCTCCTCGACACGCGAAACGGCGGCGATCAGCGCGGCGTCGTCGGAATCGTCCTCGGGTGTGCCCGCGTCGATCGCCTCGACGATCGCGCCGATCCGGTCGACGATCGCAAGTACCGCATCGACCAGCGCGGTATCGGGAATGCGCTGGTCGTCCCGCACGGCGGCCAGCGCATCCTCGGCGGCATGGCTGAGCCGCGCCAGGCGCGGCAGGTCCAGAAAGCCGCAACTGCCCTTCACGGTGTGGACGAAGCGGAAGATCGCATCCAGGCGGGTACGGTCGGCAGGGGTCGTTTCCCATGCGACGATCTCGCCGGACAGTGCCTCCAGCGTCTCACGGGTCTCGGCAATGAATTCCTGCAGCAGGTCGTCCATAAATCCCCGAGGGCGCGCCAATTCGCGCACCCTCTTGCCGCCACAAGATTAAAAGCTCGTTTACCCCGCGCGGATCGCCGCGCCCAGGATCATGGTGTTGGGTGCAGGCTCGGTGACCAGTGTCATGCCGCCATGTTCGGTGGTCAGGGTATGGACCAGAAAGGCGGGCGCGGTGCGCGAGCCCAGCGGCTCCGCCCCCTGTCCTTCCATCAGCGTGCGGCGGATTTCGGGGTCGAGCAGGATGCGCGGCCCCTCGATCCGGATCGCGATCTCGATCGCCTCGCGCCCCGCCTCGGCCCCGATGTCGATCGTGCCGCCGCGTGCCAGCGCCTCGGTGGCGATCAACGCCAGGTTGACCAGGATGCGCACCGCGGGCTTGGGCAGGCTGGGCTGCTCGACCAGCCAGCCCAGGGTCGTGCGGCGATTGTCGGCCAACAAGCCCTCGATCGCCGAACGGGCCTCGCTCATGTCGACCCGGTCGGCAAAGCCACCGCCCGCACCGAAGGCCAGGCGGAAGAATTTCAGCTTGTTGGCTGAGGCGCGGGCGCTGTCGGCCAGCAATTCCATGCACCGCTCGCGCATCGCCGGATCGGTCTCGTCGGCGAGCAACTCCAGTCCGTTGTTGAGCGCCCCCACCGGCGACAGAAGATCGTGGCACAGTCGCGAACATAACAGGCTCGCGAAATCCACCGGGCTGACGGTCATGCAAAATCCTTCGACGAATTTTTTCCTTGTGACGCAGGCGTCACGCCCGCGCAAGCAAGCGCGAGCGGATCGAACCGGCCATGACGCCGACCCGCCGCGACCGCGCGCCAGGCGGTGACCTGCCCGCCCCCGGCGATCAGCCAGATGCTGCCATCGGGCGCCGCGTCGGCGGCATCGCGGGGCGAGGGTTCGGCCAGGCCCGTGGGATGCGAATGATAATGGCCGATCACCGCCGCCCCGCCACTGCGCGCCGCCCGGTGTGCGGCGATCAGCGCGGCCGGGTCGATCTCGAACCGGTGCCAGGGCTCCGCCGCGACATTCGCGCAAGGGCTTGCCGTGACGATGAAATTTTCACTGCCCAGCAGCAGCCCGCACACCTCGCGATCCGGTGACGCGGCGGCGGCGGCGCGAATGAAGTCCAGCGTATCGCTTGAAATCGTTACGGTCATGCCCAAATGGGGTAGCCTATGGACCGGGGGGTTTCCATCATCGATGCGCGGATCGCGCCCACAGCGGACGGCTGGCGGTTGGACCGCGCGCTGGCCGATGCGGTGCCGACCCTGTCGCGCGAACGGCTGAAGGTGCTGATCGCCAGCGGCGCGGTGACGCGCGACGGCGTGATGGCGCGCGACCCCGCCAAGCGTGCGGGCGCAGGCGATCTGTTCCGGGTCGCCGTGCCCGCGCCCACGCCCGCCCATAACGAGGCGCAGGATATCCCGCTTGTCATCGCTTACGAAGACGAGCACCTCATCGTGATCGACAAGCCCGCCGGGCTGGTCGTGCATCCGGCGGCGGGCAATCTCGACGGCACGCTGGTCAACGCACTGCTCCATCATTGCGGCGGGTCGCTGTCGGGCATCGGCGGCGTCGCGCGGCCGGGGATCGTCCACCGGATCGACAAGGATACCTCCGGCCTGATGGTCGCTGCCAAGACCGATCGCACGCATGAGGGGCTGGCCAAGCAGTTCGCCGCGCACTCCATCGAGCGCCGCTACCGCGCGATCACCGGGGGCATTCCCCGCCCGGCCGACGGCAGCGTGGACGCACCGCTGGCGCGCAGTCCGCAGAACCGCAAGAAGGTGGCGATCGTGCAGGGCGGCAAGCGTGCCGTGACCCATTATCGCACCATCGAGAAGCTGAACAACGCCGCCCTGGTCGAATGCCGGTTGGAGACGGGCCGCACGCATCAGGTGCGCGTGCATATGCAGTCGCTGGGTCACGCCTTGCTGGGCGATCCGGTTTATGGTAGAACAAAGGGTGCTCAGAAAGCCCTGCTCGATGAACTCGAATTCCGGCGCCAAGCCCTGCACGCGGCGCATCTGGGGTTTATTCATCCCATAAGTGGTAACGCTTTGGCGTTTGAGAGCCCGATGCCCGCCGATATGCAGGAACTGTTCAGTCGGCTTCACGTATAGCAGAAGACCGCCTTGCCCCGGACGACGAGGCGAAACGGAATGACGCTCCAGAAAGGGAGATAAGGATCATGGCAAAAGGCAGCAACGTCCCGGCGACGATTCCTGCGCTCGGCGGGGAGCAATCGCTCAACCGCTATCTGGCCGAGATCAAGAAATTCCCGATCCTTGCTCCGGAGCAGGAATATATGCTCGCCAAGCGCTTCCAGGAGCATGGCGACCCCGAGGCGGCGGCGCAGCTCGTCACCTCGCACCTGCGTCTCGTGGCGAAGATCGCGATGGGTTATCGCGGCTATGGCCTGCCCACCTCCGAACTGATCTCGGAGGGCAATATCGGCCTGATGCAGGGCGTGAAGAAGTTCGAGCCCGATCGCGGCTTCCGCTTGGCCACCTATGCGATGTGGTGGATCCGCGCCTCGATCCAGGAATATATTCTGCGCTCGTGGAGCCTGGTGAAGATGGGCACCACGGCGGCGCAGAAGAAGCTGTTCTTCAACCTGCGCCGGATGAAGTCCAAGCTCGACGCGTTCGAGGATGGCGACCTGCGTCCCGAGGACGTGACCAAGATCGCCACCGATCTGGGCGTCAACGAGGACGAGGTCATCAGCATGAACCGCCGCATGGCGATGGGGGGCGATACCTCGCTCAACGTCTCGATGCGCGAGGATGGCGAGGGCCAGTGGCAGGACTGGCTGGCCGATGACGCGCCGCTCCAGGACTCGGTCGTCGCCGAGCAGCAGGAGGCGGATGTCCGCCACGACATGCTGGTCAGCGCGATGGACGACCTGAACGACCGCGAGAAGCACATCCTGACCGAGCGTCGCCTGACCGACGATCCCAAGACGCTGGAAGAACTGAGCCAGGTTTACGGCGTCAGCCGCGAGCGCGTCCGCCAGATCGAGGTGCGCGCGTTCGAGAAGCTGCAAAAGGCGATGATGCGCATCGCCGGCGAAAAGCGGCTGCTGGCGGCCGCCTGAGCATGACCGGCCGCACCGTCGTCATCGGCGGCGGCGCGGCCGGGATCGCGGCGGCGCGGACGCTGCACGATTCGGGGCGCGAGGTCCTGCTGATCGAGGCGGCGGAGCGGCTTGGCGGGCGGGCGCATAGTGTGCGGCTGCCGACTGGCCATGTCGTGGATCATGGCTGTGGATGGCTTCATTCCGCCAAGCGCAATCCTTGGACCGCCATCGCCGAGCAGGCCGGCTTCAACATCGACCGCCGCTCGCCCAACTGGCAGGTTCAGTGGAACGACCTGGGCTTTCCCCCCGACGAAAAGCGCGCCTCGGGCGAGGCTTATGCCCGGTTCGAGGAGGCGGCCATGGCCGCACTAGACGGGCCTGATCGACCGTTATCCGACTTTGTCGACGCTCATGATCCCTGGCGGCCGATGATCGATGCGATTTCGGGCTATGCGAATGGCGCGTCGCTCGCCGAAGTGTCGCTGCACGACTGGGCGGCCTATGAGAATGCCGCGGCCGACGACAATTGGGCGGTGGTCAAAGGCTATGGCACGGTCGTCGTCAACCACGCCGCCGGGCTGGCCGTCCGTACCGGCGTGACGGCCACGCGCATCGACCATCGCGGCAAGACGATCCGTATCGACACCTCCGCCGGGACGATCGAGGCGGACCACGTCATCGTCGCCGTCCCCACCACGGTGCTGGCGGAAGGCAGGCTGACTTTCGACCCACCTTTGCCCGCCAAGCAGGACGCCGCCGCCGCGCTGCCGCTCGGCATTGCCGACAAGGTCTTCCTGTCGGTCGAAGGCCCCCTGCCCTGGCCCGCCCATGCCCACCTGACCGGCAATCCGCACAGCGCCTGCACCGCCAGCCACCGGCTGTCGCCATTCGGCTGGCCGATCGTCGAAAGCTTCTTCGGCGGCCCCTGCGCCGAAATGCTGGAGGCAGACGGCGCGGCCGCAGCCTTCGCGATCGACGAACTGGTGGCACTGTTGGGCAGCGACTGGCGCGCGCGATTTACACCACTGGCCACGACCCGCTGGCGGCATGTGCCCCTGATCGGCGGCAGCTATAGCCATGCGCAGGTCGGTCACGCCGGAGCCCGCCAGCAACTTGCCCAGCCGGTCGACGGTCGCCTGTTCTTCGCAGGGGAAGCCTGCTCGCGCGCGGATTTCTCGACCGCGCACGGCGCCTATGAGACGGGGCTTGCGGCGGCACACGCCCTGACGCAACAGTCCAAAGAGTAATGAAGCTACCCGATCTTCCCGCTGGCTATGCGTGGCGCCAGGCGCCCCCCGGTGTCGCCGATTATCTTCGGCTTCGACAGATCGCCGGCCTCACCCCGCGAAGCGCAAAGGCGGCCGAGGCCGGCCTGCCGAACACGATCTACGGCGTGACGATCGAGAAGGATGGTCTGGCGGTCGGCATGGGACGGATCATCGGCGATGGCGCGCTGTGCCTGCATATCGCCGATATCGCGGTCGACCCCGATCATCAGGGGCGCGGGCTGGGCAAGGCGGTCATGGCCGCACTGATGGCCCATATCGCGGCGCATGTGCCCGCCGAGGTCTATGTCAACCTGATCGCGGACGGGGACGCCGCGCGGCTCTACGCGCAATTCGGCTTCGAGCCGGTCGCCCCCGCGTCGCAGGGTATGGCGGTCTGGATCAACCCGGCGTAACGCCTCGAAGCGAACGGTATCCTGACGGCCCGCCATGAAAAAAAGCCCCGGCTTTCGCCGAGGCCCTTATCATTCTCCTCACCGGATCGGCGAGTTCGGGTCCAGTCGCATGTCCAGATAGCGGTCCACCGAGCCCATCAGTTCGGGCATCTCATGCTCGAAGAAGTGGTTGGCCTTCGGGATGGTGTCGTGATGGATGGTGATGTGCTTCTGGGTGCGCAGCTTGTCGACCAGCTTCTGGGTCGCCGCCGGGGTCGCGACCTCATCGGCCTCGCCCTGGATGATGATGCCCGAGGAGGGGCACGGCGCCAGGAAGGTGAAGTCGTACATATTGGCGGGCGGCGCGACCGAGATGAAGCCGCGGATTTCCGGGCGGCGCATCAGCAACTGCATCCCGATCCAGGCACCGAAGCTGACGCCCGCGATCCAGGTGGTCGAGGCTTCGGGGTGGAAGCTCTGCACCCAGTCGAGCGCCGAGGCCGCGTCGGACAGTTCGCCGATGCCGTTGTCGAACGTGCCCTGGCTCTTGCCGACGCCGCGGAAGTTGAAGCGCAGCGTGGCGAAACCGCGCCGCTGGAAGGTCTTGTAGAGTTCCTGGACGATGCGGTTGTTCATCGTGCCGCCCGCATTGGGATGCGGATGCAGGATCATCGCGACGGGCGCGCGCGGACGGGGAGCGGGCGCGAAACGGCCTTCGAGACGGCCCTCGGGGCCGGGGAAAATGACTTCGGGCATCAAAACTCGCCGATCTGGATCGCGCTGGTGGAGCGCCGGGAACCTTGCGCTATATAGGCGGCAAGCGGTTTTCCGCAATTGTTCGATCATTTCAGCCAGAGAACGAACCCTGTCCCGTCTATACCTCGATCACGCCGCGACGACCCCGATGACCCAAGCGGCGCGGGCCGCCCTGGCCGAAGGTTGCGCGATCTGGGCCAACCCCTCCTCGCCCCATGCGGAGGGTCGCGCCGCCAAGCGCGCGCTGGAGGATGCCCGCGTGGCCATCGCCCGGTCGCTGGGTTGGAACCATGATATCCTGTTCACCAGCGGTGCCAGCGAGTCGCTGTCGATCGCGCTGACCCGTGCGATGGCCGAGCGGCGCTTCGTCGGGGCGATCGACCATGACGCGGTCCTGCGCGCCGCGCCGGATGCGATCGTGATGCCGGTGGGCCCCGAAGGCGTGCTGCGCCTCCCCGAGCTGAGCGGCCCGCGCAGCATCGTGACGGTGCAATGGGCGAACAGCGAAACCGGCGTCCGCCAGCCCATCGCCAAGCTGGCCGAGGCGATCCATGCCGCCGGGCATATCCTGCTGGTCGATGCCGCGCAGATGCCCGCCGGTGCCGATCCCGAGGTAATCGAACATGCCGATCTGGTCGCCCTGTCGGCGCACAAGCGTGGCGGGCCGCCGGGGATCGGCGCGCTGCTGGTCCGCGACCTGACGTTGCTGGCGCCGACCGGCGGGCAGGAGCGCGGCTATCGGCCGGGCACCGAGAATATGCCGGGCGTGCTGGGCTATGCCGCCGCGCTCGCCGAGCCGGAACCGGACCATGCCGAGCTTCGTGCCCATCTGGACGATGCGATCCGCCGCTCGGGCGGGATCGTCGTCGCCGATGCCAGCCTCCGCCATCCCGCCATCGCCAGCTATCATATGCCCGGCAAGCCCTCTGCGGCGCAGCTGATCCAGTTCGATCTAGCGCAGATTTCGGTCTCGGCGGGCAGCGCCTGTGCGAGCGGCAGCCTGAAGCCCAGCCATGTCCTCGCCGCCCTCGGCTGGAGCGTCGAGGCGGGGCGCGAGGTCGTGCGGGTCAGCTTCGGACGCACCACGACGCACGAGGATGTCGACCGTTTCATTACCGCCTGGCGTGCCATCGCGCGCGGCAAGCGGGTGGAGGCGGCATGATCTATCTCGACTACCAGGCGACGACCCCGCTCGCCCCCGAGGCACTGAAGGCGATGCTGCCCTGGCTGGAGCAGGGACATGCCAATCCCCATTCGCCGCACCGTGCGGGGCGACAGGCGCGCGCGGCGGTCGAAGTGGCGCGGGATCAGGTCGCGGCGCTGCTGCCTTCTGGCGGCCGGGTCGTCTTCACCAGCGGCGCGACCGAGGCGCTCAACTGGGCCATCAAGGGCGCCACCGGCGGCATCACGACGACCGCGATCGAACATGCGGCCGTGCTCGATTCCGCGCGGGCGACCGGACGACCGCTGACCGTCCTGCCGGTCGATCGCGAAGGGGTGGTCGCGCCCCAGCCCGTTGCGGCGGGGACCGGGCTGGTCGCCGCGATGCTGGTCAACAACGAGGTCGGCACAGTCCAGCCCATCGCCGCGCTGGCCGACGCCGCGCACCGGGCGGGCGCGTGGATGCTGTGCGACGCGGTGCAGGGCTATGGCCGAATCCCCCTGCCCGACACGATCGATCTGGTCGCGATTTCGGCGCATAAGATTTACGGGCCCAAGGGCATCGGCGCACTCTGGATCCGCGACGGCATCACTTTGCCCCCGCTGCTGCATGGCGGCGATCAGGAGGGTGGACGATCGGGCACACTCAGCCCCGCGCTCTGCGCCGGGTTCGGCGCGGCGGCCCGGCTGATGGCTAGCCAGGCCGATGCGGATGCGGCGCATGTCGAGCGGCTATGGTCGCGGGCGATCGAGCGGCTGGGTCCGGGCTGGACGCTCAACGGATCGGCCGAGCGGCGCTATCGCGGCAATCTGAACGTCCGGCGCGAAGGGCTGGATGTGGCGCGGCTGATGTCCGACTGCCGCGACATCGCCTTTTCGGCCGGGAGCGCCTGCGCCAGTGGCTCGGGACGGCCCAGCCATGTGCTGACTGCGCTCGGCCTGAGCGATCGCGAGGCCAAATCCTCGATCCGGATCGGCTTTGGACGCTACACGACGGAGGCCGAACTGGTCGAAGCGATCGACCGGATCGACATGGCCGCAAAAGCGCAAAAGCCATGATCGCGCTGCGCTTCCAGGCCGCCAATGGCGCGATCACCACGGCGGAGGCCCAGCCGGGCGAGACGCTGCTCCGCGTCGGCCAGCGCGCAGGCCAACCGCTGGAGGGCACCTGCGGCGGACAGATGGCCTGCGCGACCTGCCATGTCCTGATCGACCCGGCCTATCTCGACCATCTCCCCGCCCCCTCGGCGGAGGAGGAAGACATGCTGGACCTCGTTCCCGACGCCACCCGCTCCAGCCGCCTCGCCTGCCAGATCGTGATGACCGAACGGCTGGGGAACATGGTCGTCCGTCTTCCATGAACCTTTGATAACAAAGGGGTTCAGGGTTCGATCATCGGCGATTCGCCATTCTTCTCCCATGCTCGCCGAGAGGCGGGATTTTCGGGAGTAAAGCGTCATGAAACTTCTTGCTGTCGTCAGCGCCGGTCTGATCGCCGTGTCGGGTATCGCCGTCGCCGCCCCTGCCGAAGCGGCTCCGCACGACCGCTGGGGCCGTGGCCCCGGCTGGGATCGCGGGCCCGGCTGGCACCATCGGGGTCCGGGTTGGGATCGCGGTCCCGGCTGGCACCGTGGGCCGCGCTGGGATCGTGGTCCCGGCTGGCGGGGTCATGGCTATGGCCGTCCGCGCGTGACCTGTCGCTGGGTGCGCACCTGGAACGGGCCGCAGCGCCAGTGTTTCAATGCCTATCGTTGATACGATCGTTCGTCGCGGGACGGGGCCGTGGGATAAGGACTTGATCCCCCGGCTCCGCTTCGCCATATGCGCGACCGGGAGTCGGGCGGACGTGGTCGTCGCCAACCCGGTCAGGTCCTGACGGAAGCAGCCGTAACGATTTCGCTGCGGGTCGTTCCGGCTCCCACCCTCCGCAAATTTTGGCCGCATCGGCATCCTTGTTTCGGCCCACCCCGGCGGAGGCCGGGGTCGAGTTGCTGTGCGGATGCGATGGCGGTCTGCGCAACCGCAAAGCGCTACCCGGCTGCCCCACGGCCTTCGCCGGGGTGGTATGACAAGAGACGGATCGCTTCACGATTTGACCTGACGGCGCGCGCCCGAGCGCCTATGCTGGGCGGCGATGATTTCCTTCCCCCCGACTTTTCCGGCCCGTCATGGCTGATTCGTTCGACCTGGGCGAACCGCCCCAACCTGTCCAGACGCCTGCAAAGGCCGAAGCCTACCGCGTCCTCGCGCGCAAATACCGGCCGCAGACGTTCGACGCGCTGATCGGGCAGGATGCGATGGTCCAGACGCTGGGCAACGCGATCAAGCGCGACCGGCTGGCCCATGCGTTCCTGATGACCGGCGTGCGCGGGGTCGGCAAGACCTCGACCGCGCGGCTGATCGCCAAGGCGCTGAACTGCGTCGGTCCCGACGGTAATGGCGGCCCGACGATTTCCCCTTGCGGCGTGTGCGAGCCCTGTCGCGCCATCGCCGAGGGCCGCCATATCGACGTGATCGAGATGGACGCCGCCAGCCATACCGGCGTCGACGACGTGCGCGAGATCATCGAGGCGTCGCGCTATGCCGCCGTCTCCGCGCGCTTCAAGATCTACATCGTCGACGAAGTCCACATGCTGTCCAAGAACGCCTTCAACGCGCTGTTGAAGACGCTGGAGGAGCCGCCCGCGCATGTGAAGTTCCTGTTCGCCACCACCGAGGTGAACAAGGTCCCGATCACCGTCCTGTCGCGCTGCCAGCGATTCGACCTACGGCGGATCACGGCCGACAAGCTCGCCGACCATTTTGCGAAGATCTGCAAGCTGGAGAACGTCACCGCCGAGGACGAAGCGCTGATGCTGGTCGCGCGCGCGGCGGAAGGCTCCGCGCGCGACGGCCTGTCGATCCTGGACCAGGCAATCGCCCATGCCGATCTGGAGGGCGGTGGCGTCACCGCAGCCGCCGTTCGCGAGATGCTGGGTCTGTCCGATCGCGGCGCGGTGCGCGACCTGCTGGGGCTGGTGCTGAGCGGCGACGGCGCGGGGGCGCTGGCGTCGCTGCGGCGGCAATATGATTATGGCGTCGACCCGCAATCGGTCCTGCGTTCGCTGCTGGAGACGGTCCACGGCATTACCCTGACCAAGGTCGGCACGCCCCCCGACGCCGCCCAGCCGCTGGAGGAGCGCGCCGCCCGCGAGGAATGGGCGGGAGCGCTCAGCTTCCCCGCACTGCACCGGCTATGGCAGCTGTTCCTGAAGGGCCATGACGAGGTCGCCCGCGCGGCCCTGCCGATCGAGGCGGCGGAGATGGCGCTGCTGCGCACGATCCATGCCTCGACCCTGCCCGATCCGGGTGAGCTGGCACGGCAGATCCGCGACGGTGGCGTGTCAGCGCCCAGCGCCCCGGCGATCACGCAGGCGGCGGCACCCGCTGCGGCTCCCGCCGCCATCGCCCCGCCCCCGCCGCCTGCGTGATCGCCGGGGCGCTGGGCGC
>Ga0209816_1000069_pt1 | contig 77892 bp, 69 predicted proteins | sample CoawatmetaG01DNA_FD_187509 | JGI IMG/M metagenome (GOLD analysis project Ga0209816, IMG submission 187509) | Marine microbial communities from the West Antarctic Peninsula - Coastal water metaG017-DNA (SPAdes) (version 2) | ecosystem: Environmental > Aquatic > Marine > Coastal ...
CCCCCGATCACGACGGGGGTGACGCCCCACCCCCCACGCCTTATCTGACCGTCATGGCAGACCTGCTCACCGGCCTCGAACCGGAGCCGACCCCGACCCCACCGGCCGCCGACGCCCCGCTCGCCGATCGCCTGCGCCCACAGACGCTGGCCGAGGTCGTCGGCCAGGAGCATCTCACCGGCCCCGAAGGCGCGATCGGCCGCATGGTTGCCGCCGGCCGCCTGTCGTCGATGATCCTCTGGGGGCCGCCCGGCACCGGCAAGACGACGATCGCGCGCCTGCTCGCCGACGCGGTGGGCCTGCGCTTTCTCGCCATTTCCGCGGTCTTCTCCGGTGTCGCCGACCTCAAGAAGGCGTTCGCCGAGGCGCGGGACCATGCCCGCCTCGGCAAGCGCACGCTTCTGTTCGTGGACGAAATCCACCGCTTCAACCGCGCGCAGCAGGATGGCTTTCTGCCGTACGTCGAGGACGGCACGGTCACGCTGGTCGGCGCGACGACGGAAAACCCCTCGTTCGAACTCAACGCCGCCGTGCTCAGCCGCGCGCAGGTGCTGATCCTCCACCGCCTCGGGGCCGAAGCGCTCGGCAAACTCCTGACCCGCGCCGAGCAGCTGGAGGATCGCCCCCTCCCCCTCACGCCCGATGCCCGCGCCGCGATGATCGCGCAGGCCGATGGCGACGGCCGCTTCCTGCTCAACCAGGCCGAGACGTTGTTCTCAGTCGACCTGCCCGAACCGCTCGATCCGGCCGGCCTCTCCGCCTTCCTCCAGCGCCGCGTGCCGGTGTACGACAAGGATCGCGAGGGGCATTACAACCTCATCAGCGCGCTCCACAAATCGATCCGCGGCTCCGATCCCCAGGCCGCGCTCTACTATCTCGCCCGTATGCTGACCGCGGGCGAGGAACCGCTTTACGTCCTCAGGCGGCTCACCCGCGCCGCGGTCGAAGACATCGGCCTCGCCGACCCGCAGGCGCTGGTCCAGTGCATCGCGGCGAAAGACACCTACGACTTCCTCGGCTCGCCGGAGGGCGAACTCGCCATCGCCCAGGCGTGCCTCTACCTCGCCACCGCCCCCAAATCGAACGCCGCCTACAAGGCGCAAAAGGCGGCGTGGCGCAGCGCGAAGGAAACCGGCAGCCTGATGCCCCCCGCCAATATCCTCAACGCGCCCACCAAGCTGATGAAGCAGATCGGCTATGGCGCGAACTACGCCTACGATCACGATGCGGAGGACGGCTTTTCCGGCGCCAATTACTGGCCCGACGAATTGCCGCCGCAGACGTTCTACGAACCCACCGGCCGCGGCTTCGAAGCGCGCCTGCAGGAACGCCTCGCACATTGGGACGGCCTGCGTGCGAGGCGGCGGTGACGCACGCCCTCTGGACTATGGCGCGCGCCTGTCGCATGGGGCGTGCCGCGCCGGGTTAGCTCAGCTGGTAGAGCAGCGGTTTTGTAAACCGAAGGTCGCGGGTTCGATCCCTGCACTCGGCACCATAACGGCACCAAATGCGCGCGGCGGCGTTACGCCTCCGCAATGGTTTCTCGTCCCCTGAAGGTCGCTAGCTACAATATCCACAAGGGGATCGGCCTCGACCGCCGGCGCAACCCCGAACGCGTGCTGGAGGTGCTGCGCGAGGTGGATGCCGACGTCATCGCCCTGCAAGAGGCCGACCGCCGTTTCGGCACCCGCGAATCGGTGCTGCCGCTCCACCTGCTCGACGACCACAGCGACTGGAAGCCCGTGCCCTTCGGCATGCGCGCGCTGTCGATGGGCTGGCACGGCAACGTCATCCTCGTCCGCAAGAGCGCCGAGATCGTCCACCACACCCCCATCCATCTGCCCGCACTCGAACCCCGCGGCGCGGTGATGGCCGACATTGCCACGGCGGCCGGCGTATTCCGCGTAGTCGGCATGCACCTCGATCTGTCCGGCCTGTGGCGCCGGCGGCAGGCCGCGGCGATCTGCGCGCATGTCGACGGATGCAGCGAGCGGCGTCCGACCGTGCTGATGGGCGACCTCAACGAATGGACCGCCGCCGCCGGGTGCCTGCGCGACTTCGGCCGCGATTATCGCATGGCGGCGACCGGCCCCAGCTTCCATTCGCGCCGCCCGGTCGGGCGGCTCGACCGGATCATGGTGTCGCGCGACCTGACCGTCACCGATTGCGGCGTCCACGCCAGCGCCGCCGCGCGCAAGACGTCGGACCATCTGCCCATCTGGGCGACGCTGGCCGTGGCACCCTGATGCGCGAAAAGGAGCTTCGCCTCGCGCTCGTCTGCTACGGCGGCATCAGCCTCGCGGTCTACATGCACGGCATCACCAAAGAGGTGTGGCGCATGGTCCGCGCCAGCCGCGCCGCCCATGCCGGCGAACCGCCAGCCGATGGCACGCAGGGCGTCTATCGCGAACTAATCGAGGAGATGGAGGCGCTCGCCGGCATCCGCTTCCGCGTCCTTGCGGACATCATCGCCGGCGCGTCGGCGGGCGGCATCAACGGCATTTTCCTCGCGCAGGCGATTACGACCGGCCAGAGCCTGGAACCGCTGACCGACCTTTGGCTCACCTCGGCGGACGTCGAGGCGCTGATCGATCCCGAGGCCGCGCCGGCCAGCCGCTTTTCGAAGATGTGGGCGCTGCCGCTCGCCTGGGTCGCCGCCGGCCGCAGCGCCGATTCGGTCGCCGCACTCGATGACGCCACGCGCGACGAGGTGCGCACGAAGCTGTCGCATTTCGTCCGCTCGCGCTGGTTCGAACCGCCGTTCGGCGGCGCCACCTTCACCGGCCTGCTGCTCGACGCCTTCGATGCCATGGCGCGCAGCGAAGCCGGTCCGCGCCTGCTGCCCGACAGCCAGCCGCTCGACCTGTTCGTTACCTGCACCGACTTCACGGGCCATCCCGAGCGGCTGAAGCTGAACTCCCCGCCCGAAGTGCTCGAAACCGAACATCGCATCGTGCTCGGCTTTTCGGATCACGGCGCCACCGGCACGATCGGCGCGATCCCCGAACTGGCCTTCGCCGCGCGGGCGACCTCCAGTTTCCCCGGCGCCTTCCCGCCCTTCACCGTCGGCGAGCTGGACGGCGTTCTCGCCGAGCGCGACGTGGCATGGCCGGGTCGCGAGGACTTCCTGCGCCGATCGCTGCCGCGCCAATATGCCGCGCGACAGGTCGATAAGGCCGTGCTGATCGACGGATCGGTGCTCGCCAACGCGCCCTTTCGCCCCGCGATCGACGCACTGAAGGAACGCCCCGCCCGCCGCGAGATCGACCGCCGCTTCGTCTACATAGACCCCTCGCCCGGCATCAAGATCCGCCTCGGCACGCCGGGCGAGGCGCCCGGCTTCTTTCAGACCATCCTCGGCGCGCTGAGCGATCTGCCCCGCCAGCAGCCGATCCGCGACAATCTCGACGCCATCGCCGCCCGCTCGCAGCGGATCGACCGGATGCGCGGCATCGTCACCGCCCTGCGCCCGGCGGTGGACGAAGAGATCGAGGCGCTGTTCGGCCATACCCTGTTCCTCGACCGACCGACGCCCGCGCGCCTCGTCGCCTGGCGCCGCCGCGCGCAGACCGCCGCCGCCACGCGCGCCGGCTACAGCTACGCCGCTTATGGCCACCTCAAGCTCAGCGACGTCGTCGCGACGATCACTGCGCTGCTCTACCGCGTCGGCGGCGAATTGGGGCAACAGCGCTGGCAGCGGATCCGCTCCGCGATCGAGGCGGCGATCGCCGAGCGCGGCTTCGGCGGCACCGCGCCCAGCTTCTCAGGCAAGGAAAGCGCAGCGACGATCGACTTCCTGCGCACCTTCGACATCGGCTTCCGCATCCGGCGCCTGCGGCTGATGGCGCGGCGTCTCGGCGAGATCGATGGCGAGGCGGAGGATGCCAGCGGCACGGCCACGATGCGGGAGGCGATCTATGCCTCGCTGGCGACCTATCTCGACCGCCAGCGCGCCGACGACCACCTGCACCTGGGCATGCTGGTCCGGCAGATGCGCGGTCAGGATGCCGCACCGCTGCTCGATGCGCTGGCCGAGGCGCTCGACCTGACCGCGCTCGACGCGGCCACCGACGAACGGCTGGCCGAGGCGCTGGCGACGGTCGACAAGACTACCCGCCGCACGCTGCTGCTCACTTACCTTGGCTTCCCCTATTTCGACACCGCGACGCTGCCGCTGCTCCAGGGCGAGGGGCTCGACGAATTCGATCCGATCAAGGTCGATCGCATCGCCCCCGACGATGCCGTCGCGATCCGCTCCGGCGGCGCGGAGGCGACGTTGAAGGGCATCCAGTTCAACAGCTTCGGCGCCTTCTTCAGCCGCGCCTATCGCGAAAACGACTATCTGTGGGGTCGGCTGCATGGCGCCGAACGGATGATCGACATCTGCGTGTCGACGCTGCCCGCCACCGTCCGGATGAAGGCCGGCCGGGTCGCCGCGATCAAGCGTGCCGCCTTCCGCGCGATCCTCGACGAAGAGGAACCGCGCCTCACCGCCATCCCCGCCTTGTTCGCCAGCCTGCGTGTCGAAATCGGATAGGCTGGCCTTCCTCCGCCTCTGCGGCTACCCTCCCGCGCACCTCAGGAGTGTTGCATGCAGTTCCTCAAGATCCTGTTCTGGTTCCTGCTCGCGTTCGTCGCGGCGCTGTTCACCTATGGCAATTGGACGCGCGTCCAGATCAATCTGTGGAGCGGCCTGATCGCCGACGTGAACCTGCCGCTGCTGCTGCTGGTGACGTTCCTGATCGGCTTCGTACCGACCTACCTGTATCTCGGCACGGTTCGCTGGCGGCTGCGCCAGCGCCTGACGACCTGCGAGCGCATGCTGGCCGACGCCCGCGCGCTACCGGTCGCGACACCCGTCGCAACACCGGCCATCGCCGAAGAGCCCGTCGCATGAGCCCGATCTACGTCGCGATCGACACCCCCGATCTCGCCCGCGCCAAGGCGATAGCCACACGCACCCGCACCCATGTCGGTGGCATCAAGCTCGGCCTCGAATTCTTCTGCGCCCATGGGCAGCACGGCGTGCACGAGATGGCGAAGCTCGGCCTGCCGATCTTCCTCGACCTGAAACTGCACGACATCCCCAATACCGTCGCCAAGGCGATCCAGGCGCTGGGGCCGCTCGAACCCGCGATCCTCACCGTCCACGCCAGCGGCGGCCGCGCGATGCTGGAGGATGCCAAGGCCGCCGCCCCGCTCAATACGAAGGTGGTCGCGGTCACGATGCTGACCAGCCTCGACGCCGACGATCTCACCGCCACCGGCATCACGGGCAACGCGCACGATCAGGTACTGCGCCTCACCGATCTCGCACACGAAGCCGGCATCGACGGCATCGTCTGTTCGGGCGAAGAGGTGCGCGCGGCCAAAACGGCTTGGCCCAAGGGCTTCTTCGTCGTCCCCGGCGTCCGCCCCGCCAACGGCAGCGCCGGCGACCAGAAGCGCGTCGTCACCCCCCGCGCGGCGCTTGACGCCGGCGCCTCGATCCTCGTCATCGGCCGCCCGATCACCCAGGCAGAAGACCCCGACGCCGCGGCCCGCGCGATTGGTGCGACGCTGTAGTCGTGGCGCTGGTTCGTCCTTTCCTCCCTGCAAAGGACTTTGCGCAGTCGCGCGCCTTCTACGAAGCGATCGGCTTCATCCTCGTCTACGCCGACGCCGACCTTGCAATCTACGATTACGAGGGAGCGGGCATCCTGCTCCAGAATTACTATGTCGAGGATTGGGCGGGCAATTCGATGCTCCAGCTGTTTGTCCGTGATCTCGACGACTGGTGGCAGCGCACCGCGACCTTGGCAGAGCGCTTCGGCGTCCGGCTCCCCACTGCGCCTGAGATGAAGCCATGGGGCCTGCGCGTCGGCATGTTGGTCGATCCCGCAGGTGTGCTGTGGCACGTCTGTGAAAACGTGCCAGCCTCCGACTAGCGCGGGGTTGGGACAAAGCTGAGCGCGTCTAGGCCAACGAGAATGCCATAGATCGCCGGCGTGCGAGCAATCAAAGGCGCGTACGAAACCACCCCTTCCGCACCCCGCTCACCGCGGTATAGCGACCCCATGCCCGTCCTGACCAAAATCTGCGGCCTGACGAATTCCGACACGCTGGGCGCCGCCCTCGCAGGCGGTGCGAGCCACGTCGGCTTCGTCTTCTTCGCGGCCTCGCCCCGCAACCTCGCCTTCGACCGAGCCGCCGGCCTTGCCGCTCAGGTCCCCTCGGCCGTGTCCCGCGTCGGCGTGTTCGTAGATCCCGACGACGCGCTGCTCGATGCCGCGATCAACGCCGGCCGGCTCGACGCGCTCCAACTCCACAAGACCGCCCCCGCCCGCGTTGCTGCGATCCGCGCGCGCTTCGGTTGCGAGACTTGGGCGGCCGTCGCGGTGAAGACCCGTGCCGACCTCGACGCCGCGCGCGACTTCGCCGGCGCCGCCGACCGCATTCTCTACGACGCCAAGACTCCGGACGGCGCTGCTCTACCCGGCGGCATGGGCCTGCGCTTCGACTGGAGCCTGCTCGACGGGGTTCGCCACCCCTTGCCCTGGGCGCTTTCGGGCGGTCTCGATCCTGCCAACGTGGCCGAGGCGATCCGTCGCACCGGAGCACCGCTGGTCGACGTGTCCTCCGGCGTCGAGAGCGCACCGGGGGTCAAGGATGTGGACAAGATCGCAGCCTTCCTTAAAGCGGCGCAGCTATGAACGCCCCCAACTCCTTCCGCGCGCAGCCCGACGATCGCGGTCACTTCGGGCAGTTCGGCGGCCGCTACGTCGCCGAAACGCTGATGCCGCTGATCCTCGACCTGGAGCGCGAATATCGCGCCGCCAAGGCGGACCCGGCCTTCGCCGCGCAGTTCGACGATCTGATGACGCATTACGTCGGTCGTCCCAGCCCGATGTATCATGCCGAGCGCCTCAGCGAAGCGCTGCGGGAAGGTGCCGAGCCCGGCATGGGCGCGCAGGTCTGGTTCAAGCGCGACGAGCTGAACCACACCGGCGCGCACAAGATCAACAATTGCATTGGCCAGATCCTGCTCGCGATCCGCATGGGCAAGACGCGGATCATCGCCGAAACCGGTGCCGGCCAGCATGGCGTCGCCACCGCGGCGGTCTGCGCGCGCTTCGGCCTGCCCTGCGTCATCTACATGGGCGCGAAGGACGTCGAGCGGCAGCAGCCCAACGTCTTCCGCATGAAGCTGCTCGGCGCCGAAGTGCGCCCCGTCACCAGCGGTGCGCAGACGCTGTCGGACGCGATGAACGAAGGCCTGCGCGACTGGGTCGCGAACGTCCACGACACCTTCTACATCATCGGCACCGCCGCCGGCCCGCACCCCTACCCGGAGCTGGTCCGCGACTTCCAGAGCATCATCGGCCGTGAAGCGCGCGCGCAATTGCTCGAACGGACGGGCAAGCTTCCCGACCTGCTCGTCGCCGCGATCGGCGGCGGGTCGAACGCGATCGGCCTGTTCCACCCCTTCCTCGACGATCCCGATGTCGGCATGCTCGGCGTCGAGGCGGCGGGCCATGGCCTGGAGGGCAGCGAACATGCCGCCAGCCTGGCGGGCGGCTTCCCCGGCGTGCTCCACGGCAACAAGACCTATCTGTTGCAGGACGAGGACGGCCAGATCGCCGAGGGCCATTCGATTTCCGCCGGCCTCGACTATCCCGGCATCGGACCCGAACACGCGTGGCTGCGCGATATCGGCCGCGTCGAATATACCAATGCCACCGACGTGGAGGCGCTGGACGCCTTCCAGCTGCTCTGCCGGACCGAGGGCATCATCCCCGCACTCGAACCCGCCCACGCCATCGCCGCCGTGGCGAAGCGCGCAAAGACGATGCGCAGCGACCAGATCATCCTCGCGAACCTGTGCGGCCGCGGCGACAAGGACATCTTCACCGTCGCCAATGCGCTGGGGGTGGCGATATGACCCTCGACTGGCGACAGGGGCTGACCAGCATCGTCCTGGCGGCGGCCGTGGCAGGCGTGGTGAGCCTCGTCCTGCGCGGCTGTGATGGCAACACGCATCTGGTGTCCGCGCTGGCCATCGGCCTCGCCATCGGTGCCTCGCGGCTGATACAGGGAGGGAAGCGCCCGTGAGCCGCCTGTCAGACGCCTTCACCAAGGGCCATCCCGCGCTCGTGACCTTCGTCACCGCCGGCGATCCCACGCCTGACGCCACCGGCGCAATCCTCGACGCCCTCGTCGCGGGCGGCGCGGACGTGATCGAACTGGGCATGCCCTTCACCGATCCGATGGCGGACGGCCCCGCGATCCAGGCCGCCAACATCCGCAGCCTGGCCGCGGGCACGCGCACCGCCGACATCCTGTCGATCGCCGCCGCCTTCCGCAGCCGCCATCCCGACGTGCCGCTGGTGCTGATGGGCTATGCCAACCCGATGCTCCGTCGCGGCGCCGACTGGTTCGCCGACGCGGCGGCACAGGCGGGCGTCGATGGCGTCATCTGCGTCGACATTCCGCCCGAGGAAGACGACGCGCTCGGGCCAGCCCTACGGGCGAAGGGGATCGACCCGATCCGCCTCGCGACGCCCACAACCGACGCCGCGCGCCTCCCGCAGGTCCTCGATGGCGCCAGCGGCTTCCTCTATTATGTCTCCGTCGCCGGCATCACCGGCCTGCAACAGGCGGCGCAAGGCTCGATCGACCAGGCCGTTGCGCGGCTGAAGGCGGCGACCGACCTGCCCATCGCGGTCGGTTTCGGCGTCCGCACGCCTGCGCAGGCCGCGGCGATCGGCGCCGTGGCCGATGGCGTCGTCGTCGGCTCCGCGATCGTCGAGATCGTGGCGCAGCACGGCGCCGATGCGCCCGACGCCGTCCGCACCTATGTTCAATCGCTGAGCGAGGCACTGGCCTCTGCGCGAAAGGTAAATCGATGAGCTGGATCACCAGCGTCCGCAACGCCCTGCCCTTCGGCACCAAGCGCGAAACGTCGGAGGAAAACCTCTGGCACAAGTGCAAGGGCTGCGGGCAGATGATCTTTACCCGCGAGCTGGAGGAGAACCTCTACGTCTGCCCGAAGTGCGATCACCATGAGCGCATCGGGCCGAAGGAGCGGTTCAAACAGATCCTCGACGAAGGCAGCTGCAGCGAACTGCCCGCACCGCGCGTGCCGGAAGACCCCCTCAAGTTCCGCGATTCGAAGCGCTATACCGATCGCCTGAAGGCGGCACGCACGTCCGCGCAGGAACAGGATGCGCTTATCAACGCCCGCGGCACGATCCTGGGCAACCGCGTCGTGATGGGCGTACAGGACTTCGGCTTCATGGGCGGATCGATGGGTCTCGCTGTCGGCGAAGCCTTCGTCCGCGGCGTCGAAGCGGCGATCGCCGACAAGGCCCCGTACGTCATCTTCACCGCCGCCGGCGGCGCGCGCATGCAGGAAGGCATCCTCAGCCTCATGCAGATGCCGCGCAGCACCGTGGCGATCCAGATGCTGCACGATGCCGGCCTGCCCTATATTGTCGTGCTGACCGATCCGACGACGGGCGGTGTCACCGCCAGCTACGCGATGCTGGGCGACGTGCAAATTTCCGAACCCAACGCGCTCATCGGTTTCGCCGGCCAGCGCGTGATCGAGAATACCATCCGCGAAAAACTGCCCGAAGGATTCCAGCGCGCCGAATATCTGCTGGATCACGGCATGCTCGACATGGTCGTTCACCGGAAAGATCTGCGCGACCAGCTCGCGACGGTGATCGGCTATCTGACGGCCGCCCGCGCCGCCTGACGCCAACCAGCCGCAGCGGGGCGCCACCGTGCCGGATCACGCCATCTCGACCGATCCCGCCGTCCAGGCACAGCTCGACCGGCTCTGGGCATTGTCGCCCGGGGCCGACGTGCTGGGCCTGGAGCGGATCACGCGATTGCTCGATCGGCTCGGTAACCCGCAGGACGCGTTGCCGCCGGTGTTTCACGTCGCCGGCACGAACGGCAAAGGCTCCACCTGCGCCTTCCTGCGCGCCGCGATCGAGGCGGCGGGGCATGACGTTCACGTCTTCTCCAGTCCGCATCTGGTGCGGTTCAACGAACGCATCCGGATCGCAGGCAAGCTGATCGACGACGCATCGCTCGCCGATTTGCTGGCCGAAGTGCTGGATCATGCGGACGGCATCGGCGCCAGCTTCTTCGAGATTACGACCGCTGCCGCCTTCCTCGCCTTCGCCCGCGCGCCCGCCGCGGCGACGATTGTGGAGGTTGGCCTGGGCGGTCGACTCGATGCGACCAACGTCATCCGCCGCCCCGCCGTCACCGGCATTGCCGCGCTTGGGATGGATCACGAGGCATTCCTCGGCAACCACCTGGTCGACATCGCCGGTGAGAAGGCGGGAATCGCCAAGGCCGGCGTGCCGCTCGTCACGATGAACTATTCCGCGGCCTGCACCACCCGCATTGCCGCGGTAGCGGACGCGGCGGGGGCACCCGTCATCGCCCGCAACGCGGCATGGTGGAGCGACACCAGCCGCAACACCGTCCGCTACCGCGACACCGGCTTCACCCTGGTCAGCACGCGCCCGCGCCTCGTCGGCCCGCACCAGACGCGCAACCTAGCGCTCGCTTTCGCCATGCTGCGTCATCAGGGCGCGGTCAACGTGCCCGAAGCCGCGATGCGCGCGGCGGCAGAATGGGCACGATGGCCAGCGCGTATGCAGCGGCTCGGCCACGGCCCGCTCCACGCCCGCCTTCCCGACGGCAGCGAATTGTGGCTCGATGGTGCGCACAATCCCTCCGCAGCCCGTCCCGTCGCCCAGAGCCTCGGCCGTCTCGCCGATGGCCGCCCGGTCACGCTCGTCCTCGGCATGCTGTCGAACAAGGATGCGGAGGGTGTGCTGCGGCTCCTCGCGCCGATGGTGTCACGTGTCGTTGCGGTGCCCGTGCCGAATCACGCCTGCCATGCGCCAGCAGACCTCGCGGCGCTGGCCCAGCGGCTCGGCGTCAGCGCCACCTCCACCGACAGCCTGGAAACGGCGCTGGAGAGCTTGGCCTCCGAGCCGCCGCACGTCGTGCTGATCGCCGGTTCGCTCTATCTCGCCGGTGAAGCGCTCGCCCGCAACGACGAGACGCCCGACTGACCGATTAATTGCGATTGACTTGCAATAGCTGATTTAAGACTGTCGGCGGTGAACGAAGGAGTCGCCGCATGTCCGAAATCACCACGACCGTCGCGGCATTGCCGCATGCGCTACCCGCCTGCCCCAATGCGCGAATCGCGCTGTTCGCGCTGCGCCGCATGGGTGCGCATGGGCTGCATGACGCGCGCGCCACGCATGCGCTGTTCACGATGTTCGGCGAGGGCTTTCGCCGCCCGCTGGTGCTGATGCGTGCGCTGATGACGGACCTGGCCTCGACCGCCGCGGATACGATCGCGATCGCGCCATGCTGCTGCGCCCGTATGACCGCCGCCGAACGCGCCTTGCTCACCGTCATCGCGCGCATCGAAACCGCGCCCGACACGGCCCGGCTGTTGATGAGCGACCTGCTCGGTGTGCGCCGTGTCGATCCGGTGCTGGCAAGCCTCGCCGCGGTCAGTGCGGCATGGGCCGACGACGGTCGCCCGATCTGCGTCTAGCGCCAGTTCGCCCGCCGCGCGGCGTCTTCCTGCGCGCGGTCGAGCGGCTCACCGGCGATCATGCCCATGATCGCCGTCGCCCGGGCGCCGTCGGTCCCCGCCATGCGATAATCGGTGGCCGGCGCCGATCCGGGCGCGGTGTAGCGCATCTGCCAATCCGTGCCCGCGCGGCAGGCGATCCCGGACAGCGTTTCCCCCGTGAAGCTGCGGCAATATTGCCCGTTCCTGTCACGGAACGACAAAGCGACCCGCACTGGCCCCGCATCGCCCGACAATTGATCGTTGAGCGCCACGGCCACCGGCGCCGGCACGTCGCCGCCAGGCGCCCCGCCCCGATCCTGCAGGACGAATAGCCCGACCACCAGGCTCGCCGCGATGGCGCCGCCCGCCGCCCAGCGCCGCCAGCCGTGGCTAGGCGCCGGCGCCGCTTTCGCCGCCCGCCGCGCGCGCACGTCGGCGAGCGAAATCACCTCCGCCGGCGGCCGCGCCAAGGGATCGAAGGCTGCGGCAAAGCGCGCCTTCATCCGACGGTGGCGGTCGGCGAGCGCACGCCAGTCGGCATCGTTCGCCACCGCAGCCTCGACCCGTACGGCCTCCGCCCCGGTCAGTTCGCCGTCGACCCAGGCGATGATCGCCGCTTCGTCCACTGGATCAGCACCCATCGCTCAAGCCTCCACCGCCGCCATTAATGCCTGCCGCCCGCGCACCAGCCGGCTGGTCAGCGTGCCCATCGGCACCTCGAGCACCTCCGCCGCTTCGGCGTAGCTCTTGCCCTCGATCATCACCAGGACAACCGCCTCGCGCTGCTCGTCCGGCAGGCGGTCCAGCGCCCGCATCAAATAGGATAGTTCGACCCGCGCCTCGGCATCGCCCGCCACGCCGACCTGCATCCCCTGTTCCTCGGGCGCATGCACCGCCTCGCGGCGCTGGCGAGATCGCGCCGTATCGATCCACAGGTTGCGGACCACGCGATAGGCCCAGGCCTCGAAATGCGTGCCCGGCTGCCACTGATCGCGCGCCTTCAGCATACGCTCCGCCGCCGCCTGCACGAGATCGTCGGCATCGGGGCCGCTGCGCGCCAAGCCATGGGCAAATCGCCTCAGCCGCGGCAACAGGCTTGCCAAACGTCGCTCGACTTCGTCCAAAGTGGCCCTGTCCTTCGTCCATGCGGATGAAACGTCACCCGGCGGTCGTTTCATCCATGGAGCGAGCCAAAAAAGGAAGACAAAGATGAAGGGATGGGCGCTGATGCTGACGATCGGTCTGGCCAGCCCGGCTGCGGCGCAGCTGCTGGGTGGTGGCCTGCCGACAGGCGGATTGGCGACGCCGCTGGGCGGGGTGACCGACCCCGTACAACGAGCCGCGGGCAGCCTCCTAGGATCACGGCAACAGGCGTCCGACGCGCTGTCGCAGGGCGTCGCGTCCGGTCTCGGCGGGCCGCTGCTGATGGCCGACGGCGCGTTGCGTGCGCTCAGCCCCCGCGACCTGCTGGCGCTACGCAAGGAACGCCTGCGCGCACTGGTCCGCGAAAACCGCGCGACGCTGGACGTGGATGACGACGGCAATCCCGTGCGGCGCGATGTGATCCTCGCGCTGGCCCTCACCCCCGACACGCTCGAAAAGGCGAAGGCCGCGGGCTTTACGCTGACCCGCGTCGAGACGATCGACGGCCTCGATGTCAGCACCTCCATACTCGCACCCCCACACGGCAAGCCGGTGCGCAAAGCGATCGAGGCGCTGCGCGCGCTGGATCCGGGTGGCACCTACGCCCTCGACGCCATCTACGAACCCGCGCACGCACCGCTGGCGGCGATGGCCGGCGCACTGGCGGGCGGTGGCGGCGCGACGAGCGGCAATGCCCCGTTGCGCATGGGCCTGATCGATGGCGGCGTCGGCCGCCATCCCGCCTTCGCCGGCATAGCCATCGAGCAGCGCGGCTTTGCGGGAGACGCCAAGCCCAGCGGCCATGGCACTGCCGTCGCGTCGTTGATGGTAGGCCGCAGCGGCGCCTTCCATGGCGCGATGCCCGGCGCCGGATTGCTCGTCGCCGACGTCTATGGCGGATCGGCGAGCAACGGCTCGGCCGTCGCCATCGTCCGCGCCATGTCTTGGCTCGCCCAGAATGGCGCGAAGGTCGTCAACATCAGCCTGGTCGGCCCGCCCAACCCGCTGCTCGCGGCGGGCATTCGTGCGTTGACTACCAAGGGCATCCGCGTCGTCGCCGCAGTCGGCAACGACGGCCCTGCCGCCCCGCCGCAATATCCCGCTTCCTATCCCGATGTGATCGCGGTCACCGGCGTCGACGCCAAGGGCAAGGCGTTGATGGAGGCCGGCAAGCCGCTCCATCTCGATTACGCGGCACCCGGCGCGGACATGGTCGGGGCGGTGCCCGGCGGCGGGTGGGAGGTGCTGCGCGGCACCAGCTTCGCCGCCCCCCTCGTCGCCGCAACACTCGCCCGCGTCGGAACGCCCGCCGCCCTTGCCGCAGAGGCCAAGCCCGGCAGCGGCCGCATCGGCCGCGGGATCCTCTGCGACACGTGCCGCACGCCCCCGAAGGCGGTCGGCCTGAAATAATTTTCGCGATGCCGGGATTAAACCGAAAAGGTCCATCGTTGTCCTTTTCGGAAGCCGGGCAGTCCCCCACCCCGGCTCGGACGAAAGGAGATTTCTCATGACCCCCACGATCCGTTTCGCCCTGATCGCGACGACCATGCTGATGACGGCCCCCGCTTCGGCGCAGCTGCTGGGTGGTGGCGGCGTCGGCGGCATGCTGGGCGGTGCCGGCAACCTCGGCGGCGCCGTGTCGGGCACGCTGAACGGCGCGGGCCAGCTCGGCTCGACCGTCGGGCAGACCAGCGGCCGCGTGTCGAACACCGTCAACGGTACGGCACGGGCGCATGGCAGCCGCTCGATCGACACCCGCTCGGGCCGCGCCAGCGCCGATGGCGGCCTCGCCGGTAGCGTCAGCCGCAGCACCGACGGCGCGCTTGGCGCGACCGGCCCGCGGGGCGGTGCGCTCAGTGGAGCGCTGAGCCAGAGCGGCTCGGCCAGCGGCAGTGCGAACGGCGGCGTCGACGCCCAGCTGGTCGGCACCGATCAGGTCGCCAACACGGTACGCGGCGCCCGCGATGGCGCGGCGGCAACGGCCGGCGCCGCGCGCGATCGCGCTACGACCACCGCGACGGCAGCCCGCAACCGGGCGACCTCGACTGCCGGCGCGGTGCACGATCGCGCCGCCGCCACCGCGGTGACCGCCCGCGACCGCACCACGACGGCGGCCAATGCGACCCGCAATCGGGTGAACGACGGCGCCCTCGCCGCCGGAGGCGCCGCGAACGGCGCGGCCAACGGCACGCGCGGATCGCTGGCCGGTTCGGGCTCGGCGAATGGCAGCGGCTCCGCGAGCGCGGGCAACCGCTCGGCCTCGGCCAGCGGCAGCGCATCGGGCAGCGGTAGCCTGAGCATCAACTGAGCACGCGCTACGTCGTAGCGACGGGAAGGGGGCATCGCCGGCAACGGCGGTGCCCCTTTTCGCATGCCGGCGTTTTCGCCGTGTGTTTCGAAGCGGATGGGATTAGGTGCTCCCGCAGACGGTCGTTCCATGAACGACCCGGCAGGGCTCTCGCCGAGCGCAAACGCCGGACGGAACACCGCCATCGAACCGGGTGAGGATCACGATCGAAGCGGGCCGGCGCATGCCGCCGCGCCTGGCGAAGGAGCATGAACGAACGACATGCGGTGGAGACGACGTAACCTCGCTTCGATGAGCGCCGATGTCGGCGATGGTTTGGCGCCCGCAGTCGAAGCCGTCACCAGCGGCGAGGGCCGACCGCCCGCTTCCACCCGCAGCTATCGCGTCATCGCGCTGGTCGTCGCCTCCGCGCTGTTCATGCAGCAACTCGACGGGACCGTGCTGACCGTCGCCTTGCCCACCATGGCCCGCGATCTCGGCACGCCCGCCACCAGCCTCAGCCTCGCGCTCACCAGCTATCTGCTGGCGCTCGCCCTGTTCATCCCGGCAAGCGGCACGCTGGCCGACCGCTTCGGCTCGCGCAGCATCTTCTGCGGGGCGATCGTCGTGTTCCTGCTCGGTTCGATCGCCTGCGCGCAGGCCGGGTCGCTGCCGACGCTGGTCGCCGCCCGCTTCGTCCAGGGGATCGGCGGTGCGATGATGGTGCCGGTCGGCCGCCTCGTCCTGCTGCGCAGCGTCGCCAAGGAAGACATGGTTCAGGCCTTGTCCTGGCTGGTCATGCCCGCGCTCGCCGGCCCGATCCTGGGGCCACCGATCGGCGGCGTCATCGTCACCTGGCTCGACTGGCGCTGGATTTTCTACCTCAACATCCCCTTCGGCGTGATGGGCATCATCGGTGCGTTGCTGCTGGTGCCGGAGGTGCGCGGCGATGCGCGCGCCCGTTTCGATCTGGTCGGTTTCATCCTGTCGGGCATGTCGCTCGGCTGCCTTTTGTTCGGCTTCGAGCTGGCGAGCCGCCCCGGCACCGGGTTGGTCGCCCTGATCCTGCTGGTCGCGGGCCTCGGCATGGGCATCGCCTATTTCCGCCACGCCCGTCACGTGGCCGATCCGATCCTCGACCCCGCGCTGATGCGGGTGCCGACCTTCCGCCTGTCGGTGATCGCCGGGTCGCTGACGCGGATCACACAAGGGGCACAGCCGTTCCTGCTGCCGCTGATGCTGCAGCTCGGCTTCGGCCTCACCGCAGCGAAGACCGGTACGATCACCATGGCGGGCGCGATCGGCGCGCTGGCGATGAAGGCGCTCGCCCCGCGCGTGCTGCGTCGTTGGGGCTTTCGCCGCAGCCTGATCGTGTCGGGGATCGCCAGCAGCCTCGGCTATGCGACCTGCGCGCTGTTCCGCCCCGATTGGCCGACCGCCGCGATCGTGCTGGTGCTTGGCATTTCGGGCTTCTTCACGTCATTCCAGTTCACCGGCTACAACGCCATCGCCTATGCCGACACCGACAAGGCGCAGATGAGCGCGGCGACCAGCTTCTACGCGACCTTTCAGCAGCTGACGCTGTCGCTCGGCATCTGCACCGCCGCAACGGTGCTGGAGATCGGCACGGTGATCGAGGGCACCCGTCAGCCGACGCTGCTCACCTTCTCGCTCGCCTTCGTCGTCGTCGCCACCATCTCGGCGTCGGCGGTCATCTGGAACCGCCGGTTCGCGGCCGACGCCGGTGCCGAGATGAGCGGCCACGCCGTCCGCTAGGCGCGCCCGATCGCCGCGGCGGCAAGCCCGCGCACATCCACCCGCGCCTTCAACCGCGCGGCGAGCAGCGCCGTGCCGCTGACCTTGCGCTGCACGAACAGCGTTTCGACATGCGGTACGTGCCAGGTGTCGCGATCGGCGATCATCGCCTTCGCCTCCTCGCGCACCACCGGCACGAAGGCGCGGTCGCCGAAGTCGAACGCGCCAGGCCGGTTGAGCGCCGCGTCGATCGCCGCGATGATCCGATCAACTGCGCCACGGTGCGCCCGCGCGGCCTCGACCCCGATGAAGCCCGTCTCCACCGCCACCTCGCGGATCATGTCCCGATCGCGCGCCAGCCCCGCCTCGATCAACCGGCGATAGGCATCCGCCGTCTCCGCCGGCACCGCGCGCGTCGCCCCGAAATCGAGCAGCACCAGCGCGCCGCTATCCGCCTGCCAGCGGTAATTGGCGAAATTGGGATCGGTCTGCATCACGCCGAACTCGAACAATTCACGCAACACCAACGTCACCAGCGCGGTCAGCGCGGCGTCGCGCGCCTCTTGCGAGGCACCCTCCAGCGTCTCGATCGCCTGCCCTTCGACGAAGCTCATCGCCAACACGTGTCGCGTCGTGAGCTCCGGCTCCAGCTTCGGCACGACATAGCGCGCATCCCCCGCCAGCCGCGCGGCATAGGCCCGCATCTGTTCGCCCTCGCGCGTATAGTCCGCCTCCTCGGCCAGCTGGCGCTTCGCCTCGGCCAGCAGCGGGGCGATATCCAGGCCCCGCGGCAGCAGCCCCGATACGCGCAGCAACGTCGCGACATTGTCGACGTCCGAATCGATGCTCTCCGCAACACCGGGATATTGCACCTTGATCGCCAGCCGTCGCCCATCGGGCAGCGTCGCGCGATGCACCTGCCCGATCGAGGCCGCCGCGACCGGCGCCGCTTCGAAATGCCGGAACCGGCGCCGCCAGTCCCGTCCCCATTCGCGCGCCAGCACTTGGTCGAGCTGCTGCGGCGGCATGCGATAGCCCTGGTTGCGCAGCCGCGCGAGGATCGCCGACAATTCGGGCGGCAGCACATCGCCCGCATCCATCGAGATCATCTGCCCCAGCTTCATCGCCGCGCCGCGCAGGTGCGACAATCGGTCGGCGACACGCGCCGCATTGGCCGGGGTCAGCACCAGATCGCCCATCCGCGGCCGCTCGCCCTGCGCCAGCCGCCGCGCGCCCTCGGCCAGCATGCCGCCCGCCACACCGCCAGCAAGCCGCCCGAACCCGCCTAGTCGCGCAAGCCTGCCCGTCGGCACCGCGCGATGCCGTGCCTCGAATCGATCGTCATCCATGCCCGCACAACGTCGCGGACTCGCGCGAAGGTCCGCCCTATCGTTCGGTCAGGCGCGGCATCAGCTCGACGAAGTTGCAGGGCCGATGCCGGCTGTCCAGCTGGTCGGCAAGGATGCCGTCCCACCCATCCTTCACCGCGCCGGTCGAGCCCGGCAGCGCGAAGATATAGGTCCCCCGCGCCACGCAGGCGCAGGCGCGCGACTGGACGGTCGACGTGCCGATCTTGGCGAAGCTCAGATGCCGGAACAGCTCGCCGAACCCGGGAATCATCTTCGTCGCAACCCGCTCGACCGCCTCCGGCGTCACGTCGCGTCCCGTCACGCCCGTGCCGCCCGTCGTGATGACGCAATCGATCGCGGGATCGTCGATCCACCGCTCCAGTTGCGCGACGATGCCCTCGATGTCGTCGCGCAGGATGACGCGATCGGCGAGGCGATGCCCCGCGCCCTCCAGCCGCGCGACGAGCGTATCGCCCGACCGATCCTCGGCGAGGCCCCGCGTGTCGGAGACGGTGAGCACGGCGATATTGATCGCGCGAAACGGCAGATCGGGGTCGATCGGCATCAGCCCACCGCCCGCAACTGCGAAGCGACCCGGTCGAGCGCCACGTTGCTGATCCCCGGAATTGCCTGGATCGCCTCGACCAGTTCGAGGTCGAGCAGGAAATCGCGCCCGAGCAGGACGACCGCCTCGCCGTCGCCCGCCGGAATGCGCGCGCGCACTTCGCCGCGCGCACCGCGCGCCTCGCCCAGCAAGGTCGCCAACGCCGCGAACGCCTCCGCCGTCGCCACCCGCGCCTCGATCGTGAAGCGCGCCATCGACGCCAGCCCCTCGAACGGCTGGATGCGTTTGACCGACACGCGCGGAGTCTCTTCGCCCGGCCGCCGGTCGAGCTCGACGGTGATCAGGCCGCACCCGCCACAACGCGCCGCCTCTTCCAGTTCTGCCGCGACGCCATCGTCGAAACAGGTCGCGACGAACTGGCCGCTCGCATCCGACAGCGTCGCCATCATGTAGCGCTTGCCGCGTGCCGAGGTCCGCCAGCGCGCATCCTCGACCAGCACCGCCATCGTCGCCCCCGCGCGCGTGCCGTCTTCCGGAATGCGCAACTCGGTCAGCGCGACATATTGCCGCGCGCCATGCATCTTGGCGAGATGCGCGTGCCGGTCGACGGGATGCGCGGAGAAATAGAAGCCGAAGGCGTCCTTTTCCTGCTCCATCGCCTGCGCCATCGTCCAGCGCAGCCCCTGGGGCAGCCGGATCGTGTCGCCGGCAACCTCGTCCCCACCGAACAGGCCACCCTGACCGCTCGTCCGTCCGGCATGCGTCGAGGCGGCGAGGCCCAGGATCGTCTCGGCGACGGCATGAACCGCAGCGCGGTTCGGCTCGATCGCATCGAACGCCCCCGCCGCGGCCAGCGTTTCGAGCTGCCGCTTGTTGATCAGTCGCGGATCGACGCGATTGGCGAGGTCGTCGAGGCTCTTGAACGGCCCCGCCGCGACCCGCTCGACGATCAATTTCTCCATCGCGCCTTCGCCGACGGACTTCAGCGCGCCCAATGCATAGCGGACCGCGAGGCGGCGTTCCTCGCCCTCCCCGACCGTCTGCACGTCGAACTCGGCATCGCTCTGGTTGATGTCCGGCCCGACGATATCGACGCCCAGCCGTCGCATGTCGTCGACGAAAATGCAGAGCTTGTCGGTCTGCGCCATGTCGTAACACATAGACGCGGCGAAGAATTCGTGCGGGTGGTGCGCCTTCAGCCAGGCGGTCTGATAGGCGAGCAGCGCATAGGCGGCGGCGTGGCTCTTGTTGAAGCCATAGCCTGCGAACTTGTCGATCAAGTCGAACAGCTGGTTGGCGTAATCCGCCTTGATGCCGTTATGCTCGGCACAACCGGCGACGAAGGTCGCGCGCTGCGCGTCCATCTCCGCCTTGATCTTCTTGCCCATCGCGCGGCGCAGCAAATCGGCGCCGCCCAGGCTGTAGCCCGCCAGGATCTGCGCGGCCTGCATCACCTGTTCCTGATAGACGAAGATCCCGTAGGTCTCTTTCAGGATCGGTTCCAGCAGCGGGTGGGGGTAGAGGATCTCCTCGGTCCCCTGCTTGCGCCGCCCGAAGCTCGGGATGTTGTCCATCGGGCCGGGGCGATACAGCGACACGAGCGCGATGATGTCGCCGAAATTGGTCGGCCGGACGGCGCTGAGCGTGCGCCGCATGCCCTCCGATTCCAGCTGGAACACGCCGACCGTGTCGCCCTTCTGGAGCAGCTTGTACGTCGCTTCGTCGTCCCAGGGCAGCGCATCCAGGTCGATCGAAATGTCTCGCTTGCCAAGCAGTTGGACGGCCTTCTTCAGAACCGACAGCGTTTTCAGACCGAGGAAGTCGAACTTCACCAGCCCCGCGCCTTCAACATATTTCATGTCGAACTGCGTCACCGGCATGTCGGACCGCGGATCGCGGTAGAGCGGGACAAGCTGGCTCAGCGGCCGGTCGCCGATGACCACGCCCGCGGCGTGTGTCGACGAATGGCGCGGCAGGCCCTCAAGCTTGGTCGCGAGGTCGAGCAGGCGGCGGACCTGATTGTCGTTGGCATATTCCTTCGCCAACTCGGGCACGCCGTTCAGCGCGCGCTTGAGGTCCCAGGGATCGGTCGGATGGTTGGGCACCAGCTTGGCGAGCCGGTCGACCTGGCCATAGCTCATCTGGAGCACGCGGCCGGTGTCCTTCAACACCGCGCGCGCCTTCAGCTTACCGAAGGTGATGATCTGCGCGACCTGATCGCGGCCGTATTTCTCCTGCACGTAGCGGATGACCTCGCCACGCCGGGTTTCGCAAAAGTCGATGTCGAAGTCGGGCATCGACACGCGTTCCGGGTTCAGGAACCGCTCGAACAGCAGGCCCAGCTTCATCGGATCGAGGTCGGTGATCGTCAGCGCCCAGGCGACGACCGAGCCGGCGCCCGAACCACGCCCCGGCCCCACCGGAATGTCGTGATCCTTCGCCCATTTGATGAAGTCGCCGACGATCAGGAAGTATCCGGGGAAACCCATCTGGACGATAACGTTCACCTCGAACGCCAGCCGCTCGCGATACACGTCGCGCCAATTGGGATCGTCGGGCTGCGCACCCAGCTCCTCGATCCGGTCGAGCCGCGCTTCCAGTCCCGCCGCCGCCTGATCGCGCAGCATCGCCGCCTCGCCGTCGCGATCGCCCGCCAGGCTGGGCAGGATCGGCTTGCGATAGGGCGCCATCACCGCGCAGCGCTGCGCCACGACCAGCGTGTTGTCGATCGCCTCGGGCAGATCGGCGAACAGCTGCTTCATCACCTCGGCGGGTTTCAGCCATGCATCGGGGCACGAGCGGACGCGATCCTCGCTTTCGACATAGGTCGAATGCGCGATGCACAGCATGGCATCGTGCGCGTCGAGGAAGCCGCTGTCGGAAAAGCAGCACGGATTGGTCGCGACCAGCGGCAGGTCACGATCATAGGCAAGGTCGATCAGCGCCTGTTCGGCCGCTTCCTCCACCGCGTCGCCCCGGCGGACGAGTTCGATGTACAGCCGGTCGGGGAACAGCGCCTGCAACCGGTCGCAATAGGCGCGCGCGCGGTCAGGCTGATCTTCGTGGAACAGGCGCGCCAATCCGCCTTCGGCCCCCGCGGTCAGCGCGATCAGACCATCGGTTCGCCCTTCCAGCGCAGCGAAATCGACATGCGCCGGCAATTCGATCGGCCGGTCGAGATGCGCCATGCTAACCAACGCGCATAGATTGTCGTAGCCGGTGGTATCCTGCGCATAGAGCGCGATCCAGTCGAGCGGCGCGGCGACGCCATCGGGCATATCGGGCCGCGCGACGCACAGCATCGTCCCGATCACCGGCTGCACGCCGTCCTTCTTCGCGGCGTCCGAAAAGGCCATCGCCGCGTACAGCCCGTTGCGATCGGTCAGGCCGGCAGCGGGAAACTTCTGCGCCTTGGCCTGTTTCGCGATCGCCTTCGGATCGATCGCCCCGTCGAGCATCGTGTAGGACGAAAAAATGCGAAGCGGCACGAAACCCGAATGAGCCATGCGAACCACTTAGCGACTCCGACCCGATTCGAACAGGCGACCCGCCCGGAATGGACGGAACCAGCGGTGGATAACCTCGTTTCGCGCCCATAACGAGGAGACATCGCCATGACCGACACGCGCACCTTTACCGATCCGCTTGCACCCACCGCCGCCGGGGCCGGCTGGGCCTGGATCCTCGCTTATGGCGTGCTGTCGCTGGCGCTCGGCGTCCTCGCGTTCCTCAATCCCTTCGCCGCCACCTATGCCGCCACCCTGGTCATTGGCGCCTTCTTCATCGCCGCCGGTATCGTCTCGCTCGCGGCGGGCGTGATGGGCAAGCACGAAGGGCGCGGCTATGCAATCGGCTTTGGCCTGCTGTCGCTGGTCATCGGTGTGCTGATGGCCTTCGATCCGATGTCGGGCGCGCTGTCGCTGACGCTGCTGGTCGGCGTGTGGCTCGGCATCCGCGGCGCGATGGAAATCGGCCTCGGCGCACGCTTCAAGCGCGGACGCGGGCTGATGATCGCGCTCGGCGTCGTCAACATCCTGCTCGCGATCTACGTCCTCGCAACGCTCCCCTGGTCGGCGCTGACGCTGCCGGGCTTCATCCTCGGCATCAGCTTCGTGTTCGGCGGCGTGACCTCGATCCTGTCGGCGCTACACCACAAGAAAGGCGCCAAGCCCTTCGCCGCCCCGGCGCTGTAAGCCAAGCCACCCCGTCACCCCGGACTTGATCCGGGGTCCACCGGGCCGCCAGGGAACGGCAAGAGGCTTCAGCCGTCCCCCTCGCCGCGGAGTGGACCCCGGAACAAGTCCGGGGTGACGCCCGTGTGGGGCGCGGCCCGCCCTACAGCAACGCCTCGATATCCGCCGCAAGATCCTCCGGCTTCGTCGTCGGCGCATAGCGCCGCACGACCTGCCCCGACCGATCCACCAGGAACTTGGTGAAGTTCCACTTGATCGCCTTAGAACCCAGCACGCCCGGCGCCGCCGTCTTCAGCCGATCGAACAACGGATCGGCCGCCGCACCGTTGACGTCGATCTTAGCAAACACCGGAAACGTCACATCATAGGTCAGCGAACAGAAATTCGCGATCTCCGCCGCATCGCCCGGCTCCTGCGCGCCGAACTGGTTGCAGGGAAAGGCCAGCACCTCGAACCCCCTGTCGGCGAACCGCCGATGCAGCGCCTCCAGCCCTTCGTACTGCGGCGTGAACCCGCATTTCGACGCGGTGTTGACGATCAGCAGTACCCGCCCCGCCCAGCGGTCCAGCGACAGCGGGTTGCCGTCCGCGCCCCGCACGGTCAGATCGGTGATGCCGCTCATGCGTACCTCCCAAGCAGATAGTCGAGATTCTGGCGCACGCCCGGCCATTCGCGGTCCAGGATCGAATAGACGACGCTGTCGCGCAGTCGCCCGCCGACGATCTGATGACCGCGCAGCACGCCATCCCGCTTCGCGCCCAACCGTTCGATCGCGCGCTGGCTGCGGATATTGAGCGCATCGGTGCGGATCTGCACGCACTGCACGCCCATCGCGTCGAAGGCATGCGTCAACAGCAGCCGCTTCGCCTCGGTATTCACGCCGGTGCGTTGGACCCGCGTCGCATAGAAGGTGCCGCCGATCTCCAGACGCCGATGGCCTTCGTTCATCCGCATGTAGCGCGTGGTGCCGACGACCGCGCCCGCCGGATCGCAGACCGCGAATACCAGCGCCCGCCCCTGCTCGACCTGCGCGAACGTGGCGGCAAACCAGCGATCCGCATCCTTCAGCTGCGACACGCTCGCGTAGAATATATTCCACAGGTCATCCGTCGCAGCGACGGCGACCAAGGCGTCCTTGTCCTTGGCGACAAGCGGCCGGAGCGTGACGTGACGGCCGACCAAGGTCGGGGTGGTCCGCCACGCATCGCTCACGACAGCACGCCCTCGTGCAGGCGCACGACGCGGTCCATCTTCTGCGCCAGCCGCTCGTTATGCGTCGCGATCAGCGCCGCCGAACCCTCGCCGCGCACCAGTCGCAGGAACTCGGCCAGCACGATATCGGCGGTATGTTCGTCGAGGTTGCCCGTCGGCTCGTCCGCCAGCACCAGCGCCGGCCGATTGGCGAGCGCGCGCGCCACCGCGACGCGCTGCTGCTCGCCGCCCGACAGCTGGCTCGGCCGGTGCGTCAGCCGATGCCCCAGGCCTAGCGCGGTGAGCAACGCGACCGCGCGATCGTCCGCCGCCTTACGCGCCGCGCCATGCACCAGCTGCGGCAGCACGACATTCTCGGTCGCGTTGAAGTCGGGCAGTAGATGGTGGAACTGATAGACAAAGCCCAGATGATCGCGGCGCATCACGGTGCGGCCATGCGCATCGAGCTTCGCCGCTTCGGTGCCGGCAATCCGGATCGATCCTTCGAACCCGCCCTCCAGCAAGCCCACCGCCTGCAGCAGCGTCGACTTGCCCGAACCCGACGGCCCGACCAGCGCGACGATCTCGCCCGGCGCCACGGTCAGGTCGACCCCGCGCAGGACGTGGATCGTCTCGCCGCCCTGCGTGAAGCTGCGCGTCAGCCGTCCGGTTTCGAGGACGTTATTCATAGCGAAGGACCTGTACCGGATCGGTGCTCGCCGCCTTCCACGCTGGATACAGCGTCGCGAGGAAGCTGAACACCAGCGCCATGATCGCGATCACGATGATCTCTACGGGATCGGGCTTCGACGGCAGTTCGGTGAGATAGCGGATCGACGGATCCCACAGATTCTGCCCCGTCACCATCTGGACGAGGTTCACCACCGCCTGGCGATAGAATAGGAACACGAAGCCCAAGAGCAGCCCCGCGACCGTGCCGAGCGCGCCGATCGTCGTGCCGACCACCATGAAGATGCGCATCAACCCGCCCCGCGTCGCACCCATCGTCCGCAGGATCGCGATGTCGCGCGTCTTGGCGCGCACGAGCATGATCAGGCTGGACAGGATGTTGAACACCGCGACCAGGATGATGATCGACAGCACGGTGAACATCGCCACCCGCTCGACCTCCAGCGCCTGGAACAGCTGCGCATTCATGCTGCGCCAGTCGCTGATCACCGCACCCGGCGGCAATTTGTCGCCCAGCGGCGCCAAAATCTGCCCGACCTTGTCGGCGTTGTTCGTCTCGATCTCGACCATGCCGACATTATCGCCGAGCAGCAGCAGGGTCTGCGCGTCCTCGATCGGCATGAAGACATATTGCTTGTCGTAATCGTACAGCCCGATCTCGAAGATCGCGGCGACCTTGTAGCTGACGATACGCGGCACGGTGCCGAACGGCGTCGTCTGCCCCTGCGGGCTGAACAGCGATATGTCGCTGCCGACGGTCGCGCCCAGCGCTTCGGCCAGCCGGCTGCCGATCGCGATCCGGCCGCTGCCCGGCGTCACGCCGGCGAGCGACCCCATCACCACCTTGTTGCCGATCACCGGCGCGATGTCCTGCATCCGCACGCCGCGGACCAGCACCGCCTCCGCCCGGCCGTTATAGGTCGCCGCCAGCGGCTGTTCGATCATCGGCACCGCCGACGTGATGTTGGGCGTGCGCTTCGCCTCGGCCACCACCTGCCGCCAGTCGACGGGGCGAGTGGGATCGAACTGGATCACCGCGTGGCCGTTTAGGCCGACGATCTTGTCGAACAGCTCGGCGCGAAAGCCGTTCATAACGCTCATGACGATGACGAGCGCCGCCACACCGAGCATCACCGCGACGAGGCTGATCGAGGCGACGAGGAAGATGAACGCCTCCCCCTTGCCCGGCAGCAGATATCGCCGCGCGATCATCCGTTCATAGGTAGAGAGGATCATGGCCGCGGCTCTAGGCGGAGAGACGGCGACAAGCAACAAATGTTGCGGATTCGACACAGGGCAGCCGCAATCGAAATGACGGGCGACAATATCCGGTGACAAAGCCCCTGCCCCTGCCTAGCACAGACTCATCTGAGACACAGGCAACGGCCGTGGTTCGGGGAAACAGTGTTCCGGCGACGCAGCGAAAACGCGCGATCGTTCACGACACGACCTAAGGGGGCTGACGGGTTTCTCGTCACGCAGGCGCCCGGATCGGAAACGGTCCGGGCGTTTGCTTGTCCGGACCGCCTCGACGGCGCCGGGCGAAGGGCGGGAGCTTCCAATTCACGCCCCCCGTCCGGCGACCTCTTTTATCGCAGATCAAAGCTGAACGCCGTCCGAACGCAGGGCCGTTCTCACGATGGACGCTGGTTTGGCCGGTACGCGAGGCGACGCCCCCCACCACCATCCAACCGTCATTCCCGCGAAGGCGGGAATCCAGATTGGCGAACGTCCGCGAATCAAGCTCCGAGCCTAGCGCGTCTGGATTCCCGCCTCCGCGGAAATGACGAAAAGCGCATACCACCCCCGCCCTCGTCATCCCGACCTACGCCGGGATGACGAAGAGTGCCTCAGAACCGCGTCGACAGCGTCACACCATAGGTCCGCGGATCGCCCGGCTGCCCCACGATCAACCCCGTACTCCCCGACTGAGTCGACAGCAGCTCGAAATACTGCTTGTCGAACACGTTGCGCACCCAGCCGAAGACGTTGATGCCGCCCTCGCGATAGCCGGCGCGGACGTTGGACAGCGAATGGCCCTCGATCCAGGTATAGGCCGACGGTGACGGGTTGGACGAGAAGCGCGAGCGGTAACTGCCGTCATAGCCGACATAGGCTTCGCCGCCCTTGCTCCCGACGGGCACGTTATACTCACCGCCGAACGAGAACGACCATTTCGAGATGCCGGGCAGCCGCTGACCGGAGATGTCGCATTGGGCCGGGCTGTACGACGGTTGGGTGGCACTGCCGGCCTGCCCTGCCGGACTCGCCGGGTTCGTGGCACTGGCCGCAGAGCCGCCCGACAATTCCGGCGGGCAGGGCGCGTTGGCGAAGCGGACGTATTTCGCGTCGGTGAAGGCGCCGTTGACGTACAGGTTCAGCCGGCTGTTCGGCCGAAAGCTCGTATCGAATTCGAACCCGCGCGACCGTACCTGACCCGCATTGGCAAGATAGCCGCGGATCACGTTGATCGCATTATTGTTCACCGTCGCCTGATAATCGAACACATCGGTCCAGTATCCGGCAAGGTTCAGCGTCAGTCGCCGGTTGAGGAACTGCGTCTTCAACCCGATCTCGTAATTGTTGACCTTCTCGGGCTTCACCGTCTGCGTCGACAGATCGACGCCCGTGCTGGTGGAATTGAGCGGCAGGCCCGACAGGTTGATGCCGCCCGATTTGAAGCTGCGGGCATAGGTCGCATAGGCATGAATGTCGGGACTGACGTCATACGAAACGGTGATGTCGCCCGAGGTGTTCCACGCGCTGAACCGCGGGCTGTAGCGTTGCGGCGCCAGCGTGTTGATCTGGTTCTGGAAGGTCGTGCGCGCCGCCGCGGTCGGCTGCGATGCCAGCAGAGCGGCCACATTGTCCGCCGTCGCGGTGAAGGCATATTGCGCGTTGCGGATGCTGACGACCGATTCGTAAAAGCCCGACTTGCGGTCGTAATTGACGCGCAGGCCCGGCTGGATGTGCAGCGCATCGGTCAGCGCCCAGTTCAGCTTGCCGAACACCGCGAAGCTGGTGTTGTCGAAGTTGATCGTGTTCGTCGACGTCAGGCCGTTGAGTACATTGGGATTGTTCGCGTCATTGCCCGACAGCAGGAACCGACTCGCCGCGGATCCCTGGACCTGCGACCCCTGCGTGTTGATCGTCTGGTGAAAGAAGAACGCGCCGACCGTATAGTCCAGCCGGTTGGTGCCATTAGAGGCGAGGCGCAGCTCCTGCGACACCTGTTTCTGCTGCGACGGGTTCTGCGACACCGTCGTGATCGGCAGGCCGATGAAATCGCGATCGTTCTGCGGCTGCCAATCCCAATAGCGCCACGCGCTGACTGAGGTCAGCGTCGCCGGCCCCAAATCCCAATTGCCGACCAGCGAGACGCCGCCGATCTCCTGCCGCGAATTGATCGGCGCATCCAGGTCGGTCACGCGATCGAACGGATTGGTGCTGGGCGGCCGATAATTGAACGCCGCGGCGAGCGCCGCATATTGCCGCGCGATCGGCCGCTGCGTGGTGCCGACCCGAGCGTAATATTGCACGCAGCAGAGCGGATTCTGCACGTTGTAATCGCCCGACAGCGTGAAGTTCAGGCTGTCGCTCGCGTTCCACAGCAACTGCCCACGCACGCCATTGTTTTCGAACCGGTGCAGGTTGCGCCCCGATGTGACGTCATAGATCGTACCCTGGCGCTGCGTCGACGACGCGGACAGGCGCAGCGCGACCCGATCCGACAGCGGGCCCGATACCGACGCCTTGGCCTGAACGAATTCGTAATTGCCGGCGGTCAGCTCGATCCGCGCCTCGGGGGTGAAGCTGGGCGGCCGGGTCGTGATGTTCAGCGCGCCCGACGTCGTATTCTTACCGTACAGCGTGCCCTGCGGTCCGCGCAGCACCTCCACCCGCTCGACATCGACGAAGTCGAAGGTCGAAGCCCCGATCCGCCCGATGTACACGCCATCGACGTAGAAGCCGACGCCCTGTTCGATCCCATCGTTGGTCAGGCCGAACGGCGCGCCGAGCCCGCGAATATTGATCGCTGAATTGCGCGGGTTGCTCGAATAGAATTGCAGCGAGGGCTGCTGCTGCTGCAGGCGGTTGACGTTGAACGCACCCGTCTTGTCGAGTTCGGCGCCCCCGATCACCGAGATCGCGATCGGCACCCGCTGCACCGATTCGGCGCGACGGCGCGCGGTAACGACGATGTCGCCGGCACCCGCCGGGGCGGGGGCACCCTGCGCCGCGCTGGCGTCGTCCTGCGCCTGCGCGCTTTCGGGTGTCGGCACCGGCTCGGGCGTAGGCTGCGGCACGGTCTGGCCGGCAAGCAGCATGGCAAGCGTCAGCGACATCGAAAGCTCCCTTTTATCGTTGCCACCAAACTCCCCCGAATCGCTGGGATTACAAAGATGGAGAACCTTGGGGCTGCGATAGCCGGGCTTCGTGCGCTGGATTCACTTACGATTTTTGCGGCCCGCCCCCTCTTGAAGCCGGTACGGACCTTCCCAAATTTGGGGACGCATGGCGCCATGATGGGCCATGCACCGGCATCGCACCGCTGTGGATGCCGTCGTTCAACTCGCTTCGTTCGGAGGATTTGACATGCGACTCGACCTGACCCCCTATCGCCGCTCGACCATCGGTTTCGACCGTCTGTTCGACATGCTGGAAAGCAACGCGCGCGCCGCGACCGCGGAAAACTACCCGCCCTTCAACTTGGAACGGATCGCCGACGACCGTTACCGGATCACGCTCGCCGTCGCCGGCTTCAGCCGCGACGAAATCGAGATCACGGCGCAGCAGAATTTGCTGCTCGTCGCCGGCAAGAAGGACGACAAGGCGGCCAACGCCAACTTCCTGCATATCGGCATCGCCAACCGCAGCTTCGAGCGCCGCTTCGAACTCGCCGATTTCGTGTTCGTCGAAGATGCGCGGCTCAACGACGGCCTGCTCGTGATCGATCTGGTCCGCGAGGTGCCGGAAGCGATGAAGCCGAAGAGCATCGCGATTAAGACCGGCGCGCCGCTGGCCGCCGTCGACAACAACGCGGACGCCGCCAAGGCTGCGTAAGTCGACGTAGCACTTCCTTAGAGGTGATCAGGGGCGCTCGGATCGTACGGTCCGGGCGCCTTGCTTATGCTGCGAACCGATTTGCCCGACGGCGTCGATCCACGGCAACGCCGTCAACCCGTAACTGGCTGACGATACGGACCGCAGACGACCGCAGCGCCGTTTCAGTTCGTCACTCGGACCGTTCGACAGGCCCCAGAATCAACAAGGGGAGCCGAAGCCCCCCTTGCCTTTAAAGTCATGTCGATCGGCGAGCGTCTTGGGAACTCCGCCGGATCGTCAGAAACTCTTAGTTGCTGTCGCCGCTGTCAGCGACGATCACGATGCCGGCAACGACGGCAGCCGCCGCGACCAGGGCAACGATCAGACCGCCACCGGCCAGTTCGTTCTTCTTCGCCGACGCCGAACCGGTGCGGACCGACTTGGCAACCGACAGGCTCGCGGCGGGGTTCGACGGAGCGGCCGCAGCGGGGGCCACGGCGAGAGCGGCTGCAGCGACAGCCATCAGATACTTGGCAACCATGATGGTTCCCTCTTTGGTAGGTTGAGATGCTCCAATGACATATAATTCATCGAATTCAAGGTAAAATCGCCACATCGCCCAAAAGGCAGGCGCCAGTGTTGCAAATGTACCAAGCAATTCGGCGGCATCTGCTCTAGTGTTACTGTCTCATGACGGCGTGCGTTATCCCAGCGAATGATGACCGCGCATCGTCCTATTTGCATGTGCGCACATCTGGCCGAACAAGCCGCACCGGACGTTTATCGGCGTCGACGTCGGGCGTACCCAATCTTCGGTTTTGCCCCCTTCATCGCAAACCTGCCTGCAATACGTCCCCTGCGGCGCGTCATACCTGGCAATCGGCAGCCGCCAACATCGCGTTAAGCGTCGTCGGTTTCACCCCGAGTGCATCCAGTTCGGCGAACATCCGGTCCCACCAGTGCCAGAACCGGTCGAGATCGCGTGCATCGCGCACATAGGGCGTGTGCCCCGGCTCCAGCGACGGCGAATGGAAGGAGAAGGTGAGCAGCCGCTGCCCCTCGTCGCGTACCGCGATTCGCACGGCGGCCAACGCCTGCTCGATCGGCATATCCTCCGGCGTCAACGCGATTCGCTGCAACAACCCGCTTCGCGCCGCGACGCCGCGACCGTGCGGCACCCGCCCCAGCGCCGGATACAGCCCGGGCCCGCGAGCGCGTAGCGCGCCGGTGAACACGCTGGTCAACGGCACCTCGATCAACGATCCCAATCGATAGGCCTCGCTGCCGATCCGGCTGAAATCCGGCCCGCCATCTGCCGAATAGTCGTAGCGCGCACGGATCGAGGTTTCGACGCGATAGCCCCGCTCAGCCAACAGCTCTGCCGTATCCGGACCGATGCCGTACCGACCCGCACGATAGACGATCGGCGCCGCGCCGAACGCCGCGCCCAGCACGTCGGTCAATACATCCAGCTTCGCCGCCTGTGCGGCGCGCGGCAAATTGCCCGGATAGCTATCCCCCGGCGTTGGCGCACCATAAGGCGGCGTGACCCAGGAATGCAGCTGCGCCCCGATCGTCGATCGCCCGTCCGCCACGACGTCGCGCAGGATCGCCACCGCCTCGGTATCGCTCGCCACCGGATGGTCGACGAGGCAGACCAGCCCCACGCCCCGATCCGCAAAGCGCGCATGCGCCGCCGGCAGCGCCCGCATCGCCGTCACCGACCGGTGCCGCGCCTCCAGCGGAGCGGACCAGTCGAACTCCTCCTCGACGTCGACGAACACGAGGAACCGAGTGCCGAAGCTCTCCGGCCAGCGAATCAGCGTGTCGACCGTCGGGGCGGGCGGCCGGTACGGCGGGATGGTGCCTCGTCGCACGGGTCAGTTGGCCGCCTGCTCCATCCCCTCTTGTACGGCGGCAGGCAGGCGCAGTGTCAACAGATGGTCGCCGAAGATCAATGCGCCGCCCATCTCGCTTGCCAGGTTGCGCGCCAGCCGCAGCGCGAAGCCCGCGCCCAGCAGCGGCGCGCCTTCCTCACCGGCATCGGCATCGATGCTGAGCAACGCGTCTTCACCGCCGGTGCCCAGCGCGTGCGGGCGCGCGAAGCACAGCGCCACCTGCCCCGCAGGCGCCGGCGCTTCGGCGATGTCGATCCGTTCCCCGGCGACGGCGGCAGACGTCAGCGTGGCGAGCAGGCGCGACAGCAAGCGCTCCATCGCCCGATCGTCGGCCAGCGCGGCATGATCGCCCATCGGATGGATGTCGAGCGCGCTCCCGCGCAACGCCGCCAGCGGCGCCAGATCGGCCGCGATCCGTTCCAGCAGCGGCTCGATCGCGACGGCACGCGGGCGCAGCTCCAACGCACGGCCTTCGATCCGCGCGGCGGTATCCAGATCCTCGATCGCCGCGATCAGACCGTCGGCGTGACGGCGGATCGTCGCGGCGTGGTCGCGATACACGGGCGATACCGGCCCCAGCAGCTGCGCCTCGATCAGCTCGGCAAAGCCCGAAATCGCGTTGGTCGGCGTCCGCAGCTCGTGCACCAGCTGGCGCAGCGAATCGGACGCACCGCTGCCCTGCGCAGGCCGTCCCGCATCCTCGTCGATGCGCGGTCGGCGGGCGATCGCGGCATAGCCGGTGAAGCGGCCCGTCGCGGCATCGAATTGCGGCTCGCCCGTCACCCGCCATGCGCCGCCCGCGTCGGACGATCCGCCGACGTCGAGCCGCACGTCGGCGAATCGCTGGCGCTGACGGAACGCGCCATTGATGCCGGCATCGATGCGGACCACGCCCTGCGGTGCCCCCACCGCCAGCGACACGCCGATCAGTGGCCCGCGCGTCACGCCGTCCACCGCGCAGATCACGCCGGCACTGTCGGTATCGAAGCGGAAGCAAGTGGCAGGCGCCTGCTCCACCGCCTCGGCGGGCGCCGCCAGCGGTTCGCGCTGGCGCTGAAAGGCATCGATACGCGCAACAACATCGGCGATCTGAAAGCCACCCGCCGCTATCGGCCGCGGCTCCGGCGGGGCAACAGCGACCGTCGGCATCGCGACCACGCGGGGGGCGACGACGATCGGCTCCGCTTCGATTGGCGCAGGGAACGGCGCGGTTACGACAGGCTCGGGAGCCGGCGCGTCCACCACAGGCGTCGGTACGACCGCCGGTTCCACCTCAGCGGGCCCCACATCCGACTTCGCCGGCACCGGAGCGACATCGGCCGCGGCAGCCACATCCGGCAAAACGAAATCGACCGATCCGAAGCTTTCGAGCGCCCGCTCCACCGCCGCGGGCAGGTCACGCCGGTGGCGCAGCAACGCCCGCCCCTGCGGCGACAGGCGCGGCAGCAACGCGATCCACGTATCCGCGTCCAGCGTCACCGTGCGCAGCAACGGCGCCGCGACCGCAAAGGCATCTTCCGCAAACAGCCCGACGAGCGGCGCTGGCGGCGTCGCAAAGGCGAGCGCCCGCGCGCTGGCAGACCGCACCTGCAGCGGCACCGCCTGCCGCAGCATCCGCAGCCGCGCCAGGCCAGGCTCGTCCGCCGCAATCCGTCCGCGCCCCATCAGGTCGACGAGCTGCCGCCACGCCGACTGCGCGCCGAAGCCGCTGTCCATGTCGGCGGAAAGCACCGTCTTGAGGCTGTCGTCGAAGCGCACGCTCACTCCCGGAAGGCGTTACGCCAGCGGAGCGCAACACCGATTCCTTAACGAGCCGGAGTCGCAGGGGAAACAGGTGATTTTCCGACTGTCTGCAGGCCGTCGCAAAGTGGGACAATTGCGTTGCGCCGCAATTTTCTTATGCTTAGAGGAAATCGCCGATATCGTTCGGCGCGTCTTAGGAGTGGCTCACGCAATGTCGTTCGATCGGATCGATCGTCAAATCCTCGCTCATCTGCAACAGGATGGGCGCATGACCAACGTCGAGCTCGCCGAACGCGTCGGCCTCACAGCGCCGCCCTGCCTGCGCCGCGTGCGTGCGCTGGAGGAAGCGGGTGTGATCCGCGGCTATCACGCCGATCTCGATCCCGCCAGCCTCGGCTTCCCGATTACCGTCTTCGCGATGGTCTCGCTGCGCAGCCAGGCGGAGCACGATCTCGCGGCCTTCGAAACCCATGTCGCCGACATTCCCGAAGTGCGCGAATGCCATATGCTCAACGGTGAAATCGATTTTATCCTGAAAATCGTCGCCAGCGATCTCAAGAGCTTCCAAGAAATCCTGACTACCCACCTGACGCCGGCACCCAACGTCGCCAGCGTCAAGACCTCGCTGACGATCCGCACCGCCAAATCGACCTCCGGCATTCCCGTCTCGGTCGATTAAGGCCACCCGGCACACCACCCGATACGCCGCACATCTGCGGTTGACGCCCGATTGTCGAATTACGTCACCCCAGCGAAGGCTGGGGTCTTTTGCGGCCAACACGTCGCCCGTTACCACAAGATCCCAGGCTCCGCTGGGATGACGTCGTTTGGTCGACGTTCACCGTCACCACCACCCGCAACGAAAAAAGGCGGCCCGTCGCCGGACCGCCCCTTCTCATTCCATCGTCGCCGCGATCACGCCGCCGGAGCGGGCGCCGAACCGACCTGCGTCCAGGTGTTCCACAGCGCCGCAATGCCCGCGCGGGGCTGGCCCGTCACCGCACCGAAGGCCGCCTGCGCACCGGCCTTGTCACCCGACTTGGCGAGCGCGATGCCGAGGCGCGTGTTCACCTCGTTCGCATCCACGCCGCCCTTCGACAGCGCCGCACGATACAGTTCGGCGGCCTTAGCGTAGTTGTTCTGGCCCAGATAGGCATCGGCGGTCGCCGAGGCGATCTTGCCGTCCTTCGACGCCAGCGCGGTCTTCTCGCTCGACGCCAGCGAACCGTCGCGCTGGATAGCGGTGGTCGCCGCGGCCAGCTGGCTCTTGGCATAGGTGCTGCTCGCCGGGATCTTGCCCGACGCCAGGCCTTCCTTCAGCACGGCAGCCGCTTCGTACGGATTGCCGCGGTCGCTGACCATGCGCGCATAATCCTCATAGCTCGACTGGTCCGGCATCGCGCCGGCCGCGCGCAGCAGGCGGTACAGATCGAGCGTCTGCGCCTTGTCCGGCGTCGCGATGCTGTTCTGCGCGAAGGCATATTGCAGGATCACGTCGCGCCACGTCTTCGCATTCGGGAAGGCGGCGGCGTACTTCTGCATCCACGCCAGCGTCTCAGGCGCCATCTTCTTGTTGTTCGCGGTCGCGATCGCGAAGCGGTAATAGGATTCCGGCACGGCCTGACCCGCCGCCTTCTGCGCGGTGATATAGCGGTCGAGGTCGGCCAAGCCGCCCGCGACATCACCCGCCTGCACCTTCACCTTGGCCAGCTGCAGATCGAAATCGGGGCTGTTGAAGCCCGCTTCCTTCGCCTTGGTGAAATATTGCGACGCGACGGCATACTGGCCGCCGTTGAACGCGAGCTGCCCACGGCGGAACAGATACTTGCCGCGATCGGCCGCCGGCGTGTTCGCCGCAGCGATCAGCGCGTCGAGCGGCTTGGCCAGCGCGGTCTCGTTCAGCGGCGCATTCGGGTTCGCCTGCTGCGCCAGCACCAGCTTGGTGTTTTCCAGGTCGTAGCGCAGCGCCGCGGCCACATATTTGTCGTCGTCGGTCGTGGCGGCCGCCTCGATCTGCGCGACCAGCGGCTCGGCCGTCGCGACGTCCTTCGCCTTCACGGCCTGCTGCGCATTGTAGGCGATCGCCTGCACCGGCTTGCTGAGCTTGAAGCCCGGCGCCTGCTGCTCTTCCTTCTTGGCCATCGCCGGGGCGACGAATGCGAGGCCACTCACACCGGTAGCGAGCACCGCGGCCAGCGCGAGCTTCGAAAGGGTCTTCATGCTAACTCTCTCTCCGACAATTGGGGCATCGCTGCCGCTAACGTACGCGCGGCCTGTAACCGGCCGCCGCAGCGGGTACAAGCGACGCTGGGGACTGATCCCGCAGTGGCTTGAAGCCCGTGAACGGGAATTGAACGGTGGCCGAAGGCGCAGTACCGGACCGGCATGATCGCCGTCCTCTCCCCCGCCAAGACCCTCGATTACGAGACGCCGCTGCCCGATTTGGGTTCCACGCGGCCCCGCTTTGGTTCCGAAGCGGCCACGCTCGCCGCCGCGGCGTCGCACCTGACGCAGAAACGCCTGTCGGAATTGATGAAGATCTCGCCAGCGCTGGCGAAGCTGAACGCCGACCGTTTTCGCGATTTCCCCGATGCGCCCGAGCGGCCGGCGATGTTCGCCTTCGCCGGCGACGTCTACACCGGCCTCGACGCGCAAACGCTGGAGCCGGAGGCGGTGACGTTCGCACAAGACCATCTGCGCTTGCTGTCGGGCCTGTACGGCCTGCTGCGCCCGCTCGATGCGATGCGCCCATACAGACTGGAAATGGGCACCCGCTGGGCGCCACGGAAGCCGAAGCTCACCGACTGGTGGGGCGACCGCATCGCGCAGGCGTTGGCCGAGGACGTGGCGGCGGAAGAGACCGGCGTCGTCCTAAACCTCGCCAGCCAGGAATATTGGGCGGCGGTCGCCGGGCGCCTGCCCGCCGGCATCCGCGTCGTCGCGGTCGATTTCCGCGAAGGCGACCGCTTCGTCAGCTTCCACGCGAAGAAGGCGCGCGGGCTGATGGCGCGCTGGATGATCGAACACCGCATCACCGATATCGACGCGATGCGCGGCTTCGACAGCGATGGCTATGCCTTCGATGCGGCGGCCAGCACCGACGACCAGTGGCGCTTCGTCCGATGAGCGCGAAGGGCACCAGCGCCGTCGTCATCGGCGCCAGCGGCGGCATCGGCGCCGCGCTGGTCGAGGCCTTGCGCGACGAGGGGGCGTATGACGTCGTCCACGCGCTCTCGCGCTCCGGCAGCGATCCAATCGATATCGAGGACGAAGCCAGCATCGCCGCCGCCGCCGCGCGCATCGCCGCCGGCCCCACGCCGGCGCTGGTGATCGTCGCCACCGGCCTGCTGCATCAGGGCGATCGCCTGCCCGAAAAGAGCTATCGCGAGCTCGATCCCGACTGGCTCGCCGCCAATTTGCGCGTCAACGCCATCGGCCCGGCGCTGATCGCTAAGCATATCCTGCCGATCATGCCAAAACAGGGCCGCAGCGTCTTCGCGATCCTGTCGGCGCGGATCGGGAGCATCTCCGACAACCGTCTCGGCGGCTGGTACGGCTATCGCATGGCGAAGGCGGCAGCGAACCAGCTCGTCCGCACGCTCAGCATCGAGGACAAGCGCCGCAACGATCGCAGCATCATCGTCGGCCTCCACCCCGGCACGGTCGACACCGCTCTGTCCAAGCCCTTTCAGGCCAACGTCCGCCCCGGCACGCTCTTCACGCCCGACCGCGCCGCCTCGCAACTGCTCGACGTGATCGACGGGCTGAAGGCGCCCGACACCGGCCGCCTGTTCGACTTCGAAGGCAAGGAAATCGCGCCCTAGCGGGGAGAGACACCCCCCCCCGTCACCCCGGACTTGATCCGGGGTCCCGCTCCTTCTTCTACTGCTACACCCAACAAAAGCGGGACCCCGGATCAAGTCCGGGGTGACGACCTACGTGGCGCCCGGCCCACCCAACATGACGAAAACGTCATGATCCGGCCATCCCGTTGTTATTCCACGGGGCGCATCCCCTGCATCACGACGCCATACCGTTGCGTCCGTTCAAGGTGGAGAGGAACCCCATGAAGACGTCCCTGCCCTTCGTCCTGCTTGCGACCGCCTCGCTCTGCTGCGGCTCCGCGGCGATGGCCACCGGCGCGCAGATGCAGGCCAAGACCCAGGCCAAGACGGTCGCCACCAGCAAGACGACCACCACCACCAAGCCTGCGGTCGGCAAGCCCACCGTCGCCACCCGGACGACGACCAAGACCGCCGTCGCAGCCAACGGCCGCATGGTCACCACCAAGACCAGCACGGGCAAGACGATCACCTACAATTGCAGCAAGGCCGGCAACGCCAACAAGGCTGCCTGCAAGAAGTAACACTCCATAGGCCCGCGCGCGTACGCGTGTGCGTACGCGCGCGTGACTTTCGGTACGGATGCCCCTAAACCGGGGCCATACATCTGTAACAATCCGAAAGCGTCACACCTTGGCCGACGAGACCACCCTCGCCGAACCCCCCGCCCATCCCGAGGGCATTTCGACGATCTCGATCGTCGACGAGATGAAGTCGAGCTACCTCGACTATGCGATGAGCGTCATCGTCGCCCGCGCGCTGCCCGACGTGCGCGACGGCCTGAAGCCGGTCCACCGCCGCATCCTTTTCTCCGCTCAGGAAAGCGGCTTCTTCTTCAACCGGCCCTACCGCAAATCCGCCCGCATCGTCGGTGACGTGATCGGTAAATATCACCCGCACGGCGACACCGCGATCTACGACGCCTTGGCGCGCATGACGCAGGACTGGTCGATGCGGCTGCCGCTGATCGACGGCCAGGGCAACTTCGGCTCGATGGATCCCGATCCGCCCGCCGCGATGCGCTACACCGAAGCGCGCCTCGCCCGCGCCGCCAATTACCTGATGGAGGATCTCGACAAGGATACCGTCGATTTCCAGCCGAACTACGACGCCAGCGAGCGCGAGCCGCAGGTGCTGCCGGCGCGCTTCCCCAACCTGCTGGTCAACGGCGCCGGCGGCATCGCGGTCGGCATGGCCACCAACATCCCGCCGCATAACTTGGGCGAAGTCGTCGATGCCTGCCTCGCCTATATCGACAAGACGATGGCCGGCGAATCGATCAGCATCGACGAGCTGATCGAGATCGTTCCCGGTCCCGACTTCCCGACCGGCGCGATCATCCTCGGCAAGGCGGGCGCACGCTCGGCCTATCACACCGGCCGCGGCTCGATCATCGTCCGCTCGCGCCACGTCATCGAGGAAGGCCGCGGCGATCGCCGCTCGATCGTCCTTACCGCCATCCCGTTCCAGCAGGGCAAGAACGCGCTCGTCGAAAAGATCGCAGAGGCGGCGAAGGACAAGCGGATCGAGGGCGTCAGCGACATCCGCGACGAATCGAACCGCGAAGGCGTGCGCATCGTCATCGACCTGAAGCGCGATGCGACCCCCGAAGTCGTCCTCAACCAGCTGTGGCGCCACACGCCTGCGCAAGGGTCGTTCCCCGCCAACATGCTCGCGATCCGCGGCGGCCGGCCGGAGACGCTGAACCTCAAGGACATCATCCAGGCGTTCGTCCAGTTCCGCGAACAGGTCATCACCCGCCGCTCGAAGTTCGAGCTGAACAAGGCGCGCGACCGCGCCCATATCCTGCTCGGCCTCGTCATCGCGGTCACCAACCTCGATGAGGTCGTCAGCATCATCCGCGGCTCGTCCAGCCCCGCCGAGGCACGCGCCGCCTTGCTCGCGCGCGAATGGCCGATCGCCGAGATCGCGCCCTACCTCAGCCTGGTCGAGGCGGTCGAAGGCGAGCAGGTCGGCGACGGCTACAAGCTCAGCGATACGCAGGTCCGCGCGATCCTCGACTTGCGCCTCCACCGCCTGACCGCGCTCGGCCGCGACGAGATCGGCGACGAGCTGAAGGGCCTCGCCGAATCGATCGCCGCGCTGCTTGAAATCCTCGGCAACCGCGCCCGCCTGTACGAGGTGATGCGCGAGGAGCTGGTCGACGTCCGCTCGATCTTCGCGACCCCGCGCCGCACCGAGATCGCCGCGGCCGCCGACGGCATCGACGACGAGGACCTGATCGAGCGCGAGGAGATGGTCGTCACCGTCACCGTGCAGGGCTATATCAAGCGCACGCCCCTCGACGCCTTCCGCGCGCAGAAGCGCGGCGGCAAGGGCCGCGCCGGCATGGCGACCAAGGACGAGGATGCGATCACCAACCTGTTCGTGACGAGCACGCACACGCCGGTGCTGTTCTTCTCGACCGCCGGCAAGGTGTATCGCATGAAGGTGTGGCGCCTGCCCGAAGGCGGGCCGGCGACGCGCGGCCGCCCGATGATCAACCTGCTGCCGCTGGCGCCGGGCGAAACGATCTCCACCGTCCTGCCGCTGCCCGAGGACGAAGGCCGCTGGGGCGACCTGCACGTCATGTTCGCGACCGCCAACGGCACCGTCCGCCGCAACGCGATGGACGCCTTCGCCAACATTCCGTCGAACGGCAAGCTCGCCATGCGCTTCGACGAGGGCAGCGAGGACCGGCTGATCGGCGTCGCCGTGCTCACCGAAAGCGACGACGTCCTGCTCGCGACCAAGGCGGGCAAGGCGATCCGCTTCGCCGCCACCGACGTGCGCGAATTCCAGAGCCGCACCTCCACCGGCGTCCGCGGCGTCAGCCTCGCTGAGGGCGATGCGGTCATCAGCCTGTCGATCCTGCGCGGCTTCGCGGCGACGACCGAGGAGCGCGAGGCCTATCTGAAGGCCGCCCCGTGGAAGGAAGGCGAGCGCGAGATGTCGCTCAGCCCCGAACGCATGGCCGAATTCGAAGCGGCGGAGGAGTTCATCCTCACCGTCACCCAGAACGGCTATGGCAAGCGCACTTCGGCGTTCGAATATCGCCGCACCAACCGTGGCGGCCAGGGCATCACCAACATCGTGTCGGCCGGCCGCAACGGCCCCGTCGTCGCCAGCTTCCCCGCGCATTCGGGCGAGCAGCTGATGCTGGTGACCGATCAGGCGAAGCTCATTCGCATGTCGGTCGGTGACGTCCGCGTCACGGGCCGCAACACGCAAGGTGTGACGCTGTTCAGCGTGGCGAAGGACGAGCATGTCGTCTCCGCCGCCCGGATCGACGAGGAGGAAGAGCCCGAGAACGAGGCGGAGGCGATCGTCGCCGACGAGATCGGCGACGCGCCCGCGACCTCCGCCGATGACGCCTTGGTCGTCGACGACGGCACCGGCCCGGCGACGATGGACGAACGCGTCGATGAGAGCGACGATGGCGAGGAGGACGCATGAGCGCCCTCCCCCTCGTCGCCTATAAGGTGCTGACCGCGGAGCAAATGGCCGCGCTGGAACGCGATGGCAGTTTCGCCGGCGCGCCGGTCGACCTGGCGGATGGCTACATCCACATGTCGACCGCTGAGCAGCTGACGGAGACGGTCGACAAGCATTTCGCCGGGCAAAGCGATCTGCACGTCGCCGCGGTCGACCTCGGCAGCTTCGGCGCATCGCTGAAGTGGGAGGAATCCCGCGGCGGCCAGCTGTTCCCGCATCTCTACGGCCCACTGCCGCTGGAGGCCGTCCTGAGCTACGGTCCGCTGAAGCGTGCCGAAGACGGGACGGTTCGCCTGCCCATAACCGGTTGATCTGAAAGGACACTCGCCTCGCCGCCAAAAACGGGCGGAACCGCATCCGAAATCCCATCGTTACTTTGTCACAACGAGCAACAATGGAGACACTCGATGCGTACCTTGGCCCTGACGATCGGCACCCTGATGCTGATGCCCGCCGCGGCTGTGGCACAACAGGCTCCGGCCGCCGGCGCGACCGCGCAGGCCGGTGCCAGCGCGACCGCGACCACCCCGACGGTCGGCGCCACGATCTACGACAGCGCGGGCGTCTCGCTGGGCACCGTCGCCAGCGTCACGCCGCAGGCGATCGTCCTCAACACCGGCACCGCGCAGGTGCCCGTGCCGCCGGCCTCGATCGGCAAGACCGATAAGGGCTTCGCCATGGCGATGACCAAAGCGCAGCTCGACGCGGCGATCGCCAGCTCGCAGGCACAGGCCCAAGCCGCGGTGAAGGCGAAGCTGGTCCCCGGCACCGCCGTCACCGGTCTCGGCGGCGCGGCACTCGGCACGATCAAGTCGGCAGACGCCGAATTCGTGACGCTCAATACCGCCAAGGGTGAGGTGAAGCTGCCGATCAACGGCTTCAGCGCTGACGCCAGCGGCAAGGTGATCGTCGGCATCACCGCCGCTCAGCTCGCCGCCGCAACCGCGGCCTCGGCAACCGGCGCCGCCACCAGCAGCGCCGCGCCGAAGTAAGGCTATGGGGGCGGGCCACCGCCCCCATAGGTCCGGCGCCAGCCCGCGGACTATTCCTAGGCCCCGCAGGCCAATCGACATTCAGTGTGATAGCAAATCCTCCCCCGCCAGGGGGAGGAATGAACGCGTTGTCCCGGATGTCGATCGGCCATGGGCGTCATCCCAGCGAAGGTCGGAATCTCCCCATTAAGGGGCATTGCAAGAACCGCTGAAGACCCCAGCCTACACTGGGGTGGCGGACAGTGTTCACCCGGCGACAAAAAAAGGGGCGGCACCTCGCGGTGTCGCCCCTCTTCACATCCGCAGCACCCGATACCGGGCGCCGTCCGGATCAGTAGCGGTAATGATCCGGCTTGAACGGGCCTTCCACCGGCACGCCGATGTACGCCGCCTGCTTCTCGCTCAGCTTCGACAGCTGAACGCCCAGCTTTTCGAGGTGGAGCGCGGCAACCTTCTCGTCGAGGTGCTTCGGCAGGACGTAGACTTCGTTCTTGTAGTTCTCGCCCTTGGTCCACAGCTCGATCTGGGCGAGCGTCTGGTTGGTGAACGAGGCCGACATCACGAAGCTGGGGTGGCCGGTCGCGCAGCCCAGGTTCACCAGGCGGCCCTTGGCCAGCACGATGATCTGCTTGCCGTCCGGGAACTCGACCAGGTCGGTGCCGGGCTTCACTTCGGTCCACTTGTAGTTCGACAGCGCCGCGATCTGGATCTCGGAGTCGAAGTGGCCGATGTTGCAGACGATCGACATGGGCTTCATCGCCTTCATGTGATCGGCGGTGATGACGTCGGCGTTGCCGGTCGCGGTGACGAAGATGTCGGCGCGCTTCACGGCCTCATCCATGGTCACGACCTCGAAGCCTTCCATCGCCGCCTGCAGCGCGCAGATCGGGTCGATTTCGGTCACGAGCACGCGCGCGCCGCCATTGCGGAGCGACTGGGCCGAGCCCTTGCCCACGTCGCCGAAACCGGCAACCGCGGCGACCTTGCCCGCCAGCATGACGTCGGTGGCGCGACGGATCGCGTCGACCAGCGATTCCTTGCAGCCATAGAGATTGTCGAACTTCGACTTGGTGACCGAGTCGTTGACGTTGATCGCCGGGAAAGGCAGCTCGCCCTTCTTCGCGATCTCGTAAAGGCGGTGAACGCCAGTCGTCGTCTCTTCCGACACGCCCTTCAGGTTCTTGACGGTCTGGGTCAGATAGCCCGGCTTCTTGGCGATGAACGCCTTGACCGAACGCTGGAACTCGACCTCTTCCTCATTCTCCGGCTCGCCGAAGGTCTGGCCGGCTTCGAGCTTGGCGCCCCACAGCGCGAACATGGTGGCGTCGCCGCCGTCGTCGAGGATGATGTTCGCGGTCTGGCCTTCGACGTCGCCGTCCCAGGTGAAGATGTCGCCGACATAATCCCAATATTCGGCCAGGCTCTCGCCCTTCACCGCGAAGACCGGCACGCCCGTCGCGGCGATGGCGGCGGCGGCATGGTCCTGCGTCGAGAAGATGTTGCAGGTCGCCCAGCGGACGTCGGCGCCGAGCGCGGTCAGCGTCTCGATCAGCACCGCGGTCTGGATCGTCATGTGCAGCGAGCCGGTGATGCGCGCGCCCTTCAGCGGCTGAGCAGCGCCGAATTCGTCGCGCAGCGCCATCAGGCCGGGCATCTCGGTTTCGGCGATCTTGATTTCGGCGCGGCCGAAATCGGCGAGGCCGATGTCCTTGATGACGTAATCGGTGTTCGTGCCGTTGGGCGCGAGCGCAGTAGCCACGTGGCATGCTCCTGAAGAGGTTTGGATGGGTTGCCCCTAGCCGCTCCGCCCCTACAGATCAAATATAAAGATATCTTTATATCTCGCGTCAGGCGGTTCCCGTGCCCACCACCAGCAGCCGCGGGTCGATCCCCGCCTTGGCAAAGGCGCTGCTCCACCGCTGCGGCGCGGGCGTGTCGAACAGCAGCGCATCGTCGCCCGCGACATGGAACCACCCCGGCTGCGACAGCTCCGCGTCGAGCTGCCCGGCTGACCAGCCCGCATAGCCCAGCGCGGCGACGTAGCGCGACGGCCCCGTGCCGTCGGCGATCGCACGCAGCACGTCGATCGTGCCGGACAGCGCCCATCGCCCCGCTACCTCGACCGTGTCCTGTCCCGCCCAATCCAGCGCATGCAGCACGAACCCGCGGCGCGGCTCCACCGGCCCACCGAAGTGTACCGGGGCGGGCGGTGCGGCGCCGTGCGCGATCTCGAACTGGTCGAGCAGGTCGTGCAGCGTCAGCCCATCGATCGTCGCGCCCAGGCCCACGCCCAGCGCGCCGCCCGCATCATGCGCGCACATCGCGATCACCGCATGGTCGAAACTGGGATCGGCCATGCCCGGCATCGCGAGCAGGAACTGGCCGGACAGATAAACGGGACCTTCCATAACCTTGCCACCATAACCGTCCCGCCGGCCGGCGCCATGCTTGAAATCGGCGGCGATGTGGTCGACGGTCCCGCGCGCAACCTTTCTACCCGGAGACCCATGATGACGATCACCGTCGGCGATACGATCCCCAGCGCCACCCTGACCAAGGTCACGCCAGACGGCCCCGATCAGGTCTCCACCGATGATTTCTTCCGCGGTCGCACCGTCGCGCTGTTCGCGGTGCCCGGCGCCTTCACGCCGACCTGCTCCGCCCGCCACCTGCCCGGCTTCGTCGAGAAGCGCGACGCGCTTGCCGCCAAGGGCGTGGACGAAGTGGCCTGCACCTCGGTCAACGACGCCTTCGTCATGGGCGCCTGGGCCAAGTCGCAGGAGGCCGAGGGCATCACGATGCTCGCCGACGGCAACGGCGATTTCGCCAAGGCGGTCGGCCTGACGATGGACGGCAGCAAGTTCGGCATGGGCCTGCGCAGCCAGCGCTACGCGATGCTGGTCGAAGACGGCGTCGTGAAGCAACTCCACGTCGAAGCCCCCGGCGAATTCAAGGTCAGCAGCGCCGAACACCTGCTCGACGCGCTCTGATGCGAAGGGGGTGGGCGACGCGCTCCGCTCACCCCACCCACTCCGTCACCCCGGACTTGGTCCGGGGTCCACTCCGCGGCGAGGGGGACGGCCTGAGGCTTAGGCACTGCCCCCGCGGCATAGACCCCGGACCAAGTACTGGACGACGAGGTACTCGAAAGCACCCCGCCCGCTCCATCACCAACCCTGCGGCTTACCCTTGTTCTGCTGGTCCAGCCACGTCTTCAGCGGCGCGAAATACTCCACCAGCGCCTTGCCCGACATCTGCCGCGTGCCGGTCATCACCTGCAGCGCATCCGGCCACGGCTTCGACTGACCCATGCTCAGCATCGCGTTCAGCTTCTCGCCGACCGCCTTGTTGCCGTAGAACGAGCAGCGATGCAGCGGGCCCTTCCAGCCCGCCTGCTCGCACGCCGCCTTGTAGAATTGGAACTGCAGCACCCGCGCCAGGAAATAGCGCGCATAGGGCACCGTCCCCGGAATGTGATACTTGGCGCCCGCGTCGAACTTGGTTTCGTCGCGCGCCACCGGCGGCACGATGCCCTGATATTTCAGGCGCAGCGCATCCCAGCCCTGCTGATACTGACCCGGCGCGATCTTGCCCGAAAAGACGTCCCAGCGCCATTTGTCGACCAGCAGGCCGAACGGCAGGAACGCCACCTTGTCCATCGCCTGGCGCAGCAGCAGGCCGATGTCCTTGTCGGCGGCAGGCACCTGCGCCGGCTGCAACAGCCCGATCTTCACCAGATAATCCGGCGTGATCGACAGCGCGACCGTATCGCCGATCGCCTCGTGGAAGCCGTCGTTGGCGCCGTTCTTGTACAGATACGGCTGGTTCTTGTACGCGCGCTGATAGTAATTGTGGCCCAGCTCATGGTGGATCGTGACGAAATCGTCGCCGTTCACCTTGGTACACATCTTGATGCGGATATCGTCCATATTGTCGATATCCCATGCCGACGCATGGCAGATCACCTCGCGATCGGCCGGCTTCACGATCTGCGAACGCTGCCAGAACGTCTCGGGCAACGGCGCGAAGCCGAGCGACGAGTAAAAGGCCTCGCCCTGCTTCACCATGCGAACGGGATCATAGCCCTTCGCCTTCAGCAGATCGCCGGTGTCATAGCCCAGATCGCCCGCCCCCTTGGGCGCGACGAGATCGTAGATATTGCCCCATTCCTGCGCCCACATATTGCCGAGCAGGTCGCTGCGGATCGGCCCGGTCTTCGCCTGCACCGCATCGCCGTACTTCTCGTTCAGCTTCCAGCGGACATAGGTGTGCAGCGACAGGTAGAGCGGCTCTACCTCCTTCCAGATCTGGTCGGTCAGCGCCTCGAACTGCTGCGGCGTCATGTCATAGCCGGACCGCCACATCGCACCGACATCGGCGAACCCCAGCTCCTTTGCGCCCGCGTTCGAGATTGCCGTCATGCGCGTATAATCGGCCCGCATCGGCGCGCCGACATTGTCGTTCCAGCTGACCCACATCTCCTTCAGCTTGGCGGGATCGCGCGTCGTGCCCATCGCCGCCTCGATGTCCGATCCGTTGATCGGCTTGCCGTCCAGCGTGCCCTTGCCCTTGCCGTAGCGCGACGACATCCGCGTCGTCAGCGTCGCGAGCTCGGTCGCCGCACCCGGCGTGGTGGGCGCGGGCAGGCCGACGCCATTCTTCAGCAGGTCGAGCTTGCGCTTGGTGTCATAGGACAGGCCCGTCACGCCGTTGAAGCGCGCCGCGCCCTTCGCCCATTGCACCGCCTTTTCGGTCAGCTCCGCGCCCGATTTCGCCGCCAGCGCATCGGTATCGTCGGTGATATAGGTCGCGTTGACCCAAGCGGTCTGCTGCGCGGGCACCGACAGATCGGCAGCTTCCTTCTCGACCGCAGCGACATAAGTGTCGGCCTCGGCCGCGGTCGGCTTCGCTGGCGCGGCCTGCCCGGCCGGCGCGGTCTGCGCCGCGACGGGCGCGGCAAACAGCGCCGCGGCGAGCGCGGCGGTGGAAACGAGACGCATGAAAACAATCCCCTACTGACTTCTTGTCGTTGCCGACACGATGCGCGGGGGCGCCCCTTTTGGTCAAGCGCCTGCGGTCAGGCGTTCAGGAAGTCGGCGATCGCCTGGCCTAGTTCCGGCTTGGTGACGGCGCTCATGTGATTGCCGGGAATCTCGCGGAAGATCGCCTGCGGCAGCGCGTCGGCCAGCGCCGCGCCCGATCCATTGTCGTCGTCGTCGATCCCGGCAACGATCAGCGTCGGCACGTCGATCGTCTCGACCGCCTCGATCGGCGTATCGACGAATGTCTCGAGCACGTTGAGCAATGCCACGGGATCGCCCCCGGTCGTCTTCAGGAACGCCTCGGTCATCCACTCGCCCGACCCGCGCTCGAAGCTGCCGAGGTTGGTCAGCACATGCCGGAAATAGCCGCCTCGCCCCGCCGTGCTGACGATGCCGGTCAGCCCCATGCCCGCAATGACCGCGCGGCGCGGCCTCGCCCCGTTGGCGAGCATCCGCATCGTCGTCCGCCCGCCCAGCGAATAGCCGCCGAGATCGTAATCGCTCAGCCCTAGATGCGCGATCAACGCCATCCCGTCGCGCATCAACGCATCCGCCGGATAAGCGGCAAGGTCATGCGGCTTGTCCGACGCCCCATGGCCCCGCAGGTCCGGCATGATCACGCGAAAGCCCTTGGCCGCAATCGCGGCGGCATGGCCGTATTTGATCCAATTGACCTCCGCCGTCGAGAAATAGCCATGGATCAGCACGACGGGCCGCCCCTCGCCCAGCTCGCGATAGGCGATGCGGGTGCCGTCGAAGCTGGCGAAATACTGCGGATGGGTAGGAGAAAGGGCCAAGGGTCGTCATCCATCGGTTGCGAGCGTGACCCCACGTGGGTCGCGATCAACCGCCTGTCCAGCACCGATCGTTGCAGGACAGTTTCGCAACGCCCCTCACCCCATCGTCACCCCGGACTTGATCCGGGGTCCCGCTATTCCCGGCGCGCCTTGGAAGCGGGACCCGGATCAAGTCTGGGGTGACGGGACGAGGCGAGCCCAACCAGGCAATTACAACGACGATCCGAGCCCATCCCCAAACCTCCGCCTGCCCCTTCCCAACCTCCAAAAAAGGGCATACTCTCCCTTCAAAACAAGCTAGGAGAGCGATGATGGACCTGCATCGGACCGGCACGGGCGACGAAAGCCTCGTGATCCTGCAAAGCCTGTTGTGCCTGCTGCGTGAAAAGAACGTGCTCAGCCGCGCCGACATCGAGGAGCTCACCGAACGCGTCGCGATGCGCGCCGCTCAGGCCGAACGCGATCCCCTGCCCTGTTGCGCCGAAGCCACCCGCGCCGCCGCCACCGAAATGGCCCGCATCGGGCAATATGTCGGCCAGCATTACGGCGGTAAACACCGGCGGGCGTGAGGGGGGGATCGACGTCAACCGATCAGTTCAACGTGCCCGGCCAATCCCACTCGTTTTGCCGCCCGGGCCATGCCGGCATCGGCCGTCAAGACGATCGCATCAGTTCTGACAGCCAGCACAAGGTACAGGCAGTCATACACCGCATGACCTGCCTGCATAGACAATGCGAAGGCCTCGTCGAGTAACGATAGCGTAGCGACCGTATCGGTCAGCAGGTCGGGCGCAGCGGTCAGACCCGCCGCCGCTGCGGCTTCGGACAGGCCATCATTCCGCACTTTTTTGGCCAGCGCGTTGGCTACTTCGACGTGGAACCAGTCGGGTGCGATCCGCTCCACCTCCCCGACTACCCGGATCAATACGGCCTCTGCACCCGGTTCGCGCGTAACCAACTTGATCGCGACGCTCGCGTCGAGAACGATCATCCCGCGTCCCGGGCCTCGCGAATATACGGGGTGCTATCGACCGCTGCCGCCTCGGGTGGAGTCATCGCCCACAGACCGTGGACCAGCGTTCGGAGTGCATCGCCATCCAACCGCACCTTAGGTCGAGCCTGCGCCAGCGCCTCGCGCAACTCGGCTTCCAAAGATCGACCATTGGCCTTGGCGACGCGCCGGAAGTCGGCGATCAGCGCGTCGTCGAGATTGCGGATCAGCACCTGTCCCATGGAACAGATGCTATCACTCCGCTATCAGCCGCTCAACCGCCCTTCTGCAGGTGCCGTCGGCCGAGCAGTTCCGCGATCTGCACCGCGTTCAGTGCCGCACCCTTGCGCAGATTGTCGCTGACGCACCACAACGCCAGCCCGTTCTCCACGGTCGGATCCTCACGCACGCGGCTGACATAGGTCGCGTCGTCGCCCGCCGCCTCGATGGGCGTCGCGTATCCGCCGTCCTCATGCTTGTCGATCAGCATGATGCCGGGGGCTTCGCGCAGGATACGCTTGGCGTCCTCGGCGGAAATCTCGTTTTCGAACTCGATATTCAGCGCCTCGGAATGGCCGACGAACACAGGCACGCGCACGCAGGTCGCGGTTACCTTGATCTTGGGATCGAGGATCTTCTTGGTCTCGACCACCATTTTCCACTCTTCCTTGGTGGATCCGTCGTCCAGGAAGCTGTCGATGTGCGGAATGACGTTGAACGCGATCTGCTTGGTGAACTTCTTGGGCTCGGCTGGATCGCCGACGAAGATGTTGCGGCTCTGTTCGAACAGCTCGTCCATGCCGACCTTACCCGCGCCAGACACCGACTGGTACGTGGCCACGACGACGCGCGTGATCTTGGCGGCGTCATGCAGTGGCTTCAGCGCGACGACCATCTGCGCGGTCGAGCAATTGGGGTTGGCGATGATGTTTTTGGCGCGATAGCCGTCGATCGCGTCGGCGTTCACTTCCGGCACGATCAGCGGCACGTCCGGGTCCATCCGGTACAGCGACGAATTGTCGATCACCGTGCAGCCGGCGGCGGCGAACTTGGGCGCATAGACCTTGGTTGCCTCGCTGCCGATCGCGAACAGCGCCATGTCCCAGCCGGTCGGATCGAAATATTCGATATTCTGGACCTTGAGCATGCGACCGGTGTCACCATACTCGATCTCGTCGCCTTGGCTGCGGCTCGACGCCAGCACCGCGATCTCGTCCGCGGGGAAGTCGCGTTCGGCGAGGATGTTGACCATCTCGCGCCCGACATTGCCCGTCGCGCCCGCGACCACCACCCGATAACCCATCACGTCCTCCAATTCAGTGTGCGCCGCCTAATACGGTTGCGCGGAAACGTCCACCGACTTTCCTAATCGTGCGTGCTCAGCTGCCACGTCGCGTGGTCGATCCCGTGTACGCGGCCCAGATGCTCGACCAATGCGTCGAGCTCCGCGTCCACCACGCCGCTGCCCACCAGCGTCGCGACCAGCGCGACATGCTCGTCGTCGCGCACCTGCGTGTCGAGGTCGGCGACGGGCAGTCCCGCCTCCTCCAGATGCCCGACCAGCACATCCCCCATCGGCCCCGCCGCGGCGACCGGCACGGTGATCGTCACGCTATACGTCGCCTCCACCGTGCCGCCCGCGATCGGGATGCGGTTGATCGCATCGACCAGCGGTCGCAGCGCCGTATTGGCGAACAGCACCACACCGGTCAGCAGCGTCGCCTCGGCGATCATGTCCGACCCCGCGATCGATCCCACCGCCGCCGAACACCAGAGCGTCGCCGCGGTGTTGAGCCCGCGGACGTTCATCCCCTCCTTCATGATCACGCCCGCACCGAGGAAGCCGATCCCCGACACGACATAGGCGATCACCCGGATCGACTCGACGTCCCCGCCCAGCCGCTGCCCCAGATCGACGAACGCCGCCGCTCCGATCGCGACGAGCGCGTTTGTGCGCAGGCCCGCGGTCCGCTGCCGATACTGCCGCTCCGCCCCGATCGCGGTGCCGAGCACGAAGGCGGTGAGATAGCTGACGACCGTGTCGAGGAACGGCCACAAATGAAAGGCGGCGACGAAGTGCATGGGGTGGCGCCTTAGCGGCGGACCGTGACGAACGCACGTCACGACCAGTCCTCCCCCGCCAGGGGGAGGTGGCGCCGCGAAGCGCGTGACGGAGGGGGAGGATACGGAGCCCTCGCGTTCGCGGAAACGCCCCCTCCACCAGCTTCGCTGGTCCCCCTCCCCCGCTAAAGCGAGGGAGGAATTAAAGGGCTTACTTCTTGTTTTTCACATTCCGATCGAGGAAGTCGAGGATCGTCCCCCACAGATGCTGGCTCACCATCGGCCCGCCCACCCGGTGCGTGTAGCCCGGGTAGAACATCATCTCGAACGGCGTCGCCGTCGCCTGCATCTTCGCGGCGACCTTGGTCGAATTGTCGAGGAAGACGTTGTCGTCCGCCATGCCGTGGATCAGCAGCAGCGGGTCCTTGATCTTCGGCGAATCCTCCACCGCCTGCGACGTCGCATAGCTCTTGGGGTCCTTGGCCGGATCGCCCAGATAGCGTTCGGTATAATGCGTGTCGTACAGCTGCCAGTCGGTCACCGGCGCGCCGGACACCGCCGCCGCATAGACCCCCGGCGTCTTCTCCAGCATCTTCAGCGACATGTATCCGCCATAGGACCAGCCATAGGTCGCGATCTTGTTACCATCCACGAACGGCAGCGACTTCAAGTAATTGGCGCCAGCCAGCTGGTCCTCGACCTCTACCGTGCCCATCGCGTGATAGATCTGGTCCTCGAACGCCTTGCCGCGGTTGTACGAGCCGCGATTGTCGATCTTGAAATAGACCCAGCCCTGGCTGACCAGATATTGCGGCAGCGCCCCCTGCCAGCCACGCGTCACCTGCTGGCCAGTGCCCGGACCGCCATAATGTTCGAAGAACACGGGATATTTTTTGCCCGGCACCAGCGGCGGGGTGATCATCTCCCAATACAGCGTGCTGCCGTCCTTCGCCTTGATCGTCCCGAACTTCGTCGGCTGGTGGCTGGCGAGATAGGGGTAATAGGGATGCCCCGGCCGGATCGCATTCTCATTGATCCACTCCAGCCGCTTGCCGTTCGTGTCCGCCAGATAGACCTGCGTCGGCTGCCCGGCATTAGAGCGCGAGATGATGAAGCGGCTCGCCGCGCCGTCCATCGACGCGCTGTTCGTCCACCCCCGCTCGGTCAGCCGCGTCAGCACGTCCGGCCGCGCGATATCGACCGCATACAGATGCTGTTCGAGCACATCGTCCTTCAGCCCGGTGAAGTAGATGCGCCCCTTCGCCTCATCCACACCGACCAGGCCCGTTACGACCCACGGCCCCTTGGTCAGCTGCGTCCACTTGCCCGCCGGGCTGCGCAGGTACAGATGGCCATAGCCATCCCGCTCCGACCGCCAGATCAGGCTGCCGTCCTTCAGCACGCGATAATCGTCGCTGAGGTTGATCCAGCTGCGCGCGCTCGATTTCTCGGTGAACAGCACCTTCGCCTTGCCCGTCGTGGGATCGACGGCCAGCATGTCGAGCGTCTTCTGGTCGCGACTCTCGCGCTGCACCAGCAGCGTCTTGCCGTCGGGCGTCCAGTCGACGCGCGCCAGATAGATGTCCGGGTCGCTGCCCAGATCGACCTTCACCTGCCCCGACCCGTCCGGCCGCATCACATACAAATCGACCAGCACGTTGGGCGTGCCCGCCGCGGGATAGCGCTGTTCGTAGGTCTTGGTCCCCGCCGCGCCGATCGACGCGCGGGTGAAGACGCGCACCGGCGCCTCGTCGAACCGCTCGACCGCCACATAGCGCTCGTCCGGAGACCACCAATATCCGGTGCGCCGATCCATTTCCTCCTGCGCGACGAATTCCGCCTCGCCGAAATGCACCGTACCACCGCCACCGGTGGTCAGCGCGCGCGCCTCACCCCCGCTCAGCGGCTGCGCGAACAGATTCTGGTCGCGCACGAAGCTGACGTAATTGCCCTTGGGCGAGATGATCGGGTTGAGCTCACCACCCGGCGTCGCGGTCAGCCGGCGGACCTTGCCGTCCAGCGTCGCGAGGTACAGATCGCCGTCCAGCGGCACCAGGATCGACCGGCCATCGGGCGCGAAGTCATAGGCGACGATGCCCTTCGACCCGCCGATGCGCGCGCGCTCGCGCTGCATCTTCTCCGCCTCGGTCAATTCGGCGCCGGTGCCCACCTTCTTGCTGTCGACCAGCATCCGCTCCGCGCCGGTGCGCGTGTCGCGCGCCCACAGATCGGTGCGCTCCTTTTCGTCGGCGCGTGGGCGCAGGAAGGTAAGCAGCGTGCCGTCCGGTGACAGGCGTACGCCGCGCGGCTGCGATCCCGACAAGTCGGGGCTGCCGAAGACGCGCGCCAGCGTCAGCTTGTCCGCTTGCGGCGCCGCGGCTGTCTGCGCGCCCGCCTCAGCGCCTATCGCCATCGCGCCCACCGATGCCAGCGCCAGCCCCAACCACCATGTCCGCATCACCTACTCCAACTCCAACGTATCGCCGTTCTTAGGGCACGATCCGCCGACGTAAAGCGGGATTGCGGCAGGGTTACCGGCGCATCAACCGTGTCTTTACGTGGTTCGGTATAGGTACGGGGCGACAAGGGTGGCGTGTCGCACCGGATCGGCGGTCGGCATCAGTAAATGTCCCGGAGTGATATGTTGAACACCGTACAGACGGCCTGGTCGCCAAGCGCATGGGACATGGTTGCCCGATTGGGGGCCGTCGACGGCAGCGCGGCGCATCCGCATTTCGCCCGCCTGGTCTCGCCACGCGCCTCGGCGCGCGACGTGTCCGACGCGGTGCATGCACTCTGTGCGGTCCATGGCGTCCACCCCGGCCTCGCCGCCGCCGCACGCAGCCAGTGCGCGCAGCCCGATGCCTGCGACTGGCTCGATCGGATCGCCGATGCCTTCGCCGTCGAGCGCGCCTATATCGCGCATCTCGCCGCCGCCGCCGGCCCGCTGCCCTCCACGCCCGGCCAGGCGGATAGCGAGACCGCGCTCACCACCAGCCGCCACACGCTCGAAACGCTCGGCGCCTCCGAACGCCGCGGCTGCGCGACCGGCGCCGTCGCCGCGCTGGTCCACGACTGGGGCATGATCCGCCGCCTGCTCGACGCCGCCGCGCTCCGCTTCGGCGTGGAGCCGGCCCCTCGCGCCTTCCCGCCGCATCTGGAAACGGGCGCCAGCATCGACGCACTCGGCGGCACCCCCGCGACCGAACGCGCCATCGGCTTCGGCGCGCAGCAACTGTTCGCCCAGCACCGCGCGATCTGGGACTTGCTGGAGGCAAGGGCCAGCGCGCGGGAGGGGTAAGGCGGTTATTGGACTGTGCCGCGGCCACCCGTTGCCGCGCGACGACCGCCCGTCAGCAGGGCCGTCATGTCACCTCGCGTCTGGATGCTGAGCAGCAGAAGATACGGCAGCAGAAATCCGGCGCCGCCGAAGAACGCCAAGATCGCGAGACCGAAGCCGACGGGGGTGAAGTGATGACGCCAAGCGGTCCACAGTGCGGACAACAGCAGGAAGCATGAGAAGTCTGCATTGAACTGGCCGGACCACGTCGTGCGTGCGAGATCCCCGAAAAAGATCGGGAGCAAATCCATGCCATGCCTGGCGATCACAACCCCCGTGTAGATCGCCAGCACAGTCCAGGCAGCGATCAGCAGCGCACGAAACGCGATCATCACATTGTCTCCCCTGACACCTCGTCGATCATGGATCAGGCCGGCAGGGACAGCAATCGGTTGCGCGCACACCCCACCACCCCCGCTTGCGCTCCGCCCCGCGATCCGGCAACGACGTACCCGATATTCAATATCCGGGATCCGGCCATGAAGCGCTTCGAAGGCACGCAGAATTACGTCGCGACCGACGACCTGAAGGTCGCGGTCAACGCCGCGGTCACGCTGCGCCGTCCGCTGCTGGTGAAAGGCGAACCCGGCACCGGCAAGACGGTGCTGGCGCATGAGATCGCCAAGGCGACCGGCGCCGAGCTGATCGAATGGAACGTCAAATCGACCACCAAGGCGCAGCAGGGCCTGTACGAATATGACGCCGTCGCCCGCCTGCGCGACGGCCAGCTGGGCGACGAGCGCGTCCACGACATCGCCAATTACATCCGCCGCGGCAAATTGTGGGAGGCCTTCACCCGGCCCACGCCGCCCGTCCTGCTGATCGACGAGATCGACAAGGCCGATATTGAATTCCCCAACGACCTGTTGCAGGAACTCGATCGCATGGAATTCCACGTCTACGAGACGAAGGAAACCGTCCGCGCCACCGAACGCCCGATCGTCGTCATCACCAGCAACAACGAAAAGGAACTGCCCGACGCCTTCCTGCGCCGCTGCTTCTTCCACTATATCAAATTCCCCGATCGCGATACGATGCAGGCGATCGTCGACGTCCACTTCCCCGGCATCCAGAAGATCCTGGTCAGCAAGGCGATGGACATCTTCTACGATGTCCGCGAGGTGCCCGGCCTCAAGAAGAAGCCCAGCACCAGCGAGCTGCTCGACTGGTTGAAACTGCTGCTGCACGAAGACATGCCGCTCGACGTCCTCCAGAACCGCGACCCCACCAAGGCAATCCCGCCGCTCCACGGCGCGCTGCTCAAGAACGAACAGGACATCATGCTGTTCGAACGCCTGGCCTTCATGGCGAAGCGCCAGGGACGCTAAGCGCCCCCACCGTCACCCCGGACGTGATCCGGGGTCCCGCTTGCCGCCGCGGCAAAAGAAGAAAAAGCGGCATCCCGGCTCAAGCCCGGGATGACGGAGAAAACACCGTGCCCAGCACCCGATCCGCCAAAGTCCTCCCCCGCCAGGGGGAGGTGGCACCGCGCAGCGGTGACGAAGGGGGAGGTGAGGGACGCCCTCTCTCAAAACAAACCGATCCCCCCACGCAGACCACAAACGGCCGCACCCAAACAAAACAGCAGCAATCCCCCACCGCCCCTCACCCACCTCCACCGTCACCCCGGACTTGATCCGGGGTCCCGCTTTTCACCACGGCCGCAGCAGAAGAAGCGGGATCCCGGCTCAAGTCCGGGGTAACGGCTAGGTGGCGCCACGTCTGACCGCGCCACGAACCTCGGCCCCCCGGCAGCAGCACCAGCAAAAATTCACCACCCACCCGGAACAAAATCACTCATTTCAGCAGCGAAACGACCGGCAATATTTTGCCGGATTACCGTTTCTTAACCACGAATCCCAACCAAACGGTCACCGCCCCTTCCCTAAAACCCATCGAATGCAGGGCATTCTTCGCAAGTGCGGCATGATCGCCGCGGCAATCGGAGCGGCAACGCAGTTTGCCGCCCCGGCAAACGCAGCAGGCGGCAATCTGCTCGATTATGTCGGCCAGTGCGTCCCCTTCGCGCGCGAGGCATCGGGCATCCAGATCTACGGCGATGCCTGGACCTGGTGGTCGAAGGCGGACGGCCATTACGATCGCGGCCACGATCCGCGCGTCGGCTCGGTCATTGTCTTCGCCAAGAGCGGGCGCCTGCCGCTCGGCCATGTCGCCGTCGTCAGCCGGGTCGTCGAACGCCGCGTGCTTATGCTGACGCACGCCAATTGGTCGCGCTTCAACGGCGAACGCGGCCATGCCGAACGCGACGTCACGCTGTACGACGTGTCGCCCGACAACGACTGGAGCGAGGTGAAGGTCTGGTTCCGCGATTCCGAGGGGCTGGGCAGCAGCGTCTATCCGGTAAAGGGCTTCATCTACGGCGGTCGCCCCTCCCCGCAGATCACCACCCGCAACCCCGATTACGTCGGCGCGCTGATCGACGCCTACGCCGCCCGCTGATCGCCGGCCGAAACCCGATCTTCAAAAAGGGGCTGTCCTACACGACCGAATGCTCCTAGCGTCGGTGGCAGGCCATGACCGATCCGTTCGCCCCGACGCTGTTCCCCTCCCTTCCGACGCCCCTGCACGCAGCCGCATTCGGGACGTCACGTACCGTCCACTTCGTCCACTTCCACGCTCGGAATGGCGGAAGTCGACCATGTTCCTGACCTTCCTCGACGAGCTGCGACTCGCCGGCATTCCGGCCAGCCTGAAGGAGCATCTGGTGCTTCTGGAGGCGCTCGACGCCGAGGTGATCGACCGCACGCCGGAAGCATTCTACTATCTCGCCCGCGCCACCTACGTGAAAGACGAGGGGCTGCTCGACCGGTTCGACCAGGTGTTCGCCAAGGTCTTCCGCGGGATCGCGACGACCTACGGCACCCAGCCGACGGAGATTCCCGCCGATTGGCTGAAGGCCGTCGCCGAGAAATATCTGACGCCCGAGGAAATGGAGCAGATCAAGTCCTTAGGCTCGTGGGATGAGATCATGGAGACGCTGAAACAGCGTCTCGCCGAACAGGAAGGGCGTCACCAGGGCGGCAACAAGTGGATCGGCACCGGCGGCACAAGTCCCTACGGCAATTCGGGCTATAACCCCGAAGGCGTGCGGATCGGCGGGGAGAGCAAGCACGGTCGCGCGCTGAAGGTCTGGGACCAGCGCGAATTCAAGAACCTCGACAACACCCGCGAACTCGGCACGCGCAACATCAAGATCGCGCTACGCCGCCTGCGCCGCTTCGCGCGCGAAGGCGCCGCCGACGAACTCGATATCGACGGCACGATCGACAGCACCGCAAGGGCCGGCTGGCTCGACGTGCGCATGCGGCCAGAACGACGCAATGCCGTGAAATTGCTGCTGTTTCTCGACGTCGGCGGATCGATGGACCCGTGGATCAAGCTGTGCGAAGAACTGTTCAGCGCCGCGACGTCCGAATTCAAGAACCTCGAATTTTTCTATTTCCACAATTGCCCGTACGAAGGCGTGTGGAAGGACAATCGCCGCCGCTTCGCCGAACGCACGCCTTTGTGGGACGTGCTCCACAAATTCGGTCATGATTACAAGCTTGTGCTGGTCGGCGATGCGTCGATGAGCCCCTATGAGATCACCCATCCGGGCGGCTCGGTCGAACATTTCAACGAGGAAGCGGGCGCCGTCTGGATGCAGCGCCTGACGACGACCTACCCCGCCGCCGTCTGGCTCAACCCGATGCCCAAGGACCAATGGGGCTACAGCCAGTCGATCCGCATCCTGCGCGAATTGATGGCCGATCGCATGTACCCGCTCACCCTCGCCGGCCTTGATGACGCGATGCGCGAGCTCACCAGAAAACGCTGACTTACCAGGCGGTTGATACCCCGATCCGCACATTGCGGGGGCGCAGCGGCGTCGTCTCGTTCCGCCCCGGCAGGCCGAAGGGATTGCCGAAGGCGAAGCGGTTGGACGCGGTATTGGTCAGGTTCTCGACGCCCAACCCCAGGTCGATCCCCCGCCAGCGCAGTCCGGCGGTCAGGCCGATCGTCAGATACTTGCCCTGGCTCACGTCCAGCAGGTCCCCGGTCCCCAGCACTGACCGTCCGACGTAATCGGCGCTCGCCGCGATCCGCGGCGTAACCCGTCCTTCCGGCCAGCGATAGCTGAGCCCACCATGTGCCGCGAACGGCGGCGTCTGCGGCAGGCGCCGGTTGTTCAGTCGCGACTGATCGGCGATAGCGCCGTAGACGATATTGTGGGTGTACAGCGCCGACCCGTCGATCGTCAGCCGCGTCGTCGGCGTCCAGTCGAACGACGCCTCCACCGTCTGGATCCGGGCATCGCCCAGATTGGTCGTATAGGGCTGTCCGCGCCGGTTGATCAGGTCCGCCTGGATATTGCTCCACGCCGCGGTCGACCCGCTGATTGCAAAGCTGACGCCCCGCACGCCGCTGCGCAGCCGCCGCAGCCCGATCTCGGCGAAGCGGATCGAATCGGGATCGTAATTGGCGACCCGCCCGATGCCCTGCGCCACCGCCAGACCGCCGGTGCGAAAGCCCGTCTGATAGCGGGCGAATGCCGCCAGCTCCGGTGCGATGCGATAGGACAGCGCGATCGTCGGATCGAACCGCTGCGTCGATCGCCCCTTGATGTAATTGCCCGGCCGCCGCGTACTCGACGGTTCGCCATCGACCCGCGCCGTCGTGACGCGCCCCCCCAACGTCACCGACAGATCACGCCACAGCCGCGCCGTCACCTCGCCAAAACCGGACGCCGACCGCGTGACGTTGGTGACACCGACGATATCGATCGTCGCACCGCCCAGCCCCACCGATCGCGTCAGGATCGACCGATCGCTCAACAGGCTCACGCCCGCCAACCACGATCGCCCGCCATCCAGCGATCGCGACAGCCGCAGTTCCTGCGACACCAGCAGCTTGTCGTTGTCGAGATCGTAGCGCGCCGCCCCTCGCGACACCGGCGCGGCAAATCCCGTCGCATCGAACGTCTCGACCGTCCGGTAATCGGCGATGCCGGTCGCCGACACCAGCCGCAGTCCGCTCTCCCAATCCTTGGCGATCGTCACCCGCCCGAACAGCAAGCGCCCGAAGAACGGCTGCGCGATATAATTGCGCTGTGCAAAAGGCGATCGCCTCACATCGCCATATTGCCCGTCCGCCGATTCGACCCGCTGCGCCGCCCCGCTCGCATCGATCTGCCAGCCGCTCCCCGGATCGACGCGCAACGCCAGCCGTGCCCCCGTCGTGTCGCTATGGTTGGCGTCGACCACACGCCGCCGTGCCGCGTCGATATACCCACCGTCGCGCACCTGATAGGCAACGCCCCGCAGCGCCGCCTTACCCGCAACGAGCGGCACGTTCGCCATCAGCGCCACATCGTACCCCGGCGCGCCGCCCTGCGTCAGCGTGGTGCCCGCACTCGCGCTACCCGCGAAACCGTCCAGCACCGGTGCGCGCGTCGTCAGCCGCAACAACCCACCGATCGCACCCGCCCCATAAAGCGTACCCTGCGGCCCTTCCAGGATCTCGACCGCCTGCATGTCGTACAGGCGCAACGCCGGATCGGGGCCGGACGCGTTGAGCTGCACGTCGTCTAGGTAAACACTCGCGGTCGACTGGGTCGTACCGTTGAAGCTGCTGTCCGCGATCCCCCGAATGAACACCTTGTTGCGGCCGAGCCCCAGTTGCGTGCTTTGCAGGATCGGGAGTTGTCCCGCGATCTGACTGAGATCGGCCGTCGCACCGTTCGCGCGACGCGGCACGCCGCTCACCAACGTCAGGCTCCCCGGATAGCGGAGCAGCGGCACCCGCTGCTTGCTGGCGGTCACGACGATATCCGCCGGCGCCGGTTCGGGCGGTGGAGGCGCTGCCGGGCGGGCGACGGGTCGCGGCGGTGGCGCCGGCGGCGCGACGACGATGCGATAGCTGCCGGGGCCGCTCGCCACGGCACGAAAGCCACTACCCGCCAGCAGGCGATCAAGCGCCTGCTTTACCGTCAGCGTGCCGCGCAGCTCCGCCGTCCGCACGGTATGCAGCCCGCGTTCAGTACTGACGATATCGACCCCCGCGACGCGCGCGAGTGCGATGACGGCACGGTCGAGTGTCATGGGCGCGATGGCGAGGGCGACGCGCCGCTGCGGCGAGTTGGCCAACGCGGTGGCGGGCAGGCTCAGCGAACAGGCGGCGAGAAACAAGCCGGCACCCCGTCGGGATCGCCGCTTACCGTTCCGCCAACACCCAATCCGCCCCGTCACGCCGCCAAGTTGCCCCGATCAGATCGGCCAGATGCGGAATGTCGCGATCGGCTTCCCCCGTGAGGTGGATTATGCCGGTGAACGGACGCGTGGACAAGCCGCTCGCGATCCGCAGACGAAACCCGTGTAATCGCCGCAGGCTGGCCGCAACCTCGGCGACCGACGCCGCATCGAAGCTCAACACACCCTGGCGCCAGCCACCCACGCTGTCCGCCGGAATCGTGCTGCGCACGATCCGGCCGGTCGCCCCGTCGCGGGTGAGAGCGTCGCCGGCCCTCAGTGTCACCGCGGCGCCGTCCGGCTCGAACATCACCGATCCCTCGCCGACCGCGACCGACAGATCGCCGCCGTCACGCGTGACGTCGAAGGTCGTGCCCATGTCGCGGATGACTTGATCGCCGGCGTGTAGCGTAAACGGATGCGCGGAATCATGGACGACGTGCAGCGCCACCTCGCCCCGATCCATCGCGATCGTCCGCGGATCGGCCGGGTCGAACCGCAGCACCGTTCCGCCGTTCATCGCGATCTGCGTCCCATCCGCCATCCGGATATCGCGCCGTTCGCCATCACGAGTGGCGATCACCTCGCTCATGCCAGCCTGCGGCGACGGATTGAACAGCACGCCCGGCACCAGCCATAGCGCCAGCGCGGCGGCGATCGCCGCCCCGGCGGTGCCGGCAAGCGGCCAGCGCCGGCGGAACACGCGTTCGTCGTCGTTCGCCGCCACCGGCGTTGCCGGCGCATCGGGGAAATGCGCTTCGGCGATCAGCGCATCCTGCAGGGCGATCGCGTCATAGACACGCGCATGCTCGGCATCCGCTTCCAGCCAGAATACGAATTGCTCCCATTCGTCGGCCGACATGTCCGCCTGACGAACGTGCCACAGCGCGGCCTGATCGACGATCGCTGCCATGGCCGCGCTCATCGATCCTGCTCCATGCCGAGCACGGGCATCGCGCCATTCACCTCGGCGAGGCGCGCGTGCAGGATGCGATAGGCGCGCTGCAGAAGCTTTTCGACGCCGCTCACGCTGATGCCCAATTCATCGGCGATGGCGCGCTGACTACGCCCTTCGATACGGAACAGACGGAGCGCCCGCCCCATCCGCTCGGGCATGGCATCGATCGCCTGCTCGACGACGCGCAGGGCATCGCGCGCGACGAGCGCCCGTTCGGCATCCGGCATATCATCGGCCGCGGGCTGCGATGCGAGCCACGCACCGTCGCGTGCATCGCGCCGAGCGCCGGCGATGCGGCGATCGGTCGCGAGATTGCTGGCGACGCGGTATAAGAAGGCAGCAGGCTGGGCGATGGGCGTCGCGCCGAGCTGATCGAGCCGCAGCCACAGATCGTGGAGCGCGTCTTCGGCTTCCTCCCGCGAGCCAAGGCGCGCGACGAACAGACGCAGGAGCATAGCGCGCTGCGCAAGGAAGACGGCACGCAGCCCCCCATCCGCCGTGCTCCCGTCAGCCAATCTGCGCCCAAGCTCCTCATGTCAGGCCGGAAAGGCCAGACCCTCAGCCGCTGCCATGTCGGCAATCGACCAAGTACGCAAGGCATCGGCTTCACGCGGACGCGCTGCCGCGATCGCATCGCCGGGTCGTTTACCCGCTCCGGGATGGCACATCACCAGATGCATGCTCGCCGCCTTGCGTAGAAACCGTGGGAATAATCCCCGATAATCGGTTGAGAAATCGTAGTGCCCCGCGAAACTGTCGTTGCAACGCAGGCCATAACGCGCGGCGTCCCGTTTCAGGCCCCGCGAATGGAAAGCGCTGCCGATCGCTTTGCCCGCAAACGGCCGCCGCAGCATCGCGCCGACACGGTCGACGCAGTCGCGCACCCAGGCGTTCGGCGCGCGATGGGCGGTTTCGAACAGCACGATGTCGCGAATCCCGGGAAGCGCGTGGGAGTGCTGGTGGCCGTCGACGAAGTCCGGCGCCCGGCCCATCGCCGCGACGAAAGCGTCGAACTGCGCGGCCACTTCGCCTGCGATCTCGTCGAGCGGTAGCTCGCGACGCGCCGCCGAACGGGTCAGCGGATCGATTTCCGGCATCACGCCGTCGGGCGCGAACTGCGGCATATCGGTCAGCGGCCGCTCACCGGTCAGCGTCAGGTGCAGGCCGATCTCGACATGGCGCGGCAGGTCGCGCAGCAGCGCGGCATCGGTCGCCCAGCCCGGCATCAGCGTCATGCAACTGGTCGCGTTGAGCTTCCCCTCGCGCGCCAGGCCAGCGATCGTCTCGCTGACATCGCGCGAAAAGGCGAAATCGTCAGCGCACAGGATGAGACGCGGCACGGATCGGTCCTCCATGGTTCGACGGGACGGGCAAATGGGCAAAGCTGGTGACGGTCTGGAACGCGCGCTCGCGGATCTGCACGCTCATCAGGCGCCGGCGCTGCAACCGGCGGGCCAGGAAATGGTAGAAGAACCAGTCGCCAGCCCAGGGCGCCGCCGCGGTGTAGACGAGTCGTTCGAACAGCGTCCAACGGATCGATGCGCGATCCCGCTCACGCGGCGACGGCATGCACCACAGGTCCTTCGAATACCGCATGTCGCCTTGCGACATGGTGCGGTGGATCACCTCGTGATCCTCGAGGATATAGCCCCACAGCGCCGCATCGAAGCCGCCGACCGCCCGCAGCGCCGCCACGTCGAAGCACTGGCCCGCCCCGCCGGCATGGCATTGACGCGGCAGCATGCGTGCGGCGGTCAAAATCCGGCGCGCTTCCGCGTCGAGCGCGCTCTGGTCCGCGCCCGGATCGACGAAATAGGCGCCCGCAACGACGCAGCCGTCCTGCGCCAGCAGCGCCTCCGCCTCTGCCAAATAATGCGGCGGGTACAGCGTGTCGGCATCGCAGGTGGCGACATAGCGGGTCCGCACGCGCCCCAGGCCCGTGCGCAGCGCGCTGACCTTGCCCGGCACGGTCTCGCTGATGATCGTCGCATCCAGGCCATGCGCAGCGATCGCCGCGCGGGCGATCACGACGCTGTCGTCGGTCGAACCGTTGTCGACCAGCAGCAACTGGAACGGCACCGTCTGCGAGGCGAGGCTGGCGATCGTCTGGCCCAGGAACGCCGCTTCGTTGAAGAACGGGATCAGCACGGTCCACAGCGGCGTCGCGCGCCGCTCCGGGCCGAACATGGCGGCCGACAGCGGCGAACCGCCCGTCTCCATCCGATCCTGATCGACAACAAGATACATTCCAACGCCCCCCACGAGCCACGCTTCAGCCGGCCATGCGACACGCACGCCCGTTCCTTGCTGACAGGACGACGCCGATCGTCCGGACCCGCACCGCGGCGGCGAAATTAATTTCGGGCATGACGCCGCGGGCGGCGCTGCTATGAGCGCGCGCCATGGCCCACAGTGCATCGTCCGCCCCTGACACACGGCTGTCGTCGACCGGATGGGTGGCGTTCGCGCTGCTGCTGCTCTGGGCGATCGCCCTGCGTGCGCATGATTTCGGCAACCCGATCATTCATGTCGACGAGCAATATTACCTGCTCGTCGGCGACCGCATGCTGCACGGCGCCTTGCCGTATGTCGATCTGTGGGACCGCAAGCCCGTCGGCCTGTTCCTGTTCTTTGCCGCGATCCGGCTGCTGCCCGGCGATGGCATCCTCGCCTACCAGCTGGTCGCGACGCTGTTCGCAGCCGCCACGGCGTGGCTGGTGGCACGCGGCGGGCGGATGCTGGGGGCGCGGCCTGCGGCGGCCCTGATGGCGGGCGCGGCGTACATCCTGTGGCTGTCGCTGCTCAGCGGTCGCGGGGGGCAATCGCCGGTCTTCTACAACCTCTTCACCGCCGGCGCCGCGGTACTGACGCTGCGCCTGCCCGTGCTGGCCGAGGCTCGTGCGACGCGTGCGATCGTCCTCAACGGCGCGGCCGCCTGCCTGCTCGCCGGCCTCGCGATCCAAACCAAATATACGCCCGTCGTCGAAGGCGCGTTCTTCGGCGCGGCCCACCTCTGGTATCTGCACCGCGCGGGCGCCACGCTCCGGCTCTGCATCGGCGCGGCGCTGCTGTGGATGCTGCTGGGCATCCTGCCGACGGGGCTGGTCGTCGCGGAGTATTGGCGCCGCGGCCCGGCGGTCTTCGACGCCTTCTGGTTCTCCAATTTCGCCTCCGTCTCACTGCGCAAGGGCTATCCCGCCGCCAAGATCGCCGCGCGGCTCGCCGGCACGGGCGCCCAGTTGCTCCCCTTCATCGTCTGTACGGCGATCGCCCTTCGCCAGCGCCCGATGGCGCCCGAGCGGTGGATCGCCTTCCTCTGGCTCGCCGCCGCGCTGATCGCCTTCGCGATGATCGGGGCCTTTTTCGATCATTATGCGCTGCCGCTGATGCTGCCGCTCGCCATGATCGCCGCGCCGGTGCTGGAGCACCGCGCCGCGCCGGTCGCGCTGATCGGCTATGGCCTGATCCTGTTCGTCGCCCGCGTGCTGTTGCCGCCTACCGATGCCAGCTCCGCCCGCACGGTCGCACAGGTGATGAAAGCCAACGATCGCGGCGGCTGCCCCTATGTCTTCGCGGGCGATTCGGTGCTGTACCTGCTCGCGAACGCCTGCATCCCGACGCGCTACGCCTTCCCCTCGACGCTCGCGTACGACGCCGAGCGCGGCGCGTCCGGGGCCAACGAGGTCGCAGAACTAAACCGCATCCTCGCCACACGTCCGCCGGTGATCGTGACGATGGACGAACCGATGGCGCCTTGGAATCCCGCGACCCACAGCATCATGACCGCCACGCTCGCGCGTTCCTATCGGCAGGTCCTCACCGTCCCGCGCGAGGACGCCCACCTGCTCGTCTATCTCCGCCGCGATCTGCCCCTTCGTCGATAAAGCCCTACCGCTGGAGGCTTGGCGGCATCGCTCGGCCCGCGCTATGGCCGCGCGCATGACGCCGATGACGCTGTACAACAGCCTGACCCGAGCCGCGGAGCCGTTCCAGCCCGCCGACCCCGCCAACGTCCGCATCTATTCGTGCGGGCCGACGGTCTATCACTACGCCCATATCGGCAATCTGCGCGCGTACCTCTTCACCGACACGCTTGGCCGGACGCTGACGTGGAAGGGCTATGGCCTCACCCACATCATCAACATCACCGACGTCGGCCATCTGACCAGCGACGCCGATGCCGGCGACGACAAGATGGAGGCCGCCGCGAAGAAGAGCGGCCAGGATATCTGGGCCATCGCAGACCATTATACGCAGGCGTTCAAAGCCAATCTCAAGGACCTGAACGTCCGCGATCCCGCCCGCTTCCCGCTGGCGACCGACCATATCGACGGCATGATCGCCTTCGGACAGGCGATCGCCGACAAGCATTGCTACCGCCTGCCCGACGGCCTCTATTTCGACACCACCACCGTCCCCGATTACGGCCGCCTCGCCGGCACGCGCGATGAGGGTCCGGTCGAGGGCCGCATCGACAGCGTCGAGGGCAAGCGCCACCCCGCCGACTTCGCGATCTGGCGCACCAGCGCGCCGGGCGAGAACCGCCAGATGGAGTGGGACAGCCCCTGGGGTCGCGGCGCGCCGGGCTGGCACCTCGAATGCTCGGTGATGAGCCGGCAGTATCTGGGTGATCATTTCGACATCCACACCGGCGGCATCGATCATCGCGAAATCCACCACCCCAATGAGATCGCGCAGAACCAGGCGATCAGCGGCACCGCCGATACCGGTGCGACGCTCTGGATGCACAACAACTTCCTCGTCGATCGTACGGGAAAGATGTCGAAATCCTCGGGCGAGTTCCTCACCCTGCCCGCGCTCGTCGCCCGCGGCTTCCACCCGCTCGCCTATCGCCTGATGTGCCTGCAGGCGCATTATCGCAGCGAGCTGGAGTTTTCGTGGGAGAATCTCGCCGCCGCGCAGACGCGCCTCAAGCGCCTGATCCAAACCGTCGCCGCTCTGCGCGCCCGCGGCGAGGCCAAGGGCGCCGCGTCCGCCGCGCCCTATACCGAACGCCTCGACGCCGCGCTGTCGGACGACCTCAACACGCCCAAGGCCCTGCCCGTGCTCGACGAACTGCTCGCCGACAAGCGCGTCAGTCCGGCCGACCGCCTCGCCGCACTCGAAGACTTCGACGCGGTGCTCGGCCTCGACCTCCTCACCCTCTCCCGCGAAGATCTGCGCGTTCGCCCAGACAGTGCGACGATCGACGAAGCCGGCATCGCCGCCGCGCTCGCCGAGCGCCGTGAGGCCCGCGCCGCCAAGGACTTCGCCCGCTCCGACGCGCTGCGCGACGAACTTGCCTCGGCCGGCGTCGAAGTGATGGACGGCGATCCGCTGGGCTGGGACTGGAGGCTGTCGCTGTGAAGGCCGTCCTGCCCGCCATCGCTCGTGGCCTGCTCGAACCGCACCTCCCCGCCGAGGTCGAGCCTGTGTGGTTCACCACACCGGCCGAAGCGGAAACGATGATCGCCGACGCCACGATCGCCTGGGTCGACATGCAGCCGACCCACCTCACCGAACAGGCGATCCGCGCGGCGGGGCCGAAGCTGCAATGGGTTTCGACGCTCTACGCGGGCCTCGACGCCTTCCCGCTCGACCTGCTGCGCGATCGCAACGTCACCGTCACCAACGGCGCCGGGATCAATGCGGTTGCGGTGGCCGAATATGCCGTGCTCGGCATCCTCGCCGCCGCGAAGCGCTATGATGAGGTCGTTCGCATGGCGGATCGCCGCGAATGGCCGATGGTCTCGCCGGGCCGCATCGAACTGGCCGACACGCGCGCGCTCATCGTCGGCTATGGCACGATCGGCCGCCTGATCGGCGAGCGTCTCGCCGCTTTCGGCGTGGACGTCACCGGCGTCACCCGCTCCGGCCGCGACGGCACGCTTGCCCCCGATCAATGGGCGGCGCAGATCGGGGATTACGACTGGATCGTCCTTGCCGCCCCCTCGACCGATGCGACCCGCACGATGATCGGGGCGGAGCAGCTCGCGGCAATGAAGCGCAGCGCGTGGCTCATCAACATCGCCCGCGGCGACATGATCGATCAGGACGCGCTGGTCTCGGCGCTGACCGACGGTACGATCGCGGGCGCCTTCCTCGATCCCACCACGCCGGAGCCGCTCCCAGCGGATCATCCGCTGTGGAACGCGCCCAATTGCCTCATCTCGATGCATCTGTCGGGGCGCAGCCAGACCACGATGTTCCAGCGTGCCGCCGCGCTCTTCCTCGAAAACGTGCAGGCCTTCGTCGCCGGCCAGCCGATGCGCAACGTCGCCGACCTCGACGCGGGTTACTGAAGCGGCCGATCCGCCTCCGCCGCCAGCGGGGGCGCGTAAAAGCCATGGCCCGCGGGCATTGTCGCGATCGCCGTCTCCAACGCCTTCGCGCGCGCCGAGGATGACGGATGCGTCCGGCTGCGGAACAGGCCGCCGTCGACGTCCCCGCCATGCTCGCGCCAGAACCGCACCGCAATCTGCGAATCATATCCCGCATTGCGCAGCAGATAGGCGCCCAGCAGATCGGCCTGATCCTCGGTCAGCCGGAACAGCCGGCCGTTGCGCCCCACTTCGGACAGCAGGCCGCGCTTGACGCCTGCCGCTTCCAGCCGTGCGGCGTGGCGCAGGATATTGTGCGACAGCTCATGCGCGACCACGACCGCCACCTCGTCATCCGTATAGCGTTCGAAGAAGCGGACCCCGATCTGCACGATCCGCCCATCGGCCGACGCGGTCATGCCCGGCCCCAGCAGCACCTCGAACGCGCTCCGGCAGCCCGGCGAGGCGGGGATCGTCACGGTCCGGGTGCGCCCCTCGCGCATCAGCTCGACCGCCAAAGGCCGATCGGCCGTGAGGCCCGCGATCTGCTCCACCGCCGCATCACGCGCGGCACTGCTCGCGTCCTTGCCCGGCGCGCCGCTACCGATCGGCCGACCATCGACCGACACGATCGAATCGCCGGCTCGAACCCCCGCCTTGGCCGCCGCGGACCCCGGCACCACCGCCTCGACCGCGATCGGCGTTTCGAACCCGAAGCTCGCCCGCGCCTGGTCGCGCAGCGCCGGATCATATTGCCCCAGGCTATGGATCGCCCAGCCCGGCGTCGGCGCCAGCGAGCGACACAGCGGGGCATTGGCCGTGGTCAAGCGATAGGCGATCGCCGCCATCCGGCCGTCGACCTGCCGCAACGCATCGAACGTCGCCGCGGTGTCCGGGTCCGCCGCCACCGCCGGAGCAGCAACCGCCACGGCCGCTGCGATTGCCCACGAAATCCCATAGCGCATGCCGACCATCCTTACGCTTACTCGACGCCGTCCCTTACGGCAGCGCGCGACGCAGCGGAACCGGCCGCCGCACTATTTCAACGCCTTCGCATCGAGCGTGATCGTCTTGCCGACCGCCCTGCCCTGCACCTTGCCCTGCGACACCACCGCCCACACCTGCTTGGGCTGCGGCATCGTGCTGAACGAGGGCAGGACCGCCGTCGATCCGTCGACGTCCGTTAGCGAGACGCTGTACGTGCCCGTCTTGTCAATCTGCCCCATGATCGAGGGGAACACGCTCACCGAGCGCCCGCCGTCGTACAGAGCCATCGTATAGCCCCGATCGTCTCGCATATTGCGATAGACGCCATATTCGGTGCGCCCTTCACTCTCCCGACACCATAAAGGTGCGTCATCGGTCTTGGCGGGCGTCTTGGCCTTTTCGCTCGCAGCGAGGCTCGGGATCATCAGGGACATCAGCAGGTCGCCCGCGCCCGCCGCCACCTGCTTCGCCTTTCCGAAGACCAGAGGCGTCGCGCATGGCTTCACCAGCCTGGCCGCCGCGCCGGTCGCCGTCACCTTGGGCCAGCGAATGCCCGCGATGAATTGCTGCAACGCCGCATCGAGTTTGTCCGCCGTCAGCGTCGTCGCGCTCATGCGGATCGCTACGATCCAGCCGTTCAGCGGCATGACGGCCAGCGCCGTGCTGCGATAGGCTCCACTCGCATTGGCATAGTTTTGGCGCAGCGCCGATCCCGCCGTCGCACCCGGCAGCGCGAAGGCGACCGGATCGGCGCTCGCGGGCGCCGCATTGCGGAACTCGGCACGCGTCTCCAGCGCCGTCTGCGACCGATCGAACCACAGGCCGACGTCGGCGATCGCGGGGCGAAAGATATAGACGGTCGCCGTGACGCTCTTGTCGGGCGCCCAATATTGCGCGGCGACATCGAACTCACCTTGGGTCGCATCGGTCAACGCCGTGCGCGTCAGCCCCGCGTTTTGCGCCATGAGGGCGACGCCCGTCTCGGCATGGCGCCAACCTTTGTCCGCGGGCACCGGCAGGTCGCGGGCCGACGCCATTGCGCCGGCCATCACCACCGTTCCGATCAGCACCGCCACCAGCCGCTTCTGCATCATCGCCCCCTCTGTCTGTATCGTGTGCATAGCACGCCACCGGCCGATCGATACGCCCCCCAAGCGTTCCTTCATTGCGCAAAATCCGTTTTGGGCGCATGTGCCGCGACGTTTACACCCCGAAGGACGACATTATGGCCGCGAACTGGGCCCCCGACAGCTGGACCCGCGCCGAAGCCCGCCAGCTTCCCGACTATCCCGACGCCGCGGCACTGACCCGCGCGACGGACGCGCTCGCGAGCTTTCCGCCGCTCGTTTTTGCCGGCGAAGCGCGCAACCTGACCGCGGAACTCGCCAAGGTTGCGGAGGGCAAGGCCTTTTTGCTGCAGGGCGGTGACTGCGCCGAATCCTTCGCCGAGCATAGCGCGAACAACATCCGCGACACCTTCCGCGTGATCCTGCAGATGGCGGTCGTCCTCACCTTCGCCTCGAAGCTGCCGGTGGTGAAGCTCGGCCGGATGGCCGGCCAGTTCGCCAAGCCCCGCTCCGCGCCGACCGAGGTGCTCGACGGCGTCGAACTGCCCAGCTACCGCGGCGACAACGTCAACGACATTGCCTTCACGCCCGAAAGCCGCATCCCCGATCCGCAGCGGATGATCCGCGCCTATTCGCAATCGGCGGCGACGCTCAACCTGCTGCGCGCCTTCGCGCAGGGCGGCTATGCCAACCTGCATCAGGTGCATCGCTGGACGCACGACTTCATGGGCCGCAGCCCGTGGAGCCGTAAATATGCGGAAACGGCGGACCGCATCGGCGAAGCGCTCGACTTCATGGCCGCCTGCGGCATCGATCCCGAAACCGTGCCCCAGTTGTCGCAGACGCATTTCTACACCAGCCACGAAGCGCTGCTGTTGCCGTTCGAACAGGCCTTAACACGCCAGGATTCGCTCACCGGCGACTGGTACGACACATCCGCCCACTTCCTCTGGATCGGCGACCGCACCCGCTTCGAAAATTCGGCGCACGTCGAGTTCCTGCGCGGGATCGGCAACCCGATCGGCGTGAAGTGCGGCCCCAGCCTCGAACCCGACGCGCTGCTCCGCATGCTCGACACGCTCAACCCGGGCCGCGTTCCTGGTCGCATGACGCTCATCACCCGCTACGGCTATGACAAGATCGAGGCGCACCTGCCCAAGCTCGTCCGCGCCGTGACGCGCGAAGGCCATCCCGTCATCTGGTCCTGCGACCCGATGCACGGCAATACGGTGAAGGCCGCAACCGGCTATAAGACCCGCCCCTTCGACCGCATCCTGGCGGAGGTGCGCGGCTTCTTCGACGTTCACCGCGCCGAAGGCACGCATGCCGGCGGCATCCATGCGGAGATGACCGGCCAGAACGTGACCGAATGCACCGGCGGTGCGATCGACGTGACCGAACAGAGCCTGGCGGATCGCTATCACACCCACTGCGACCCGCGCCTCAACGCCGGCCAGAGCCTGGAACTCGCCTTCCTGCTCGCGGAAATGCTGAACACGGAAATGGCCGAACGCCGCAAGGCCGCCGCCTGAACGAGGGTTTGTGCGGGGAGGCGTCAACAAACCCGCTTGACGCCCCCCGCCCCCAAGCCTAGACGCGCCCCTCCACCGCACACGGCCCCTTCGTCTAGCGGTCTAGGACGTCGCCCTCTCACGGCGAAAACACGGGTTCGAGTCCCGTAGGGGTCACCATCTGCGCTCAACAGCGCAGAATTGCGCGATTAAGCCATTCTTTGCCGCTCGCTGGTACAGCGCACAGGTACAGCGAGCATTTTAATGGCCCTAATGGCGACACCCTGGAAACACCCTTCGACCGGCGTTTATTACCTGCGCCGGCAGATCCCCGAGAAGCTGCGCCCCGCATTCGACGGCAAGGCGCTGTGGAAGGTTTCGCTCGGCACGAAGAATAGCAACGATGCCACGGTGCTATTCCTTCAAGCCAATGCCGCACTCGAACAGCGGTTCGAAGAGGCACGGACCCGGCTCAAGGCAACGGGCAGCCCCTGCCCTTCCGCGCGCGACCGTGCCGACGAGATGGTCGCGGCCTATTTCCAAGGTCCCGAGTTTAGGGCTGGCGGACTGGATGGTGAAGAACGGCTGCTACTGGCCAGGCTTGAACTCGATCGTGGGTTGTGGAACGCGACCCCGACCGGATGCAGTTCCCCTGCCTCACTGCATGACCAGCAATGGTGGGAAATGGCGAATAACGCCGCACTGTTCCGCGATCATCCCGGACGCAAGCCGACCCTAGGCCATGCGCCCGGTACGATCTGGCGCTGGGGCGATGAAAGCTTCCGTCCTGATGCCAGAAACCAACAGATTGGCCGTATCGTCAGCCAGATCGCCCGGCACAATAACACTACAGCATCCGATCTCCCCGAAGGCATCGAGGCCGCGATCAGGACCTATCTCGACGCGGTCCCGGTCGAAACGCCCAAGGCCCGCAAGCGTCGTCCGACCTCGGGCCGTCTACGCCCCGACGTGCGCCTGATGGAATTGTTCGCGGACTGGCAGGCGGTGATGCAGCCCTCCCTGCAGAGCGCGCACGAGTATGAGGGTGCTGCACGCGATTTCATCGATTTCATCGGCGACATCCCCGTCGAGGAGGTCGTCAACAACGACCTCCTCGATTATCGCGACGAGGCGGCCCATCTGCCTGCCTCCATGCCGCGCGCCGATCGCGGGCTGAGCTTTACCGAACGCCTCGATCGCCATCGGCATTCCGATACGCCCCGGATCAGCCCTGCGACGCTCAAGAAACGGGTGGGCGCGATCCAGGCGCTGCTGAGCTTCGCCAAGGGCCAGAAGTGGATCAGCCGCAACGAGGGCCGCGATGTGCCGATCCTCGGCTATTCCAAGACCGGTGCCGCCGCTCGCCAGACCTTTCAGGAAGAGGAGTTGCAACGGCTGTTCGCCAGCCCTCTGTTCACCGCCCCCGCGACGTGGAAGCAGGATCGTCTGGTAAGCGACATGACGCTGTACTGGCTGTTCCTGCTCGGCCTGACGACCGGTGCCCGACTGGAGGAAGTCGGCCAGGCCATGATCGCCGATGTGAAGGCCGATGGCACCATCACCTATATCGACATCGACGATTATGCGGCCGAGGCCAGCGGTGACGGTAAATCGATCAAGACGGCAACGTCACGCCGGCTCGTACCTGTCCATGCCAAGCTGATCCAGCTGGGCTTTCGCGACTATGTCGACGCGGTGAAGAAGGCCGGACACACTCGACTTTTCCCCGATCTGGTTCCCAACGGCTTCGGCAAGCGGACCAAGGAGGCCTCGCGCATCGCCAACCGTGTCATCGATCGATACGTCTCGACCGACGCCCGGTTGGTCTTCCACAGTTTCCGCCATGGCTTCAAGGATCTCGCTCTGGAAGCCGGCGTGCTGGAACGGATCGTCGACCAGATCTGCGGTCACGCCGCAACCACAGTCGGGGGAAAATATGGTCAAGGCGTTCGCTTGGCGATCCTGAACCGCGAGCTTCATAAAGTCGATTGGTCGTTTCTCGATTGGGCCGCATTGGCTCAGGCAAGCGCCGACGTAGACTGGACTAAGCGGTTCGAATAAATTTCCGTCGCCTGAGCCGCTGTCAAGCTGACAGCTTTCGACCAGCTCAAGACCTTCAACGTCGTTGATGTCAGCGTCGGCTTTTGCTGTAATTCACCATTCGGGTCGCGCAAACCGGCGGGTCCGCTTTCCGACGAAGCGCGCGGCATGATCGGAACGCCGTGATCATGGCGGCGAGGCGAGCGCGCTTTGCCGAAGTACGGCGGTCATCCGCCCTTGGGCAGTTTGCGGATGGACGGCGGTGACGATCGCCTCGATCACAGGCGGTTCCAACCCCGCGCGTCCCCAGTCAAGATGGACAGGCGCGTCATAGGCGAGCGCAAGCGGCTCCTCGCCTGGCGGCGCCAGCAAGTTGGTCCAGCGGATGTTGGGGCGGGTGCGCAGGCGCGACGGCCACGCCCCGTCCAGTGCGTTGGCCTTGAGCACGATCTGCAGGCAAACCGAACCCATAGTGGTGACGAACAGCATATAGGGGGTGTCCCGGCTGACGGAGGCCCGTCGCAATAGCGCTGCGGCAAGCAGCGGCGGAGAATTGCCGATAATCGAGAAGGAGATTCCGACGGCCATGTGCGGCAGCAGATCGTCGTCGGGTGAGCCAAGCCAGTCGATGATCTTCGTGAAGTTCGGCAGTTCGTCGTCCGGCAGCAGCGCCACTGCCATTTTGACCAGCGCCCTGTAAGCCTTGGCCGGAACGAAGCGCTCGGTCCCGCCAGAGATACGGAAGACAAGTTCGCCAGTCTTGAAGTTCACGCCGAAATGGTCGCTGAACGGCGTGCCGTTGGCGCGCATAGAGATGGACCGCTGGCCATCGACGATCTGGTGGCGGATCGATGCGGGGCCGTTGGTGCGTCCGGTTTGGCGCACCTTGTTGCCCTTGCCCTGTGTGCCGCCGACCGTGAGGATCGCGCCCATGCTCTTGACCAGCGCGTCGTCGAATGCGCCGAACCGCGCGTTGCAGGCATCGCATTCGTCGAGCGACGTCACCCATTTATTGCCGAACGCTTCGGGCAGCGTATGAGCGACGTTGCGAAACGTACGGGGGTCGGTCTCTCCGCAGAACCGGCAACGCCCCTTCGTGCCCAACGTGACGCCCGGCTCGCCCAAACTGCCCTGGACCATGGCGACAATCGCATAGTCAGGGCAGTCGAGCGTCGCATCAGGGGGCGTGGACAAGACCATTCTCCATCTTCATCTATGTCGTGGCAGCAGCGCCGGATCGATCGCGGCGCGGCGACCGCGATCTGGGTTTTGCGCGCGAGCGGCTCGCGCGGCGAGCGACCGCGGCCTCGCGGATCGCCTTCTCGTCTTTGGCGATCGCCCGCTCGGACTGCGCCAGCGCGCGCGGGATGCGGTCATGCAGCTTGTTGAGCGCCATCAATTGCGCGATCTTGTCGAGCGTCCACGACGTCGGCAGCAACAGCATCGTGATGTGCATGAGACTCAAGGCCAGATTCTGGCCGGGCTCGACAAACCCTACATTGCTGGCGCCCGCGATTACGGCATATTGGCGGTCGAGCGAGCCAAGTCGATAGGCGATGCCCTTGGTGCTCGCATGCACATTATGGCTCGCCATTTTGTAGTGCGATCGCATCATCGCCCGGCCGGCGGCATCCTCGATATTGCTGAAATTGGGTCTCGGGTTGCCCAGATGCGCCGCGACCCAGCCATAGTCGCCGCCGAAATCCTTGCCGTAACGGCTGATCGCATCGGCATAGTCGCGCTCGATCCGCGCGGCCGCGCGGATCGAGAACGGCGCATAGCCGAGCTTCGGATGGCATTGCTGATATTGCCCGAGCCCCTTTTTCGCCTCGACGATCTCGTGGGCGAGATAGCGTTCGGCCAAGGCTTCGCCGCCATCGCCCAGCACCATCGCGACGCAGGCGACCTCGTGCAGCGTGCGCCACCGCGCCATGGCGCCGTCGGCATAGCCATTCTCCATCAGCACCATGATCTCGGACGCGATCTGGATGGCGCGGACATGAAGGTGGGAGAGCGCTTTGTTGAGATGGGCGCGACGGCGCGATCGCGAGCGACTGGCCCGACGATAAAAATCGGTGCCGATGTCGCGCGACAGCTCAATCAGCATGCGAAGCGCGTCGAAGCCTTTTCCCCAGCGCGCCTGAAGGTTGAACCGAAACTGATCCATCTGGATGTCCGTCGCCTCGCGCCAAGCCGCCCAGTCGCGTTCGTATTGGCGCAACATCGTGACCGCCGCGGCCTCAGCCGCGCCGTGGATCAACTCAGGTATCGTTTCACTGATCTTGTCGACATATTCCTGCGCGCGGGCGATGTCAGCGTCGGTAAATTCGAGCACGATCTCCTCGTCGGTCTCGAATTCGAGGACATCCCCGTCGTCGCCATCCTCTTTGTCAGAGCCGGCACCAAGCAGTTGATCAACTATCTGCTCGACCAGTTTTTCATTCTCGGCATGCCCGGCTGCCTTGAGCTTGTCTCGTACTAGCTCCATCGCGATGATCCGCGGCATGGTTGCCAGTTGCTCTTCAAGCACGGATTGCAACGAACCCATCAACCGATTCCCACTGTCTCAAATGGGGTGGAAACGTAGCGGAACGAAAGGGAAACGACAACGGCGCAGCCATGCACGCGCCATCGTCGATCATCCATCAGAAACGGCGGCGCGACGTTGTCCGCTTGCCGCCCGGACTATATGATCGCGATCGCAAATGGTGATCACGAGAGACAATCACTTCGTACCGCAATGGCATCAAAGGGGCTTCCTCGAACCAGGTCGCTCGACCTTGGCCTATCTCGACCTGAAACCGCCCACCAAGCTTCTTGCCGACGGGCGCGTCATTCACGAACGATCGCTGTTCGATGCGCCGACAAAGCGCTGCTTCTTCCAAACCGACCTATACTCGACCTTCTTCCTGACCGAGGTGAATGACGAGATCGAGCGGAAGCTGTTCGGCGATATCGACACGCGAGGATCGCAGGCGGTCAGGGCCTTCGCGGGAACTGACATCGCCGCTTGGCACGAGCATTTCGGTACATTCTTCGAATATATCGACATCCAGAAGCTGCGGACGCCGAAGGGCCTGGCGTGGTTGCGGGCACACTATCCTGCGCTTCACCAGAATGAGTTGATGATGGAGATGCAAGGCATCCGCATGCTCCACACCACGATCTGGACCGAGTGCGTGCGGGAGATCGTCTCCGCTGAGGATGCCGGGGTGAAGTTTCTCCTGACCGACCATCCGGTGACGATCTACAATCACGCCCTACCACCCGAAGCGCCGCAGTGCGCCTTTCCCCATGATCCGGGGATCGCACTGAAAGCATCGCAGACCCTGTTCCCGATGAGCCGTGACCACTGTCTCATCCTGACGAACCTCGAATATGCCGAAAATCCGTCGGTACCACCGCTGGAGAAGCGGATCTTCGCGCGCAACTTCCGCCAGTCGATGGTGCGCACGGACAAGATGATACGCACGCGGCGGCTCACCGACATCGAGGTGGCACGCGTCAACCATGTGCTCAAAGCGCGGGCTCAGCGCCATATAGCCGCCGGCAAGCGCGAATGGCTCTATCCCGAACAGCACGCGAGCGGATCATGGGCCGACCTTGCCGCAACTCTGCTCCCGCCGCGTGACGAGCTTTGGCATTACGGCGGCGAAACCTATGTGAGCTTCGAGGACGGCAGCGTCCGCTACCAGGATGCCTACGGCCGGACCGAGAAGGAGCGGGAAGCCCTCAAGAAGGTCCCACCGGCAAAGGAACTGGCTCCGAGCGCCCCCTGCGGTTGCGGGTCGGGACGTCCCTACCGCATCTGTTGCAAGACAAGGTCACCTGCGCTGCGGCCAAGCTGGACAGAGCGTAGCATTCGCGAGCGCAATCTGGTCCTTCATCGCGGCATCCTGTCGATCCTGGGTCTCGACGCGGGCAAGGACTGGACGGCGGTCAGGCGCGAGTTGACCGATGACCAGACTAAAGAGGTCTACTTTCTCTACGAGGCGCTATGGCCGCTCGAAACCGACCTGCTCGCGCTACTGCCCAAACCTGACGGGCGTCCGCGCGCGGTCTACACCGGATCGCTCCATCCGCAGTCCATCGTCGAATTCGCGCTGGGTGCGTCGCTCTATTTCGGCGAGCTGATCGTCGAGACCCCGTTCGTCCACGCCGGCACCATCGCCGAGAAGTTCCGGCCGACCGAGCATCCGCGCAGCTATCATCTCGAATTTCTGAAGGCCGTGGCCTTCTTCCTCAACGTCATGCCGCTTGTGGACGCCGGACTGATCAACCTCATCCCGGACCCATGGACCTTCGACTATCATCTCCGCCGCGAAACCATGGCGATGGCCAAGGAGCGCGCCGCTGGCATCGACATCAGTCTCCGCGGAGAACCGCGGCTGGAAGAATTGATGCGCGCCGACTTCATGCGCGATACGCTTATGTGGCCCCAGGACGCGCAGGAGGCCCGGCTGCGGGAGAATTTTCCCGGCCTCGATGCGACCGAGATTGCTGGCATATGGTCCGAGCTGGACCGGCTGAAGGAGGAAGACCCGCTGACGGCGCTGCAGGGCGGCATCTTCGACGGCGGCAAGGAAGGCGGCCAGATGCGTTTGATGCAGATGAAGGTAGCGTCCGCGGTCGTGGTGTAATTTCCCGGTGTAGATGACGGTGTATGCCGGGGTGGGGCCGAGGCCCCACCCCGGCGTCGGCGTCTCGGTGGCCACCGGGCTCATCGGTTAAGGTGGAAGTGT
>Ga0209816_1000070_pt1 | contig 77388 bp, 81 predicted proteins | sample CoawatmetaG01DNA_FD_187509 | JGI IMG/M metagenome (GOLD analysis project Ga0209816, IMG submission 187509) | Marine microbial communities from the West Antarctic Peninsula - Coastal water metaG017-DNA (SPAdes) (version 2) | ecosystem: Environmental > Aquatic > Marine > Coastal ...
TTTTGCCCACATATTTCCAGGCTCTTGTGTTTTTAAATAATGCTTAACTGCATGCTCATTAGAATAGAAGCAACCTCCGTAAGGTATTTGAATTCCATTTTTATTAAGACAAATGAAAGTAGATATTGTCGGTGTCAACCAAGGTCATTCAAGGTCATCCAAGTTGTTGGACTAACCCAATAAATAAAGGCCGGCATCCTGAATTAAAGTCCACAGTTTACTCCGGTTATCTTCGTTCATCTACATCAAACTATTGATTTATCTCAAAATCCTCTAGTTTTTTACCTAGTTTATTGTCTAAAGAATTAAACATTTAATAATTAATTAATTTTTTTTAAAATGTAAATTAACTTAATTCCTTTTATAATTTTTAATTTATGTAAAATTATTCTTATTTTTGTGAGTGTCTTAATTATAAAAAAGTATATTTTTTGGTTAACAAAATTTTTTAAAAAATTATCTAGAAGTAATATTAGTCTTTCATCAAGCTCAAAAACTACTATTTCAAGCTTATAGTCTATACTTTTTAAAACATCTATACATTGTGCTTTACTGGGAATGTGTGAAATAATTAAGTGTCCATTATCTTTAATAGAATTTTCAATGTTTTTAATTATTTTTTTGTGACAAATTAAACTCTCATTTAAATCTTCATAATAATTTCTTGTAAATGGGTGAAACTCAGAGACAAACACTAAATCATATTTTTTAGTTTCGAGATTATAATTAAAAATATCTTCACAAAGATAATTTATATTTGAGATATTTATATTTTTTTTTTTCGCAACATCTATAGATTCTTGAAAAAAGTCTAAAGCATCAATTTTTTTTGAAATTAAAGACAAAACTTTTGTTAAAGTTCCAAATCCACAACCTAAATCAAGAGTATATTCAGTTTTAATTTTTAACATATCAATCAATCTAATATATACATACATTTTTCTGAATATTTCTGTATTATCACTAGGACCATAATTTCTAATTAAAAAATCAATATTGTCTTTAGCGATTTCTTTATCTTTATCTCTATGTTCTCTATGTGATACCATTTGAAAATATTTAATTTATGTAAAGTATATATGTTTAAATTTAATACTTAAAATAAGAATATATATATTAATTTATCTAAAATCCTCTAGTTTTAAACCTAAATGGACAAGTTTTAATGCAAATTATTTTTAATTAAATTTAAGTTATCCGCATAACTAGTGTGATGTAGTGTGAGATAGTGTGGAGTAGTGTGAACCGCTATCCCCGTAAATAATGGCCAGCTTCCTGTATTATTTTCCACAGTTTACTTGCATTTTCTTTGTTCATATTTTTTTAAATAGTTTATAAGATTATATTATGATCACGAAAGTTTTTTACAATCATTCTTGCAGTATTTGCAAAACTGAAATTGATCACTATAAAAAAATTACTAAAGAGGAGTTTGATTTTATTGATATTACAGACAATCATGATGCAACTATTAGTACTAAATTAGATAAAGCTAGCTTGTTAAGAAGAATGCATGTGATTGAAAATGGAACTTTGTATTCTGGAGCAAAAGCATTCTTGATTGTGTGGTCTAAAATACCTAGATACCGAATTCTATCCAAAATATTTAGCTTGCCGGTAATTTTCACAGTATTCCATTTGTTGTATGAGGTAATCGCTTATTGCCTATTTTTAAAAAATAAAGACCAGCTAACTAATAAAGAATAATTGCAGTCTTCTATTATATAAGCCTAGTAACGCTTATTTTCCTATAAAGATCATAGTTTGACTTTGTTGATATTTTTCTATCTAAAACGATCTGTATTTGTTTATACAAATGCATAATTACTAATACTAACAAGAAAGTACAAAAATGAGTCTAAAAGGAAAAGTAAAATGGTTTAATGAAAAAAAAGGTTTTGGTTTCATTGAGCGTGAAGACGGAAAAAAAGATGTTTTCGTTCATATCTCTGCAGTCCAAGCGGCTGGCTTAGATTACTTAGATGAAGGAAGTTCTATAAATTTTGATGTTGAAGACGGACCTAAAGGACCTTCTGCAGTAAATCTAAAGCAAGAATAATCCCAATCGTAAAATAGTAAGGAGGCCCGTTTTGGGCATACACTACAATTACAAAGCAAAGCGTGGTGAACGTGCTATGCAAAAGGAGCAAAAACGAAAAAGTCGTTTAGCTTCGAAAAAATTGAAGCGGGCCCCTTTAACTACCACCTCCACCACATCTTTTACCAGTGCTCCTATAGAAAAGCGTGTAGAAATGCATGATATAAATAAAACTATTACCCTGGACGACCTAACCAATCCTGACAATTAATTATTTTTAATAAGTAGAATTAAAAAATTCACTGGATTTTAAAAAAACAACATGTATTAACAATCGAAAATATGGAATTAAAGTTAAGAAACATTGCTATTATTGCCCACGTTGACCACGGCAAAACAACATTGCTTGATAATATTATGAAGCAAAGTGGAATGTTTAGGGAAAATGAATTAGTTGCAGAGCGCTTAATGGACTCTGGAGATTTAGAAAAAGAAAGAGGAATTACTATTCTTGCAAAACCAACTTCAGTGATGTGGAAAGATGTTCGAATGAATATTATTGACACACCAGGTCACGCAGATTTTGGAGGAGAGGTAGAGCGTGTTCTTGGAATGACAGATGGAGTTATTCTATTAGTGGATGCTGCAGAAGGACCTATGCCGCAAACAAAATTTGTTTTAGGAAAAGCATTAAAGCAAGGTCTAAGACCCATTGTTGTAATTAATAAAATTGATAGACCTGATGGAAGACCTAAAGAAGTTATTGATGAAGTTTTTGATTTATTTGTTTCTTTAGATGCAACGGATGAGCAGTTGGACTTTCCTATTCTGTATGCATCAGGAAGAGCAGGATGGTGTGCAAAAGAATTAGAAGATCCAAGAGAAAACTTGCACCCGTTATTAGATTTAATTTTAGACCATGTATCAGAACCAAAGGTAGATAAAGAAAGACCTTTTGCAATGCTAGTTACATTGCTTAGTGCAGATTCATATTTAGGAAGATGTCTGGTGGGAAGAGTTATTCATGGAACAGCAAAGATGAATGATAATGTGAAAGCTATTAATTTAAAAGGAGAAGAGGTAGATACCGGAAGATTAACAAAACTTTTTACTTTCGCTGGAAATGAAAGAATTCCTGCTGAAACGGTTGCCGCTGGTGATATTGTTTGTATTGCTGGTTTAGCGGATGCTTCTGTTGCAGATACGATTTGTGATCTGTCCGTTGAAGAACCATTACAATCGACTCCAATAGATCCTCCAACCATGTCAGTAACGATTACCGTTAATGATTCACCTTTTGCTGGAACGGATGGAAAAAAAGTTACTTCTACAGTTATTCGTGAACGCTTAATGAAAGAAGCAGAAAGTAATGTTGCAATTACTTTTCGAGAAAATGATGGAAAAGACTCTTTTGAAATTGGTGGCAGAGGGGAACTTCAAATTGGAGTTTTGATTGAAACCATGAGAAGAGAAGGTTTTGAGTTAACAGTTTCAAGACCAAAAGTTTTATATAAAACAGAAGATGGTCAAAAATTAGAACCAATGGAAGAAGTAACCATTGATGTTGACGAAGAATACGCAAGTAGCGTAATCGACAATATGAATCAAAGAAAAGCAGAAATGACCGACATGAAGGACACGGGAGCTGCAAAAAAACGTATTATTTTTAAAGCACCTTCCAGAGGATTAATTGGTTATCAAAGCAGATTTTTAACAGACACTAAGGGCACCGGAGTCTTAAACAGAATTTTTCATTCTTACGGTCCTTTCAAGGGTGAAATTATTGGAAGAAGAAGTGGGGCTTTGATTTCTATTGATACTGGAAAGGCTGTTGCTTTTGCTATTTGGAAACTTCAAGAAAGAGGAAAGATGTTTGTTTCTCACAATACAGAAGTATATCAAGGAATGATAGTTGGAGAGCATTCTAGAGAGAATGATCTAGTTATTAATGTTATGAAAGGAAAACAGCTTACTAACATGAGAACTTCAGGACACGATGAAGCTGTATCTTTAATACCACCAGTTGTTATGAATTTAGAAGAGTTAATGGCTTATATTAATGAAGATGAATTATTGGAAGTAACTCCGCAATATTTAAGATTAAGAAAAAAATTCCTACTAGAGCATGAAAGAAAACGTGCATCTAAAGGTTAATACACAGATCCTGTTAGTAATTTTCTAAAAACAAAGTCAATGTTCTTGCTTTGATTCTGTTTAGGATACTAAATGAAGTTTAAATCTAACAAAACTATCCACTTTGTGAATAATTAACTTAATTAAGCTGCTCTGGATAATTTGAGCTCTAGCCAAATTTTGTCAATACAATCAACCAAGTACTCCATCTTTGAATCGTCGTGGTAAGGAGTGGGTGTAAATCTTAATCGTTCAGTTCCCTTAGGAACAGTAGGGTAGTTAATGGGTTGTACATATATTGAAAATTCATTTAACAAAATATCAGAAATTTCTTTGCATCGAGCAGAATCCTTAACCAACAAAGGAACTATATGACTGTCATTTTTGATAATGGGTAAATTTTTACTTAGCATCAATTGTTTTAGTTTGTTGGCTCTTTCGTGGAGTTCTAGTCGTAAAGAGTTGTTGTTTTTTACTACGCGGATACTAGCGATTGCTGCTGCCGCAATACTAGGGGGCATTGAAGTTGTAAAAATAAATCCTGGAGCAAAAGATCGAATAACATCAGCAATATTTTTACTAGCAGCAATATAGCCACCCATAATTCCAAAACCTTTAGCAAGAGTTCCTTCGATAATATCTAACTCAGAAGTCACATTCATTTTTTCAGATAAGCCCCCACCATGCTCTCCATACAAGCCTACACCGTGAACTTCATCTAAATATGTAAGAGCATTATATTTTTTAGATACTTTGATAATTTCTTTAATTGGACATAAATCTCCATCCATAGAATAAACAGATTCAAACGCAACAATTTTAGGCTGCTCTTTTGGTGATTGCTTTAATAAAAATTCTAAATGATCAACATCGTTATGTTTCCAGATGTGTTTATCAGATTTTCCATTTTTGATTCCTTCAATCATAGAAGCGTGATTGTTTGCATCTGAATAAACGATGCATCCTGGCAAAAATCTAGCAAGCGTACTTAAAGCACATTCGTTTGCAATATAACCAGAAGTAAAAATAAGAGCTGCTTCTTTATGATGAAAATTACAAAGTTCTTTTTCTAATTCTACATGATAACTAGAAGTTCCAGATATATTTCTGGTACCACCCGCACCCGCACCAACTGCTTTTGCAGCATTAACAAATGCATCAATTACTTCAGGGTGCTGACCCATTCCTAAATAATCATTGCTACACCAGATAGTTACATCTGATTTTATTCCTAGTTCATTATTAAATACAGCTTTTGGAAATTCACCTCTTTTACGAGTAATGTTATTGAATACTCTGTAGCGACCTTCGCTCCTAAGTTGGTTTAGAGCATTTTCAAAAGTAGAGTTATAATTAAATTTCATAATTTTTATTTAATTATACTAAGACTATCAAAAATAATCTATTGCACTTTTGGCGCAATGATTTTTCCATTCTCAAATTTCGGGGGAATGTACTGTTTTCCTGCTGGTGCGTCATTTGAGAACCTATAAAAAACAAGAATACTTAATAGTAAAAAAAGACTGACGAGAGATAATTTAATAACAGGCCACTTGGGATTATTTTTTTTAACCAAAATCGAAGAGATATAAAAAATGACAAAAGGAGAAAGGATAGAAGCTAAAATAATAATTTTTTTAATCATACCCAAAACTAACAATTGATGAGCTTGAACTAAAGATAAATTATAGAGATGGAGGTCTCAGCACAACTCCATAAAGGATAAGATGGCCAAATAAGGAACGAACACTGAGACCAAAACAATGTTTACTAAACAAATTAGGACAAATTATGACAAGTATATTTTTTTTGTTGTTTTTGGTGTTTTTTCAAGGAAAACCAAAGAATCAATTTTCAATTGAATTTCTATTTTTTAGTCTGAAGAAAAGACATCAGGCTGGAAAGTCCAGCAATAATTATTTGGGCTTTTAAAGAAAATAACATTTCTGGATAAATTCCCATCATCCACCAAAATCCTAATATAAGCACATACCATGTAAAACTAATTCTAACGCTTCTTACAATCTCTTTCCAATTAATTTTTTTAGGACTCTGCTCTTCCATAATGTAAATTTTAAAATATTTTAATTATACAATCTACCTAAAAATATCATAGTTACTGACAATTGGAATATTTAAGATCTTGGTATATGTAGAACTATCAAAATTAATCTAGTCATAACGATTTTATTATAATACTTATTAAGTCTGTAAAGTATGTTTACTATTAAAAGAAACAGTAACAAAAACATCAACTTGAACCGGTAGGATATTATGGGAAAAAGCAAAGACGTAAAAAAAGAAAAAAAGAAAACTAAAAGTACCGCTCCAAAAGTAAGCAAATCTAAAAAGCAGTACTAAAAGTTTTGAAAAAGGGACGCATAGCCCATTGCTTTGTCGTCCTTTTTCTATTCAATCTTACAAGCAATCTATAGAAAGAGTTTATGCTAAAAGAGAATTTTCATTGGATTTTAATTGGCCTTGCTATTGGGTTTGTTTTTTATTTGGCAGATAAGTATATTTTTTAACTTACTTCATGCAGATTGATATTCTTAGCAAACTATTTGAAGTGATATTCCCGGTATTTTTTATTATTGGAATTGGATATCTATTTGGAAAGAAAAATCCAAATTTCGATTCTAATGTTATTACTTCTTTTGCTGGAACAGTAGGAGTGCCCAGTCTTCTCTTTTATTCACTTACCTTAAGTGATTTAGATTTCATCATCTTTTTAAAATTTGCAGGGATTACTCTTCTTTGTATAGGATTATTTACACTCATGGGTGTTGCGTTGCTGATGATTCTTAATAGAAATATTCTAAAAGAATTACCACCTATTATTTTGCCAAATATGGGAAATATGGGAATGGCTTTTTGTTTATTTGCTTATGGAACCAAGGGTTTCTCCATTGCGAGCGCAATTGCATCTATGATTATGATCCTTCACTTTACGGTAAATATTTTTTTAGCAAAGGGAAAATTTAGCTTAGAACCTTTGCTTAAATCAATCCCGCTATATGTTATTTGTATTGCTGGTATTTTTTTATATTTTAAAATTCCAGTTCCAAAATTTATATCGAATACGACCATGCTATTAGGTTACACTACAATTGTTTTAATATTAAGTTCATTAGGAATAGCTTTAAGTAACTTAAAAACAGTCAGCGTTAAAAAAACATTAATTATTTCTTTGGCAAGATTGATTGGTGGCCCAGCTATTGCATTTGGTGTGATTAAGTTTTTTGGTCTGACAGGATATCAGGCAGGAGTTTTGTTTATTCAGTGCTCAATGCCTGCTGCGGTACTCACTTATCTTTTGGCCAAAATGCATTCCCCTAAAAAACAAGCAGATAATATTGCAAGCGTTATTGCGGTATCTACTTTTATATCTATCGCTACCATTCCTATAATGGTTTTTATTGCACTTACTTATTTTAGTTAAAATAATTTAATTATTTTTTTGTTTTAGAATTTTTAAAAGACCCTTGGTATTTTTTCTTTGTTTCGATTTTTTTACTTTTTGCCGGTAAGTTTTTTTCTTTTTTTTAACCCTCATATCTAATTCATTTTTTGTCTTCTTTTTCTGCTTTTTTAGAAATTACAAGAGGTAAAACAATAAGAGCAAACACAATAATAGCTCCTACAATCAGAGCTATAGTTAGGTTCATTTAGTATTTTCAAAATTTTTAAGAATAGCCTCTACTTTTTTGTAGTTTTCTGAGGATAGGGTTTTGCCAGGATCAAAATAAGATTTTTCGATCTGACTCATGTCGTAATCAATTTCTTTTAAGAGATTGATAGCGATCTCATAGTTTTTTCTTAAAGAAAAAGCCAAACCACGAAGTTTAGTCTCGTTTTTCTCAGCTGCAATTTGCTTGGAAATGACACTGACTTCTTGAAGGTGGCGAAATGCCTTTTCTTCAATTTTTTTATTTTTGGATTGGAATATATTAGAAATAAATTTAAACAAGGTAGCCTTTCTTTCCCGTTAAATTATCAAACTATAGATCCAATGTCTAAAATAAAGATAAGATGTATTTGTGAGTAAAAAATCCAAGTACTAAAAGGCTAACACCTATAGAGTAAATAAGCCAAAAATTCATTCCAAGCGCTTTTGCAAAAAAAAAGGGAAGAAAAAACAAATAAGAAACAGGGACACCAATCATTATGCTTTTAGCAAAGGTAATAGAGGTTTCCGGGTTCTTATGCTCTAAGTAAGAAAAGGCTAAAGCTACAAAGCTTGCTAATGGTAGTGCAATTATAAAACCTGATAACTCGGGCTTTTTTCCAGAAAGCCAGCTTGCAAATGCTATGACTATTGCGGCTAATAAAATTTTAAAAAAGAAAAACATATTTTTTTATCAAAGGTTACACTATATAAATATTTATTAAATGCCCACTAATCAAATAGTTTTATAGCAATGAAAACAGCAATTGTTACACTTTCAGATTCTGGATACTTTTATTTATTTAAAAGAATCTTTTGGCATAAATTTTAAAACATTACCGCGGTAATATTCAAATAAAGAAGAACTTTCTCTGTAGATATTAGCACATGCAAAGTTTTTTTCTTGCTTTGTTAGCTTGATTTTTCCAGCACTCAAGTGTGTGATGCAATTATCCATATTTCGTATTCCACGATATTGTTTTTCAATTTGAAGACCTACCAACATAAACAAAGCAATTGCAATTCCAACGCCTGCGTAAGCTTTTAAAAAATAACCCATACATTTTATTATTTGTGGGCAGCAGCTAGACCAGGAACAGGATTTTGTTTGCAATTTTTTCTTCATCCTTGTCCAGATTAGCTATATTTGTTATTTAAACAAACTAAATTTTGCCAATATTTTAAAGTGATGCTAGTGTATAGCAAACTAAAGGAGATACTATGACAGCAACTTACAAATGCCAAAAATGCAATATGGCTGTTAACGCAACATGTGCCAATTGCAACGAACCACTTGTTAATGACAGTCTTGATGTGAATGGAACCCAAGTTCAAATATCAAAATGTCCAAAATGCGAAGGTAAAATTAAATCTCCGATGTGTTGTGGTCAAGACATGAGCGCGTCTTAAAAAAATTTTGTTTTAAAGATTTTTTTTGATTTAATATTACCAGCTAATTAATTTTCGGGGGAGAAAATGACTTTAACTGGTAAAATTAAATCAAATTATAAATTCTGATGACTTAATATTAGTTTAATTTTTTAATATAAGTAACGATATTGTCACATTGCAGCGGTGCTTTTTTCGAATAGCTTAGCTGGTTTTCTTTACCAAAATGAATGTAACAGGAGAGCTAAATAAGACTAAAGTAGAGAAATGCGGAACATATAAGTTTATTTTTTTATTTTTCAGCATAAGATTTGTGAACTTTTTCTATATAGAGGTAATTAGTGATTGCGAATCTGTTCAAAAAAATATGATACCTTATAGCGACGAAGAGTTAGACTTTCTAAACAAAGCCTAGATTTTCATAATAACATTATCAATTTGATCCAATAAGTGTAGTACCTGTGCACTATTAGGATTGAAAAAAATTTAAATATGATACCTTACAATCAAGAAGAATTGGAATTTCTAAACAAAGATTAAACTTTCATACTACGTTAAAAAGAAAAGGAATATTGTGGAGACCGAAACAGGAGTCGTACTATTTTTGCTGGGAATTCCAGCGACCGTTGCATTTATGTTTTTTTTGATTTGGTGTCAAAAACCAAAGAAAAAAGACACTAAGTAATGTTTAGAATTCAAATAGACACTTTGAGTAATTCTCGGTTTCAAAAAATAGATGAGGCGCAACTAAAAAAAAATATATGCCTAAAACTTATTGAAATGTTACGTAATAACTTATTGCAAAGCACTTCTATTTCCAAGACAAATACAGTGATGTATACTTTTACTTATAAAAACAATGCGTAGCTATTTACATAAACTGTTTTTGCAAAAAAAATTTCTAATGATCAAAGAAAGATCGATGTGGCTTTTTTTTATAGCACTTATGGTTTGGTGTGCTTATCATTTTTTTAAATAGTTTAGTAAATAAATATTTAGACTAATTTTTTTTATATGATTAAAAATAATATTGGATGGAACTTTGATAATACTTATTTAAATCTTTCTGAGATAATGTCCTCTAAGTTGGCACCAGTACCCGTAAAAAATCCTAATACTATTTTATACAATAAAGATTTGTCAGAAGAGTTAGGTCTTGATTTTTCTCATCTTAGTGAAAAAGAAAAAGCATCTATTTTTTCAGGAAATTCAATTCCAGAAAAAACTACACCATGGGCAGAAGCTTATGCGGGACATCAATTTGGTCATTTTGTAATGTTAGGAGATGGTAGAGCCTTGGTATTAGGGGAGCATGTAACTTGTGATAAAAAAAGATTTGATATTCAATTGAAAGGATCTGGAATCACACCTTACTCAAGATCTGGGGATGGACGAGCTGCACTAGGACCCATGCTACGTGAATACATTATCAGCGAGGCAATTCATTATTTAAATATTCCAACCACTAGAAGTTTAGCAGTCGTAAGCACGGGGCAAAATGTCATGAGAGAAACTATTTTGCCAGGAGCAATTTTGACTAGAGTTGCATCTAGCCACATACGCGTAGGAACCTTTGAGTTTGTAGCAGCACAGAAAGATAGCAATGTTTTGCAAGAATTAATTATGTATTGCATCGATAGGCATTACCCAGAATTAAAAGGTAAAAAAATTCCTGCTCTTCAATTGTTTCGTGCAGTAATGAATACGCATGCAGATTTAATTGTCAATTATATGAGAGTTGGATTCATTCATGGAGTTTTAAATACAGACAATGTTGCCATATCGGGAGAAAGCATCGACTATGGTCCTTGCGCTTTTTTAGATTCATATGACCCCAAAAAAAAGTTTAGTTCAATTGACCAGCAAGGCAGGTATGCCTATGGAAATCAGCCTACCATTGCCAAATGGAATATGGCTCGTTTTGCAGAAACACTTATTCCTTTGATTGATATAGATTTAAATAAAGCAATTGAAATGCTTGAAGAGGAGGTAAATGAGTTTAGTAAAATTTATATTAACAAAAGCCTAGAAATGATGAGAAATAAATTGGGAATTAAAGGTGGAGTCGAAGAAGATAGTTTTCTAATCAAGGAGCTTCTTACTTGGATGCAAAGCTGTAAAGCTGACTATACCAATACATTTAGATCAATTATGAATGAGCGTTTTGATGATTCATTATACAAAGATCAGGTATTTCAAGGCTGGTATAAAAAATTACAAAAAAGAAAACCAAATAAAGAAATTATGAAACAAAATAATCCGGTGGTTATTCCTAGAAATCACAAAGTAGAGGAAGTATTGAAAGCAGCCGAACAAGGTAATTACGACCCACTAACAGCAATCCTTTCAGTTTTAAAAAATCCCTACACCGAAGACAAAAACTTAGAAACATTTCAAAATTCAGCACCAGAGAGTACGACCGCATATCAAACTTTTTGTGGAACTTAACCTTAAAAAGAATATTATTTTCAAAATAAATGAAATTAGATATGAAAAAACTAATTCTAAAAAGAAAAGAATTAGACAAAACTCACAAACAAAGAAAAGCAAGAGGTAAAGTCAGGTTAAAAAAATTATCAAAAAAATAATTTTTTTCATGCCAATGGTATTTTAATAAAAATTAATGATGAAAAGAAAATATGATTATATTGTAGTGGGTGCAGGCTCAGCTGGCGTTCGTTTTGCTCGTTTGATGGCAACTAAAGGTTACAAGGTATGTATTCTTGAAAAAAGCAGAGTCGGTGGAACGTGTGTAATTCGAGGCTGTATCCCTAAAAAACTATATGTGTATGCGTCTAATTATAAAGATTATTTTTCTGATGCTGTAAGCTTTGGGTGGAAGATATCAAAAAAACCCACTCACAACTGGAGCAAATTATTTTCTAGCAAAAATAAAGAAATAGAAAGACTCAATAAAATTTATATCAGAAATTTAGAAAAAGTGGGCGTTACCATTATTCAAGAAGAGGGTTGTTTTTACAATTCTAATTCTATTATCTTAAATAAAACAAAAAAAATTATTTCAGCAAAAAAAATTATTATTACAACTGGCTCTACCCCATCTATGCCGAATATCGCAGGAATAGAATTGGCTATTAATTCAGATCAATTTTTTGAAATGAAAAAAATTCCTAAAAATATTAGTATTGTTGGTAGTGGCTATATAGCCTTGGAGTTTGCTTTTTTATTAAAAAATTTAAATTATAATGTGAATTTGATTATTAGAAAAAAAACAATTTTAAATGAGTTTGACAAAGATATCGGAACAAGAATTTTACAATCAGCTATTTGTAAGAAAATTAACATATATGACGATTCTTCTGTTCAATCTTTAACTAAAAAAGGAAAATCTATTGTTCTGGCGACTAATAAAAAAAAAATAACCACAAACTTGGTAATATTTGCAACAGGAAGAGTTCCTTGTATTCATAATTTAGCGTTAGAAAAAACCAAAGTGAAGCTAACCAAGTATGGAGCTATTAAAGTTAATGCTTTATCTCAAACTTCAAATAAAAATATTTTTGCTTTAGGGGATGTTACCAATAGAAAAAATTTAACGCCGGTTGCTATTCGTGAGGCTATGTATTTGGTTAATTATCTCACTACAAAAAAGAAACAAACTTTAAACTACGATAAAATCGCTTCTGCTATTTTTACACAGCCTGAAGTTGGCCACATTGGCCTTGGAGAAAATGATCTACAAAAAAGAAACATTAATTATAAAATCTTACAAACTGAATTTAAGCCTTTAAAATATGCTTTTTCTAAGAAAAATAATCCTGTGTTTATTAAAGTTCTATATCAACCTAAGACAGAAAAAATACTTGGTATTATTTATATTGGAGAATCTGCGGCTGAAATTATTCAATCTTTAGCCATCTCTTTTTCTAAGACTTTTACTCTTAACGACTTGAGAAACACAGTTCCTGTTCATCCGACCTCAGCTGAAGAGCTAGTTACTCTTGTTTGACAAATGAACCCTAATTCTCCACATTTAACAGGGCTTTTTTTGAAAAAAGGTTAAAAAAAGTCCCTTTATTATTAAGATAGAGAATCATGATAAGCTCTTTTTAACTAAAATTAGTAAACATTGCATTGGGAAGCTAATTATTAGAGATTGTTTAATCTCCATTATATTCCTTCATGTTTTTTATTTATGACAGATATAGTTCTTATTTTAACCTGCATTATTGTCTTAATATTCATTATTAATTCTTTTATATCTGATCGCAAAGCTAAATCTGGATCCGAAAATGAAGTATTAAGTACTCAGTTATCTAATTTAATGGAACGTTTTGTGAAATTGGAAGAAGCTGCAAAAAATATGAATACAATGCAATCCTCAATTGACAGTACATTTAAAAACTTTCAAGGAATGTTAAATGACAGACAAGAGAGAGGGGCTTTTTCTGAAGTAGAATTAGAAAAACTATTACGCGACCGTCTTCCTAAGCAGTACTTAAAATTTCAAGAAACTCTATCTAACAATAAAAGAGTTGATTGTTTAATTGATTTTGGAGATTCTAACTCTAGAATTTGCATTGACTCAAAATTTGTTCTTGAAAACTTTAAAAATTATGTAGCTGCAGAAAGTGATGAAGATATTAAACGTTTTAAAAAATTATTTGAAGAAGATGTAATGAAGAATGTAAAAAAAATATCAGAAGATTATGTTATTTCTGGAGAAACAGCTCCTCACGCAATTATGTTTATAAGATCAGAATCTGTATATCGATCTATTATTGATAGTGATGTAGATTTGATGCAGAAAGCTCGAGAAAAAAATGTTTTAATTGTTTCGCCTTCTTATCTTTGGGGATTGTTAAATACTTTGCGTGTATTTTTAAAAGATTCTGAAATGACAAAAAAAGCTCAATTAATTATCAAGGAAATAGGCTTGATTGGAAAAGATGTGGGAAGATTAGTTGAAAGAACAGAAGATGTTGAAAAAAAATTTAATCTAGTTGCAGATCAATTCAGAAACATAAAAGTTTCCGCAGAAAAAATTCAACGACGAGCTGAGAAAATTGAAGAAATCGAAGGAAACAATGTAGAAAAATTAGAAGGAGAGAAATAATGAATTATGCATTTTACGATTTTGAAACAACAGGACGATCTGCAACTTGGGATCAGATCATTCAGGTAGGCGCTGTCTTAGTAAATGCAGAATTTCAAGAACTTGACAGGTTTGAAGCAAAGTGCGGATTAAAGCCAGGGTTAGTGCCAGAACCAGGGGCCCTTTTGGTCAACAAGACCACTCCTGACATGTTGAGAAAGACCAATTTATCTCACTACGGTCTAGTAGAGCAAATGCTGCAGACTTTTAAAAAATGGACACCTGCTATTTTTATTGGATATAATTCTATAGGTTTTGACGAAGAGTTTTTAAGAAAAACTTTATTTAAAACTTTAAACGATCCATACCTGACTCAATTTAATGGAAATAAGCGTGGAGATATTTTGGGGTTAGCTCGTACTGCACATTTGTATTATCCCGATTGTATAAAAACTCCAACTAGTGACAAAGGGAACCCTGTTTTTAAACTAGACCAGCTTGCTCCCATGAATGGTATTGAGCATGGTAATGCCCACGATGCCATCGGAGATGTTTTAGCAACCATTGGTATTGCAAAAATTATTTTAGACAAAGCTCCAGCCGTTTGGAAAGCAAGTTTGATGACAACCAGCAAGGCCGAAGTAAACGCTATTGTTCAAAATGAAAAATTATTTTGTTTTAATGAGTACTTTTATGGAAAAGCAAGACCTTATGTAGTTACTTTTTTAGGTTTTCATCCAAAATATAATTGGCCTCAATGCTTTGATCTCAAAGAAGATCCTAATACTTATTTTAATATGAGCATGGAGGATTTAAAGAAAGCGATGAAAAAAAGTCCTAAAATTATTCGATCTGTAAAGAATAACAAACACCCAGTGATCATGAATCCAAAATTTGGAGAGAACTTTGATGGATATAAACAATTGGGGATGGCAAAATTAATAGAGAGGGCAGAATTAATAAAAAATAATGAAGAATTCAGAAACAAGGTAACAAGAATTTTAGAAGAAGAGTCTCAAGAAAAAGAAGATTTAGATTCTCAATTAGACGTTCAGTCGGAGGAATCAATTTATTCCGGAGGATTTGCCGCAGAGCAAGACAAGTCAACCATGAAAACATTTCATCAATCTGATTGGAAAGATAAATTGCTCATTGCGGATAAATTTAAAGATCAAAGATTCAACTATTTTGCCAAACGTTTAATGTATGAAGAAAATCCAACTATTTTACCTAAAGACATGTATGATGAAATTCATCGTGCAATAGCAAAGCAAATCCTAAGTACTAATGATGAAAAATGGAATACGATTCCAAAGGCATATAATGAACTTGATAATTTAAGAGCAAAATACGAAGAAGAAAATGATATAGAGCGCTTAGCTATGATGAATGATCTTAATGCATTTCTAGAAGAGATTGAAAAAAAATATCAAGACGCATAGTTGACAATTTAAAACAGATGCTTACCTTTGTTTTTTTAACTTTAGGAGATTCTTTATGGCAACAAAACAAGTAACCGACGATAACTTTGAAAATGAAGTGTTAAAATCAGAAAAGCCAGTATTGGTAGATTTTTGGGCAGAATGGTGTGGTCCCTGCAAAATGGTAGGGCCTGTTCTGGAAGAATTGTCAGACGAAATGGCTGATAAGCTTGTGATTGCAAAACATAATATTGACGATTCTCCCAACACACCAACTAAATATGGAGTGCGAGGAATTCCAACGATGCTTTTATTTAGTGGAGGTCAATTAATTGACACAAAAGTTGGTGCTGCAAATAAATCAAATATTAAAGAGTGGTTAGATAGTAAAGTAAGATAATTACAGAGTTGGTATTCGTGCCAAAACTTTAAAGTTCTTATCTGTTATCACCATCTCTCCAGATGAAACAGTTTCATTAATAGAGTTACTGATAACTACTTGATGAGTAACAAAAACCAGGTTTTTGACACTATTCCAATTTTTTACAAATTCTTTGATTTCTGTAAGCTGCTTTTTTGCATTTGCTCCAATACCCTGTCTAAAAAAAGAATTAAGAGCAGGAAAGTCTTTGTAATCTCCAAAAGCATATTTAGCTGTATCGCGACATCTTTCAAATTGACTGCTCAACACCTGATCAATTTGAATGCTATTTTTTTTAAACATATGACCAATTTTTTTACTTTGCTTTATTCCTGCATTGCCTAAATTTCTTTGAGTAGATTTATCGTTAATTTTTAGATTATCAGGATCTCCACAACAAGAAGGAGTAGTAATGGCATGTCTAATCCAAACTATCTTACCTCCATTTTCTAGAAGGACCCATGCTTCTTTGTTATCATTAGCTTTAGAAATCCCTGGCAGAAGAAGCAAGAATAAAAAAATAAATATTTTTTTCATATATTTAATTCTAAAGCAGAGCCTGACAAATATAAACTACCACAGACTACAATAATACTTTCGGGGTCTTGTAGTGCAAGTTGCGCTAGCCCACTTGCTACATTTTTTGTCGGATTTGCATGAATGCCCAATTCTTTTGCAACTTTTAATACATCTGTTGTCTCGTAGAAATTTTCACTTAATTTAATTACTTTGATTTCAGTTACAAGAGATGCAAAATTTTCTAAATAGTCTTTTAAATTTTTTGAAGTTAACATTCCAAACACAAAGTAAATTCTTTGTTTCCCTTGAATTTTTGATAGAAAATTGGCAAGTTCTTTGCCACCTTCTTTATTATGAGAGCCATCAATAAATAGTCTATTTTCATCATGAACATGATTTCTTAGATTTCCTTTAGTTATTTCTTGAATACGAGCTGGTAATTCTGTTTTGCTAATTGCATCAGAGGTTTTTTTATTATTTAAGTCCAAGTTTAAAGCTCTTAATGCCTGTATAGCTATAGCTGCATTCTCTATCTGAAACTTTCCTTTCATTTTAGGAAGTCTTAAATCCATTAGTCCTATATTGTCTTGATAAATCATATTATTATTTTCTTCATTTACCTGAAAGTCTTCGGATAAAATAAATTTTTTAGATCTATTTTTTCTTAATTGCTCACCAATAAATTTCATAGTTTCTGAGGATTGTTTAGAAATTATGATATTTGTTTTTTCTTTTATGATTCCACATTTGTTTCTTACAATGTCTTGAAGAGCTGGACCTAGATATTCTAAATGATCTAAAGAAATAGAGGTAAGTATTTGAGCAGCTGGTTGCTCAAATACATTGGTACTATCTCCAATTCCTCCAAGCCCAGTTTCAATAATGTGATAATCTGCTTTATGCTTTGAAAAAGCTAAAAATGCTAGAGCTGTAGTAAATTCAAAAAAAGTAATATCTTGATGGTTGTTAGCTCTGTCTACTTCATAGACCAGCTGTTCAAACTCATCATCTGAAATAAAATTTTTATTCAAAAAAATTCTTTCATTGAATTTTACAATATGAGGACTTGTATAAGCATTTACTGAATACCCATGTTCTTTTAAAATATTTTTTAAGTATTCGCAGGTACTGCCTTTTCCATTCGTACCTGTTACGGTAATTACATTGGAGAGCTGCTGTTCTGGATGATTAAGATCTTTAAGTAATCTTTGTATTCTATCTAAAGTTAGTTCAATCCGACCGGGAGGATTAAGCTGATATAGTCTGTTGAGGAGAAACTGAATCTTGTTCGGTTGCATCTGTTATTTCTTTGGCTTTTTTAATTTCTAATTTGAGCAGTATCGATAACAAATTACTTAACTCTTCTCTATGATTCTTTCTAGGAATAATTCTGTCTACAAAACCTTTTTCTAATAAATATCCTGCAGTTTGAAATCCTTGAGGCAAATCCTCTCCAATTGTTCTTTTAATAACTCCAGGACCAGCAAACATAATCTTAGTATTCTCAGATTCTGCAAAAACAAATACCGAGGGTCCATAAAACCAGCTAGCAGTGACACCACCTGCCACAGGGCTAGTTGCCATAATAATTGCAGGAATTCCTTTTGCCTCTAACATTTGCAATCCAATAATGGATTTGGGCATTTGCATCAAAGCATAAGCAGAATGTTGCATTTTTTGACCTCCAGTTTGAGGGAATGCTATAAACGGAACTTTATGTTCTGCTGCATATCTACAGGCAAACACGAAAGCTTCACCCTCTTCAATTCCCACAGATCCTCCCAAGAACTTTTGATTCATGCAATAAGTAATGGATGTAATTCCATTGATAGATCCAACCGCTACTAGCGCGGCATGTCTTTGATTGAATTTTTTTCGTGCAAGACCTACTTTGTCTTTGTAGGAGCTAATATCAGACCAATTAAGAGGATCCGAACTTAGCTTTGGCGTTTCTAATTCTTTAAACTTTCCTTCATCAAATAAAATTTCAAATCTTTGGCGCGGTAAAATTTGCTGAGGCTCTTGGCAGTTAGTGCAACAGTATAAATTATTTTCGATATCTTCTCTGTAAATAATATTGGAACAAGATGCGCAGTTAGTCCAAAGGTTGTCTGGAATATTAGACTTTTTACCAAATAAATTATCTAATTTTGGCTTAAGTTTTTTGGCAATGTTGCTAATCCAGTTCATATAATTTTAGCTTTTAATTTTTTTACCATGTTCTGAACATTAAGAACAGGGTTCTTACCTTGCTCTAAAGAGCTTGTAATTGCTTTGCAAAGAGCAGAGCCAACTACTAGTCCATCAGCTTCTTTTAAAGAATGAATGGTTTCCTCTGTTATTCCGAAGCCTATCACAACATTTTTTTTTGGATTTATTTTCTTTATTTTTTTGTAATTTTTAAAAATTTCTTTAGGGCTTACTTTTAATTTTCCACCTGTGGTAGACAGCATGCTTATATAATAAACCATATCATGAGAATCTTTTATAATTTTTTTCATTCTTAAATTGGATGTAGTAGGTGATAAAAGTTGGATAAAATTAATAGATTTTTTTTTACACTTATTGACAAAATCTTTATTTTCAGGCCAAGGTAAATCAACTACAATTAATCCATCAACACCTGATTTCTTACATTGCTGCAAAAAATTATTTTCTCCTTGCTGGTAAATGTTATTATAGTATCCCATAAGTATTACAGGTCTATTGACTTTATTTTTTTTAAATTGTTTTACAATTTGAAAAATATCTTTTATTTTAATCCCATTTTTAATAGCTCGGTAAGCGCTATTTTGAATTTGACCACCATCGGCTACGGGCGTGTTATGCGGAATTCCGATTTCAACAATATCTACAAAAGATGCAATCGATTTTAAAATTTCTAATGAATTTTTTTTATTATTGTCACCTGCAACAGTATAGGTGAGTAGGGCAGGCCTCTTTTCTTTTCTGCAGTTTTCAAATGCTAGACTAATTTTTGACTTCATTTAAAAAACCCAAGTCTTTTTTCAATAATAGCCCTATCTTTTTTGGCATCTCCACAGCTGTTAACACAAACAATAGTCTCTTTGCTTAATTTTGGTGCAATTTTAATTACTTCTGCAAATGCATGTGAAGGCTCAAGAGACGGGGAAAGTTTTTCTAGCCTTGAAACAAGTTTATACGCTTGCAATGCCTCTTCATCAGTCGCAGATGTATATCTTGCTCTTCGAGCATCTTTTAAAAAACAGTGCAAAGGAGAAATTCCAGGATAATCTAAACCTGCACTTATGGAAGAAGTTTCTCCGATTTGTCCCTCTTTATCTTGAATAACATATTGAGCAGCTCCATGTAAAATTCCAACCTTAGATCCGTTAGTAAGAGGTGCGGCATGAAGTTTACTTTTTTTAGGGCCACCAGCTTCAACTCCAATAAATTCAACTTGTTTTTTGTTGTAGTCCATAAATTCATTCCAAAAACCTGCAGCTGAACTTCCTCCACCTACACAATTAATTAATTTTAATTTTTTTGGAACTTGTCCAAACTCTTGTTTCATTTGAACTATTAGCTCTCTTGATATTTGAGCGGTACTCCAGGCACAAATCTTAATAAAAATATTGGGTCCTACTGTACTCCCCACAGCCATGTGAGTTGTATCGCAATTAGATACCCAATATCTCATGCATTCACTAACAGCATCAACTAATGTCTGACTTCCTGAATAAACAGAAACTATTTCAGCTCCATTTTTTCTAATAGCATCACAGTTGGGTTTTTGGCGGATAATATCTTTAGCTCCCATAAAAATTTTACACCTAAGGCCAAATTTTTTTGCTGCCATGCTAAGCATTTTCCCCGCATATCCTGCTCCTGTATCACCTACTATATATTTTTTCCCTGCACGCTTGCAAATGAGAGCATGAACTACGGCATTATATATTTTGTGGGCTCCACCATTTGCTTCAGAAACTACTTTTGCATAAATCTGTGCTCCACCGAGATGCCTTGTTAAGTTTTCTAGTTTAATAAATGGAGTAGGGGAGCCAACATAATTTTTAAAATAATAATTTCTTTCTTGAATAAATTTTTTATCATATCGAAGTTTTGTAAATAAATTAGCAAGGTCTTCAACTGGTTTTTTTAAAGTTTCTGGTATGAAGTTTCCACCAAATTTTTTCCCATACAGATAGTTTCTATCATGTTGGTCTATGAGCAAGATTCCTTTTTTTATTTTAAGCATATTTTTTAACTTCTTCCATAAAGCTTTTGATTTTTTCTAAATTTTTTATACCTGGCTCAGACTCCAGCCCACTTGAAATATCTAATTTGGATGTAAATTGCAAAGCCTGATATACATTATTAATATTCATACCCCCTGCTAAAAAATAAGAACTAATATTTCGGTTGTCTAGAAGGCTTAAATTAAATGACTCTGAACGTTCCATGGAAGGAGTGTCTAATAGCAAATCATCCGCATTAGGATAAGAATTCATTTGCTGTAAATCTTCCTTGTTTTTTATTTTAATTGCTTTAATTATTTTTAAGCTAGATCTTTTTTTAATTTCTAAAATTCTTTCATTTGTTTCTGACCCATGTAGTTGTAAAAAATCTACACTATTTTTGATTATATCGACTATTGTATCGTCAGGATTTACTAGCACTGCTACTTTATAGGAATCTATGTTTGTGAACTTATTTAGAACTTCTACAAGTTTGTAGGGAGAAATACTTCTGGGACTTTTTGGATAATCACAAACAAACCCTAAATATTTTGCACCTGAATCAATAGACATTCTAATTGCATCGTAATCTTTCAACCCACAAATTTTTATAGTGGCTGACATCTATTTGAGAGATGTAATTAATTTTTTAATATTTTTTTTTATATTACCTCTGGTAATACTTCTTCCAATCACAATTCCTGTTGCACCATTATAAAAAGCTTGCGAGGGTGTCATGACTCTTTTTTGATCTTGTTTTGAATCTTCCTCTAGTCTTATACCCGGAGTAATAATCTGCATGTGTTTACAAATATTTTTAATCAGTTTTGCCTCATGTCCAGAACAAACAACGCCATCTACACGAGCTTTTTTGGCCAAAGATGCCTGTTGAATAACAATGTTTTTAATTGATTTCGTATGCCCAGTTTGTTTAATTAATTTCTCAGAAAATGAAGTAAGTACTGTAACTGCTAAAATTTTTATTTTTTTATTCACTTTCTGTGCTGCTAATTTTGCTGCTTTCATCATCTCATAGCCACCCGATGCATGGATTGTTAAAAAACAGACATTCTTTAAATCTTTTAGCGAATAGATAGAAGAAGCCACGGTATTTGGAATATCTTTTAATTTAAGATCCAACCAAACAATATGATGTTTTGGCAACTTCGAGATAAAAATTCTTCCCTCTTTAGAATTAAAAAACTCAAGACCGAATTTATAACCGATATTAAGTTGATCGTTTTTAGTGAATTTAATTATTTTTTTGACTTCCAGTAGACTGGTAGTGTCACAGGCAATAAAAATATTATATTTATTCTTTAACAATAAATTTGCTTTCTTGTTTAATAGTTAGATTTAGTAATTTAGAGCTTTTCCAGCTTAATTTTCTTTTAGAGGGAACTTCTACAGACGCACCTGTTTTAGGATTGCGCGCTATTCTTGGCCTAGTAATTTTTGTCTTTAGCATACCAAAACCTCTTATCTCAATATTGTGACCAGATGCTAATTGATTAGATAGGTATTTAAAAATACTCTCCACTACTCTTTCAATATTAGCGTTTAAAATTTTTGGATATTTAGACTGCATTTCTTGAATGAGTTCTTTTTTAACAAAAGTCTTTTTTTCCATCACAAGCAGAATAGCTTATTGATTATAAAGAATAAATAACAAAAAAAGGATTTATATTAAGAAGAATTATTCTTCTTCTTTTTTCTTGAGGGCAGTTCCTAGGATATCTGCAAGTGAGCTTCCAGATGTAGCAGAGCCATATTTTTCAACAGCTTCTTTTTCCTGTTTCTTTTCAAGCTCTTTAATGGACAATTTCACTTTTCTTTCGTTTATATTAAGCTCAGCGATCATGGCATCCAAAGAATCACCAGGGGCAAAACGATTTGGTCTTTGATCTGCTTTATCTAAGGCAATATCAGCTTTTTTAATGATAGTTTGAAATCTTTCTTCACCAACATTAACTTTGATGGCATTATCTAACACTTCTGCAACACGAACAGTAAGAATGTCTCCTGCTTTTTTATCATCAAAGAAACTAAAAGGATCTTTTTTCAGAGCTCTGATAGAGCCATTAACTTTGTCATCTTTAATGTTTATAATTTTGACTTGAACTTCATCGTCTTTTTTATACTCATCTAAATCTTTAGAAGTCTCAGCAAACGAGATTTGTTTATAATGAACAAAAATATCAATATCGCTATCTCCCGTATTTAGAAATAAACCGAAATCTTGTTTGTTAACTACCTTTGTACCCACAATTGTTCCAACAGGATATTTTAAAAGAAAATCTTCCATTGGGTTTGGCTGAGTATCTTTGTAGCTAAAGCTAATTTTTCTTTTTTCTGTATCAACTTCTTTTAGTCTAACTTTAACCGCGTCACCAATTTTAAATATAGATTTTGGGTTTACATTTTTTTGCATGTGTTTCATTTCACTTGAATGAATTAATCCAACCACACCTTCGTCAATTTCAGCAAACGCACCAAAATCAGATAGTTTAGTAATTTTTACATCATAGTCAGAACCTACTTGGTATTTTTCACCAATAGTTTCAAATGGATCTGGCAGCATTGCCTTAATGGAAAGGCTAATTCTTTTTGTTTCTAAGTCTATTTCAATAATTTGAACTTTAACGGTATCGCCAATGTTAAACATTTCATTTAAATTTGATATTTTTAAATGACTAACTTCACTAGAGTGAAGCAGGCAGTCTAAATTTTCAATGCTTACAAATAATCCGTAAGAAGTGATTGCCTTAACACTTCCCTCTACAATATCGTTTAATTTATATTTTGAAATAACCTGATCTTTATTTTGATTTTTAACTTCTTCTAGGATTGCTCTTCTTGAACTGATTACGTTCATTCTAACGTTATCAATTTTAATAATATAAAATTCTAATGGCTTGTTAAAAAATTCATTTGCGCTTTTGATTGGTCGATCACTTAGTTGAGAAGAGGGGCAAAAAGTAAATATGCCAAAAATTTCTACTATAAAACCACCCTTAACAGAGTTTTTTACTAATCCTGAAACTTTTTCCTTGTTAGTAAATGCATCTTCAATTTTTTTCCAAGACTTTGCTCTTCTAGCTTTCTCAACACTTAAAACAATATCTCCAACTTTATTTTCTACTCTTTCTACGTACACTTCTAACTCGCCATCTACTTTTAAATTATCCAATTCTTCTCTAGATAATTCAGACTTATCGATCATTCCAGATGATTTTCCTTTGACATCAATAGTGATAAATTTGTCTTCAATCTTTTCAACTCTACCTTTTATAATGGTGTTTTCTTGAACAGATCTTTGAGAGAGGTCTTCGTTGAGCAACGCTTCAAACTCAGCGTTACTTTCGTTATAAACTTTTAGCGGTTGTTGTATCAATATTTTTTACTCTGAACCTTTCTTATAAGCTTTTGTATTTTTACAAAGGTGGATCTTATATTGCGTCCTGTATTATTAATCAAGATAGAGTCTTTAGTTTTAATTAAAGGACTGTTAGATCTGGTTTTGTCGAGATAGTCCCTATTACCAACGGTTTTAAGCACCTCCTCGTAAGTAATGCTAGGATTTCTTTTTTTTAATTCTAAAAATCTTCTTTGTGCTCTGATTTTTAGCGGCGCATCTATGTAAATTTTCAAGTCAGCGTTTTTTGCCACTTTAGAATTTATATCCCTGCCACATACAAATATATACTGATAAGGATTGGTAAAAATTATATTTCTTTGGACTGGCAACAACACCAATCGAATTTTTTGTATTTTTGCAATAGTTGAAACCAAAGCATTAATTTTTTGCGAATGCAGTCCAGAAGATTGCAAGTCTTTGAATGTTATTAACTTTGCAATTTGAATTAATTTTTCTATGTTTATTTTTTTATTTTTTTGCTCAAGATGTTTTTTTGCTAGAAATCGATAAAGCAATCCAGAATCTAGAAATAAACTATCTTTTATTTTAGACACGGCATATTTTGCAACAGAAGTTTTTCCCGACCCCACAGGGCCATCCATCCCAATAACTATTTGATTAAATTTCTTATTTTTAATTTTTTTAATATCCGTCAAAAAATTAGGATAACTTACATTTGCAGAATTAAAATCTTTAATTAAAATCTTCTTTTTAGATGCCATAGCCATCACCGCAAAGCTCAAAGCAATTCTATGATCTTTGTAGCTGTCAATTGTAACAGTGTTATTAGAATAAAATTCTTCACCTAACCCCAACACAGTCATATCATTATTTTTTCTTTTTACATTTATGCCAACTTTTTTTAGATTATTCTCCATCACAGAGAGTCTGTCAGATTCTTTAATTGTTAACTCTTCAAGATTAGGAAAAAAGGTTTCCCCACTTGCAAACGAAGCAGCAATCATTAAGATCGGCACCTCATCAATAATATTTGGTATAATTTCTTTATTAATATTAATTCCTTTGAGCAAAGAAGACTTTGCTTGAATTGTACCCGTTTCTTCTCCATATTTTTTTTTTTTATCTTTTATAATAATTGAAGCACCCATTTTTTTTAATATATTTAAAAAACCAATTCTTTTTGGGTTTAATAAAACATTGGGCAATAGTAAATTGCTATTTTTTGTTAGCAATGCAAGTACTACTAAAAATGCAGCAGAGGAAGGGTCTCCAGGCACAACATATTTTTTTTCTGCATTAAGAAATTGTTTGCCTCTAATTTCAATTACTTTTGTTTTTTTTTTATTTTTTATAGTAATTGGGTATTGCAAATATTTAAGCATTAGCTCAGTATGATCTCTCTGGGCATTGGGGGCTTGAATTTTAGTAATGCCGTGACTGTTCATTCCAGCTAAAATACAAGCAGATACAATTTGTGCAGATGGTTTATTAATTAATATTTCTGTTTGCACAGAATCTGGGTAGCCAATCAAGCGAACGGGCAAGAAATTTTTATTTTTTGGCAAAAACGTTGCAAAAAATTGCTCCATTAAGGAAATAATTCTTATGGGTCTTTTAGATAGAGATTGATCACCAGCTAGCTTTGCGTCTATCTTGGATGTAGCAAGCAATCCAGTTAACAATCTTAAAGTAGTTCCGCTATTATTAAAATTAATGGTACCTTTAAATTTTTTAAAACCAATTCCTAGACCAAATATCCTGTAATGATTAGAGCTTATTTTGTGTATTGGAATCTTTAATTTTTTTATAGCATGAATAGAGGTTTGGACGTCTTCTCCATTAGAAACATTGTATACATTAGAAATGCCGTAGCTTTGCGAAAGTATTATAATTGACCTAATACCAATAGATTTATCTCCGGGTAAATGAACTGTTCCATTTATAGAAATGTTATTTGGGAGTAGAAACCACTTTTTATTTGCCATTTAGAGAGTAATTATATAAACGCTCACATAATAATACAAATTAATAATATGGCAGATAAAAACTGGGGAATAAAAATTTTTTGTGAGTGTGGTGTAAAGTACTACTCCATGAATAAAAAAGATAAAATTTCTTGCCCAATCTGTTCAGCAGAATATGTTCCGGAAGACTTAAATTTAAAAGCACCGGTAGTTCTTCCAAAACCAGAGCCAAAAAAAGCTGATGATCTCGCTAATATAGATGATACCCCAGACGATTCATCTGATGATGGCATTATAAGTTTAGATGATCAAAAAGAAATTGAAGATTCTAACGAAGAAGTAAAAGTAGATTAAAATCTAAAGTTTCCACCCAAATAATACTTAATAGCATCTTTATCATTTGAAATTTTTTCAGTTGTTCCTTCAACTAATATTTCACCACCTTTTATAAGGTAAGCTTTGTCCAAAATATTTTCTATTGCCCAATAATTATGATCAGTAATTAATATAGAGAGGCCAATTTTTTTTAATTCTAATATAAACTTTTTAAGAGAACTTATTGAAAGAGGGTCAAGAGCTGCGCAGGGCTCATCTAATAGTAAAATTGATATGTTAGGGTTGCATATTCTTTGCAAAATAGATATTTTCTTATATTCACCTCCTGATAGTAAGTTAGCTTTTGAATTTTTTAAATAAGCTAAATCAAAGTAAGCTAACAAAGAGTCAATCTGTTTATCGATTTTTACCTTGTCTTTAATATGCAGCTCAAGAATCGCATACAAATTATCTCTTGCAGTCATATTTCCAAAAAGTCCTTTATGTTGTTCAAGAAGACTTATTCCTCTAAGACTTCTTTGGTGAATTGGTAGGTTATCTATACGTTCACTATTAAATAAAATCTTTCCATGATCTGGGTATATTTTTCCTATAATTAAATTAAATAAAGTTGTTTTTCCAGAACCATTAGGACCTAGCAATCCAACAATTTTTCCAGGCTCCAAGGTTAAAGAGATATTTTTTAACACAGGTCTTTTGTCATATGATTTAGAAACTTTTGTAATCTGGAGTGTTTTGTGAGAATTTTTTTTTAAATCAAAAATATTAATCGCTCCAGAAGATTTTTTTTTTATTACCCGAAAGTTTTTTCGCAAAACAAAAGAATCTTTTTTCTTATTATCCAGAGATAAAGCAAACTGTTTTTGTAAAATAAGAGGAGCCTTTTTCTTATTATCCAGAGATAAAGCAAACTGTTTTTGTAAAATAAGAGGAGCTTTTTTCTTATTATCCAGAGATAAAGCAAACTGTTTTTGTAAAATAAGAGGAGCTTTTTTCTTATTATCCAGAGGTAGAGCAAGTTTTTTTTTTGGTATAGGAAAGCTTGCTACTTTATTTTTATTTTTTTTAATTTGTGCCTTTACTATAATTTTTTTTTTCTCCATTTAATTACTTAAGTTTTTTTGCAATTACTCTTTGATTATTATTTTTCATAAAAGCAACAGCATTATTTGTCAAAGTATCTATTTCGACTGTATCACAGTATGCAATATTAGATAAACCCATAGTTAGATCTTTCATAACAACATCTCCATTGATAACTATAATATTTTTTGAAGAAATATGCTGAGCAGAATTTGCAGAAATTAAATAATTTTTATTTTTAATTATTACATTATCTTTATAGCTGGTTATGTTGTTGAGTTTGTCAAAAACACCTTTTTTTGATCTAATTTCAACTAATGAATTATCTTTTTTTAAATTAGTAAATGAATAAGGATTGACTAGGTTAATTATATCGGGTTTGTTCTGATAAATAAAAGACTGTTCTGCTCGAGTGGTATAAACTTGACCCTTGCTATCTGTGTTTATGTATTCTGTATTCACAAAGGTATTGCTAGGACTTTTTACCTTTATTGTTTCTGTGGTTTGTGGCTCTATTTTTTGGTTAACTTTAATTGAACCTTTGCTTAGAGAAGGTAAATACAAATAAGTATAACCCAATATTGCAAGACTTAACATAAGCAAGAGTATTTGAATTTTTTTTAAACTCATTTTTGGTTTATGATCCTAAAAATGAAAGAATATCGTGCATATGAACTATTCCATATGGTTTTTTATTTTTAGTTACGATGAGGGTAGTTATTTTGTTCTTATTCATTATTTTTAAGGCATCAACCACCAAAATTTTTGTCGAGATTGTCTTTGGTTTTTTGGACATTATATTTCCTGCTTTTTTAAGAAATATATTTTTAAAATTTTTGATTGCTCTATTCATATCACCATTTGTAATAATGCCGCGCACATTTTTCTTTTTGTCTAGAATTACTACACAACCCAATCCTCCAGAAGAAATTTTTAGCACAACATTTTGAACAGAAGAATTTTCGTTTAATGTAGGAATATTTTTTCCTTTAAGCATTATTTTTGACACTTCTGATAAGTTTTTGCCTAAGGAGCCGCTTGGGTGTATTGCTCCAAAATCTTTTTTATTAAATTTTTTTTCACCAGCAATACTAATTGCGAGACAGTCACCAATAGCTAATAAATTTAGGGAGCTGCTTGTAGGGATCATATTTAAATTTTTTTTACCTGCCTCAATTACATTGGGCATAAGTATTTTTATATTACTCCTTTTCATTAAATTAGATTGATTGTTGGAACTAATTCCTATGACTTTAATTTTATTTTTTTTTGCATATTCTAGAATATGATTCAATTCAGAGCTATTGCCGCTAAAAGAAGCTATTATTAAAATATCTTTTTTTTGAAGTGCACCTAAAGACCCATGCCCAGCATCTGTCGGGTCTAAAGTAAAACTTGATATGCCTATGGAAGAAAAAGTGCTTGAAATTTTTTCAAGAATTTTTGCAGACTTTCCAACACCGCAACAAACAATTCTTCCCTTTGTATTAGTAATTGCATTTACTGCTTCGCAAAAAGAAGCGTCAATAGATCCGAGCAATTTTTTTAAGGCTAAAATTTCTGTAGTAATTACTTGCTTTGCCGAATGAATAATTTTTCTGTTATTCGTGGACATTAGTGATTAAATATATCTTCTTCCCAGCCACCAAGGTCAAGATCTGTTCGGGTGTTTAAAAAATTAAAACATGCTTTTGCAAGCTCTTCTCTTTTTTCTCTTTTTAACATTAAATCTAATTTTTCTTTAAGTCTATGCAGATATAATACATCTAAAGCAGCATACTGTTTTTGATCTTCACTCAAATCTTTCAAGCCCCAGTCTGATGATTGTTGAGATTTATTAAGAGTAATATTCAAAAGCTCCTTAGTTATATCATAAAGACCATGCTTATCAGTATAGGTTCGGCAAAGTTTTGATGCTATTTTTGTACAGTAGATATTTCTTATTTCTATATCTAGATAATGTTTAATAATTCCTATTTCAAATCTTGCATAATGAGCAATTTTTAAAATATTTTCATTTTTAAGAATTTTGGCAAGATTTGGACTTTTGTAATTATTTCTATCAAATTGAATTATAAAAACATCTTCATCTCCAGAACAAAGCTGAAGTAAACAAAGCTTATCTCTACCTTTGTAATTCAATCCTAGGGACTCAGCATCAATCGCTACACTTTGTGCCTTAGCTAATTTGTGATTTTCAGGAAGATCATTTTGATATAATGTTATGTTCATCTTTTTTTTTAAATTTTAAATGTTCAATTACAGATTGTATATAATATGAATCACAAAAATTACAGTAAAACCATAGCAATATTTGGTGGTTCAGGATTTATTGGTGAAACAATAGTTCAGTATTTAGCAAAGAGTAATCATAAAATAAAAATTGCAACTAGAAATGCATATTTGTCTCAGAATCTTAAAGTTTATGGTGATATAGCTCAAATTGAGTTGCACCAAGTTAGTCTTAAGTCCGAAGAATCAATTAACGAATTTTTAAAAGATTGTGATGTTTGCATAAATTTAGTGGGTATTTTGTATGAAACAAAATCGCAAAAATTTAAAGAACTGCATCTGGATTTCCCAAAGACTTTAGCGACTATTTTTTCTAAAATTTCTAGCTCTAATCTTCTTATTCATTTCTCAGCACTGGGTGTTAACCCGGATTCTCAATCTAAATATGTTCAAAGTAAATATTTAGGTGAAGTGGAGGTTCAGAAAAATTTTTCTAATAATATTATAATAAGACCTAGCATTGTTATTGGTCCACGAGATAAATTTTTTAATATGTTTGCAAAGCTTGCTGGTTTGCTTCCGCTAATTCCCTTGGTTGGATCAGACGTAAAATTTCAACCTATCTGCGTTACAGATATTGCTGAAGCAATTAATCAAATCATCAAAAATAATATTACCCGAGGAATTTATGAGCTTGCAGGAAAAAAAGTTTATTCTTTTAAAGAATTAATTGAATTGCTTTTAAAAGAAATAAGAAAAAAAAGAATGATACTACCAGTTTCTTTTTCCTTAGGAAGAATTCAGGCATTTTTTTTGCAACTAATGCCAACACCTCTTTTAACACTAGATCAAATTAAAATACTTGAAGAGGGAGATAATATTTTATCTGGAAAATATAAAACTCTCAAAGATTTGAATATAGAGCCAAAAAATATTGAAAATATTCTTCCTTCTTATTTGAAAGTATATAGACCAACTGGTCAATTTACTGATTAAGAGTAATAAAAAAATAACAAAACTATACCTAAACATATTCTAAAAATTACAAATATATTTAGACTAAAATTTTTTAGAAATATTAAAAAATATTTAATTGTTAAAATAGAAAAAATAAAACTAAATAAAAATGCAATTAGGGAAGTAGAATTAAAGCTTTCCTCGTTTAATTTAAAAATTTCATAAGTGCTTAAAATAAACGCAGCCGACAAAGTTGGAATAGACAATAAAAACGAAAACCTCGCAGCATCAACTCTATTAAATTTTAAAAATCTTGCACCGGTCATTGTAATGCCGCTTCTAGATGCTCCGGGGATTAGAGCTAATATTTGATATAGGCCAATAATAAATGAATCCTTATTTGAAATTGAAGTTGTAAACTTTTTTTCTTTCTTGTTTTTATCGCTAAAAAAAAGAAGAATACCAAAAAAGATAGTTGAATAGCCTATGACAGCAATATTCATCATTTGTTCAATAATATTAAAATATTTTAACAAACCCCCAATGACAACGACAGGAATAGTTGCGACAATTAAGTTAATTAGTAATTGATAATTTTTCCACAGACCGAACAAGTCTTTGAAAAAAAAAATTACAACAGCCGTTAAGCTTCCACCATGCATGGTGGCATTCATTAGAAGATTATTGTTTTTGATATGTAAAATATTTTCAAACACAATCAAAAGACCAGAGCTTGAAACTGGAATAAATTCTGAAATCCCTTGAACGATAGATAAAAATAAAACTTTGATAAGATAAACTTCACTCATTAATTTGTTCTTATGCTTTGCGAGATCTTTTTACCATTTCTATTTAGTCGTATTTAGTAAACTTATGCGACATGATTGCTTGTTAAACTAAAAAATGTTGAATTTTACAGTATATTTTCGATAAACAGGTAACAATATGGTAACTAAAAATCATTTTAATAGTCCTATTTTTTGTATAATTATTGTAAAAAAAGTGTTTTATTGATAAAAATTATTATGTCTGAAAAAATGCTAAAATTTGTTGGAATTTTAAAAGAAACTCCAACTAAAGTTAAATCTTCTGAAAGAACGTCAAATTTTCATGAGATTTATAAAGAATTTATTGAGAATAAGGCTTCAGAACAATCAAGTAGGTGTTCACAGTGTGGGACTCCATTTTGTCAAGTTCACTGTCCTTTGCACAACAATATTCCTGATTGGTTAAAATTAACAGCTGAAGGAAGATTGGAGGAGGCCTATGAAATTTCATCATCTACAAATTCAATGCCAGAAGTTTGTGGTTCGATATGCCCGCAAGATCGTTTATGCGAAGGAAATTGCGTTATTGAACAGTCAGGTCATGGAACCGTGACTATTGGAGCAGTAGAAAAATATATTACAAATACTGCATGGGAGAATGGATGGGTTAAGAAAATAAAACCACCCATAGAACTAAAAGAATCGATAGGAATTATAGGCGCTGGACCAGCAGGATTGGCTGCTGCAGAGCAGTTAAGGCAAAAGGGTTATCAAGTGACTATTTATGATCGTTACGATCGAGCGGGAGGACTCCTTATTTATGGAATACCTAATTTTAAATTAGAAAAATCATCCGTACAAAGAAGAACAAAACTTTATGAGGATAGTGGAGTAGTATTTGTTCAAAATTTTGAAGTAGGAAAAGATTCTACTTTAGAAGAGCTAAAAGAAAAGCATGACGCCATTTTAATTGCCACGGGAGTTTACAAAGCAAGAGCAATTAATATTGCTGGTAAGAATTTAAAAAATATTTTTCCTGCAATGAAATTTTTAACAGCATCTAATAAAAAAGGATTGGGAGATAGTGTTCCCGAATTCGACAATGGAACATTAAATGCAGAAGGTAAAAATATAGTAGTTATTGGTGGAGGAGATACAGCAATGGATTGCGTACGAACTGCAATCCGGCAAAAAGCAAAATCAGTTTCATGCTTGTACCGTAGAGATAAAGTTAATATGCCTGGCTCCGCAAGAGAAGTGCAAAATGCCGAAGAAGAAGGAATTAATTTTGTTTGGCTTTCAGCCCCCAAAGAATTTGTTGGAACTGAAAAAGTTGAAAAAGTTGTTTATGATAAAATAAGATTAGGAGATACAGATTCTTCTGGAAGACAATCTCCCAAAGTCATTGAAGGAGCTCAAGAAGAGTTAGCAGCAGATCTTGTTATTGAGGCCCTCGGTTTTGATCCTGAGGAAATTCCAAATTTATTCTCAGAACCAAAACTTGAAGTTTCGAAGTGGGGAACAATCAAGATAGATTTAAAAACTATGAGAACCAATATAAGAGGGGTATTTGCTGCAGGTGATATTGTTCGTGGAGCATCTCTTGTTGTGTGGGCAATTCGTGATGGACGAGACGCTGCTCAAGAAATTGATAAATATTTAAAAATAAAAATTCAACAAGCAGAAATTAGAGTTGCGTAATGAGAGATTTGTATTTAAAAAATAAATATTTTCTTGAAAAAAATCATATTAACACCCAGGAACATGATGCTTGTGGTGTTGGCTTCGTTGCATCTATGAATGCAAAGCCTAGAAGGGACGTGGTTATTAATGGAATTAATGCTTTAAAAGCTGTTTGGCATAGAGGGGCAGTAGATGCGGATGGAAAAACAGGAGATGGGGCTGGCTTAAATATTGAGTTTAATAGAGAATTCTTCGAAGAAAAAATAACATCCACTGGGCATGAAATAAAAGAAAACCAAACTCTTTGTGTTGGTATGATTTTTCTACCAAGAAATAATTTTAGTGAACAGGAGCGATGTCGTACACTTGTAGAACAAGAACTTCTTAATAATAATTTTTATATTTTTGGCTGGAGGCAAGTTCCAACTAATCCAAAAGTATTAGGTCAAAAAGCTAATGACACAAGACCTGAGATTGAGCAATTATTGCTTGCTACAGAAAAAAAATTATCAGATCAAGAATTGGAAAGAATTCTATTTTCTGTAAGAAAAAAAATTGAAAAAAGAGCTACAGAAGAGCAGTTAAAAGATTTTTATATTTGCTCTTTGAGTTCCAAAACTATTATTTACAAAGGAATGTTTTTAGCAGAAAATATAAGTGACTTTTATCCAGATTTTTTAGATGAAAGATTTATTTCTCGATTTGCTATATTCCATCAAAGGTTTTCAACAAACACATTTCCTTCATGGGAGCTTGCCCAGCCTTTTAGAATTCTAGCTCACAATGGTGAGATAAACACTTTAAAGGGAAATATTAATTGGATGAAAACTCATGAGGCTGGAATGGAAACTAATCTCATTGATAATATAGAAGATTTAAAGCCTATTATTAAATCTGGAAATTCAGACACCGCATCTTTAGATGCGGTATTTGAGTTACTGGTAAGAACAGGAAGATCTTTGCCAGTCGCTAAAATGATGTTGATACCTGAGGCATGGTCTAAAAAAAGTAAAATTATTCCAAAAGCACACAGAGAAATGTACAATTATTTAAATTCTTTAATAGAACCTTGGGATGGACCAGCAGCAATTGCCGCTTGTGATGGTAAATGGCTTGTTGCAGCCTCGGATAGAAATGGCCTGAGGCCTCTAAGATATACAATAACAAAAGATAAACTTTTTTTTGCAGGTTCAGAGACTGGAATGATTCCAGTAGCTGAAGATAATATCTTATTCAAGGGACGAGTAGGACCTGGACAAATGATTTCTTTGGATTTGGATAAGGGTAAATATTACAATGATAAAAAAACAAAAGACCATTTATCATCTAATCCTATTTATAAAAAATTTTCATCAAATCATATCGAACTAAGCAAAACTCTAAATGAAATTAAAGAAAAGCATTTATTTGATGGATCAGATTTAAGGGAAAGACAATTTTTAGCTGGTTTTACTATTGAGGATCTAGAAAGCATAATGCATCCAATGGTAGAAGATCAAAAAGAAGCTATTGGCTCAATGGGCGACGATACTCCTATAGCTGTTTTGTCTAGTAAATTCAGGCCTCTTTCAAATTTTTTTAGGCAAAATTTTAGCCAGGTAACAAATCCTCCAATCGATTCTTTAAGAGAAAATAGAGTCATGTCTCTCAATACAAGATTTGGAAATTTAGAAAATATTTTAGATGATCGACTAACAGAGCAAAAAAGTTTTATTTTAGAAAGTCCCATATTGTCAAATTCTCAATTTAAAAAACTATTTGAATTATTTGGAGAAGAGAGTGTTCAGCTAATCGACTGCACTTTTGATAAAAATAATAAAAATTTAAACCTAAAATCAGAAATTAATCGTATTAGAGAAGAATCTGAGATTTCCATAAGATCAGGAAAAAAACATTTAATTTTATCTGATAAAAATATTTCTAAAGACAGAATAAGCATTCCATTAATTCTTGCTGTTGGATCAATACAATCTTATTTAATACAAAAAGGTTTGAGAAAATTTGTATCTATTAATGTTCAATCTTCAGAATGTTTAGACACACATTATTTTGCTGTTTTGATTGGAGCGGGAGCTACAACTATAAATCCTTATTTGACAATTGATTCGATATTTCAAAGATTTCAAAAAAAATTGTTTGGAAAATTTTCTTTTGAAGAGTGTGTTCACCGATACATTAAAGCTGTAAATGATGGATTGTTAAAAATCATGTCTAAAATGGGAATTTCTGTAATCAGTTCCTACAGAGGTGGATTAAACTTTCAATCGCTAGGTCTTAGTCGTGGATTGGTAGCTGATTATTTTCCTGGTTTAGAATCTAAAATATCAGGAATTGGACTTTCGGGGATTGAAGAAATGATCAGAAAGCAACATGAAAAAACATTTTCAGAAAATATTATAACTTTGCCTATTGGGGGTATTTATAAATATCGCCATGGAGGAGAGACTCACGCTTATCAGGCAAAAACTATTCATCTTCTACAAGCAGCCGTTGGCAAAGATTCTTATGAGATGTTTAAAAAATATTCCTCTCTAATAAGTGAACTTCCACCCATTCATCTTAGAGATCTTTTAGATTTTAGAAAAAATAATAAAAAAATGCCATTGGAAGAAGTGGAGTCTGTAACGCATATTAGAAAAAGATTTGGCTCTGGTAGCATGTCTTTAGGAGCGTTATCAAAAGAAGCACATGAAACTTTGGCAGTTGCCATGAACAGAATAGGAGGAGCTTCTTGTAGTGGAGAAGGTGGTGAAGATGCAAATAGAGCTACATTAAGAGAGAATGGAGACAATGCAAACTCAAGAGTAAAGCAGATCGCTTCAGCAAGGTTCGGGGTTACAGCCTCTTACTTAAACAATTGTAATGAAATTGAGATTAAAATGGCACAAGGAGCAAAACCAGGTGAAGGAGGACAGCTACCTGGGTTTAAAGTTACTAAAGAAATTGCAAAATTAAGATATTCAACCCCGGGGGTTACTTTAGTTTCTCCACCACCTCATCATGATATTTATTCGATCGAAGACTTGGCTCAATTAATTTATGATTTAAAGCAAATTAATTCTAAGGCGAGAGTTGGTGTTAAATTGGTAGCTTCAAGCGGAATTGGGACTATTGCAGCAGGTGTGGCTAAAGCCAAAGCGGATATTATTCTAATTTCAGGTCATAATGGAGGAACCGGCGCCACACCTCAAACTAGCGTCAAGTATGTCGGTTTGCCATGGGAAATGGGTCTTACAGAAACTAATCAAATTTTAACTCTTAACAATCTAAGACATAAAGTTGTTTTAAGAACAGACGGAGGAATTAAAACTGGAAGAGACGTTGTGATGGCAGCAATGATGGGTGCGGATGAATTTGGAATAGCTACTACTAGCTTAGTAGCAATGGGCTGCATTATGGTTAGACAATGTCATTCCGATACTTGTCCAGTAGGAATTTGTACTCAAAATGAAGAGTTGAGAAAAAAGTTTACAGGTACTCCAGAGAAAGTAGTGAATCTTTTTACTTTTGTTGCAGAAGAAGTAAGAGAAATATTAGCAGATTTAGGTTTTAGATCTTTAGATGAAATTATTGGAAGAACAGATTTATTAAGGCAAGTATCGAGAGGAGCTTCAAATCTTGATGATTTAGATTTTAATCCTTTGTTAGTTCAGGCAGATCCAGGAGACAACCCAAGGTTTTGCAAAGAGAAAATTAGAAATGAAGTTCCAGATACTTTGGATAAGCAAATATTATTGGACATTTTACCTACAATCAAAAGTGGTCAAAAAGTAGAGACGAGCTATACAATAAAAAATACTGATAGAACCGTAGGTGCAAGACTGTCCTCTTATATAGTTACGGATTTTAAAGATAATAACTTTCCAGAACATCATATTAAAATTAAGTTACGGGGTTCTGCGGGACAATCTTTAGGTGCATTTGGTGCTAAAGGAATTAAGTTTGAAGTAGTTGGAGATTGTAATGATTATGTTGGAAAGGGTCTTTCTGGAGCAACCATATCGGTCAGGCCTCCAAAAATAAGCGAACTTGAAACTAATAAAAATACCATTATAGGAAATACTGTTTTGTACGGAGCAACATCAGGAAATTTATTTGCAGCCGGACAGGCAGGAGAAAGATTTTCAGTAAGAAATTCAGGCGCTACAGCAGTAGTTGAAGGTGCTGGAACAAATGCATGTGAATATATGACCGGAGGATGTGCCGTTATACTAGGAGAGGTAGGCGATAACTTTGCAGCTGGAATGACAGGTGGAATGGCATTTATTTATAATCCAAATAATAATCTGAGCGATGTAATTAACCCTGGATCTGTAGTGTGGCAAAGAATTGAAACAGAATATTGGTTTGATTTTCTTTATTCTCTTATTCAGAGACATGTAGAGGAAACAGGTTCGAATTATGCTAAAAAAATATTAGATAACTGGAAACTCAGCAAAGAAAGCTTTTATCAAATTTGCCCAAAAGAAATGCTAGATAAATTAGACAACCCCATTTCTTTAAAAGAGCCAGAAAAAAAAGCTGTCTAAAAAAATTAAACTTTTTTGTTTCGGTTTTGGTCTTACAGCTAAGTATTTGGTGCAATTATTAAAATACAAGAATATTGATTTTGATATTTCGGGAACTTCAAGATCTCCAACTAAATTTACTGAGAAAAAAATCAAATCTTACTTGTTAAATAACAACAATTTTGATCCTAGAATTAAAGATGACTTAAAAGAGTCAACCCATGTCTTAATTTCTACACCTCCTGAAATGGAAACAATTATTATTGAAAATTTTTTAACTGATTTAAAAAATAATCAAAACTTGCAATGGGTAGGTTATTTATCATCAACCAGTGTATATGGTGATCACAAAGGAAATTGGGTTGACGAAAATTCAAATACCAATCCCACCTCCGAAATGGGCCTTAAAAGACTTGAGGCAGAAAAAAAATTATTAAATTCAAATTTACCAATTCGTATTTTTAGATTAGCTGGAATCTATTCTTTAGAGAGAAATATTTTTTCACGACTTAAGAAGAGTCAAATAAAAGTCATTAATATGAAAAATCAAATTTTTTCAAGAATTCATGTGGAGGACATAGCCCAAGTATTGTTTGTCTCTTTTTTTAAATCAAAGAATCGGGATATTTTTAATGTAAGCGATGACCAACCTTGCTCTTATAGAGAAGTAGTTGAGTATGCCGCTTTGCTTCTAAAAACTAAAATGCCCAATGAAGTTATGTTCGAAGATTTAAAAAAAGGATCAATGAAAGATTTCTATAAAGATAGAAAAAAAGTAAGTAATAAAAAAATAAAATTGATGGGAGTTGTGCTAAACTATTCAACTTATAAAGAAGGCTTATCTGCTATTTTTAATCAGATTAGCTAGTTCATTTTTTATTTTTTTTAGATCTTCCTTGTGAGATAAGCTGTGATCCCCATGTTCTTGTAAATTCACAACAATATCTTTCGACAATAATGTTTTTGATAATTGAATTGAGAAACTTACAGCAACAACTTTGTCTTTAAGGCCATGAAATAATCGAATAGGAAAATTGCATATAATTTTTCTCTTTAATACTAAGTTTTTATTTCCATCTAATATTAGTTTTTTTGAGATAGGGTATGAACTGCCATAAGAACTTGACATATAATGGATCTTTCCACTATTTATTAGCAACCTAACTTTTTTAGAAAAACCTTTCCACATGATCTCTTTTGTAAAGTCTGGTGCAGAAGCTATTCCAACAAAAGCTTTAATATTTTTCTTTAATTTGGAAATAAGAGCAATAGCAATCCAAGCTCCCATGGAAGATCCAACTAAAATTATTTTTTTATTTTTTATAATTTTTTCAATTATTTCTTTTGACTGCTCAATCCAATCTCCAATTCCATAGTCACTTAGTTGACCTGAGGATTTTCCATGTCCAGAGTATTCAAATGCTAAAAAGGACACTTTTTGTTTTGCACAGAATTTAGCCAGTACTTGTATTTTTTTTCCCATTAAATCAGACATAAAACCATGAAGAAAAACTATTGTTAGTGGTTTTTTTCCCTGAATTAATTTATATCTAATTTTTTCTTTATTTTTACTTAAAAAGAATTTAATTTTGCTCATAATAAATACTTAATTTTTATCATAAATTTAATGAATAAAAAAATAAGATTACTTCAAGTAATACCAGGCATGGGCTCTGGTGGAGCCGAGATAGGCTGCAAACATATTGCAGAATACATGTCTAAAGTCTCCGAGTTTTCTTCGATTATGACATTTGGAGGGTCTCAATTAGCCTCTATCAATAAAGATGTAGAAATATTTAAATGGCCAGCTTCAAAAAATATATTTTATATTATTGTAAATATTTTTTATATTTTTTTTCTTATATTAAAATACAAAATTAATATTGTGCATGTTAGGAGCAGAGGGCCAGCTTGGTCTTGTTATGTGGCCTGCAAATTATCTAAGACAAAATTAGTTAGCACATTTCATGGTACATATAATTTTAAGTTTTCTATTAAAAAATATTACAATTCTATTATGTTAAAATCAGATCATGTAATTGCAGGCTCGGATTTTATTTCTAATCATATTAAATTAAATTATAAATTAAATAATAACATAAGTGTTATCAAAAGAGGGATTGATGAGAACTACTTTGATCCATCTAATATTAAGGAAGTAGAAACAGAAAAATTTAGAAAAGAAATGGGATTTTCTAGTGAAAATTTTTTAGTTTTGCTCCCTGGTAGATTGACTAATTGGAAGGGACAAAAACTTTTTATTGAATCGGCCATTTATTTAAAATCACAAAATAAACTTTCTAATATTTTTTTTATTATCTTAGGTGACAGTCAGGGCAGAGATGGTTATGAAAATAGTTTAAAAGAATTAATAGAATCTAATAAAATGGTAGATAAAATTAGAATTTTGAAGCCAATGGAAAATATGCCACTTGCATATGCTTTTTGCAATTTAGTTGTTTCTGCATCTATTGAGCCAGAAGCTTTTGGAAGAGTTAGCGTAGAAGCTCAGGCAATGAAAAAACCTATACTTGCCAGTGCAATTGGAGGTTCAACTGAAACAATAGAGCATGAGAAAACTGGATGGTTATTTACTAGCAACAATAAAGAAAAACTTGCAAATAATATTTACAATATTTCCAGAATGGATAAATCTACCCTTCAGTCCATGGCCATAGACGCTAGAAAAAATGTAATAGAAAACTACACTAAAGATCAAATGTGCCTTAAAACACTAGAAATTTATCAGTCATTAGTTTAATAAATTCTTCAATGAGATTATCACAATTTATATGCCAATAGTACAGTTGCCAGACGGCAAAAAATTAACTTATGATCATTCAGTAACAGGGTTTGAGATTGCAAAAGATATTAGCATTTCTTTATCTAAAAAAGCTTTGGCCCTACAGATCAATGGTGAGTACAAAGATTTAGATACAAAAATTGTAGAAGATTCTAAAATAAAAATTATTACCTTAGAAGACGAGTATGCCTTAGAGCTTCTGAGACATGATGCGGCGCATGTTTGTGCCATGGCTGTTCAGGAGTTATTTCCTGGAACACAAGTTACTATTGGGCCCGTTATTGAGAATGGTTTCTATTATGATTTTGCTCGTGAGGAAGCATTTACAGAGGACGATCTGATTAAAATTGAAAAAAAAATGATGGAAATTGTTGATCGTAATGACAAAACCACCAGGGAAGTATGGGACCGAAAAAAAGCAATTGAGCATTTTAAAAATATTGGGGAGCATTACAAAGCTGAAATTATAGATTCAATTCCTGGAAAAGAAGAGATATCTATTTACTTTCATGGTGTATGGCATGATTTATGTCGAGGCCCTCACCTACCAAGCATTGGAAGAATAGGAAAAGCATTTAAATTAATGAAAGTTGCTGGAGCTTATTGGAGAGGAGACTCTAATAATGTTATGCTGCAAAGAATTTATGGAACATGTTGGAAAAACAAAAAAGATCTAGATGAGTATTTGCATAATTTAGAAGAGGCTGAAAAAAGAGATCATAGAAAACTTGGAAAAACTATGGACCTATTTCATTTTCAGGAAGAAAGTCCAGGCGCTGTTTTCTGGCACCAAAAAGGATGGACTTTGTTTCAGATCCTGGTTGATTTCATGAGACAAAAACAATTAGAGGCTGGCTATAAAGAAGTAAACACTCCAGAAATTATAGATAGAGTTTTGTGGGAAAAATCTGGACACTGGGAAAAATTTCAAGAATATATGTATACTACCTCAACACCTGATGAGAGAACTTTTGCAATAAAACCAATGAACTGCCCAGGACACTGTCAAATATATAACCAGGGTCTAAAAAGTTACAAAGACCTCCCTTTGAAATTATCTGAATTTGGAAAAGTGCATAGATACGAACCTTCTGGAGCATTGCATGGACTAATGAGAGTTAGATCTTTCACTCAAGACGATGCTCATATTTTTTGTACAGAAGATCAAATTACTCAAGAGTCAGTTAAAGTTACAAAACTTATTTTAGATATTTACAAAGCATTTGGATTTGAAAACATAACTTTAAAATATGCAGACCGTCCGGAAAAAAGAGTTGGAGAAGATTCTGTATGGGACCAATCTGAAAAAGCATTGTTAGAAGCTATCAGGGCATCCAATGTCGAATACACAATTAATAAAGGGGAAGGGGCATTTTATGGCCCTAAAATTGAATTTGTTTTAAGAGATGCCATTGGAAGAGATTGGCAATGTGGAACCTTGCAAGTAGATCTAAATTTACCAGGTAGACTGGATGCAACTTATATAGATAAAGACGGTAAGAAAAAAACTCCAGTGATGTTGCACCGAGCATTATTTGGTTCTTTAGAAAGATTTACAGGAATTTTAATTGAACACTATGCAGGCAAACTTCCTTTTTGGTTATCTCCAGTACAGATAGCTATATTGCCAATCAGTGACGAACATCACGCCTATGCAAAAGAAATATTGAATCAGCTTGAAAAAATTTCAATAAGACCTATTATTGATCTAAGAAATGAAAAAATTAATTATAAAATTAGAGAACACTCCCTTGGAAAAATTCCCATCTTAATGATTTGTGGTTCAAAAGAAGTTCACGACAAGACAATTACTTTGCGTAGATTGGGACAAGAGGAGCAGCAAACAGAAAGCTTAGAAAAAATTATTTCACTTCTGTCTCAAGAGTCTCAAGTTCCAAAAATATAGAGGTATTCTTATTAATAAAAATTTTCAATATAATCGAAAACCAAGAGATCGCGGTCCTCGAACAAATAATAATATTAGAGCTTCGGAAGTTCAGCTAATTGGCCACGAAGGCGACAATATTGGAATTGTTCCTTTGGGCGAAGCTATCAATAGAGCACAAGAAGTGGGATTAGACCTGATAGAAATTGCTGCCAATACAAAACCCCCTGTTTGTAAAATAATGGATAGTGGTAAATACAAATATGAACTACAAAAGAAGGCTAGTCAGGCACGAAAAAAACAAAAAATTATTTTATTAAAAGAAATTAAATTACGACCTGTAACAGACGTTCATGACTATGATTTTAAAATTAAAAATGCAATCAAGTTTCTAACTGCAGGAGATAAAGTTAAGTTTACAATCAAATTTAAAGGCAGAGAAATGGAATTTGTAAAGGCTGCCTACGACTTAGTTAGAAGAATTATTGAAGATGTTAAAGAAAAGGGCAAGGTCGAACAATCTGCAAAAATGGAAGGTCGTCAAATGACCTTAATAATTCAGGCCTTATAGGCAATCGATTTCTGTTGTTTTCAAATCACAATCTTTGTATAACCTCGATACATTTTATGGCAAAATTAAAAACTAAGAGCTCTGCAAAAAAACGTTTCAAGTTTACAGCTAGTGGGAAAGTAAAAGCACCACAAGCTGGAAAAAGGCATGGAATGATAAAAAGAACAAATGCACAGATTAGAAAATTAAGAGGTACAACGGTCTTATCCAAGCAGGATGCTAAGATAATTAAATCATATATGCCCTACGGCGTAAGAGGATAATATGGCAAGAGTTAAAAGAGGTCAGGCAAGTCACCAAAAGCATAAAAAAGTTTTTAAGCAAGCCAAGGGCTTTAGAGGAAGAAGAAAAAATACAATTAGAGTGGCAAAGCAAGCTGTTGAAAAGTCACTTCAGTATGCATACAGAGATAGAAGAAGAAATAAACGAATTTTCAGATCTTTGTGGATTCAAAGAATTAATGCAGGAGTGAGAGCTGAAGGTTTAACTTATTCTAAATTTATAAACGGATTAATTAAGTCTAAAATTAAAATCGATCGTAAAGTATTGGCTGATATCGCTTATCACAATCCCGAAACCTTTAAATCTATTGTAAAAAAGGTACAATCTCATCTAAATTAAATTAAACTTTTAATTTTTAGATGAATAATCTGACAACATTAGAACAAGAAATTTTTACTAAATTTTCTCAGCTTACAAGCAAAGAAGATTTGGAAAATTTAAGAATAGAAGTCCTAGGTAAAAAGGGAACTCTGTCAAAATTATTCCAAGATCTTGCCACGATTGACAAGGAGAAGAAGAAAAAATTTGCCTCTCAACTCAATGTTTTAAAAACAAAAGTTTTAGATCAATTTTCCACACTGTCTAAAAAGTTTGAGCAAAAAGAAATTCAAAAAAAACTTGAAACACAGACTATAGATATAACGCTTTCGGCTACAGTCAAACCGCAGGGTAAAATTCATCCAGTTTCTCAAGTGATAGATGAATTAACTTGTATATTTGCTGAACTAGGCTTTTCAGTAGCAGAAGGACCAGATATTGAAAATGAATATAATAATTTTACAGCTTTAAATACACCACCCAATCATCCAGCTCGTGACATGCATGATACTTTTTATTTAGATGAGCAAAAAAAGTTATTAATGAGAACCCACACATCACCAGTTCAAATTAGGACAATGCTAAATGAAAAACCTCCTTTAAAAATTATTGCACCAGGAAGAACGTATCGTTGTGATAGTGACCAAACACATACTCCAATGTTCCATCAATTAGAAGGTCTTTATGTCGACAAAGATGTAACCATGGCAGATTTAAGAGGGTGTTTAGATTATTTTTTAAAAAAATTTTTTGAGGTAGATCAAATTAAAATGCGTTTTAGACCTAGTCATTTTCCATTTACAGAACCATCTGCAGAAGTGGATATTGGCTATGAAATTAAGAACGGAAAAATAACTATAGGACAGGGTGATAAGTGGTTAGAGATTTTAGGATGTGGGATGGTTCATCCAAATGTTTTGCAAAATGCAAAAGTAGATACTGAAAAATACCAAGGCTACGCTTTTGGTGTTGGGATTGATCGACTAGCAATGTTGAAATATGGAATTAATGACCTGAGGTCATTTTTTGAAAGTGATGTGAGATGGTTGCAACATTTTGGATTTAATGCGAATGACGTTCCAACGAATTATAGAGGATTAGCAAAATGAACATTACTCTTCCTTGGCTAAAAAAGTACTTAAAAACCAAAGCTACCACAGACCAAATCGGTGAAAAACTAACATCTATTGGTTTGGAGGTGGAAAATATCTGTTCTGCAAAAACCAACCTGTCTAATTTTAAAGTGTGTAAAATATTAAAGGCTATTAAACATCCGGATGCTGACAAGCTAAAAATTTGTGATGTAGATATCGGAGATGAACATATTACAAAAGTAGTTTGTGGAGCACCTAATGCAAAAGATGGTTTAGTTACTGTTTATGCTTCTCCTGGAACAGTTATTCCCAAAAATGGTATGAAGCTTTCAATTGCTAAGATTAGAGGAGTAGAATCGTTTGGAATGCTATGTTCAGAATCTGAGCTAAATATATCAGATAGTAGTGATGGTATTATTGAATTAAATTCTAAGAAAAAAATAGGTGTCAATTTTTTTAATAAAAATTTAGACCCAATGATTGATATTTCAATTACACCTAACAGATCTGACTGCCTCGGCATCAGAGGAATTGCTAGGGATCTCGCAGCTTCGGGCGAGGGTATCTTTCTTAATCCCAAATTAGACAAAGTAAAAATTTCATCAAAAAAAACTCTACCAGTAGAAATTGAAAAAAATTCTGGATGTTTTCAATTTGGAAGTTGTTTTATCGAAGGAGTTCAAAACCAAGAAAGTCCCGAATGGTTAAAAAAAGATTTAGAATCTGTTGGCCAAAAGTCTATATCTGCAATTGTAGACATCACTAACTATGTAATGCTAGACATGAATAGACCACTTCATGCTTATGATGCAGATAAGTTATCTGGAAAAATTGTGGTTAGAAAGTCAAACAAAAGTGAAAGCTTTGAGTCCCTTGATAATAAAAAGTATGTATTGTCATCAGACGACTGTGTTGTTTCTGATCAATCAAAAATTTTAGGCTTAGGGGGTATAATTGGCGGAGTTTCCAGCAGCACAGAAATCTCAACTTCTAATATTTTTTTAGAAGCTGCAAGCTTTGATCCAATATCTATTGCAAAATCTTCCAAAAAATTAGGTCTATTAACGGATGCAAAATATAGATTTGAAAGAGGGGTGGACCCAACCTCAATTGAAGAAGGATTAATTAAAGCCTCCAAATTAATTCAAGAAATTTGCGGTGGTAAAATTGGACCCATTACAATTGTTGGAAAATCCACTTATAAAGAAAAAAAAATTAATTTTACTTTGGCAAATTTTAAGAAACTAATAGGATTTGAAATCTCTGGCTCAGAGAGTATAAAAATTTTAGAAAATTTAGGATTTGGAGTAAAAAATAAAAAACATATTTTAGAATTAATAGCTCCTAGTTTTCGACCAGATATAAATCAAGAAGTGGATGTGATCGAAGAGCTTATCAGGATTAAGGGGTATAATAATATTCCTTTGGCAGAGCCAAACAAAACTGTCTTTAAACCAGCCCTAAACTATCACCAAAGAATTTTTCACTACATTCAAAGATCTATCGCTTCTTTGGGATACTTAGAAACAGTTACATGGTCTTTTACTAGTTCAAAAGTTGATAATTTTTTTTCAGATAAAAAATTACGATTAATAAATCCAATATCTTCTGATCTTGATACTTTAAGAACATCTATATTCTCTAATTTGTTAATTCACTCAAAAAACAACGCAGATAGAGGTCATAAAAATTTAATGCTTTTTGAAGTTGGTCCTATTTTTAAAGGAAAGCAGCCAGGGCAACAAAACACTGTTGCTGCAGGAATATTGATGGGAAATAAGATTGAAAAAAACTGGATGAAAAAAACAGAATCCTTCAGCGCTTACGATTCTAAATCTGATGTGCTTCAAATCTTAACAGATCTCGGAATAGACAATTCCAAACTTGTTGTAAACAATAATAGCAACCAATCTTTTCACCCTGGCAGATCTGGATCATTTTATTTGGGTTCAATTAAAGGACCATTGCTTGCATGTTTTGGTGAACTTAATCCAACAATTGTTAATCAATTAGAGTTAGACAGCTTTTCTCCTTGTGGTTTTGAGATTTATTTAGACAGCATTGTTGAGCCAAAAAGAAAAGCAAAAGATTCAAAGAAGGCTTATGTAGTTTCTAAATTCCAGGCAGTATATAGAGATTTTGCTTTTATTGTTGATAAGAATGTTAATGCTAGCCAGCTTATCTCCGCAGTTAGAGATTGTGACCCAATATTAATAACTAACATTGATATTTTTGATGTATATGAAGGAGACAATATTAAACAAGACAAAAAATCAGTAGCCTTTAGCGTTAAATTACATTCGATGGAAAAAACTTTAGATGAGAAAACAATTGAAGAAATTAGCCAAAAAATTATATCATCAGTCCAATCCTGTACAGGCGGCACTCTAAGAAGTTCATGAGTTCTTCCACAGATTTAATTAGAAATTTTTCCATCGTAGCACATATAGATCACGGAAAATCTACTCTTGCAGATCGTCTTATCCAAACTTGTGGAGGTTTGCAAGAAAGAGAAATGAAAGAGCAAGTTCTTGATTCAATGGATATTGAAAGAGAAAGAGGGATTACTATTAAAGCACAAACAGTAAGACTAAATTATAAGCACAAAGATGGAAAAAATTATATTCTAAATATTATGGATACGCCTGGCCACGTAGATTTTAGTTATGAGGTGAGCCGTTCTTTGGCAGCTTGTGAAGGGTCTTTACTAGTAGTGGATAGCACACAGGGTGTAGAAGCTCAGACACTTGCCAATGTTTATCAAGCCATGGACAATAATCATGAAATTGTAGTTGTTTTAAACAAAGCTGATTTGCCAGCTTCAGAACCAGAAATAGTTAAAAAAGAAATTGAAGATGTAATTGGACTAGATACTTCGGATGCTATTTTGGCATCAGGAAAGACAGGCATAGGAATCGAGGATATTTTAAATGCTATTGTAGAAAAATTACCATCACCAAAAAGTGCAAGTAATGAACAGTTAAAAGCTCTGCTAGTGGATAGTTGGTATGACAGTTATTTGGGAGTCGTAATATTAGTAAGAGTTATAGATGGGTTTATTAAAAAGGATGATGAAATTTTAATGATGTCCAACGGAACAAAATACCAAATTGACAAAGTTGGAGTATTCACTCCAAAGCCAATAGACAAAGATAGCTTGGGACCTGGTGAGATGGGCTTCATTGTTACTGGAATTAAAAGTGTTTCGGAGACAAAAGTAGGAGATACAATTACATTAGCAAAAAATCCTATTACTCAAGCATTACCAGGATTTAAACCAAGCAAGCCGGTTGTGTTTTGTGGTTTATTTCCAGTCGATAGCTCTGATTATGGATTGCTAAGAGATAGTTTGGGAAAATTAGCTTTGAATGATTCTAGTTTACTTTATGAGCCAGAATCTTCGTCTGCCCTAGGACTTGGTTTTAGGTGTGGTTTTCTTGGATTGTTACATTTAGAGATTGCTGTTCAAAGATTAGATCGCGAATATGATTTAAATTTAATTACTACCACTCCAGGAGTTGTTTATAAATTAGAAAAACTAGATGGAACAAAAAATGATTTGCAAAATCCAAGTAGTATGCCCGAACCAAACTACATCAAAGCAATTAAAGAACCATGGATTAATGCAACATTAATAACACCAGATGAATATCTAGGGTCTATTATAAAGCTCTGTGAAGAAAAAAGAGGATTGCAAAAAAACTTATCTTACTCAGGAAATAGAGCAGTGCTCAAGTATGAACTTCCATTAAATGAAGTTGTTTTCGATTTTTATGATCGTTTAAAGTCTATCTCTAGCGGATATGCTAGTTTTGATTATGAAATTAGTGAATATAAAGAGGGTGATTTGATTAAACTTTCAGTTTTGGTAAACGCAGAATTAGTAGATGCGCTCTCCATGATTATTCATAGAGAATTTGCTACAAGACAAGGAAGATTAATATGTGAAAAGTTAAAAGAATTGATTCCTAGACACCAATTTCAGATACCAATTCAGGCTGCAATTGGTGGAAAAATTATTGCAAGAGAAACGATACAAGGTTTTAAAAAAGATGTTTTAACTAAAATTCATGGTGGTGGAGCAAGAGATAGAAAAAGAAAATTACTTGATAAACAGAAAAAAGGAAAATCTAGAATGAAAAAGTTCGGAAATGTTGAAATACCGCAAGAAGCCTTCGTGGGTGTTTTGAAAATAAATAAAGATGCATAAATATTTATTTTACTTTTTGTTATTTTTGAATATTTTTTATTTATTTTTTTTTAATAGAAAAACAATTAGAAAATTTTTTTATAAGCCAAAAATTAAATCTTTGCAGTTAGAAAAGATCGATGACTTATTTTTGCCTGAGACAATTGATAAAAAGTTAAAAGCACCAAGCCAAAATATGTTAATTAATACTTTCTTTGTACCTGCATCTTGGAATGTAGTCGGCATGACTTCTGATTATGAAGCGTGGATTTTGTCTGTAATAAGCAAAAAATCTCAAAGTATTTTTGAATTTGGAACGTGCAGTGGTAAAACAACTTTTTTATTTGCCTTGAATTCTCCTGAAGATGCCAGAGTTGTTACCATCACTCTAGACCCTGGGAAAGCTGAAGAAGAAATATTAGATACCGGAGATAATGTATTTGCCAAAAAAAATGCATTATCAGAAAGTATTTATAATAACTTCATGTTTTCGCTTAATTCTAAATTAAAAGAAAAAATTGATGTCATTTTTCAAGACTCTAAGAACCTCAATATAGATAAGTATAAAAATAGCTTTGATCTTATTTTTATTGATGGAGGGCACACATACAGTTGCATTAAAAATGATACAGAAAAAGCCATGCAAATGATAAAAAAAAATGGTTTTATTTTTTGGCATGACTATTCTGTTGGTAAAAGATCTCACAAAGACGTTTATAAATATTTAAATGAGATTTGTGATAAACATAAAATCTTTCATATTCAGAATACAACTTTATGTTTTTATAAAAGACAATGATTGGAGAGATGTGAGAGCGGTTTAATCAGCACGCTTGGAAAGTGTGTATGCGAGCAATCGTATCGAGGGTTCGAATCCCTCTCTCTCCGCCAAAATTTTTAATATTTTTAACGTCATAAAATTATGAATAAAATAGCTATAATCGGATCGGGTTTTTCCTCGGCAGTACTCACTAAACTTTTAGATCCAAATAATAATATTTCAATATTTGAAAAAAGTAGAGGACCTGGGGGGAGATCCTCCACTAGAAGAGTTGACAATGTTGGACTGTTTGATCATGGACTGCAATTCATCTCTCCAAAGACTAAGGAGTTTGATTCTTTTTTAAATCAATATTTAGAATCTTTCATAAAAAAGTGGAATGGAGACTTCCTTCTTTTTGAAGAAAATAAAATAATAGATAAAAAAAAATACATAGGAAAATTAGGAAATAATGATTTTGTTAAAAATTTAATAGGTTCGGAGGTTAATTATTTAAAAGAATTGTTTAGTATTAAGAGGGTAGGTAATAAATGGATTTTACAATTTAAAGACAAGAGTATTCAAGAATGCGAAAAATTAATTTTGACCATGCCCTTGGAACAATGTCAAAAAGTTACAAGTTCCCTTGGTTTAAATTTAAATTTTGAAGGGTCAATGGAGCCAAACCTCACTACAATGATTGGATTTAAAAAATCATTAGGTCTTAAATCATGTGGGATAAAGTTTAAAAAAAACTCCATCCTAGGATGGGCTGCAAATGAAAGCTCAAAATTAAGAGTTGGTAATAATGACAATCTTGAGTTGTGGACTTTGCAAAGTAGTTTAGATTTTGCCAATAAATACTGCCATATCTATAGAGATAAAAAAGAAGAAGTTATGGAGTTAATGATTCAGGAGTTTTTTAGTTTACTTAAAATTCAAAATGCAGAAATTGCTCATAAGGATATACATGGATGGTTATATGCTTTTAAAAAAAAGAATTTTTCAGAAAAATTTTATTGGAACAGTGATATTAAGCTGGGTATTTGTGGTGATTGGATGTGCGGACCTAAAGCAGAAGATGCCTGGTTCAGCGCATCCTTATTGGCAAATCAAATTAACAACTCATAAAATTTTTTAACTAAAGTTACTGCTCTTAGATCCATCCCCATTGTAGGGTTAATTTCTTTTGTTACATAAGATATGCCAAGCCCATTAATCGGATCTGCAAAGCCCAACGATCCACCCCAGCCATTATGTCCAAAAGATTCCTTGTGCTTTCCAAACATCCACCCTCCCCTTAAAATAAAGCCCAAATTGGTCCACCTAATAGGAAAATTTAAACTCAAATCTATTCTAGGCTTTGTTTCTTCTAAGCATTTAGTTAATAGGTTTTGATTAATTATATTTCTTTGATCATTTTTAAAGTCATTAGCTAAATAATCATAAATAGAAGCAATAGCGTTTGAGTTTCCATGGCCACCCATAGAAGGCACTTCAGCTCCTCTCCAATCTTGACTGTTGTAAAACTCTATATTTTGCTCAGGATTATTAAAAGCATTAAAGTTTTCATCTTTAGGCTTGCTACCTTCAGTGCTAGATTTTTGCAAAGAAAGATTAGCAACATTTAATATTTGAGAATCTTCTAACCCAAAATAGAAATTCAAATTTTTTTCATCTGTTATGTATTTTTTTAAATATTGACCGACACTCAAACCACTAATGGTTTTGATTAGATTTCCCACCAAGTAACCGTGAGTTTTTGCATGATAATATGTCTTTTCTCCTGGGTTATGATCAGGATCTTGATTTTCCAAAAGGGAAATAATTTTTTTCCAGTCCAGTAAATCTTTATTTTCTAACTTTGTTTTAAAGCGGTACATCCCGGATTGATGAGAAAAAATATGTTTTACTAAAATCGATGATTTGTTTGATTGTTTAAAAGACGGCCAATAATAGGAAACGGGCTTTTCTAAATCTAATAGTTGCTCATTAAATAATTTTGCAGCACAGGCTTCATAAATTCCTTTGCTTGCAGAAAAAGTATTAACAATTGTATTTTCGTTCCAAGGCTTATTTTGTGAGTCTACCACTCCTCCATATAAGTTAATAATTTTTTTTTTATTTTGAATTACAGAAAACGCAGCTCCAGTTTCTGTTTTGTTTTTGAAAAAATTATTAAAAATTTCCTTAATTTCCAGGAAATTTTGTTCACAAAATCCTTTTACAAGCATTTTACATTGCTAGTTCCATGGCAAAATTTCTTCCAAGACTCACTTTTAGGTCCTGGCAAAATTTTGCAGCTTCAGCTCCATCAACTATTCTATGATCGTAAGATAATGAAATTGGCATCATCATTCTTGGTTCAAATTTTTCATTAATAAACACTGGTTTTATTTCAGCTTTTCCTATCCCTATGATTGCAACTTCAGGAGAATTGATGATCGGTGTAAAAAAACTTCCTCCAATACCCCCAAGACTAGAGATGGTCATAGAGCCTCCAAAAAATTCTTTTTTATCAATTTTTAGCTCTTTGCAGAGTTTGCTAACAGACCTAACCTCCTTACTTAAGTCTGAAAGATTTTTTTTATTAATATCTCTAATTTTTGGAACCATTAATCCATGTGGAGTATCAACGGCAATTCCAACATGAAAGTATTTTTTGAAAATTACTTTATCTTGATCCAAAGAACTGTTAAAATTTGGGAATTTTTGCATAGCATTAACTAAAGCTTTCATCATAAAAGCTAATGGTGTGATAGATATTTTTTCTCTTGTATTTAAATCTATCAAGCCTTTTCTAAAACTTTCCATTTCAGTAATATCTAACTCGTCATGCTGAGTTACATGTGGAATTGTATTCCATGCCTTAACCAAATGAGGTCCAGACATTTTTTTAATTCTAGGGATAGTTTGAATATCAATGTCACCAAACTCACTATGTTGATATGGAAGAGAATCTGCCTCGTTCACGTCAGGTTTTGAATTTAAATTTTCTGCTTTGTAAGATTTATCCCTATTTAAATTTTGACTAACATAGTTTTTAATATCTTGTTCTAATATTCTTCCTCTTCTTCCGCTACCATTAATTTCATTTATAGAAATTCCAAGTTCGCGAGCAAATTTCATAATTTTCGGGCTTGCTCCGGAAATATTTGCACCTTTAGTAGACTGCAAGATTGGTTGACTAGGAATTGGTTTGTCTAAAATAGCATTTACTTGATGTGGCTGATTATCTTCAGAAGTTTTTAATTCATCTTGCTCATTTTTTGTAAGCACTTCTTTTTTAGTTTCGGGCTCCGATGCGTTTGTACTAGGAGAATCTTCAGAACCTTCTAGTGAAGCTATTAAGCTTCCTTCAGAAACCTTATCCCCAATTTTAACATGAACTGCTTTTACTATGCCAGATATACTTGAGGGAACTTCCACACTTGATTTATCACTTTCAAGTGTAATAATGGTGTCTCCCTTTTCTATTTCTTGATCTTCTTTAATTAGAACTTCAATAATCTCAATATTTTTAAAGTCACCAATATTAGGAACTAAAATATCTTTAGGCATTATAACTTTGTTGGCATTGGTTTTGATTGATCAATCTTATATTTTTCAAAAGCTTCCTGCGCAACTTTAGCTGCAATTTTTTGCTCTTTTGCTAAAATACTCAATGTATTTGCAACTATATACTCTTTGTTAACTTCAAAAAACTCTCTTAATTTTTTTCTAGTGTCACTTCTACCATATCCATCAGTTCCAAAAGCATAATAGTTTTCTTTAACATAAGGCCTAATTTGATCACCATAAGTTCTCATATAATCTGTAGCAGAAATAATTGGACCAGATCTGCCTTCTAAGCATTTTTCAACAAATGATTGTTCTCTTTCCTTTTCTGGATTGAGTAAATTACTCCTTTCAACTTCCATTCCATTTTTTTTCAGTTCATTAAAGCTAGTGACACTCCACACATCAGAGTCAATTCCATATTCGTTACTTAGAATTTCAGCTGCTAGCAAAACTTCATTAAGAATAGTGCCTGAGCCCATAAGCTGAACTTTAGCTTTCCCCTTATTTTCAAATTCTTTTAGCAAATACATTCCCTGCAAAACATCTTCTTTTTTTACATGCTTTGGCATTTCAGGATGAAGATAGTTTTCATTCATTGTGGTAATATAATAAAAAATATTTTCTTGTTTTTCATGCATTCTTTTTAAACCCTCTTCAACAATAATTGCCAACTCATAAGCATAAGTAGGATCGTAAGAAACACAATTTGGAATCATGGACGCCATAATTAAACTATGTCCATCTTGGTGTTGTAAACCTTCTCCTGCTAACGTGGTTCTTCCAGCAGTTGCTCCTATTAAAAATCCTCTTGCTTGAGAATCTCCAGCAGCCCAAATGAGATCCATAACTCTTTGAAATCCAAACATAGAATAAAAAATATATAGAGGTAACATTTCAATATCGTGATTAGTGTAAGCTGTACCAGCTGCAATAAAAGAAGACATTGCACCAGCTTCATTGATACCCTCCTCTAAAACTTGTCCTTTTTTATCTTCTCTGTAGGAACTTATTTGGTCAGAATCTACAGGTTTATATTTTTGACCTTCACTTGCATAAATTCCAACTTTTTGAAAAAATCCTTCCATCCCAAATGTTCTTGCTTCGTCAGGTATAATAGGAACTAATCTAGCAGCTGTATTCTTATCTCTTAATATTTTGGTAAGAATTGTGACTAAAGCCATAGTAGTTGAAATTTGTCTTTCTCCAGATGACTTGTAGGAAGATTCAAATACTGAGCTATCAATTTTAATAGGAGTGGCATTAGAAGATCTAGAAGGTATAGGTCCACCAAGGAATTTTCTTCTTTCTTTTAAATATTGAATTTCTTCTGATTTTTCATCAGGCTTGTAAAATTCTAAATTTTCAACTTGCTTGTCAGTTAATGGAATATCAAACCTATCTCTAAAGTAGAACATGTCATCCAGTCCTAATTTTTTTTGCTGGTGAGTAGTATTAATACTTTCTCCAGATTTACCCATTCCATAACCCTTAATTGTTTTTGTTAAAATTACAGAAGGTTGCCCTTTATGTTTTGTGGCAGAATCATAGGCTGCATACACTTTATTTGGATCATGCCCTCCACGATTTAAACGCCATATATCCGAATCGGACATATTGGAAATTAGATTTGTTAACTCAGGGTATTTGCCAAAAAATTTTTCTCTTACATAAGCACCACCTTTGGCTTTAAAAGCCTGGTATTCTCCATCAACACACTCATTCATTCTTTTCATTAAAAGACCTGACTTGTCTGCCTTTAACAACGGATCCCAGTAAGACCCCCAAATTACTTTGAGAACATTCCAGCCAGCACCTCTAAAAGTACCTTCCAGCTCCTGAATAATCTTTCCATTTCCTCGAACAGGACCATCCAGTCTTTGAAGATTGCAATTAATTACAAAAATTAAATTATCTAGTTTTTCTCTCGTAGCCAAACCGATTGCTCCCAGAGTTTCCACTTCATCTGTTTCACCATCTCCAATAAAACACCAAACTTTTCGATCCTGCTTTGGAATTAAACCTCTGTTTTCTAAATACTTCATAAATCTTGCCTGATAAATTGCCATGATTGGACCAAGACCCATTGATACAGTTGGAAACTGCCAATAATCTGGCATTAACCAAGGGTGAGGATAGGAAGAAAGACCATTACCTTTAGCTTCTTGTCTAAAATTAATTAACTGTTCCTCAGAAATTCTTCCTTCTAAAAAAGATCTCGCATACATTCCTGGAGCTGCATGACCCTGGTAGTAAACCATATCACCTAAAAAGTTATCAGTTTTAGCTCTCCAAAAATGATTACATCCAACATCATATAAAGTTGCTGCAGAAGCGAAAGTTGCTATATGGCCTCCCAATTCAGGAGAAACTTTATTTGCTCGAACAACCATTGCTGCAGCATTCCATCTAATTAAAGATCTTATTTTTTTCTCAATTTCTTGGTTTCCAGGAGATTTTGCTTCTAGCTCTGTTGGAATAGTATTTACGTAGGGAGTTTTTTGAGTAAATGGAATAGTTGAACCGGCTATATATGCTTCATTAATCAATTTAGTTAACAAGTAGTGTGCTCTCTCCGAACCATCTCTTTTTACAACACCCTCGAGAGACTCAATCCATTCATTTGTTTCCTCAGGATCGATATCGTTAATATTTGTTATTCCAGTATAAATTTTTTGGTTTTTAATTTCCATTCTTGGATTTTTATTTTCTATTATAAGAGATTCGGATGTTGGCTTAGAGGTTTCCTCAGCATCTTTGATAATTCTTTCTGTCTCAGGTAAAATTTTTTCTGTTATAGGTTTTTCTTGTTTTTGCTGCTCATCACCATCCATCAACCCAAGCAAATCACCTTGAGAAACTTTATCACCAACTTTAACTTTTAACTGACCAATTGTTCCAGAAAAAGGGGAGGGAACTTCAACGCTAGATTTGTCACTTTCGAGAGTAATAATCGTATCATTTTTATTGATTTGATCTCCTTCTTTTATTAACACCTCTATGATTTCAACATTTTTGAAATCACCAATGTCGGGAACTCTAATTTCAGTTGTCATATTAAGTTGATGTTTATTAATTTAGTTGGTCTTTGTAAATGGAAAAATCATTATATAATATATGAATTATTATATCATAATTAATTCAAAATAAAAAATTTAGATTTTAACTTTTTTTAAAGAACTTAATGGGTATTTTAAATCAATGAAAACAAATATTTCTTTAAAAATAAATATTGTAGAACAAAATATATAAAAAAAATAGAAATCAAAGTATCCTTTGGCAAAATCCCAAATCCTAAGAATTAACTTTTTTTCTTTTAAAGAATTTTTTTGAAATGACACTATAATAAACATACTATCCAATTAAATGAAAAATTTAGATATCAAAAATATTAAAAATTTAAAATTAAACTCTAAGATTAACTTTATAAATTTAAATATTTCTTATGAAATGAGAGTAATAGCTTCTATTAGCAATAATTCAAAAAAAATTTTAGAAATTGGATCTGAAAATGCAATTAATGCTTTGCTATTTTCTATGAATTCAAGAGATACCACTTCTATTTCATTATTGACACTAAATGAAAAACTCGTCTCGAGACCTTATCAATATAATGATCAAAATACAGAAATTTTTCAAAAGGAAGATAGTTTAGAAAAATAATTGTGAAGACTTTCTTTTTGAAGAAGTTAATTACAATTCTAAAATAAGTTTTTTAGATAAAGATTTTTTTAAAAAAAAGTTTCTAAATTACAAAAATAACTTTGATTTAATATTTCTAAACATGGGAAATTTTTCTAATATTTTATTAGAAAATAATCAATCGTTTGTTAATTTATTAAGTAAAGACGGTATCTTGTTAATAAAAGATCATTTAAATAATGTTAATGATACTGATCTAGCTAATTTAATTCCTTCCAAAAAAGATATTTTTAAAATTGATAGTATAAGATTATTTTATATGAAAAATTAATTTATTAAATTTAACCGTTCAGTCCGAGATGCAAATATTTTGTATTGAGGTAATCTTTAATCGCATCTGATCCACCTTCTCTTCCATAGCCGCTTTGTTTAATTCCGCCAAATGGAGCTTCAGCAACCGCAACAACTGGAGTATTAACAGAAACCATGCCTGTTTCTAAGGCGTCAGCGGTCTTGTGTGCTGTACTCATAGAACTGGTGCATACATAAGCCGAAAGACCATTGACATGATTATTAGCCCTATCAATTACTTCATTAAAATTTTTAAAAGATAGCATTGGAGATAAAGCTGCAAAAGGTTCCTCTGTCATGATGGTAAAGTTATCTTCGATATTATCAAATACCGTAGGTTCAAAATAGTATCCTTTGTTAAATTCTGGAGGCCTTTTTCCACCGCATAAAATTGTTCCGCCCTCTTTAACAGTTTGACTTACTAATTTTTCAACATCTTCTAGTCTTTTTCTTGTAGTGATTGGCCCAAGGTCTTTTCCACTAAGGCTATCTCCAATCGTAAGTTTTTTAGTTTTTTCTACAAATAGTTTCTGAAACTCTGATTTAACTTTTTCATGAATGTAAAATCTACTTGCTGATATGCAAACTTGTCCGTTATTTCTATATTTTACAGCCATTGCCATATCTACAGCTTTATTTATATCTGCATCATCATAGACGATAAATGGGGCATGACCGCTTAGCTCCATAGTAACTCTTTGAACTTTATCTGCAGCTTGTTTGAGTATTATTTTCCCCACTCTCGTTGATCCTGTTATAGAGACTTTTTTAATTATATCAGATGATATTAATCTTTCGGATACTTTGGCAGGGTCACCAGATAAAAGATTAATAGCTCCATCAGGAAAACCAGCCTTGCTAATTACGTCTATCAAAGACATTACGCTTCCAGGAGTGATAACATCAGGTTTGCAAATTACAGAACACCCAGCTGCTAGTGAAGTTGATAATTTTCTTGCAGCCAAAACACAAGGAAAGTTCCAAGGTGTTAGTGCTGCCACAACACCTACTGGCTGATAATAAATATTTACCCTTGTGTCTGGAAATCTGCTTTCCACTATTTTACCAAATATTCTTTTTGTCTCCTCAGAATTCCATTCAAATATATCTGCAGCGCCATCAATTTCTGCTAAGGATTCCTTAAGGGGCTTACCAACCTCTAAAGATATATATTTGGCTATTATTTCTTTATTTTCTCTTATTAGATCTGCAGCTTTTCTTAAAATCGAACTTCTTTGCCATGCTGGAAATTGACGCCATTTTTGCAAACCTAAATTTGCACTTTTTAAAGCTTTATCTACGTCATTCATTGTAGCATTAGATGCATTACCAATGACTTCTTCATTGCAAGGATTAATTACTTCGTACGTTGATTTATCTTCTGAAGCATTCCATTTTCCGTCGTAAAATTGACCAAAATTATTATACATTTTTTATATTCTCTTTCTGTTAAGATTATTTTTTATAAATTTTACAAATATTACTGTCAAGAAGCTTCCTAAAATTAATAACAAAGTAAGACTGATAGGTTTTTTAAAAAATATAAAAGGATCTCCAAGCGATATTATTAAAGACATTCTAAATTGTTCCTCTAAAATTTTTCCTAATATTAAGGCTAGTATCATTGGAAGTATGGGGTAGCTATGTCTGTTCATATAAAATGCAATGACACCAAAAATTATCATTATCCAAACATCGAGCATAGAATTCCTTAATGCAAAAGATCCAATTATGCAGAGCGCAAAAATAACTGGCATGAGATATTTAGTTTTAATTCTTAAGGCTTTTAAAAAAATTGGGATTCCAAAAAATGATAATATTGCTAAGAAAAAAATTGAAATAGCAAATGATCCTAATAGACCGTAGTAAGCTTCAGGAAAAGATACTAGCATCATAGGACCAGGTTCTAGTCCATGAATTGTCAATGCTCCAAGCATTACGGCGGTGACTGGGTCACCGGGTATTCCCAAGGTTAACATAGGAATAAGAGCGCCACCACTCATTGCACTATTTGCGGCTTCTGGAGATATTATTCCTTGAGTGCTCATACGTTTTTTGTCATCTGACTTTTCAATTTTTTTTGTCAGCTGATAACTGAGAGTTGCTGCAATCGCACTACCCGTACCAGGTATTGCACCTATAACGGAACCTATTACAGAAGATCTGATCACATTTAACTTTGAATTCTTAATTTCCTTTAATGCGTTCGTAACACCATTAATACATTGAAAAAAATTTTTATCGATTGTTGGAAATTTGAAGTCTTTACTGATTACCATGCTTTCAAGTATTGTGGGTATTGCAAACATTCCAATCATGACTGGGATAAAGGATATACCTTGTTGCAATGCAACAGTTCCAAAATTATATCTTGGTATTGCAGTAATAGGATCTAGACCTACAGTTGCTATCATTAAACCCAAACACATACTCACGTATCCTTTAATTACTGATTTTTCAGACAAAGCCGAGACAAGAGACAAGCCAAGAAGAACTAAAGCAAATTGTTCAACCGCTCCAAATTTTAAGGCAAAATCCGTAAGTTGTGGTGAAATCAAAAAAAGTATCACCAAACCAATTAAAGCACCTAAAGTGCTAGACATAAGGGCTAGACCTAATGCAAAATCACCTCTTCCAGATTGAGCCAAAGGATATCCATTGATATTAGTAACAATAGATGCAGGATTACCTGGTATATTTATCAATATTGCTGGAATAGCTCCGCCAGCCATACCACCAACAAAAACTCCCATTAACATACCTAGTGATGACGAGCTATCAAGATAGAAAGTGAATGGAAGAAGCAATACTACACCGATTGTAGTAGTTAATCCGGGTATAGCGGAAACGAGTATGCCAAATGCTACACCAAAAAAAACAAAACCAATAGTTAAAAAAGTAACTCCTGAAAATAGTAAATCTATCATTAAAAAATATCTATTCTTGGAAAGCTTAATTTGAAGATTTTAACAAATAGCAGATGAATTATAATTATACTAAGAGTCGTGTAAATAAAATTTTTTAATGCTGGTAATTTTAAACTATGGTTTAAATATATTAAAAATAAACCTAATACTAAATACATTCCCAATTTATCAATAAAATACAAAGGTATAAATATTACAGTCAAAAAAATTATTAGGGTAATATTATCTTTTGAGATTAAATTTTTTTTAATCGGAGAAAAAAAATCTTTCATTAAAAAAAAAAACAATGCTACTGAAATTAATTTAGGAAAGATACCTGCGCCATATCCTTCTTGCATTTTTAACGAAGAAAACTTTGTTGATAGGTAGAAATAAATGCACAGTACAAAAAAAATTATTATTCTAATGATGAGGCTTTCTGAAATTCTATGCATTTGGAAATACTAGCCCTATAAAAATTATAGGGCTAGTTATTAGCTGTAATTATTTTAATCCAGCCATTGCTTTACGTAACAATGTATCTTGATCAGCAACGTATTTTGGGAATTTGTTATAAGGAATAAAATTTATACCAAATCCTTTCTTTAAGGCTGCAGCTTTTAGCTTTTTATCATTAGAGGCGGCCTTATATGCATTTGAAAGTTTTTTTATTACAGATTTAGGAGTGCCTTTCGGTACAAAAACACCTCTAAATTGGTAAAATCCAAGTCCCATTCCTAAAGATTTAAATGTTGGAACATCTGGATATGCTGCCATTTTTACAGGAGTAGAAATAGCAAGCATTCTCACTTTGCCAGCTCTCACAGAAGCCATTAGTTCAGGAGGATGAACTGAAATTGCATCAACCTCACCAGCTAATAACGATGGCAATCTTCTTTTGCCCACTGGTACAAAAACTACTTTAGCATTCTGCTTTTTCATTAATGCAGCACCAGTTGTGTAAGTAAAGCTTCCTACACCAGCGTGACCAACTTTAATTTTTCCTGGATTTTTTTTGGAAGCATTAATAAATTCAGGTAAAGTTTTGTATGGCGAGTCAGCTCTAACTGCAATTGTAGTTGCATCGACTGTTACACCGCAGACAAAATCCCAATGTTTATAATCATAAGGTAATTTACCTAGAATAGTTGTTGTTAGAATAGAAGCTGATAACCAACCAATACTATAACCGTTATTTTTTTGCTTTCCTACGAAGTCAAAACCAATAGTTCCACCAGCACCAAGTCTATTAACAACAGATATTGGTTGTTTAAGAACTTTTTCAGCTGCCTTTGCAGATAGTCTTCCTGCAATGTCTGCAGCACCACCAGCTTTAAAGGTAATGGTTTTTTCTATAGGTCTGTCAGGATAGGCTGAGGCCAACCCTGTGCTTATTACTAAAATTGATAATACTTTTAAAAAATATTTCAGTTTCATTTTTCTCCCCCTTGTTGGTTAAATTTAAACTAAATATAAGTTAACTAACTTGCTTTAGTTTTGTTTGTGCTTTCTCCAGACTATCTCGACCTTGCTGAGCAATTTCCTCTGCATCTGCAGTTGGTGATCGATCCCATTCTTTAGGTATTTTATCCCAGTCTCTATAAACTGTGAATGGATTCTCTCTTACTCCGTGAGGTGGAACGCCTGTGAAACCTCTGTGTTTAAGACCATATAAATAATTATTTGAAATACGATCTCTTCTTATTGCTTCTACTTCTTTTGGAAGAATATCTACTTTAGTCATACCTTCGTTGTCACCCATTTTACAAAGGATATGTCCATCATAATCTGTAACCATTGATCTTCCAAAATATGAGTATGAGTTATCTGCTCCAGTATGGTTAACTGAAACGACATAGCACATATTTTCATATGCTCTTACTTGGTTTGTAATGTCCCAAATATGATCCCAAGGATACATATATTTTGCTGGTCTTAAAATTACATTCGCACCTTTCCAAGCAGCTTCTCTACTTGTTTCAGGGTAGTCCATATCTGAACATAGCATCATTGCTATTTTAGAACCTTTTGGACCTTCACAAACATTCATTTCTTCTCCGGGAGTCCATGGTTCCTTAGGACACCAAGGCATCATTTTTCTGTATTTAAGTGCCACTTTGCCCTCTGAATTAATTAGGACCATAGAGTTGTACGGTTTTTTTTCAGGGTCAGCATGTTTTTCTACTATAGAAACACATAACCAAGTATTAAATTTTTTTGCTATCTCACCAAATTTGTCTGTCGATTCACCTGGAATACTTTCTGCTAATGCAAGGTGGGTCGCGTATGGGTCAAACCCAAAACCGTGTGTGCTGTATTCTGGAAACACAACTAAATCTACACCTGGAAAACCATTAGTAGCTCTTGTTACATATTCCTCTATTTTTTTAATATTTCTTTCTACTGTTTCTCTCGTGGTTGCAGCTTCAGGTGAAAACTGAACCATTACTATGCTCATCGCATCTTTGCTTGGATTCATTGCTGGCATAACTTCTCCTCTAATTAATTTATTTAAGATGTATTAATACGTATTATTTTTTTTTGAGTCAATAGTCTTTTTTCCTTGACGGTTGATATTTCTTTTTATAGTTAGGATTTATGTTTGATAGATCTATTAATTTTATTTTAAATAAGCATCAAAAAAAAATAGTTAAATATTCAAAAAAAGATCAAAAAAATAACAAATAAAACAATAATTAATGAAAGAGGAGTTAAATTTATGATTACAGTTTTTGCAAGTTTTTACCCAAAAAAAGATCAAGAAAGTAAAGTTAAAGAAATTTTAAAGAATATGATTCAACCTACCCGCGCAGAGGAAGGAAACAGTGTGTATGATCTTTATGATATGAAAAATGAAAATGGAGAAACATTTCATTTATTTGAAATTTATAATGATAAAGATGCTTTGGAATTTCATAGAGGCACGGATCATTATAAAAATTACAGAAAAGTTATATTGGATCATCTAGAAAAGCCAATCGAAGTTAAAGTTCTAAATCAAGTAAGTTAAATAATAAAATAATAAAAAGGAAATAAATCTCATGAAAGAACACAATATAATTTTAGATCAATTTTTAAATGGTAAATCTTTAAAAGGAGATGGTCAAGAACACGAAATAATAAATCCTTTTGACAATTCAATTATATGCAAAATTAAGTCAGCATCAGAACATCAGGTTAATGAGGCAATTAATAACGCTTACGAAACATATCGGAGCAATGCTTGGAAAAAAATGTTAGGAAGAGAGCGTGGTGGACTATTGTACAATCTATCAAAAATTATAAAACGTGATGTTGAAAGGTTTGCTTACCTAGAAACTATTGATACGGGAATTCCGATTAGAGAAACTAGAATGGAAATATCAACTTCGGCATTACATTTTGAATATTTTGCTGGGCATGCAGGAAAAATAGAAGGAACTTATCAAGATTTAGGAACAAGATTTAATTCTTTAGTGAGAGAACCATATGGCGTCATTGGTCAAATTGTTCCTTGGAACACTCCTTTTAAGCTGATGGCAAGAGGTTTTGCCGCTGCTTTTGCTTGTGGAAATACAATGGTAATTAAACCATCAATTGTTGCACCTTTAAGTATTTTGGCTTTAGGTGATGCATTAAATGAAGCTGGCTTCCCAGCTGGGTCAATTAATATAATTACAGGATCAGGCAGGGTAACGGGCAAGCAAATTGTTGAACATGATCTTATTAGAAAAATTATTTTCACAGGAGGAGGCGAAGGTGGATTTGAAATATTAAAACAAACAGCTAAAAATGTTACTCCATCAGTTCTTGAATTAGGAGGCAAAGGGCCGATTATTGTTACAGATAACATTGATTACGATGAAACATTAGACGGTGTTTTGACACAAGCATTTGCTAGAAAAGCTGAAGTCTGTTTTGCAGGAACTCGTTTATTTTTACCTACAAAATTGCATGATAAATTTGTTGAAGATTTATCTAATAAAGCAAATAAAATTCCAATGGGAAATCCTCTTGATGTAACGACACAATTGGGTCCTTTAATGACAAAAAAAAGGGCAGATGATATTGCTAAGGTCGTAGACGAGGCTAGAGGTGAAGGTATCAATATAGTTTGTGGTGGAAGCAAACCTTCAGCAGAAAATTTAATTAAAGGTAATTTTTATCCACCAACAATAGCAACAAACATAAGTCATAATTCTCATATGGCCCAAGAAGAAATTTTTGGACCAGTATTAACAGTCTTTAAATACGACGATTTAAATGATGCTGTAACAAAAGCAAATGATAGTGACTTTGGTTTGGCTTCTTATGTTTGGTCAAATGATATTAGGCAATCTTATGACTTGGCTCAAAGAATAGAGTCTGGAAATGTATTTATTAATTCATATGGTTACCAATCAGAAATACCATTTGGTGGCTGGAAAAAAAGTGGTGTAGGAAGAGAGCACGGTTCAGAGGCTATGCTTGAATATACTCAATCCAAAAGCATAACTGTAGGTATGGAAAGATTTCAATCAAGGTTTGATCTAGATTAAATAAATGTCGTTATTAAAAATAAAAAGTCAATTATCTCTTCAAGATATAATTGTATCTGATTTTCAAAAAAAAATTGAAAAAAAAATTCTGAAGATTGGTCAGCTTATACCTTCTGAAGAAGAATTGAGAAAAAAGTATGGCGTAAGCAGGGTAACGGTCCGGTTGGCATTAGACAAACTAGAACAAAAAAATTTAATAATTAAAAAACAAGGAGTAGGAACATTTGTCAAAAACAAAAAAATTAAACAGTCATTGTCCACTGCGAAAACTATTATTGATGCTTTAAGAGAAAAAAATCTTGAACCTAAAGTAACTGTTTTAATTAATAAAAAAACAAAAGTAGAAAAAAAAATTAAAGATATTTTAAACTTAAAAGAGAATGAGGAAGCTGTGTATTTACGAAGAATAGTTTTTCTAAATAATTATCCATATGCTTTATTAGACACTTATATGCCTGAAATATTTAAAGGGGTGGCAGATGCAATTGCAAAAGCAAAAAATCTAAAAACCACTTATCAAATTTTTGAAGAGCAGTTTGATTTTGTTATTAAAGAAGCAAAATATGATATCTCCGTATCTAAATTGGATAAAGATATGTCAAAACTACTAAAATTAAAAAAAGAATCATATTGTTTAAAAAACGCAAGAATTACCTACTCAATAAGAGGAAAGCCTCTTGAAATAACTAATTTTTATTATCCTCCAGAAAAAGCAAATTTTGAAGTTATTTTGCCAAGAAGGGATAAAAATTTTTTACTAAGAGTTAAATAAAACACACTTATATTTTAATAAAAAAAAACAGAAGGAGTTAAATAAAATGGATTTAGGTTTGAAAAATAAAGTAACTTTTATAACTGGCTCAAGCTCAGGTATTGGTCTTGCGACAGCTAAACAATTTGCACACGAAGGGTCGAAAGTTATAATTTGTGGCAGAAATGAAGAAAAATTAATAAATGCCAAAAAAGAAATTTTAGAAATAACTAGTAACGATGTGGACTATTATATTTGTGATACTTCTAAGTCCGAGCAAGTTGAAGAAACAGTTTCTAAAATTTTAATTAAACATCAAAAAATAGATATATTAATCAACAATGCTGGAAAAGCTCAGGCAGGTGGAATTATAGACGCAAGTGATGAGGCTTGGAGGACAATGATTGATATTAAAATTTTTAGCCTAATCAATACTTGCAAAGCAATTGCTCCAATCATGAAAAAAAATAATTGGGGAAGAATTGTAAACATGTCTTCTATTGGAGGAATTTACCCCAATCCCAAATTGACAATATCTCATGGCTTGAGTGCAGCTATTAATAATTTAACAAAAAGTTTATCTCTTGATCTTGCATCCCATAACATAATTGTTAATGCAATTGGCATTGGCGCCGTTAGAACAATAAATTGGGAAGAGAATATGTTGCCTAAAGTAAGAGAAACTAGAAAAGATCTTGCAGATTTAGACAATGAAGAAATCATTAAAATTATTGGAAAAGAATACACACCAGTTGGTAGATTTGGTAAGCCTAGTGAAATAGCCCAGATTGCTTGTTTTTTATCTTCAGAGTGTAATGGTTTTGTAACTGGATCAGTAATAGAAGCATCTGGCGGTGCTGATAAATTTATGTAAGGATTTATCTTTTAATCATTTATAATAATATTTATCTTGATTAAAAATATTTCCATTATCGGTACAGGACTAATGGGCTACCCTACGGCTCAAAATATTGCTAAAAATTTTTCTTTAAAATCTTACAATAGATCATTTAGCAAAATGAAAGGTCTGGAAAAAAATAATATTAAATTATGCACCACTTTAAATGATATCTGCAAAGATGTAGAGGTATTGATTATGATGTTGCCAGGTGACGAGGAAGTCTTGGAAATCATTCATAAAATTAAAGATCTATTGAGTGAAGAAACTACAGTTATAGACATGAGCTCAACAAAAGTTTCTACTGCAAATGAATGTTACAAAATTCTAAAAAAAAATAAAATAAATTTTTTAGACGCTCCAGTTTCCGGCGGTCCAGAGGGAGTAAAATCAGCATCGTTAGCTATAATGGTGGGAGGTGATAAAAAAGTTTTTGACAGCAATAAACTAATTTTTAATACATTGGGAAAAGCAATGCTTGTAGGACCTAATGGTAGTGGGCAGCTAGCAAAACTATGCAATCAAATTATTGTTGGAGTTACAATTGGTGCTGTTGCTGAAGCGATTATTCTTTGTGAAAAAGTTGGAGCCAATCCAGAAAATTTTATTAAAGCAGTAGCAGGAGGTTTTGCAGACAGTAAAATTTTACAAAATCATGGATTCAGAATGATAGCAAAAGATTTTACACCAAGGGGAAAATCCATTACCCATCTGAAGGACATGAACAATATTTTAAAATGTGCAGAAGATGTAAGTATTGATCTTCCTATCTCTAAGCTTATTCAAAGCATGTATCAAAGTATAGTTGATCGTGGACTTGGCAATGATGATCATAGCGCTCTCTATAAAGAAATCTTAGAACAAAATAAAAAATAGTTTTGGTGCCCACAACCAGAATCGAACTGATGACCCCGTCCTTACCATGGACGTGCTCTACCAACTGAGCTATGTGGGCTTCTTTATGACTTTTTAAATTTATAGTAAGTTTTTACAACTTTTTTATTATAGCTCGCCTGAATTAAGTCTTTTTTTAAGCGAACTACGATCATATTTGTATCTTAGATATATAGTTATGAAAAAATTATCACTTATATTTGTTATGTTTGCTCTAATTGCGCTAACTAACTGTACTACCCATACTGTTAAATTGGGAAAAAAATGCACTAAGGTTGCTGATAATAGCACTTATGAAAAATCATTTGTTTGGGTTGTTAAAAAAGAAACAGTCTCAGCCTTTGATCAGAAAATAAACAAAAACAATTGCTCAGAAATTGAAGGAAAAGTATAGAAATCCTTTCTAATAAAAAAATAAAATTGGAATTCTTGACAAAAATAGTGCTCATCTATTAAAATATTCTCAACATTTAAATTATGATTAAGTGTTCTAATGGTAATGGAAAGTTAAAATGAGCATAAAGGGAAAAGTAAAATGGTTCAATGGATCAAAAGGTTATGGATTTATTGAAAGAGACGATGAAGAAAAAGATGTTTTTGTTCACATGTCAGCAGTAAAGGATTCTGGTATTGGGTATTTAGATGAAGGAGATGTTCTTTCTTTTGATATCGAAGATGGGCAAAAAGGTCCGTCTGCTGTAAACTTAAAAAAAGAATAGTTTTTTAAACAAATATTAGTTTAGGAGGCTCATCCATGGGCATTCATTATTATTATAAGTCTAAGCGTGGTGAGAGGGCAATGCCGAAAGAAGCAAAGAAAAAAGACCGCCTTGCTTTAAAAAAGGCGAAAAGGGCCCCTACTAATATCATAGAAAAAAAAATTGAAGAATCTTCTGAAATGCATGATATTAGTAAGCCAATCACTCTTGATGATTTAACTAACCCTAATAAATAATTTATAATATTTTTCTGATGGTTAATGAGACAAAAAATAAAAAACTTGCTAATGCGTTAAAAAAAAACTTAAAAAAAAGAAAAGATTTTCAAAAGAAAGAGAAAGAAAAAAATGAGCGTACTGTCAGATAAGTGGATTAAAAAAATGTCTCTTGAAAAAGAGATGATAGCTCCATTTGTAGAAAATCAAAACAGAGGAAATAACATTTCTTTCGGTTTGTCTTCTTATGGTTATGATGCCAGAGTTTCTAATGAATTTAAAATTTTTACAAATGTACATTCTACAGTTGTAGACCCAAAAAATTTTTCTCAAGAAAGTTTTGTCACTAAAAAAGAAGATGTCTGCATCATTCCTCCTAACTCATTTGTTTTAGCCAGTACTGTGGAATATTTTAAAATACCAAGAGATGTTCTTGTTATTTGTCTTGGCAAAAGCACTTATGCAAGATGTGGGATTATTGTTAACGTAACTCCTCTAGAGCCAGAGTGGGAAGGGCACGTTACATTAGAATTTTCTAATACCACCCCTTTGCCAGCAAAAATTTATGCAAACGAAGGCGCCTGTCAGTTTGTTTTTTTAAAAGGAGACCAATCCCCAGAAGTTTCTTATGCTGATAGAAAAGGAAAATATATGAAGCAGTTGGGCGTTACCCTTCCAAAAGTATAATCTTTAATGAAGCAAATCGTAATTCAAGGAGGAAATAGACTCTTTGGAACCATTGATATTTCAGGATCTAAAAACGCTTCCTTACCAATTCTTGCGGCTACATTGCTTATAGATGAGAAGATAACTTTAAAAAATATCCCAGACGTAAAAGATATTTCTACTATGGTTAATTTACTAGAAAGTATTGGCAAAAAAATAGAATTTCTGAACTCTAGAAATGAAATTATTATAACTTCAAAAAAAAATAAAAAATTAATAGCACCATATAAGCTGGTAAAAACTATGAGAGCAGGTGTTTTAGTATTAGGACCTTTGCTTGCAAAATATGGACAGGCTAGAGTTTCCTTACCAGGTGGTTGTGCTATTGGATCAAGACCAGTTAATTTACACATAGATTTGTTAAAAAAAATGGGTGCAAAAATAAAGATTGATAAAGGGTATATTGTTGCAAAGGTGTCAAAAAAATTAAAATCCAGCAAATTAAAATTTCAATCTATATCAGTGGGAGCTACGGAAAATTTAATTATGGCAGCTACACTATGCAAAGGGACAACAGTTATTAAAAATATTGCAATAGAGCCAGAAATTTTAGATTTAATAAATTTTTTGAACAAATCGGGAGCAAAAATAGTTTTTAATTCAAAGCGCACTATAGTAATTAAAGGTGTCGAGAGCCTTAAAGGAACTACTTACTCCATTATTCCAGATAGAATAGAAGCCGGAACTTATGCTGCTGCAAGCCTTATTTCTAATGGAAAAATTACATTGAACAGAATTAATACAAAAGTAATGAAAAACATATTTAATGTTTTGAAGTTATCAGGGGCAAAGTTGGATTTTAATAAAAAAAATTCAGTCACAGTTTCTAGAAAAAAAATAAAATCAATAAATGTCAAAACACTTCCTTACCCTGGGTTTCCAACTGATATGCAAGCTCAATTAATGACTTTATTATGTTTAGCCAATGGAAAATCTATTATTAAAGAGGATATTTTTGAAAATAGATTTTTGCATGTGTCTGAACTTAAAAGAATGGGCGCTGATATAAAAATAAAAAATAAAAGCGCATACATACAGGGTATCAAAAATTTTACAGGAGCGGAGGTTATGGCAACAGACTTGAGAGCGTCTGTTTCTCTCGTTTTAGCTGGATTGGCTGCAAAAGGAACTACTATTGTGAATAGAATCTATCACCTGGAAAGAGGTTATGGAGATTTAGTCAAAAAATTAAAGAAATGCGGAGCATCAATTATTTTAAAGAATGTCTAAAATGCAATCTAACTTAAAATTATTAGCTAACGACGAAAAAGATCTGGCAGTTTTTTCTGCTTACCTTCAAGATGCTATAATTGTTGCACAGGATATTAAATTCTTATTAAAAAACAAAACATTTGCTTGTGTTTTTAATCGGTTCATGTGGGAAGATGCTGAGCAAGGAGCATTTAGGGACAATAGAAGAATTAGATCTGCTCTTGTTTTTAAAAATGTATTTAATGTTAAGTCCAAAAACATCAATGTAAAAAAAAAATCAACAATACTAGAGTTTTTAGGAATTGAAATCAGTAAATCAAAAAATGATAATTATAATTTGAAGTTGATATTTTCTGGAGGAGGAGTAATTTCTTTAGAAGTGGAATTTATTGAATCAACACTTGAAGATTTTTCTGAAAGTTGGACAACTAAACATAAGCCAAAACATAAAATTTAATGAAATACATATTAAGTACTAAAAATAAAAATTTTCAAAATGAGTTTAAAAAAGTATTAAATTCAAAACGCCAGCAGTCAGAAGTAAATAGATCTGTAGTATTGAAGATTATAAAAGACGTTCAAAAAAATGGAGACCAATCTTTAATTAAGTATTCAAAAAAATTTGATAAAATTTCATTAAATAAAAAAAATATTCAATTAAGCAATAAGGAAATAATTTCAATAATTAAAAAGCTAGATCCTAAAATTAAAAAAGCCATTAATCTTGCGTATGCTAGAGTTAAGTCATTTCATTTAAAGCAGATTAATAATTCTTTTAAGTTTAAAGATAAGTATGGAAATCAGTTAGCTTACAAATACACACCATTAAACAAAGTGGGAATTTACGTACCTGGAGGGAAAGCTAGTTATCCAAGCACACTAATCATGAATTCTGTTCCAGCAATTGTAGCAGGTGTTAAAAATATTTATGCAACTGTACCAGCTCCTAATAACGAAGTTAATGCTGGTGTAATTTATGCTGCAAAGGTATGTGGCATTAAAAAAATTTTTAAAGTTGGTGGAGCACAAGCTATTGCCGCTTTAACCTATGGAACTAAGACTGTTGATAAAGTTGATAAGATTGTAGGCCCAGGAAATATATTTGTAGCAACAGCTAAAAAAGAAGTATTTGGACAAGTAGGAATTGACATGATTGCAGGACCTTCTGAAATAACTGTAATTGCAGGACCAGAAAATAACCCCATATGGACAGCCCTTGATCTTTTGTCCCAAGCAGAACACGATGAGCTATCACAAAGCATTTTGATTACTAAAAGCTCCTCATTTGCAAATAAAGTAAACGGTGAAGTTAAAAAACTTATTCAAATTTTACCTAGAGCCAAAATTGCAAAATTAAGTATAAAAAATTATGGAACAATCATAATTTGCAAAAGTGATAAAGAAATTGTTGATATCACCAATCAAATTGCTCCAGAACATTTAGAAATAAAAGTTAAGAATTACGTTTCAATTGAAAAAAATATTATTAATGCTGGATCTATTTTTTTAGGAAACTACAGTCCCGAGGCAATAGGGGATTATATTGCCGGACCAAACCATGTATTACCCACATCAGGAACAGCTAGGTTCGCATCTGGATTGTCTGTTGCTGACTTTTATAAAAAAACATCTGTAATCAAGTGTTCTAAACTTGGAATAAAAAAAATAGGACCAGCTGCTATGCAACTTGCAAATTATGAGGGCTTGCAAGCACATGCTCTTTCGATTAAGACACGTATTAATAATAAATAAAATTTATGGCAAAAGAAGAAATGTTAGAGTTCAATGGGGTAGTTACAGAACTATTGCCCAATGCTACATTTAGAGTAAAACTAGAAAATAAACATGAGATCTTGGCACACAGTTCAGGAAAACTAAGAAAAAATAGAATAAGAGTTTTGACTGGAGATAAAGTTTTGGTTGAGGTTACTCCTTACGACTTAACAAAAGGTAGAATTACTTTTCGACTTAAATAAATGGTTGAAATTACCAGGGGACTAATTTTAGCTAGCGCATCCTCCCGAAGATTAGAACTGTTAAGAAAAATTAATATCATTCCAGAAATTGTAGAACCTGCTGAAATAGATGAAACACCCAAAAAAAAAGAAAAACCAATTGAGTATTGCAAAAGAATGGCAAAAGAAAAAGGAGAATTTATTTTTAATAAATATCCTCAAAAAACTATTCTCTCTGCTGATACGATTGTTATTTGTAGCAATAAAATATTTGGTAAGGCCAAAACAGAAGATGAAGCTAGAAATTTTTTGAAATTTTTCTCTGGAAGAAAACATCGAGTACTAACTGTCATTTACATTAGAAACAAAGACAAGGCTAAATTAGTACAGACTACTACTAAGGTTACTTTTAATAGATTAGAAAAAAAGGATATAGAGCTATACTTGCAAACTAGAGAATGGGAAAATAAAGCCGGCGCATATGCAATACAAGGTTACGCCGATAGGTTTGTCAAAACTATAAATGGGTCTTATTCAAATATCGTCGGTTTATCTCTTAACCAGACCTTCAATTTGCTCAAAACTGTAAATTTAGTTTAGTTTTTAATTGATTGTTTAAATAAATTGTGGAAAAAGACTGTGCGTGGTCTGATAGCTCAGTTGGTAGAGCAGAGCCCTGAAAAGGCTTGTGTCGGTGGTTCAAGTCCACCTCAGACCACCAGTTTTTGTTTGCATTTTTATTATCGAATTGTTAATCAACCTGAAATTGAAATGAAATATATATATATATCTACATACAGATACCATCTCCATGCTAGGCATGTACTTAGCTAATTGAATTATATATTTAAAACAAAAATACTATTATAAACAAAAAATATTATGCAGCTGTAGCTCAGTTGGTTAGAGCGCTGGTTTGTGGAACCAGATGTCGGTGGTTCGAATCCACCCAGCTGTACCAAAACAATGAATAAAAAAACTTTTAAACCTAGTAGTGAATTACCTAGCGGGTTTGCAGATAGACAAGAAGAAGAGCTTTTAATTCGTGATCTTTTAATTTCGAACATTAAAAAAATCATGTCTAAATTCGGATTCCAATATCTCGAGACCCCAAGTTTTGAGTATACAGACAGTATTGGAAAATTTTTACCTGATAAAGAGAGACCATCTGAGGGAGTATTTTCTTTTCAGGATGAAAAAAAATGGCTTTCATTACGGTATGACCTAACAGCTCCTTTGGCCAGATACGCTGCAAAAAATTTTGATACCCTTCCAAGGCCGTTTAAAAGATTTCAATTAGGTACAGTTTGGAGAAATGAAAAACCAGGCCCAGGCAGATTCAGAGAGTTTTTGCAATTTGATGCGGATTATATAGGAACCAGTAATTTGTTCGCAGATACTGAACTTTGTCTTCTTATTTCAGAAATTTTAAATAGTTGTGGTTTAGAAACAAGCGAATTTATTATAAAAATTTCAAACCGAAAACTTTCCAAAGGACTTTTGGAAAAACTAAATATTGTTGATGAGCAAAAACAGTCGATTACATTAAGGGCAATTGACAAATTGGATAGGGTAGGAATTGAAGGTATTCAGTATTTGTTAGGAAAAGGTAGAAAAGATAAGTCAGGTGACTTCACCAAAGGAGCCGAATTAGAAGAATCTCAAATAAAAGAAATTATAAACTTTTTAGAGATTAAAAATCTTTCAGACAATAATTTTGAGAAAATAAAAAATATTGCTACAGATAACGAAAGTATGAACAATGGAATTAAAGAGCTTGAATTAATGGAAAAATACTTTTCATTATCCAATTTTAAAAATTATATTTTTGATCCGACGGTGGTTAGGGGACTAGAGTATTACACTGGCCCTATTTTTGAAGCTAACTTAACCTTTGGAGTAAAAAATAACAAAGGACAGGAAATTGAATTTGGATCTATTGGTGGTGGAGGTAGATATGATGATCTGGTCAAAAGGTTTAATAATCAGGACTGCCCCTCAACAGGAATATCTGTTGGATTGGACAGATTAATTTATGTAATTTTACAAAAGAACAAAAACAAAGCTGAGAAGAAAAATCCAGTTTTAATATGTGTATTTGATCAAAAGTATATGGATTTTTATATAAGAATTCAAAATATGCTTAGATCTCAAAATATTAGTGCCGAAATTTATTCAGGATCTTCCAATATTAAATCGCAATTTAAATATGCAGACAAAAGAGGTTGTGGCTATGTAATTTTATGTGGAGACGATGAGGTTAGTAAAAACGTTGTTACTATCAAGAATTTAAATATTGGAATGCAGATGTCTGAAAATATTAAAGATAGAAATGAATGGAAGCAATCTTCAGATGCTCAAAAGACGGTGCCTTTTGATCAGCTCTTAAATGAAATTAAATAATGAAGCAGGGTTTGGAAAAAAAGAGATTAAAAGAGAATTTTTCTAAAGAAATTCTAAACTTTTTTAAAAAAAAAAAATTTATCTTTACAGATCTAGATCTCCTTATTGATACGAACTTATTAACAGAAAGATCAGGAGAGCAATTTAAAAAATCTGCGTTAACTTATAAAGATTTATTAGGAAAAGAAATTAGTTTAAGACCAGATCTTACCGTCTCAACTGCTTTAAAATACATTCAGGAAAAAAAAGTCAAAGAAGAAAAGTATTGTTATTATGGATCAGCTTATCGACTAGATAAGACAGGAGACCTAAAAGTATTTGATCAATTGGGCTGTGAGATAATTAATCCATCCAATAAAAATTCTTCCTTACTTTTGATTGATTCAATTCTTGAGCCAATAAGAAAAATTAAGAAATTAGAAATTATTATAGGTGATGTTGGTTTGTTTAAAATTTTAATAGACGAATTAGATCTCCCAGAAAGATGGAAATTAAGATTGATAAGGCACTTCTCAAGAAGGGAATACTTCATAGATTTGTTAAAAAGGTTAGAAACTAATTATGATTTAGATCAAGTGACAATCGATGTCGACACTCAAAGACTTCAAGATTTAATTAGAATAGATCAAAATAAAATAATTGGAGGAAGAACTATTGCTGAGATAGTAAAAAGATTTCAAAAAAAATTAAAAGATCCGAGAGATGGTTATAAAGGAAAATTAAATGTAAGAATTATTAAGGATTATTTAAAAATTAATCTACCTTTGCAAAAAGCAGAAAAAACAGTAATTACATTTTTTATTAAAAATAAATTACCAACTAAAAATATTAAAAATTATTTTAAAAAAATTATTTTAATTAATAAAAAAATTGGAAAAAAATATGTCATTTCTTTTAAAACTGATTTTGGAAGAAATGCAGATTATTATACTGGAATAGTTTTTATGGCTTATACAAAGAAAAAAAGCCAAATAGTCGAGTTAGCAAGGGGAGGTGAGTATAGTAATTTACTTAAAACTCTTGGTTATAAAAAGAATATTTTTGCATTAGGCGGTGTAATTAACTTAAATCAATTAATTAATTTATAGAAATGAAAAAAATTAAAATAGGCTTACCCAGCAAAGGAAGATTAAGAGAGAATTCTATAAATTTTTTCCAAAGCAAAAATCTAAAAGTAGTAAATGCTTTTGGTGATAGAAATTATTTTTTTAATATTGAAAAAAATAACAAGGTAGAAGGAATTTTTTTACATGCTAGAGAAATCATCGAGAGAATTAATGACGGAACCTTAGATATAGGTATATCTGGTCTTGATTTACTAAAAGAGTTTCCAGAAGTCTATTCTGAAAATGTAAAAATTTTTCAAAAACTAAATTTTGGTTTTGCTGATTTGGTCGTGGCTGTCCCAAAAGATTGGCTCGATGTGCAAAATATGGCTGATCTTGAGGAGGTTAGTTTTAATTTCAGAGAAAAGCATACCCGTAGAATGAGGGTCGCAACTAAATATCCAAATTTAACAGAGAGTTTTTTTCTATCTAAAGGAGTTAGTCAATTCAGAGTGGTACCAAGTTTAGGAGCAACTGAATCTTATCCATTCACAGGATCTGCCGAATTAATTACTGATATCACTTCAACAGGGTCAACTTTAAAAGCTAATAATTTACGCATTATTAATGATGGTAGTATTCTTAAAAGCTCTGCCTGTATCTTTGTTTCTAAAAAATTTTTAAAAAATAAATTTCTTACCAATTTTAAATAATTTAAAAAAAACTTTATAATTGTAAAGAATGCACTTGTTGCACACACCTTGTAATTTTCACTAAAATATTAAAAAAAACTTCTAAAACTTCTAAAACTTTGATCTCGAAGACTTTAAATTTTTCTAGGTAAGTAGATTGGAAGGAGGTTACATTCTCATTCACCATTTCAATGAGCAATAATTTACTTAACTTATTTAAAATTATTTATTACAACTCACTATGATTTATTAATTTCAATAATATAGCTTAAAAGTAACTGAAAAGATGATCTTGTTTTTAAGCTGAGTTAAAGTTACTCTATTGAAATGTTAAAAAGTAAAGACGCAGACAAATGGTTCTTGAGAAACTTCCATTCATATGTTGATCAATCATTTGATGAAAAGATAGTAAACCTTATCAAAAATAATAATTTAAAAGCAGATAAAATCTTAGAAATAGGATGTGCTAATGGAAATAAGCTAAATCAATATGCAAAATTATTATGCTCAAAAAAAAATTATGGTATTGATGTGTCAAAAAAAGCAATTCTAAACGGAACAAAGAAGTATAAGAATTTAAATTTGTTAAATATTTCAAGTTTAGAAATTGATAAAATTAAACTTAATTTTGATTTAATAATTTGCGGTTTCTTTTTATGTTATTTAGATAGAGAACTTATTTTTCATCAATTTAATTTGATTTACAAAAAATTAAATAAAAATGGTTTATTATTGATATTTGATTTTGACGCACTATTCAAACATTCTAATAGAGATTATAATTCAAAAAATTTAATGTTATACAAAACGTGTTATGATAATTTTTTAGTTGAAAGTGGTTTATTTGAAGTAGTTTATAAATTTAAGTATAAAACCGCAACAACTGATAAGAGAAAATTTAAGTCAGACAAAATTTCTCTTACATTATTTAGAAAAATTGATTTTCAAAAAAAATATCCTGAAAATGTATAATTAAAAATAAAAAAAACTCCTAAAAAGATTATACCGTTGGAGTTTTGAATTCTTTAATTAGACTTTATGAGATTACAGTCAGAATATTAGTGAAACTTAATTATCGTCCAGAAATAGATGGACTTAGTCCATGAGCGTTCAAGCTTCTCTGACTAAACCAATAATAATGAAAGTTATTCTTCAAATAGAGTATTTTTTTTAATCAGAGATAAATAAAGCTACTTTTTCATATCCCTTTGGAGACAGATGAGAGCCTTCGATCGCATAATCTTTACTT
>Ga0209816_1000071_pt1 | contig 77306 bp, 85 predicted proteins | sample CoawatmetaG01DNA_FD_187509 | JGI IMG/M metagenome (GOLD analysis project Ga0209816, IMG submission 187509) | Marine microbial communities from the West Antarctic Peninsula - Coastal water metaG017-DNA (SPAdes) (version 2) | ecosystem: Environmental > Aquatic > Marine > Coastal ...
GGGCGGGCGGGGTGAGGGCCGCGACCTGGACCGTCGGGGCGATCTCGATCGGCATCTCGCGGACATTAACCGGACGATCCGATTCGGGCAGATAGCGGATGGTCGCGCTCTGGCTGTCCTTCAGATAGGCGCGGGCCACCCGCTGGATGTCGGCGGCGGTGACGGTCTGGACCGCGGCGATCTGGCGATCGGCAGCGGTGGGATCGCCGTCGACGATGACGCTGTTGGCGATCAGGCTGGCCTTGCCCTCGGCGGTTTCGCGCTGCTTGAGCGCGCTCGTCAGCAGCTCGTTCTTCGCCTCGGCCAGTTCGGCGGCCGAGACGGGCGTATCGCGCAGCCGGGCGATTTCCTTCTTCAGCGCCGCCTCGCCCTCGGCGACCGGCTTGCCGCCCGCCATCATCGCATAGACGACCAGATTGCCGGTCGACTGCTTGGTGTCGAGGAAGGTCGAGGCCGACTGCGCCAGCTGGTCGCAGTAAACCAGATCCTCGTACAGCCGCGAGCTTTCGCCCGATGAGAGAATGGCGTTCAGCACCATGAGAGCGGGCATGTCGGCGCTGCGCTCGGGGGGTACATGATAGCTGATGAGGACGGCCGGAAGCGGCACATTGGCGTCATAGACCGTCCGGGCGATCGCTTGCTCCCGCGGCGGTTCCTGCACCGTCACGCGCGGGATCGGACCCATGGGGCGCTTGATGCCGCCGAAATACTGGTTGACCCAGTGGTTCAGCTGTTCGGGATCGAAATTGCCCGACACGACCAGCACTGCATTGTCCGGCCGGTAATAGGTGGCGTGGAAGGCGCGGACATCGTCGATGCCCGCCGATTCCAGTTCCTCCAGGCTGCCGATGCCGGGCCGCGCATAGGGGTGCACCGAATAGGCGAGCTTGGGGTAATAGATGGAGAACAGCTTGCCATAGGGCTGGGCGAGGGTGCGCTGGCGCAGCTCCTCCTTCACCACGTCGCGCTCGCTGGCGAAGCTCTTGGGCTCGACCACCAGGGCGGCCATGCGGTCCGCCTCGGCGAAGAGCAGGCGCTGGAGATGGTTGGCGGGCACCACCTCGAAATAATTGGTATAATCGTCGGCGGTGGAGGCGTTGTTATAGCCGCCGACATCCTCGGTCAGGCGGTCCATCTGTTCGGGGACGAGGTTCTTCGTCGCCTTGAACATCAGATGCTCGAACATGTGCGCAAAGCCCGAGCGGCCCTTGGGATCGTCCTTCGACCCGACATCATACCACACCTGGACCGAGACGTTGGGCGTCGTCGTGTCGCGGATGGCATAGACGCGCAGCCCGTTGGGCAGGGTGCGCGTGGTGAAGGCGATCGGCTTTACGCTTTCCGTGCGCGCTGAAGCAGCGGTCTGTGCCCCCGCCAGCGAGGGAAGGGCGGCGACGCCGAGCAGAAGCGCGGCACGGAAAAGGCGCATGAAGACCCTCTTTATGAAGTGCGGATTACTTGGACTTGTTGCGCGTGCCGTACATCACGGCGGCGGCGATCGCGGCCGAACCGATGCCGACGCCCAGCCCGATCTTGCCCAGCGGCCAATTGCGCGTCTTGTCCTTGATGGACTCTGCGGTCGCTTCGGCGGCGGCGACGGCGTGATCCTTGGCTTCCTTGGCGGCGGCCAGGATTTCGTTGGGGGTGTCTTCGGCGTGATCGGTCATGGTTACTCTCCTACTGTCCCGCAGCGTAGCGCGCCCGCAAGTCGTCCGCAAAGGCCGTGAGGCGGCCTTCGGAAATCGCGGCGCGCAGATCGGCCATCATCTGCTGATAGAACCAGATATTATGCTCGGTCATCAGCATCGCACCCAGGATTTCGCCCGCGCGGACCAGGTGGTGGAGATAGGCGCGGCTCCAGGTCGAACACACCGGACAACCACAGGCGGGGTCGAGCGGACCCTGATCCTCGGCGAAGCGCGCATTGCGGATGTTGATCGGACCCTGCCGCGTAAAGGCCTGTCCCGTCCGGCCCGAACGCGTCGGCAGCACGCAGTCGAACATGTCGACCCCGCGCTCCACGGCACCCACGATATCGGTCGGCTTGCCCACACCCATCAGATAGCGTGGCTTGCTGGCGGGAAGCTGGCCCGGCGCGAAATCGAGGCAACCGAACATCGCCTCCTGCCCCTCGCCGACCGCCAGGCCGCCGATCGCATAACCGTCGAAGCCGATGTCGATCAGCGCGTCGGCGGACGATTTGCGGAACCCTTCGTCCAGCGCACCCTGCTGGATGCCGAAAATCGCATTATCCTCGGCATGTTGACCCCCTGCGTCGAAGGCGTCGCGGCTGCGCTTGGCCCAGCGCATCGAGCGTTCCATCGCGCTTGCCTGTACCTCGCGGGTCGAGGTGGTCGGGACCAGCTCGTCGAACGCCATGACGATGTTGGAGCCGAGCAGCCGCTGAATCTCGATCGAGCGTTCGGGGCTGAGCAGGTGGCGGGTGCCGTCGAGATGGCTCTTGAACGCCACGCCGTCCTCGGACCGCTTGGTCAGCTCGGCCAGGCTCATCACCTGATAGCCACCCGAGTCGGTCAGGATCGGCCGGTCCCAGCCCATGAAGCCGTGCAGCCCGCCCAGCCGGTTCACCCGCTCCGCGCCGGGACGCAGCATCAGGTGATAGGTGTTGCCCAGGATGATGTCTGCCCCGCTGGCGCGCACATCGCCGGGCTTCATCGCCTTGACGGTGGCGGCGGTGCCGACGGGCATGAAGGCGGGCGTGCGGATTTCGCCGCGCTTCATGGTGATGGTGCCGGTACGGGCGCGGCCGTCGGTGGCGTGGATGGCGAAGGAAAAGCGGGCGGTCATTATTTTCTGTCTCGGGGCGCGAGCGGGCCGGTAGGGCCATTGGCGTCGGCGGGAATGGTGCGGATGGTCAGCGCCTCAGGCCGGCTGATCGCGCCGTCATGATCGCGGTCGAAGCGCGAGAACAGGCGCGAGAAATGCGCCTGCAACTCGGCCAGGGTGATGCGGTTGTCGCTGCCCTTGTCGACGTCGAACGGACTGGGCAGCGCGTTGCGGTCGCCCAGCCAGCGCTCCGCCCAGTCGGCGAACTGGAGATAGCCGATCGAGCCCTGATGGTTCACGTCGATCAGGTCGTAGGATCGCTTGACCCCGGCCTCCATCTCCTCGCGGGTGGTCTTGCCGTCGCCGTCCGCGTCGAAGGCCGCGATCATCATCGCGACCGGCTCGACCACCATGGTGGCCGGCGTCTGCGCGAATGGCTTGGGACGGGCGGTGACGGTCACCGTCTCGTTGGTGCCCGGCGTCGCCGCCTGCAGCAGCAGCGCCAGCAGGATCATGCGCGTGGCCCAGGCAGCAACAGCGAGGCGTCGCCATAGCTGTAGAAGCGATATTCTTGCGCGATTGCATGGGCATAGGCCGCCTGCATCCGCTCCAGGCCCATCAAAGCCGAAACCAGCATGAACAGGGTCGAGCGCGGCAGGTGGAAATTGGTCATCAGCCCGTCGATCCCGCGAAAGCGATAGCCGGGCGTGATGAAGATGGCCGTGTCGCCCTCGAACGGACGGATCACGCCGTCCTCTCCAGCCGCGCTCTCGATCAGCCGCAGCGAGGTGGTGCCGACCGCGATCACCCGGCCGCCGCGTGCCTTGACGGCGTTCAGCCGGTCGGCGGTGGCGGCGTCGATGCGACCCCATTCGGCGTGCATTTTGTGATCGACGGTATCGTCCGCCTTGACCGGCAGGAAGGTGCCCGCGCCGACATGCAGGGTCAGCGTGGCATGTTCGATCCCCGCCGCCGCCAGCGAGTCCAGCAGGCCGGGCGTGAAGTGCAACGCCGCCGTGGGGGCCGCGACCGCGCCAGGCTCGTTGGCGAACATCGTCTGATAGTCGTCGGCGTCCTTCTCGGTCACGCCCCGCTTCTGCGCGATATAGGGGGGCAGGGGCATGGTGCCCGCCCGCTCCAGCAGCAGTTCGACCGGCTCGTCGCCGGCGAAGTCGAGCGCGAAGCTGCCATCCTCGGCCCGGTCGCGCGCGGTCGCGCTGACGCCGGCGCCGAAGTCGATCACGTCGCCGTCGCGCAGGCGCTTGGCGTTGCGGATGAAGGCACGCCAGCGACGCGTGCCCTCTCGCTTGTGCAGCGTCGCGCCGACCCGCGCCTCGCCCCGCACGCCTTCCAGCTGGGCGGGGATGACGCGGGTATCGTTGAAGACCAGCAGGTCGCCGGGGCGCAGCGCCGTGGGCAGGTCGCTCACCCGTTCGTCACGGGTGGCGTTGCCGTCCAGGACCAGCATCCGCGCCGAATCGCGCGGGGATGCCGGGTATAGCGCGATCCGCTCGGGCGGCAGCGCGAAGTCGAACAGATCTACGTTCACTTGGTGGCCGTCGCCGCCTTCTTGGCCGGAGCCGCCTTGGGGGCCGGGCGGCGCGCTGGGGTGATGGTGACGGGCTTCAGGGTCGCGCCCGGCAGGGTCACCGGCGCACCCAGATTGGGGGTGGGCGCCGGGGCCATCGGCACATAGGCCGGGGGATTGTCCGCCGCGACATAGGCATGGATGATCCGGCTCGGATTCGCGGGCGGCTCGCCGCGTTCGATCGCATCGACATATTGCATGCCGTCGATCACCCGGCCGAACACCGTATACTTCTTGTCGAGCGCGAAACGCGGCTGGAAGACGATATAGAACTGGCTGTTCGCGCTGTTCGGATCGTCGGCTCGCGCGGCGGCAACCGACCCGCGAACATGCGGCAGATAGTTGAACTCGGCCGGCACGTTGGGCAGCGACGATCCGCCGGTCCCGTCGCCCTTGGGATCGCCGCCCTGCGCCATGAAGCCGTCGATCACGCGGTGAAAGGTCAGGCCGTCATAGAAATGCTGGCGGGTCAGCGTCTTGATCCGCTCGACCATCTTGGGCGCGACGTCGGGGCGCAGCCAGATGGTCACCCGGCCGCCGGTCGACAGGTCGAGCAGCCAGAGATTTTCCTTGTCGGTCACCGGCGGCGGGGTGGTGCGCCCGGTGACATTGTCCTCCAGCACCTGCGCGGCCTTGGCGGGCGAGCTGAACTTGGGCGGATTCTGGGACTGTTTCTGCGCCTGTGCCGGAACGGCGACCAGGCAGGCCATCATCATGGCAAGAGCGGCGAAAACGCGCATCATATCTCTACGACAAGGGAAGGAATGGGGGAGGCTGTAGAGCAAATCGCCCCTTGCGCCAATCTGAACCTTCGCGCCTCTTTTTTCCTCCCCTGCAAGGGGAGGTGGCAGGGCCAAGCCCTGACGGAGGGGTGTCCCGCTCTCGATAGGGGGACACCCCTCCACCATCCTGCGGATGGTCCCCCTCCCCTTGCAGGGGAGGAATAAGGTCAGGACCCCTTCCGCCCGATCTTCTCGACCCGTTCGACGACATCGGCGCAGACCGCAGGCGTCACGAACTTGGCGATGTTGCCGCCATAGATCGCGATTTCCTTGACCAAACGGCTGGCGATCGGCTGCAGCGCGACATCGGCCATCAGGAAGACGGTCTCGACCCGCGGATTGATCTGCTGGTTCATGCCCGCCATCTGATATTCATATTCAAAGTCGGCGACCGCGCGCAGACCCCGGACGATGACCTTCGCCCCTTCGCGCTCGGCAAAGTCCATCAGCAGCGAATCGAAGGCGACGACATGAATCTCGCCAGCCACGTCCGCCACTTCGCGCCGGACCATCTCCATCCGTTCGCCCAGCGTGAACATGGGCGACTTGGACGGGTTGGTGGTGACGCCGATCACCAGCCGGTCGACCAGCTTCGCGCCGCGCCGGATGATGTCCATATGACCCAAGGTCACAGGGTCGAAGGTGCCGGGATAGACGCCGATCCGGGTCATCGGTCACGCTCCACCACATAAGCGGCGATGGCGCGGAGCAGGTCCGCCTCGGGGCCGTAATCGCGTAAGTGCTCTATCGCCTGGGCGACCAGCATCCGGCACTGCTCTCTCGCGCGTTCGACGCCGAGCAGGCTGAGGAAGGTCGCCTTGCCCGCATCCTGATCCTTGCGCAGCTTCTTGCCTGCCGCCGCCTCGTCGCCTTCGGCATCGAGCAGGTCGTCGGCGATCTGGAAGGCGAGCCCCAAGTCATGCGCATAGCCGCGCAGGTGCGTGCGCCCCTCGGGCGCCACGCGGCCCAGGATCGCGCCCGCCTCGACCGCGGCGCAGATCAGCGCGCCGGTCTTCATCTGCTGAAGCCGGGTGACGGTGGCGAGGTCGAAGACCTGCCGCTCGGCCTCCAGGTCCATCTGTTGTCCGCCCGCCATGCCGCTGGGGCCGGATGCGCGGGCGAGGTCGAGGATCAGTTCGGACCGCACGAACGGATCGGGATGGGTCGCCGGATCCGCCAGGATCTCGAAGGCCAGTGCGTGCAGGCAGTCGCCCGCCAGGATCGCGGTCGCCTCGTCGAACGCCTTGTGCACGGTCGGTTTGCCGCGCCGCATATCGTCATCGTCCATCGCGGGCAGATCGTCATGGATCAGCGAATAGACGTGGATCGCCTCCAATGCGGTCGCGACCCAGCCTGCGCAATCACGGTCGACCGCGAACAGATGCGCGGTGGCGAAGACGAGCAGCGGGCGCAGCCGCTTGCCGCCGCCGATCGCGGCATGGCGCATGGCGGCATAGAGCGAGGCGCGCGGATCGCCCGGATCGGCGAGCAGCTCGGCAAAGCGTGCGTCGATATCCTCGGCGACTTCCGACAGGGCATCGCCCAGGTTCGTGGCGGTGAGCGTCACGCCTCAACCTGCCTGGAACGGGCGGGTGCCGGCGGCCTTGCCCTCGGCATCCAGGCGGATCGCCTCGATCCGGGCCTGGGCCGCGTCGAGCCGTTCGGCGCAGCGCTGGCGCAGACGATCGCCGCGCTCATAGAGGCGGATCGATTCGTCGAGCGTCGCTTCGCCGCTTTCCAGTCGGCCGACGATCCTCTCCAGTTCCTTGAGGGCGTCCTCGAACGTCAGTTCTTCGATGGGCGTATCCATGACGCCGCTATGGGGCAGGCCCGCGACCCGCGCAAGCAGCGTCGCGCTTACCGAAGCCGGTTCACCGTCCAGGTGTAGAGAAACGAGACGCCGAACACGCCCAGGTCGATCGCGGCCTGCACGCGGTGGGGCGAGCGATCGGTCAGGTCATGGGTGATCAGGCGGATGTCGGCCGTCGGATGGCGATAGGCGAGGGCGATCAGGGCCAGCACCAGTCCCGCCGTCATGATCCGCCGTTCGCGCAAAAGCTTTTCTCCCCCCGCTTATGGTACGCTTGGCGCGGGAAGGGGGCAAGAGCGGGGCGGTCAGCGGCGGCATGTCGATCGCCACGCCCCAGCAGGCGCGGTCACGGCCGCCGTCTTTTGCGGCGAACAGCGCCTGGTCGGCTTCGCGATACAGACGGCGCCAGTCCGATTCGTCCTGCATCGGCCCGGTGCACAGGCCCAGGCTGGCGGTGACCTTCAGTCCCGATGGATAGGTTGCGGCGCGCAGGCGCGTGAGCAAGGCCTCGGTATCGGGGGCGCGCTGCGCATCGACGAGCAAGGCGAACTCCTCGCCGCCGATCCGGGCAACCAGCAGGTCGGGGGCGACCGCGCCGGTCAGGGTCTGGGCAAAGATACGAAGCACCTCGTCGCCGCCGTCATGGCCCAGCGTGTCGTTGATCCGCTTGAAATGGTCGATGTCCGCCAGGATCAGCGTTTGCGCACCGGCCCGACCGATCGCCTGATCCATGAAGGCGCGACGGTTATACAGCCCGGTCAGCGGATCGGTGTCGGCCAGGCGACGCGCGACACGCTCGTCGGCGCGCGCCAGGTCGCGCTCGCGGCTGAGCAAATAGATGCGATATGCGACGCCCAGGCTGGCGATCAGCGCCTCGGCGCCCATCGACAGCACTGTCGACTGGTCGATCCAGGGATGCCAGGGGATCAGGTGCGCAGCGTTCAGCACGCGCAGCATGGCGAGCACGATCGGCGTGCCCCAGCCGATCGCGAAGGCCCAGGCGAAATTGCTCCGCCGCCGCCACGCCTGGACGAACACCGCGATCAGGAACACAAGCAGCACCGCGAACCCCGCCACGACCGCCGCATCCAGTGGACGAATCCAGATCGGTGCGAGCAGCGCGAAGGCGATGTTGGGTATGGCGATCAGCGCGAAGACGATCACCGCCAGCCGGTCGAGCCACCCGCGAAACACCTCCCGCTCGAAGAAATGCCGTGCAAAGACGACGATGGTCAGCGCGACGCCGCCCAGCATGATCGCATTCCAGCGATGCCGCTCGTTATTGTCGAGCCAGGGCAGCCACTGGCCGATCAACCCCGACGAACAGAGCGCATAGCCGGTGATGAAGAACAGCAGCAGGCAATAGACGGGCTGGAGCGGCTGGCGCAGCGCAGGCCAGAGCGCGAGATTGTAGATGGCGAGCGCAATCACCATGCCCATGATCGCACCGTAGAGCAGGCTGAGGTCGGACTCGACCTCGAGCGCCTCGGCATGTTGCTGCAGTCGTGCGCCCCGAACGACTCCGCGCAGATTGGCCGCGCCATGGGCTTCCCACAGGATGCGCACCGGCCGGGCGTCGGTGCGCGGCAGCGGCACCGCGATCATCGCGCCCAGCAGCAGATAGGGCGAGGTCGTCGCGCTGGTGAAGGCGATGTGGTGGATACTGCCATCGCCATACAGGATGTGAAGCGCCGTCGCATCCTGCCAGGTGCTGGCGAAACCGATGCTCAGCCGTTCGCGCGGATCGCCGGCCAGCCGGGGCAGGGGTTGCGACAGGACCCAGAAATCGCCTCTGCCATAGGAGGACTGGTCTGACGTGCAATCGAAGCGCTGTGGTTCCTTGAGCAGGTCCGCCGCCCGGTCGCCGGAGCGTATCGGCTTGATACAGGTGGCCACGGCCTGGCCGATCTGGGCGCGCGCCTCCGCGAACGGCCAGACGGTCGCGAGCAGTGCCAGGGCCAGCACCCATAATCGGATCGGGCCGATGCCGTTCATGACGTCGCATCTGCCTAGAAAACGACGAAAATTGGGTTAACGCCGTCATAACATACGTTGGGTCGAGCCCCAAACGGCGCTTTGGTCGACAAAAAAATGGGCCGGGTGTCGCCACCCGGCCCTGTCATGGGATCATGGGATGATCCGTATCAGTTCGCGTCGACCGAAGCGGGCTTGCCGCCCTTCTTCTTCGGCTTCTTGGGCGCGGCGGGTTCGATCGCGAAGGACAGCGCGCCGTCCTTCATCTTCACCGTCACCTCGCCGCCATGGACCAGCTTGCCGAACAGCAGTTCCTCGGCGAGCGGCTGCTTGATCTTCTCCTGGATCAGGCGGCCCATCGGACGCGCGCCGTACAGGCGGTCATAGCCCTTTTCGGTGAGCCAGCTCTTCGCCGCTTCGTCCAGGCTGATATGGACGTGACGGTCGGCCAGCTGGAGTTCGAGCTGGAGGATGAACTTGTCCACCACCCGCGCCACGACTTCGGGCGGCAGGTAGCCGAAGGGCACGATCGCATCCAGGCGGTTGCGGAATTCCGGCGTGAACATCTTCTGCACGGCCTGCTCATCCTCGCCCTCGCGGGTGAGGTTGCCGAACCCGACCGTCTCGCGTGCCATGTCGGCGGCACCCGCATTGGTCGTCATGATGATGATCGTGTTGCGGAAATCGACCGTCTTGCCGTGGTGATCGGTCAGCTTCCCATTATCCATCACCTGCAACAGGATGTTGAACAGATCGGGATGCGCCTTCTCGATCTCGTCGAGCAGCAGCACCGAATGCGGATTCTGATCGACCGCATCGGTCAGCAGACCACCCTGGTCATAGCCGACATAGCCGGGAGGGGCACCGATCAGGCGGCTGACCGAGTGACGCTCCATATATTCGGACATGTCGAACCGCTGGAGCGGAATGCCCAGGATCGTCGCGAGCTGGCGCGCGACCTCGGTCTTGCCGACGCCGGTGGGGCCGGTGAACAGATAGTTGCCGATCGGCTTGTCGGGATCACGAAGCCCTGCGCGGCTCAGCTTGATCGCCGAGGACAGGTTCTCGATCGCCGCATTCTGGCCGAACACGACGCGCTTGAGATCGGTCTCCAGCGTTTCGAGCTGCTGGCGATCGTCGGTCGACACGCTCTTCGGCGGAATGCGCGCCATGGTGGCGATCACGGCCTCGATCTCCTTGGGCGTGATCGTCTTCTTGCGCTTGCTGACCGGCACCAGCATCTGCATCGCGCCGACCTCGTCGATCACGTCGATCGCCTTGTCGGGCAACTTGCGGTCGTTGATGTAGCGCGCCGACAGCTCCACCGCCGACTTGATCGCATCGGGGGTGTATTTGACCTGGTGGTGATCCTCGAAGGCCGAGCGCAGGCCCGCCAGGATCTTGATCGTGTCCTCGATCGTCGGTTCGTTCACGTCGATCTTCTGGAACCGGCGCAGCAGGGCGCGGTCCTTCTCGAAGTGGTTGCGGAACTCCTTATAGGTCGTCGAGCCGATGCAGCGGATCGTGCCGCCCGACAGAGCGGGCTTGAGCAGGTTCGACGCATCCATCGCCCCGCCGCTGGTCGCGCCCGCGCCGATGACGGTGTGGATCTCGTCGATGAAGAGGACCGCGTGGGGCAGCTTCTCCAGTTCGTTGACGACCGCCTTCAGCCGCTCCTCGAAATCGCCGCGATAGCGGGTGCCCGCCAAGAGGGCGCCCATGTCGAGCGAGTAGATGACGGCGTTCAGCAGCACCTCGGGCACATTGCCCTCGATGATCTTGCGCGCCAGGCCTTCGGCGATGGCGGTCTTGCCGACGCCGGGATCGCCCACATAGAGCGGGTTGTTCTTCGACCGGCGGCACAGGATCTGGACGGTGCGGTCCACCTCGGGCCCGCGCCCGATCAGCGGATCGACCTTGCCCGCCTTCGCCTTTTCATTGAGGTCGACGGTGAACTGCTTCAGCGCGCTCTCGGCCTTGCCCTTTTCGGCGGGCTTGGCGGGCTTTTCCTCCTCGACGCCCTTGGGCGGGGTCGATTCGCTGGTCGCGCCCCCCTTGCCGACGCCGTGGCTGATGAAGCTGACGGCATCCAGGCGGCTCATATCCTGCTGCTGCAGGAAATAGACGGCGTAGGATTCGCGTTCGGAGAACAGCGCGACCAGCACGTTCGCGCCGGTCACTTCGTCGCGGCCCGAGGACTGAACGTGCAGGATCGCGCGCTGCACGACGCGCTGGAACCCGCTGGTGGGCGAGGGGTCGGTCGCCGCCTCGACCTTGAGCGCGTCGAGTTCGGTGTCGAGATACTGGGCGACCGTCGCCTTCAGCTCGCCCAGGTCGACATGGCACGCTTCCATGACCTTGGAGGCATGTTCGTCGTCGATCAGCGCGAGGAGCAGGTGCTCCAGCGTGGCATATTCGTGGCGCCGCACGGTCGCGGCTTCCAGCGCCTTGTGAAGCGTGGTCTCGAGCGCGGGGGCGAAAGATGGCATCTAAGATACTCCTTCCGAAGCGCCATGGACTGACGCCTCGTTTCGACCAATGTCGGGACGCGGGGCCCCGGCATCAAGCGGGTGTAACGCGCGGCGGCTGAACAAAGCGTATCGCGCGAACGAAAATGATGTGGCCGCCTCGGTGCGTATGCGCCGGGAGGGGCCGGTCCGTGTCACCGCTTGAAGAGCGCGTCGGCGCTGGCACGTTGGAGCGCGGCGCGCTCCATGTGGCGGCGGGTTCGCACGATCTCCTGCTCCAGCACCGCGATCCGCGTCTCCAGCTCGGCGAGCGAGAGCGGATCGAGATCGGCCTGGACCAGCGCGGTCAGGCTGTCGGGAAGGCGGATCGGAGAATCGTCCTGTTCCATAATGGGAAGCAGCGTTGACCCGGTCGCCACCGATGTCAATAACGGTGCCAAACAGCCACATTCGCGAAGGGGGTGGTAATCAGTGCACGCGGATAGCGATGTGAGGGGCATGATCGACGTCCCGGAGATGATGACCGCGATCGACCCCGAGGCGGCGGGCGGACCCGAGGTGCTGGTGCCCATACAGCGCGCGACGCCGATGCCGGGCGAGGGCGAAGTACTGATCCGCGTCGCGGCTGCCGGGGTCAACCGGCCCGACGTCATGCAGCGTCAGGGCCTCTATCCGCCGCCGCCGGGCGCCCCCTCCATTCCGGGGCTGGAGATTGCGGGCGAGATCGTCGCGCTGGGCGAGGGTGTAGGCCCCGAAATGCTGGGTCAGCCCGTCTGTGCGCTGATCGGCGGGGGCGGCTATGCCCAATATGCCGTCGCGGTCGCCGAGCATTGCCTGCCCGTGCCGCACGGCCTGTCGATGATACAGGCCGCCGCGCTGCCGGAAACGCTGTTCACCGTGTGGACGAACGTGTTCGAGCGCGCCTATGCCAGCGAGGGCGACACCCTGCTGGTCCATGGCGGGACCAGCGGCATCGGAACCATGGCGATCGCGCTGGGCCGGATCTTCGGGCTGACGGTGATCGTCACGGCCGGATCGGACGACAAATGCGCCGCCGCCGAAAAGCTCGGCGCGGCCCGGGCGATCAATTACCGGACGCAGGATTTCGTCGAGGCGGTCAAGGATTTCACCGGCGGCAAGGGCGTCGACATCGTGCTCGACATGGTCGGGGGCGATTATTTGCCCCGCAATATCCAGTGCCTGGCCGAGGATGGCCGTCATGTCTCGATCGCGGTCCAGCGCGGCGCGAAGGCGGAAATCCCGATCTGGGAGGTGATGCGCCGCCGCCTGACCCTGACCGGCTCGACGCTGCGCGGGCGCGACCGGGCGTTCAAGGCGATGGTCGCCGACGAAATCGCCCGCATCGTCTGGCCGCATGTCGAGGAAGGGCGGCTGCGCCCGGTCATCGACCGCAGCTTCCCGCTCGCCCAGGTCGCCGATGCGCATCGGCGCATGGAATCGGGCGATCATCTGGGCAAGATCGTCCTGACGTTCGACACCTGACCCTGTGCGAGGCTTGATCCGGTTGCAAAAGATTGCAACGGATCGAAAGGCCGGAACGGTCGTTTCCCGGCGCAGGATTTTGGGGGGATGTGAATGGCGCAGCTTTATGGTCGGGTCGGGCTGACCATGATGGTCGGCCTGGCGGGATGTGCGATCGCTGCCCCGGCCCAGGCGCAATCGGCGCGCGACATCCTGACCCAGGCGTCGTTCGCCGACATCGACCAGGCCAGCGCGCTGCGTCGCGTATCGGCGGCCTATAATGTCGCGGGCGCTGCGCTGCGTCATGCCCCCGAGGACCATGAAGCGCTGCTGATGCGGGCGCTCGCGCTTGGCTACCGTGCCAAGCTGACCGGCAATCGCACCGACGCGATCGCCGCGCGTCACCAGTTCGAGGCGCTGATCACGCTGAATCCGCGCGATGCCGAAGCACAGTTGGCGCTGGGCGCGTGGCATATCGGCGGGGTCAAGAAGCTGGGTGCCATCATGGGCCGGGCGGCGATCGGGGCACAGCGCGGCATCGGCTTTTCGGCGCTCGACAAGGCGGTGGCGCTCGGCGGCGACCGGGCGCTGTTCCCGGGGCTGGCGGGGCTGTTGCGCCTGGAACTGGACCCACGCGACCCGCGGGGACGCACGCTGGCAGAGGCGGCCGCGCGCGCCGGGGTGCCGACCCCGCTCGACCGGATCATGCAGCGGGCGGCCGCCGCGATCCTGAATCCCTTGCGCGCCGGGGATACCCAGGCGGTGCGCAGGCTCGCGTCGCAATCGCTGCCTTTCGGTCGGTTCGACGACGACAACTGAACGGCGGGAACGGCTGGACGAAGGGGGTGTTACGGTCTATCGGTCCATGTTCCCGGCAGTTTGTGGCGCCGCACCTTGCTCTCGGGACCAGCTTTCATTAGATTTGCCGCCGCTACGGCCGCTCCGATGAGGGGCGGCCCTTTTATTTTCCGACTGGAGTGATCCCCGTGGCCCAGCCGCTCATGCCCCATGCGACCGCTTCCTGGCTGGTCGACAACACCTCGCTCTCGTTCGAGCAGATCGCGGATTTCTGCGGCCTCCATATCCTCGAAGTGCAGGCGATCGCCGACGACACGGCCGCCACCAAGCTGACCGGTCGCGATCCCGTCCGTGCGCACGAACTGGCGCAGACCGAGATCGAGAAGGCGCAGGCCGACCCCGATTATCGCATGAAGATGATCAAGGGCCCCGAACAGGTCCGCCGTACCAAGGGCCCGCGCTACACGCCGGTCAGCAAGCGGCAGGACAAGCCGGACGGCATCGCCTGGATCATCCGCAACCATCCGGAAATCTCGGACGGTGCGATCTCGAACCTGATCGGCACGACCCGCACGACGATCGCGGCGATCCGCGATCGCAGCCACTGGAACATCGCCAACATCACGCCGAAGGACCCGGTGACGCTGGGCCTGACCACCCAGCGCGAGCTGGACTCGGCGGTGGCCAAGGCGGCGAAGGCGACCGGCGGCAATGCCGAGGCGCAGCCGACCGACACCCGCCTGGAGGGCGACCGCGAAGCCCTGCTCGCTTCGCTGCGGGCCGAGCGCGACCAGGCGAGCCGCGACGTCGATTCGATCGGCCACAATGACGATGTGATCGACCCGCACTCGCTGTTCCGCAGCTGATCGACGCGTCGACGTTGGAAAAGGGGCGTCCACCGACCGGGTGGGCGCCCCTTTTGCGTTTCGGGGAACGGCGGATGGCCTGTCCCGTTGAGCCGGGCAAAGGAGATTCGTTTATGTCCGAGCAGGAACAGCGCACCGGCCAGCCCTTCGATCACGACCACGGGCATAGCGGACAGGATTATCACCGCGACGCGGAAGCCGCGATGGGCCGCGCCGAGCCCTCGGGCAGCGTGACGACCACCCCACCCGCACAGGGCGAGGGCAATGCGGATACCGAACTGCCTGCCGATAATGGCAAGCGCGCGTCGGTCGATCCGAAGACCGGCGAGGTCCATGGTAGCGGGGCAGGGGCCGGCGGCGGCCATCGCGGCGACGAGATCGGGGAAGTCGACCCTGCGACTCCGCTGGGTGTGGGCAAGCGACCGGTGAACTGAACATCCTCCCCGGCACGGGGAGGGGGACCGCCGCGAAGCGGTGGTGGAGGGGGATGGCGGCCAGGGACTTGCCTGGCGGGAAGCCCCCTCCACCACCGCTACGCGCTGCCACCTCCCCGTACCGGGGAGGATCGTGCATGAGGCACGCTATCCAACGATGTCATGACAATGTCGTCGCAGCGAGCAAACCATAGTGCTATCTATCTGACATTAGACGCATTACCATATAAAATGCATTGGAGGCGAAATCGTTAAAATTGCTCAATACGCCAATTTTAACGGTAAGAGAGACTCAATCGGTCCCGTACCCGTCAAGGGCCACTTAGCTGGTTATGATGCAACCTATGATGGGGGCCACCAGCGAGAGAGATGGCTGCAGAAATCTGTCATCGTTCAGGTGGTATCCCGCCGAGGATCACCAAAATAGGCTGCTTGCAATGGCATCAAGCGTGTGCAGCGATTTGAGCCATCGGGTGCAAACAGGTTGACGGGGTTCAGGCGAGCCGCGGGGGTGGAAGCGTTATTGGCCAGCGATCCAGCGATCTGAGAAGAAGATGCTTCAAGCCGTGCGTGCCGCGCCAGGATCGGATCCGAAGGGCTATAGCAGTTTTGATCAAAATCGATTGACTATAGCGGGGCGGGAGCGCGCACGGCAGCATCTCTTTTGCCAATGTTCGGCAGTAGATGTGAGCGTAGTGGGGGTCCTACCATTTTGGTTGCTTTTCTCGGTTGTACGTATCGATGGCGTGATCCAGAAATTGGCACGTAAGGAGAACGCCGATGCAGATCGTGGAAGACAAGAACATCATTCGTGAGAGCGTACTGAAGACATCGACGAGCAATCCAGCGCTGCAGCGTCTTCAAAGCCGAGTCATGGCGGGAGTTGCCGCGAGTGAGGTGATCACTAGCTACGACCGCATGCATCATCGTCATAGCCGTTCCTGATCGGGGGCGTCGACGTGTCGGCGGCAAGGATCACGTCCTTTCTTGTCAAGGTTGCATCAAGGTGCAATCTCGATTGCGACTATTGCTACGTGTATCACCACGCCGACCAAAGCTGGCGCGAAATGCCAAGACTGCTCTCCGCGACGCATCGGCAGGCATTCGCTCTGCGCGTCGCGGAGTACGCCAAAGCTCAGCAGCTGACCCGATGCGCCGTGGTCTTCCATGGGGGTGAGCCTCTGCTCGCCGGTGCAGACGAACTCGCCGCGTTCGCCGACCTCATTCGCGAGGCGGCGCCGGATGTCTGCATCGACTTCGGCTTGCAGACGAATGGCATCCTGCTGTCCGATAAGGTCCTCGACGTGCTGGAGGTGGCGGGGATCGCCGTCTCGCTCAGCATGGACGGCCCGCGTGCAGCACATGACCTTCACCGCACGACGCGGCGCGGGCGATCAAGTTTCGACAAGGTCGAGGCAAGCCTTCAGCGTCTGAAAGCGAGGCCCAAAGTATTCGCGGGCGTAATTGCCGTGATCGACGCTTCCGTGCCGCCGGCGACTCTGCTCAAGTATTTCGCCGCGCATCAGGTGCCCAAGCTCGATTTTCTCCTGCCAGATGCTCATCATGACCGCCCACCACCAGGACGCGAGAAGGATCCCGAGTTATACCAGCGCTGGCTTATCGAGGCGTTCGACCTATGGCTTGATACATATCCAGAGCTTCCAGTCCGCACCTTCGAGGCTCTCCTAGACGCGGTTGCGGGGCTTCCCTCAGGTACCGACGCGTTCGGTTTCGGGGACGTAAGCCTTCTATCGGTGGAGACCGATGGATCGTGGCACGATCTCGACGTCTTCAAGGTCGCAGGTGATGGAGCCAGTCGACTGGCGGGTTCGGTCCTAGATACGACGGTTGCGGAATTGGCGGCGTCGCCGGCCATCGATGCTCATCGACGCCTTCTATCGAAGGAAGGGGTAAGCGATCAGTGTCGGACGTGTGATGTGGTGGACGTCTGCGGTGGTGGCTCCGTCCCACACCGCTTCCGTTCGGGCACCTTCTGCAATCCAACGGTCTACTGCGGCGAGATGAAAGCGCTGATTGCTCATGTCCGCATGCGACTCGGCGATTCTCTAATCGATGCCGTCCCGGTAGCGGACGCCACTCCCGACTTCGATCTGGCGTCCTTCGAGCTGGCGGAGACGAGTGCCATGATCATGGAAGGCCTGTATGGCGAGGCCGTCGCTGCAGACATGGCAGGGCTCGACGAGGCTCTTCTGATGCTGCCCGGGGCGAATGTCGAGAACGCGGGTAGAGCGCTGGCGCGTCGAGCCGGCACCGTCGCATGGCATCGGGCCGTTTTGGCTGCCGGTGCAGGACGCGTAGTCCATGACGTGGAAGGAACGCCGATCACGGTTGACGCCGACTATCTGGCCGCCCTGCACGACGGAGCTGCTCGCGACGATCTCGAGATTGCAGGGGAAGATAGCTGGCTTCGTAAGCCCTTTGGAAACGCGATCGAGTTTGAAGACGGCGATATCGTCGAGGAAGGGCGCGTTCTCGTCGCTGAGGCGCTGAAGATCGTGGAGACATGGCGTCCAGCGCTTGCGACCGAGCTTCGCACGATCTGTTCGGCGATCCAGTTCGTGCGCGATCCCTCCGCGCATCCGGACAAGATCGTGTCATTTAGCGACGATTCCGTGCCAGGAGCGGTATTCGTATCAATCCGGGGGACGCACGGCCTGATCGATGCATACGACTTGGCGGACTCTCTGGTGCACGAATATCGGCATCAGAAGCTGTACCTGCTCGAACGCCGGTACGCTACCACCCGACCGGGCGCGCTTGTCGTGTCTCCATGGAGGGACGATCTTCGGCCGGCCTCGGGTCTACTGCATGCGGTTTTCGTGTTCGTCGAGCTGCGCCGCTTCTGGGAACATGTGCGCGACTTCGGTCCCGCTCGTCTGGGAAACCGGTCGATCGCCCAGCTGGAAGATACAGAGCGCAATCTGTTGCAGGCTTTCGAGACGCTGCGTGCGTGCGATTTGACGAACACGGGCCGGGCCCTCGTGCAGGTGCTCGAGGAAAAGTCCCGGTCCATGGCGCTGGCGGCATGACCCTGATAGTCGAATCCAATTCGCTGCCATTCGAGCGACATACGAGGCATTCACGGCTCCGCGACTACTTCTGCGACAAGGATGCTACCGCAACGAAGGTCGACGAAGGGTGGGAGCTTGACCTAAGCTGGCCCGCTGACGCGAGGCGCCACGTTGACCCCGGTCTTGGCCGACACCTTGGCCTCTGGGGCGGTATAGAGCTCTCTGACATGGCGGTCGCGCGAAGGCGCTCGGGCAAGGTTCTGACCTCGCTGTACGATACGTGGTCGCTTCTGACATGGAGCGAATGGGTTGCGGGCAAGCGATCCGATCCCATCGATCCAATCACCGTTCTGCACATAGACGATCATCGAGACCTGATGGCGCCGCGTCTCGCGATCACCGCGGGTGGCATCGTCGACATGATAACAGACGCACCTTTCGACGTTCGAGATCCGGGTTCGGTACTGGCGGCATGCGAGAGCGGAGCCGTTGGCATGGGGAGCTTTCTCACGCCCTTCTTGCACGCCTTTCCAAATTGCGACGTTCGTCATCTGTGTCAGCCACCAAAGGTATCGGCGACGACTGACCATGTCATCATCGAGACGACCGTAGTGGACGATCTGCTGCGACCCGGGGTTCTTCGTCCCGCCATCTCGCTTGAAGAAGGGGAGGGGGTAGGTCCTGGCCGATACCGCACCACTCCAGATCTGGCGGACTGGCTCGCCGACGTCGGCGACGGCCCGATTCTCCTGCACGTCGACATGGATTACTTTAACAATCGCTATGACGGGGATGGAGACTGGATAGATCGCGTTCGAAGGCACGATCCCGATCTGACAAGCGTTCTTGAACGCATCGACGAAGTGACCAGCTTCATGCGGGCATCTGGGATAGTCGACCGGATCGTGGATGCCGCCGTCGCCTTCTCGCCAGGGTTCTTCCCCTCCGAGCTCTGGGCGCCAGCCGAGGACCGTCTGCGCAAAGGCCTGAGTTCTCTTTATGAGTAAGGTCCCTACCCACAAGGCAGCGGTAAAACGTCGCAAGCCGTCCCGTCCGACTCCGAAACCGAAGGTGGTCAAGCCTCCGAAAGGTGGCCCGAAGATCGATCCTGCGGAGGTGCGGCTGGCGCAGAAACCCGGCCCGAAGAACAAAGGGGACGGACCAGGAGGGGAGTACTGGGATGTCGTCGGCCCCACGGGTCGCGCGGGTGAGGTCTTCGTCAACGTCATCGACGAACCTCCGCTTGGCCGGCATGCCTCGATGCAGATCTTCCTGAACCAGGATCAGCAGGGCAGAGGAATCGGGCGGGTGGCCTATCGTCTGGCGGCGGAGGCGAGCCAGCACGATCCGCTATATCTACACATGCGCAAGTCGAACGATGCATCTAGGCTTGCCGCCGAGGCGGCTGGTTTCGTTGACGTATCGCCCTCGGGCATCACTCAGCTCATCCTCAGGCGCGACAGGCGCAAGGATTGATGCAACGTATCCCTGAATGGCTCGCTCCATCGGCGCGCACCGATTTGTCGTGGCTGCTTTCGAACCGAAGGTCAGTGGTTAGACTCCATGTAGGCCGTCAGCAGCTGGCCCTTCGTCGGTGGGCTCGACGCCACGGGCTTTTCGCCAGCGCGGATGCGGACGGATATGTGGCAATCTCGCGTGAGGCGATCCATGCCCGACGCGTGATCGACCTGGACCGTCGGCCCGGTCGACACACTCATGCTCTGGGCCTATTGCTGGGCTATCCCCGGTGCTGTAGTCGCTCGATCGACCGCTTCGGAGACGAGGGAATCGATGCCCGGCATGCGGTCCTGTCGGGACGGCGCTTCCACGGGCAATTCCGTGCCATCGATCCGACTGGCTATCTAGCAGGCCAGGCGTACATCTCGCATGTCCCCTGTTCACATCGTTGCTCTTTTTCACTTGCCCAGGTTCAAGGACTGGCGTGCTGACCGTCGCGGTCATGCCTTGTCTCGACGAGGCGGCCGATGTTCGTGACACAATCGCTTCGCTAGGCTTTCTGGAGGCTGCGCCGCCCGTACCCGACGCTCATCTGGTCGTGGTAGACAATGGCTCGACGGACGGCACGCTCGACATCCTCGAGCGGATCTGTGCGAGGTCGCCCTCGTCGGTACACGTGGTAACGGAAGTCGAGCGTGGATATGTGCCACCTCGAACACGTGGCGTACGCGAGGCCATGCGTCTCGCTTCCATCCTGGGGGTCGATGCCGACGAAACGCTGATACTGCAGGTGGACGCCGACACGATCTACCGCACTGGATACGTCGCGACGATGCGACGAGCGGCGGCTGCTGGACATGGCGTGTTGCTCGAAGGCTCAACCAAGCCACCGCCCGGCTTCGCCGAGCGGCACCCGGAATATGTAGCGGCCCAGCGACTCGTCGATGACCAGGTCGAGTGGTTAGACGCCAGAGACGAGGACGAGGTCGTTCTCGACGACAAGGTGTGCGGATATCGTCTGTCAGACTATTTGGAGTGGGGAGGGCTTTTCCCGGAAGAGTGTTCCACGGGCGATGCCATCCACGCGGAAACCACTCGGATGTTCATCCGCGCCCGGCTGCGATGCGGCGCGAGAAAAATCCGGGTAAATCCGGCCGGGGCTATACCCTCCCGCCGCAGGATCATCGAGGACCCGTCGTTACAATATGCAACGGCAGGGTTTCCCCGCGAGGCCTCATGGATCGCGCAGCGCCGGCGCGCGGGTGAGGTACCGTCAGATATCGACACGTTCGCAAGGCGCGTTGTGGAGGGGCGCGAGTCAGAGGCCGTGCGATTACGGATCGCACATCAGCTTGTCCTCTTCCGGCATTTACCAGCACTCGTAGCCGTCGTTGACGGGATGGTGAACATCAGCGACCTGCCGATCGATGTCCAACGAGTTCTCCGCGCATCGGCTATTCCAAGCCGCATGCAAATGTCCGAACGCCCCGGGGAGGTAATAACAGCACTGCTCGGGCTCATCGATAGCGCCCCGGAAATATTCGTTTCGATCCCATGATTGGGAAGTCGCAGAGCTTCCTGCCGAACGGCAATTCCGGGACAGCCCATTCTTGAGCTAAGGGCTAGGAATGAAAGACGAAGACCTCCTCCTATCGAGCCGGCTGGCATCGCTGTCGGATCGTCAGCGCGAGATACTCCGCCTCGTTTCGCGTGACGTCAACTCCAAGGAGATCGCCCGGAATCTCGGGCTGAGCGACGAGACGGTCAAGAATCATATTAAGGCTGCCATGAGACGGCTCGGCGTGACGTCCCGCTTTGACGCTGCTCGTCTCCTTCGCATGCATGAACACGATGACCCGCGAGTGGTCATGGACCCCTCGAGGGTCATTTCGATCCTCCCGACAGCCAGTAGCCATGGCGACGACGACATCAACCGTGCCCCGCCGGAACTGCGTGAACGTCGAGCCGTGTTCGAACTCGATGGAAACGCATCCGACAGGCCGGTGGACAAGTCATGGTCGGCAGAAGCGGGCGATCGACCCGATGCGCAATCCGCGCTTCGGGTGGTGACCCTCATCGTCGCACTGACCGTCGCGGTCGCGATCGCCATCATCTCGGCGGCGCCCTTGGCCAAGTCGGTGCAGGAACTGACCAACATGATCGAACCGCCAACCAGGCAAAGCTGACCCGGGTCCCCGCGCCCGGGCGAGGGGAAACGAGATGCTGAAGGAACGTCGACTAGCGGTTGAGAACGTCAAGGCCGCATTTCTGCCGGTGGAGCGATCCGCCGAAACCACCGCTGCCCTCGGTGCCAGATGCGTCGCGACCATGATCGAGGAGCGGTCGAAGGCGAATCTGCCCATCGCGACCGGAGCGGCTGCGATGGGGCTCGTGTCGGAGGCGCTGCAGCTGTCGCTTGCGGCACGTGCGAAGTTCATCGAGGCTCACCAGCTGCTGGGCAGCCTGCCCTCCGAGATCGGCGTGCATTCGTATGGCGGCGACGAGTGTCCGCCCAATCAGCCGTTCACTTCCGCGGAACTGACGCTCCGCGCGGTATCGTGAGACGTTGACCGCGCTGCGCGAGAGTGCACAACGTGGCGCATGCCCTGGTGGACGATCACCTTCTGGACCATTCTCCTGCTTGTCTGCGTCGCTGCCTGGCGGCTCGGCGGGCGGCATGAGCGGGAGGCTGCTTCGCTGCTGCTTCTCGCTGCAATCTCGACCGTCCTCGTGCGATCATCGGCTGCGGGTCGCTACTCTTCCGTCGAGGTGGGCGTGCTTGCGGTCGATGCCGCGCTCATCTGCGGTCTGGTTGTCGTCGCGGTCCGTAGCGGCCGGTGGTGGAGCATCGCCCTCGCCGTCCTCCAGGGCATCACGCTGCTCGGCCACCTCGGCAAGTTTCTAGATCCAGGGCTATGGCGACTTGGGTATGCGATCATGATCACGGGGCCGGCATTCCCGGGCCTGATCATCTTGCTGATCGGGATCATTCAGGGCCGGGGCGCCGCGACGTCGCAATCGAACACGACATCATCGCGGCCCTCCTCGAGGGTGTTCCGGGCGTAGACGGGCCAGAAGCCTCCAAGCATCTGACAGACGAGTTCGGCACTCTCGCGGCGGCCTTTGCCGCCTCAGAGGCCAGATTGCTAAGGGCATGCCGTGGAAACTCTGCGGCAGTGATCCGTCTGGGTGCGTTCCGGCGAGCGATGCTCCACGTCCTGAACACCGAGATGCGTTCAGGGCCGGTCATTTCGGGCAGTTCGGTGCTCATGGCCTATCTGCGGGCCGACATGGCGCTTTCTCCAGTCGAGTGCGTGAGGGTGCTGCACCTCAATAGCAGAAACATGCTTATCCGGGACGAGATGATCGCAAGGGGAACGGTGGACGCGGTCGCAATCTACAATCGCGAGATCATCGCACGTGCCCTCGAGCTGGGTTCGTCCGCGCTGATCATAGCTCACAATCATCCAGGCGGTGATCCGTCACCCTCGTCCGAGGACGTCGAAATCACGAAGGCTCTCGTGACCGCTGCGGGTGCCTTCGACATTCAGGTTCATGACCACGTGATCGTCGCATCGGAAGGCTTCTCGAGCATGCGCCAGCTGAGGCTTTTGTGAGCGAGGTTTTCGATGCGGTGGAAGGTGCCCGACGGATCCTGCTGGCGCGGGAAAGGAGGCGCTCAGCCCTTCCAGCGATGATCTTCGGCGAGCCAGCCTGGGAAATGTTGCTGGACCTGCTCGTCTCGAAGGAGGAGGGGCGGCCTGTTCCCCTTAACAGCGCATGTATCGCATCGGGGGCTCCGACGACGACTGCTATGAGGTGGGTCGCGCTATTGCAGACTGCAGGGCTGGTGGAGCAGCAACCCGATCCCTCTGACCGCCGACGTAAGTTTCTCGTCCTGACTCAACTGGGCGAGGAAAGCCTCAAGGCGGCCGTTCGAAATCTTTTTGCCGAGATAGCAGGATCGGTGTAGCTCATCATCGCGTGATGGGGAAACCTGCTAGAATCATCGCCATGACGTTCCGCGCAGCTCCACCCGCTCCCGGGACGAGGCGAACGTCAGCGAAATAGGATGTCCGCGGACTTTCGCCCGGCGGCTCTGAGCGAGAACGTGGTACAGCCCGAGATATTCATCAGCTCCGAATACAGGTCAGGCTGGGGATGACCGTATCCATTGTCCGACGAGCATGAGAACATGACCTGGCAGTCGCTGCCGGAGGTATGTCTCCAGTCCCGAAGGAGCGCCCTCGTCGAGCGCGTCCAGTGGGTCCCGGCACCATGATGGAAAGCGACGAGCCCGGTCAGCGACCTGCCCGAAGCATGTAGCCGTCGATAGAGCGGTACCCAGCCGAACGATGCATCGCCGGGAAGCAGAATGACCTGCCCATCAGACCCGACGCCTCGAACGAGTGCTAGAGCGACGCCGCTGCGGTTGCAGTCCTCGTCCTGCGCCGGACTGACAGCGGAATGGCGAATCTTCTGGAACAGGAGCGTATCCCCGTTCGCCGCCCTGAACGCATAGGTTCGCCCGACTCGCGTCTCAGGCACGCATGCCGCTCTAGCGAGCCCGGCCGAAAAGCGTACCGCGCGAGGAGAGGTGACTTGCCGAGGTACCAGCCATTCCGCCTTTCGCGCAGCGTCCCCCTTTGGGGCGGACGACCAGTGATCTTCATCCCAGTGGGTCAGCATGACGCAGGTATCCGATGCCACGGGCATACTGACATCGACGTCGCTAGGCTTCTTCTTGCGGAATGGACTGCCCTGACGTCCCCCATAGTCGATCTGCAGCACGGGCACACCACCCTGATCAAGAACTGCGATGGCGTCTCCCTGGCCTACGTCGTAGACTCTTACGCCGCTTAACGCCTTTGCACGACCGAACGCGGCCGGCGGCCGGATGATCGCGTCAGCCTCGCTGATACGCTTCCGAACGACGGCAGCCATCAGTACGACACCACGACGCGTTGCCGGTCGTCGTCGCGCGGAAGGCGCTCCGCCCAGTATGGTTCTGTGGTCGTCGACACTGCGGTTCGTTGCGCGGTCTGCAAGTTCTGCGTCGTCCGTGCCTCATCCGGCGCCGGAGGGGCGCCACCGTCGGGTGGCGATCCTGAGCCGGGACCGTCCGTATCCTCATCAAAGTCAGCGTCGGGTAGATGGTCCAGCGTGAATATGTTTCGAAGGAAGCGGATGGCCTGTGGCTCGGCCCGCCGGAGTGCTACGAGCCGACCGGAGCCGAAGTCGTCCCGAGGTCGATCGAATTCGCTTTCTCCGACGAACACAGGCGTATGGGACGTGACGGCGCCTCCTCTGACGGCGAGAATGCGGAACCAGACGCCTGGGCTCGGTCGGCGCAGGCGGCCCCGCCAGTGATATCTCAGGGGCTCCACGCTTCCGGCGGAATAGATATCGATGACGGGCAGGGCTATACTTTCGAAAGCGCGGTTCAGTTCCTCCCTGCGTCGGATACGCTGCGCCTCCGTGATATCGACGTCAGGCAGAGCGCCTACATACTCCATAAGATATGCAAGGTCTCCGACGCGTAGGCCGCTGAAGCGAGCTCTCGCGAAGGCCTCGGACAGAATATCCGGTCTCTCGCGCAGAGGCTCGCCGTCAGGCCCGTCCGGATCGAATTTCGCGTCGAATGTCGAAACGTCTTCCAAGAAAGCAAAGTAATCCACCAGGCCGGGATCACTCATATCAATATTGTGCATATGAAAGTTCCGCGAGAGGCCATTGACGCCCAACCAAAGTTGGAGGGTGTTGAAAAATTCGACTATGCCAGAAAAGAGATAATATCGCTAAGGGTAATCTTTGGAATGGGTGAGACCGAGCAGCCGTTCCGCGGCCGACCGCAACCAGCAGCCTGGAAAAGGTTGTGCGAGGGTGGCGTCTTCAAGAAACTTGACGATTGCCAAAGACGATTGGGATGTTCGGGCCATTAGCTCCGCTGTGGAGACGTAGACCGCTGCGAGGTCGAGCACGTCATCAACGGCGAGGCGCTTCGGCATTCTGCCGGTGACACGTTTCGAGAAGACGATGGCGGTATGCTTCGACGCGAGATTCAGAATCTCCAGGGCGTCCTCGAGGATAACCTCGCTGGAAAAGCGATCCGGCCACGCGGCATGGTCGAATCGCAACCGGCAGAGCCGGAGCATGTCGACACGGTCAATGGACACGCGCTGGAATATCGGACCATCGCCCTCGGCGATCACAAAGGGTACGCCGGCGAGCATCGCCTTGATCACCGGACCCCACGGCTTGCGACCCGGAACCGATCGGAGCGCATCGACTAGCCGGACGGGATCGGACAGCTCTCGGGTCACCGCCGCCTCGATCTGGTCGGTGAAGTCCGGCACATCGGACCCAATCAGGAAGTGGCGATCCCAGTCGGTCGATAGCCGCAGGCCGGAGGCGGTGAGCAGGCCGAGACAAAGCATCTGTTCGACGGCGTATAACGGCACGCCCAGGCGGTACGCGACTGCGGATGCGGAAAGCCGCTCGCGCATGGCATCGCCGATCGCCATGGCTTCGTGAAGGAAGAACGCAGGTACCAGCCGAGGGCCGTGACCGCGTTGCAGCCTAGTGACCAGACCGTCGTTCCAGGCGGTCGTCAGGGTGGCCCGCCGGGTACCGGCCGCTTCGGCAGCAGGGCGAACGGCCACGAAGCTGTTCTGTGAAACCTTGCTCTGCTGGCAAGAGGCGATCGACGTCAACTTGGAACCTTGGGCATGAGACAGTCGGAGCGGGGATAGCGCGACGACGATGGCGTCCAGGACGGTGGGGGGCAGGGCCCTTGCCAGCTCTTCGCTGCGCATCGTCTTGACGAAGGCGACGAACCTGGCCCGATCCCGCGAGGGCAGCGCTCGAGCGGCGATCTCGATCGCCTTCAGCGGAACCGGCCAGTCGAGCAGCACGTCGCACGCGCCGGTGAGGCTTTCCAGCAGGTCGTCCGGATCGGTATTCGGTCCGCTGATCCTGAAGCTGCCGCTCTTCGCGCCATGAACGATCATCGTGAGAAGGGTGAGGAGATCGAAGGCCTGCTGCTCGGTGAGGGCTGCAATGTCGAGAATACGGCTGATCGCCGCCTGCCTCTCCTGCGTATCCGGCGAGCAGATGCCGGCGGCGAGATTCAGGCGGAGGTGGAGTTCCGGCGGCACCGGGCGGGCCGGCGTCTTCGACAGGCTCGCCACGCACCGGAGATTGTCGCACCGGTCCACGCCGTTGGCGACGGTCCACTGCTGATCCCTGCCGCAGCAGCCGCACCTGCGCTCGAGCATTTGCCACGTCGTCGGGCAGAATGGCAAAAGTCGCATGTCCCAGCGGGTGTCGTGAACGGGCATGGGAACGCCGGCGCCGAACGCTCCCGGAGCGAACCGGCGCCGACGAGTGGTTTCCAGCAAGAGGGGCGGGACGGCCAAGCCCCAGTAGTTCACGCGGCCATTGCCCGCCGCCTCGTGGCGGCGGGCAATGACGTCGTCGCGCGAGACCTCGAGAAGCCGTGCCAGCTCGTCGATGTCGAGACCGGGGCAGTCGGCGAAGTTTGGGTGGTTCCGATTGGCGATCCCCACTCGCTGCGCGATGATCCACGTGTGAGGTAGATGGCGCCGGCGGCAGGCGCGCACCACGAGACTGCGCAGCGAGTCTCGCGGATCCACGTGAAGTGGCCTACCCGTCGCCGGCGCCATGGTCACAGCCCCCGTAGCGGGTTGTGGTCGATGAAACCGAGCTGCATCAGGTGCGCCTCGACGGCATCGCTGATGTCGTCCACCGTGAAGACGGTGTCGCCACGGCGCACCGCCGTGACGAGGGCGGTTCGCATGAGGTTCATGAACTGGCCGATCACGCCGCTGCACGCGTCGCAGAGCGCCGCAGCGAGCTGCTCGTCGTTCAGCCCGACAGGCGCGGAGATGATCTCGCGATCGACCATCTCCTGGTCCAGGGCGTCGAGAAAGCCGACCCAGAGCTCTTGGTCCTCGTCGTCATGCCAGCGTAGCGCTCCAAGCGTGCATGGAGCGCTGAGACGTCCCGAAAGCTCCCGGTCACGACCGAAAACGGGGACGGCCTCCTCGGTGCCGAGCAGTGCGATGGGAACGGGGCCGACGTCGAGCAGGAGCTTCACGCTCGCGGTGATGTGCGCGTTCAAACCCTTCCTGTGACCATGCTGGGCCTCGTCGACGATCAGGAGTTCCGTACCCTTCTCCTCCATCAGGTCGATCGCACGGCGCATGAGGTTCGGTTCGAAGCCGCGCCCGGTGAAGCTGTCGTCGAGCTCGGCGAGGATCGCGTCGAAGAGACCGCGACCGGTGCCGTTCGCGTCCATACGGACGTGAAGTACCGGCCGACCGCCCACGGGAACGTCCTTCCTGCTCTCGTTGAACAGCTTGTACTGGCGGGCGCCCACGGTCTTGCCGCACCCAGTCTGGTCGAAAAGCGTCAGCCCCAGCTGTGGCATGCCTTTGCACTCCAGGCCGGTGAGCCGCAGTTCCTCGAGCTCGGCCTGGAAGGCGATCTGGCGGGGATAGGGGAGGACGATGCGGCGCAGCGCCGCAGTCGCTTTGGCGACGCGTTGCGATCGCGCGATCAACCCCTCGGCAGGGGGCGCGACCGAATCTGCGGAAATCTCGATTTCGATCGAGGAAGCCGCTTCGTCGTCGAAATGATGGTCCATACAACTTCTCCAGGTTGGCGCGGGCGCACCAAGGTCGTGCGGTTCCGGCGCCCGCCCCGGAACCGCACGATCTCGGTCGCGATCAGGAGAGCTTGGTGCCCCAGACGAGCCCTGCGGTACGCGGCTTGCGAGTCGCGGAGCCCTTCTTGGCCGGGGCGTTCCCGCTCGCCTTCGCGTGCGTCTCGCGCCGATCCCGGACCTCGGGCGACGCGCGGCGCGACGGTCGACGGCGCGGCAGGGGGCCCTCTCCACGCACGTCGTCGTCGCCATCGGCATCGATGTCGTCGACGCTGCTGACGGCGTCGGAACCGGAGCGCGGCGTTCTCGTCTCCGCGTCCGTGCGATACCCCGCCGCCATGTCCTGCATGACAGCGCCCTGCACGTCCTCGATCTCGGGCGCGGCGGCGAAGCCGTCGCAGGCTTCGTCGTCCACTTCGACGTCGTGGCCGAGCAGGCGGCGGACCTGAGCGATGCCCATCAGACGACCGATCAGTCGCTTCTGGCGCTTACGGAGCTGCGGGGTCACGTCCATGACCGCGCCGATGAAGTCGGCGCGCGCCTCCATCTGCTCGGCAGGCGTGTTGAACTCCATCGCCTGATCGCTGGCGAATTCGCGGATGCGACGGTGGAGCCAGAGCGGAAGTCCCTCGGCATAGTCGGCATTGTCGCACGGTAGGGTCACGTAGCGACCCGCGCGGCGATTCCAGACGTGGACGTGGCCGACGTTCTCGGTATCCACCTTTACCTTGACCGGCACGCTGGGATTCTTGGTGCGGCGTTGCGACGGGGGGATCAGGCCGAGCATGTCGTCGAGGAGCTCGCGGGTCAGCTTGAAGTCGGAATAGCGCAGGTTGTTGACCGTGACGCCGGACTTGGTGAGCGTGACGTCGTACTCGACCTCCCCGATCGCGCGGCGGAACTCGTCGGCATCGTGCAGGACGTTGACGCCATGCTTCGCGACCTCCTGGTTCCACACGAGGGCCGGCTGCCGATCCATCAACGCCCGGCTCCGCGTCACGTGATAGACGGCGATCGCCCGGGCGAGCAGAGCCTGCGCTTCCTCGATGGTGAGCATCGCGTGCTTTTCGGGATCGTAGCCGAACTCGCGGGCGCGCGGGATGTCGTACGTCGCTCCGGGCAGCGCGCTGACGAAGATCTGTACGATCGTCAGAATGGCACGTTCGCCAAGCGCCTTGTCCCGCGGCATCTCGGAACCCGCGTAGAGGACCGTGGTGCCCACGTCCGCCAGGGCGTCCTCGGTGCCGTGGGAGTGATGCGGCGTGGCGTTGTCGAGGAGGATGGCGTCGGGGCGCACGCAGATGCCTGAAAGCGTGGGGTACCGAGCGGCCATGTCCGCCGGCACCTTCTTCGGCGTGCCCGCGTGATGGAACGTCCGCAGGGTCACCGCCGTCGACGGCCGGTCGAAGGACAGGTCCCAGCCGACGATGCAGCGTGTGACGTACTCCATCTGGATCGTGAAGAGCGGCTCGCCGATCGGTACCCCTCGTTCCACGTCGACGAGGAAGATCATCGGCAGCGGCGTATCGTCCTGGACGGTGAGCGCGCCGATCTTGGTGGGCATCCGGGCATGGCCGCCGCCGAGCCAGCGCGAACCGACGGCCTTGTCGCCGTGCTTCGTCTTCCAGGTATAGGAGCATTCGATGCGACGAACCTGGAGCCGGAAGGTCTGGTAGCTCGGGATGGCGTAAGGCTCGGACGGCTGCGCGTAGCGCGGCAGATCCTCTCCGGTGAATTCGCCGCGGTTCACGCGGCCGAGTTCGGTCGCGAACAGCGCGTAATGGGCGAGGATGGAATTCGACTTTGTCGTGTAGCTGGCGAGCGCATGCCGCTGCATGATCTGGAACACGACGGGATGCAGGCGGCGCTTGCGGGGCGTCTTGCCCCGCATGTCCACGAAGTCGCGCATGCGGCGCTCACCCGGTTTGCCGCGCTTCCGGATCCAGCTGCGGATCGTCTGAGGCGAGGGCGTCCACCCGTTGAGTGCCTCCACCAGTTCGTCGTCGTTCTTGAGGATCTCGTCGCGCCATGCTCGCAGCGCACGATCACTCAGCCCGCTGGGTTCGGCATCATACGCGCGCACGAGCATCGCTCGCGCTACCGACTTCGGGTCGAGCTTCCTGGCGGTTCGGGCATCGATCTCCATGACGCGCGCACGATTGCGCACCGCGTCGTCGAGCCGGTCCGAGCGGATGATGGCCCGTCCTTCGGCCATGAGGTCTAGAAGCTGCGAGGTCGTGGGCTTCTCTGGGAAGCCGGTCTTCGGATCCGGCAACCTGAATTCCAGATTGCTCTTTTCCCGACGGATCGTGAGGTGATCATCGGGATCGCGGCGCTCGTACACGTGAGCGATGCCTTCGATGTCGATGATGCGGCCTGCGGTCAAGCTGCGGGGGAGGTCGGTCATTTCGTGGTCCTGTCGTCTGGGCATGGAGAGGTCGGCTGCCGACGACGCCACCCGCCGACAGGGACGAGGATCGATCCGTCGGACCGTCCCTTGCGGTGGTGGGTGGGGGGCTAAGTGCCCCCGATGTGGAGCCTGAGGGCTCCTCGCAGACCTCTGGCTCACGGCCGGGTCCCATCCGACGATCGTCCGACTTCCGGCGATCGAGGGCCAAAACGAGTAGGTGGTCGGTGCTCGGCCGACCGGCCTCAGGTCAGAACTGGCTAGGAAGGATCGCTTCCGCCGTTCGACGCCGAGTGGGGGTAGTCAGGAAGCCTGGGCCCTTGGGCCGTATCGGCCTGTCCGATGGTCAGATCCTCATGCTGGCGACGGCCGGCGGGGCCGACAAGGGCGTGACGATGGTGTCCGGGGTGATCTCGGCGTCGAGATCGAACGACAGGCGCTGCCGGGTCGAGACGTGGCAGACGATCGCGTTGCCCTCGATGCGGGAATGCGGAGCGACGGCGTCCCGCAGGGAGCCCCACGCGACCGGCACCTTGTCGTTGACGAACCGCTCGACCGTCTTTTCCACGCTGCGGTCAAGCTGCTTGTAGACTTGGCCGAAGAGCATCTCGACCGTCCGGCGACGCGCCTTCGATCCGATGATCTCCGCCTTGTAGCGGATGTCGAATTGCCATCCGATCCGTCGGCAGATCTCGGCATAGCAGCCCAGCTTCAGCGCATAGTCCGGATCGACCAGGTCGCTGGCGGTACGCTTGGCCTCGATGCACTCCACCGTTCCGTCCCGCAGCTGGCGCATGAGATCGACGCGATAGGTCATCGGCTTGCCGTCGTAGACGAAGCTGGAGATCATCGGGTGCGCTTCCCAGTCGCGCACGTTCCAGTTCGCCTCACTGTCCATGCCAAGGAACATCTCGGACGGCCCCTCGAGCATCTGTCGCCTTCCAGTCTTACGGGAGGGGATGCGGACGCGTAGGTGCTTCTTGCCGCGAGTGATGATGGGCTCGTCGTAGCCGCCGTGCTGGAGCACGGTCATGCGCGCGAGGATCGAGGTCGATGCCTCGCCCCCCTCCCACGAGGTCGCGACGCGCTTCAGGCGCAGGCGGCTCGGATCGATCTCGACGTTCGCCAGGTTCGGCACGGCGGGATCGGGATGCTTGGGCATGCGTCTCATCGGACTTCTCCCCGGAGCGGTCGAACAGTTCCGGACAGACGGTGGCGGTATACGGACGTCCGCCGGCTCAGTCGCCGCCTCGCCCGAAGCGTTCGCCTCCGATCCTCCCTCGCTCGACGTTCCGCTTCCTCGTACGAATCCATATGCTCTCTATCCAAATAGTGATCGACAAGCCGCTATGTATGAAGCAGATCGCAACCCGTCAATATTCTTATTTGGTCATCCTGATTTTTATATGGACAAATGGACATGTGGGGTGCGTCGGGTTAGGAAGCAACCATGAGTGACCAGATCGATACTTCGGGCGCGGGAGCCCCGTCGTCGAAGGCGGCGATGCGTCGACTGCGTGGCTTCCTGGGCGACCCACTGCCCGCCGAAGAAGCGGTGCTGTGGGCGGAACTGTCCGAGCGGCAGCGGGCCAAGGCGCTGCAGCGCATGGCCGCCCTGACCCGGTGGAACACGGGGAAGGCGCCTCAGGACGCCGTACTGGCTGCCGCCAACGCGGGACTGAAGCACACCGCTAGGTTTTACGAAATGGCGAAGGCCTGGGACGACGCCCCATCGCTCAAGGTTCTTGGTGTACTCGCCACGGCGCCGCGGACGCGCAAGAATAAGCACGAGGATCTGCTGTCGGAGAGAGCCCGCGAGCTGATCGATGCCCATCCGGGCGAGAGCGTGCGTCAGCTCGCGCTGAAGCTCGCCGAGACCCCGGGGCTCGGAGACAAGCCGCCGACCTACAATACCTTCCGTCGCTTCGTGGACGACGAAATCCGCCGACGAAGTCGAAAGGCACGGCCGGGCAAGTATGTCGGGTTCGACTGCTGCGCCTGTTCGATGCAGCGGATGGATGGCTCTGAATACGCGCTGTTCGCGATCGTCGACCAGGAAAGCCATCTGATACTAGGTGCCGCGCTGGGAGATGCGGCGGATAGCCGGCGCGGATACGCGGATGCCGCTGCCGACGGGCTGAGGCGCATGGGACGGTCGCCGCTCGCCGGCGTGGCCTGGCTTGATCGCGTCGAAGGCTTCCAGCTCGTCGTGGGGGTCGATGGAGAGAGATGGAACGACATCCGGTCGGAAATCGTAGCGGCGGGGGTCCGTGCCCCGATCGAGCCCTCGACGCGCCGACAGCGTTTCGGCCGATATCTTAAGCCGGCCGTCGGTTCGCGACTGGGCCGGATTGCGCTCTCGCCGAACAGAACGCAGGGGCTGGGGACGGGGGAAGGAGGCGGTGGACCGTCGAGCCCGACCGCCGACGACGTGATGAGGCTGGCGATAGAGGTCGATGCCCACAACGCGTCGATCGTCGGGGATCTCGAGCGTGTCGACCGATCGGAGCCACCTGCAGACCTGATGGCCCTATTGCAGCACCTTGCTCCCGATTAGCGCCGCGATCGATGTGTGCTGGTCGCCTTCGACGGGATCTCAGTCGACCCAGATCACTTCGACTGCCTGCCGCGCGGCGTTATGATCGAGCAGGAGATCGCCGACGACGTCGCGCGCGTCTTCGGCCGTGAGCGGCCGGTCCTTGCTGTTCCGCAGAACGGCGACCGGATCGACCGCGCGAACCGGCTGGTAGACGATGCGCATCTGGCCGAAGCCACGGCCGAGCGCCCGTGCGAGTTCGCGCCGACCATTGTGCGAGAGCAGGCGGATCACGCGCGCGCCCGCAAGTTCGAAGGGGTCGGCGAGGGCGTTCTCGACCCTGATCTCTGCATCGCGCGCCACTTCGAGGACCGCGGCCGCCATGCGGGCAGGCACCTGGTCGTCAGTCCCCATCGAAGCCGCGATGATGGCACCGGTCGACGGCCGGACGGCCAGGACGAGTTCGGGATAGGACATCGCGCCGTCGGGCGCTGCAATCGGTAGCCTGATCCAGCAGCGGGTAACGAGGACCACGTCGTCGTCCGTCTCGACGACGACGTGCTGGCGTGCATCCATGACCATGTTCCAGATCGTGCTTCGGGATGGCGCCTTGAGCCCTTGGGCGGCCAGGGCATCGTTCACAGCCGCGACCGTCTGTTTCAGGGTCAGGTCGGCGTCCAGGCTCGCGATCACCTCACGCGCTGCACGCTTGACCTCGGCTGCGAGGTGGCGGGGTCCGGTCCTGCGCTCCTTGCCCCTGGTGAAACCCGAGCCGGATATGGCGGAGGGGCGACGATACTCCTTCCATGCGCGGACGAGCGCGAGAAACTGGCCGACACTGAGTTCCAGTCGATCGGCGTGCCCCTTCCGGTCGACGTCGTTCGGTTTCGCGATGGCTATGAAATCCTGGATGACGGCAATCCGGCGACGGACCTCCGCGCGGCGCAGGGGGTCGACGCCCGACATGTCGAGCTCTTCCATTTTTTTATCCTTTGAAAGTGTTGCCGAGCGCTGTGTCGGCAGTGTTGGAAAGGGCAGAGCTTGCTCGCGCGCGTCGGTTCCGACGGGCAGTCGGATCGCGTGTCGTCGTGGGGTCGCGTCGCTTCGGGTGAGGCTATGGTCGAGCCGGAGCCGAATTCGGCGTCAGCCGAGTCGCCTGGGTATCGAGCCCTGCAGTGTCAGTCAGACTTCGACACGCGGCATATCGAAGCGAGATACCGAGCGAAGCCGACCGGCTTCGCCGCCGTTGATGATGATGCAACGAATGTGTGTCACGCCCCCTGTAGAAGGAGACGGGGCATGGGCGCCTACCGCATAGACAAGGACCTCACGATCACGCGCGTCGAGGGCGCACCTTCGGAGATCATCGGCGATTACCAGACGTGGGACTGCGTCTCCTACGACGCGGACAACGACATCTGGTGTAATGATCGGGGGCTTTTCGAGGATGATTTGGTGGTCGCCTGGGTTGGAGAAGCGGGGCGGGTTCCGCTGCCAGCCTTCATTCTCGGGCGGTATGATGGCGCATACGGCGACCCGCATCTTGCGCTGGAAGACGTAAGGTTCGGTGCGGTGAACAACCCGTATGGGTATCTCTCCTTCCGCTGAAGCGATCTGCAAAAAGCGCGTGCGAATCGAAAACCTCAACTGCGGATATTGAGCCCTTCGACGGATCGAACGGCGACGACATGCCCAAGCCGATCCGGGCGTCACATTTTTTTGACCGACCATGTTCTCTAAATGTTCGAATTGTCCTATAAGGGTCTGGTGAGCGTATCGAAAGAAAAGATGCTGCCCCTGACCCAGCACGACCTGCCCTTCGAGGTGGTGCCGATAGAGGCGCGACTACTTCTCGAGACGACGCCGGCCGGCTTGCCGTCTCCTGCCCAGGACGTCCTGAATCAGCCGATCGATCTTGCCGCTTGGCTGATCGGTCAGCCGGCCGTGAGTTATGTGATTCGCGTCACTCGATGACCGACGCGGGTATCGCCGATGGCGATCTGGTCGTGGTCAGCCGCGCCATCGAGGCGCGTCCTGGCGACATCGTCGTCGTACTATTGATGGCGACCGCACGATGAAGCGGTTGCGGCGCTCGGGCGGTAGGCTTTGGTTGTTGTCTGAGAACGGGTACGCCTACATCAAGGCGGGGATCATGCTTGAGGACTTGGTCGCCGCTGACTTTAGGCCAACGGCGCTGTTCGAGGGCGATGTGGAGCGTTGCGACCGGCTGACGACGGCGTTCGACGAGGTCAACGCCCGGTTCGGCAAGTTTACCGCAGTGCGCGCGGCGCAGGGCTTCAGACGTGACTGGAAGATGCGTGCAGAAAACCGTTCGCCCGCATGAACCACACGGATCGGCGAAGTGTCCGTAATCAGGGCATGACGATTATCTTCTAGACAAGATCAGGGGCGTTGCCGTGTGCCGTACCGGTCGATACTCTGGGGAAAAATCAACGGGAGGCAGTGTGGCATTTTTCACTGAAGACGAGCAGAATGTTCTCCGGGTCACACGCATGATCATCCACGTTGTCGGCCGGCCTGACGAAGATTTTGTTCCGGAACCAGAGATTGAAGTGCAGGAGGAAGGTTTCTTTCGCGCGCGCATCATCGCCGATGCCAGCGACGCCCTGCATGAGTTCCGCGACGATTCCCTGGTCAAGCCGATCGTAGAGCAAATGGCGCGAGGCGAGATCACATTCGAAGCGGGCGGTCAGGAACTGGCCCGTCAATTCGCGCGCGATCACGTGAAGACCGCCGTCGCAGGTGCCTTTTTCGTATTCGAACTGGATGTCGGCGCAGATGCCCGCGTCTATGCACTGATCAAGTACGACTATCGCGAGGCCGTAGAGCTATCGCAGACCGAGGGGCGCAGCGTGCTGCGCGCCATTGTCCAGGCGTTCGTCAAGGATCGGAAGGCGGTGCAGAAAATCTGCCTGATCCGGGTGGTCGGCCGTGACGCGGATCGCATGATCTCGGCCGCCGATCGGATGCATCAGGCCCCCGACCTGACCGACTATTTCGCAAAGTATCTTGGCGTCTATCGCAACCAGTCCGATACCGAGCTCAGCGATAGGCTGGACACGGCAATGAGACAGTCGCTGAACGAAGTACGCGAACACCTCCCGAACGGTGTTCCAACCGCACTGCGCCAGATGAAGCAGACCCTGGAAGGGCGCGAAACCGTAACGAACGATGATGTGGTTCAGGCGGCTATACATGTTGCCGGTCGTCCCGATGACGAGGGGATACGCGTGCTGATCGAGGCGAAGACCAGGAAGTGCCTCAAGCGGCAAAGGCTCGACGACGTGGCATTCACCCCCGAGGCAAGGATATTCCGCACCCGGCCACGCGAGTTCGTTCGAACCGCAGAGGAGGTGCGGTTGGAGTACCCCGCCGAGCAACTGGGACAGACGGTTGTGCGCCAGGAGGTCGACGACAATATCGTATTCACGGTAACGACGAGAAGGATCATTGAGGATGGAACCGTCCCGGACCGCTCTCACACGCGCAATTGATGCGCTTGCGGCGACCGGACGTGTGACGGTCACCGAATCGCGAACCGAAATCGCCATCTATCAGTTGGATTCAAATGGCGTTCGTACCGTCGCGCCGCTTGTCGCGCCGGCCGGCTTCACCTTGTCCGTCCTGGCGGACGAGGGAGGTCCGATCGCGCTGGCGGACGTGACTGACGATTCCGAAGGCATTGAACTGGTTGCCACGAAGCCCGCCGTTCCAGACGGTGTACTGCCGATACTGACGCGTGCGGGATTTCGCGCGATGCTTGAGCGCGGTCTCGATGAGACCGTGGTCTGGATAGAGGAACTCGATCGCCGCATTGATACCGTTTGTGTCCGCTATACTTCCTGGCCCGATGTCGACTCATTCGATCCCCATTCAGCACCAGCGGACCCTGCCCGCGTGGTCAGGGTGCTGGGTGTCGCGGGTGTGCCCGATCCTATTGGTCGATGGCTGTTGCGCGATCCTCACGCTGACGTCTCAGGACAGGTACTGTCGCCGTGGCGCACCAAGGCTGCCGGCGCCTTGGCATGCGCCATCACGCAGGAGGTCGAGCCGGACGGCACACTGCTATTCCGCGGTCCGCCACCGACGAGGTTTCGCCGCGACCGCGGAGACCGCATCGAGGTCAAGAGCTTTGGCGCGCTGCAGGCTGCCGCCGCCTGGGTATACGAAAACCCGCGCGAACTGGAGAACCGCCACGGGCTGCTAAGTGCCGAGATAGCACGAACCGCGCTGCGGGACGGCGACCTCGCTGACCTCGCCTCCGTCATGTCGGTGGCGCTGGAAGGAGCCAGAATCGCGTTCAGTTTCGGCGTGTCCCAGCAAAGCCGAGACGCCCTGAAGACGTTGAGCGACCTGCGCAAGGCGGTGACGGAAGAGACGGGCAAGCTGGCAGATGCCACGCGGTCGCTGGCGACGGCGATGACGACGTCGGCGCTAGGCAACGCGGGCTTGGTCATAGCGCGCCTGACGCTGCCCAAGGGCGCAGGTTTCGTTGGATCCGCAGCGATAGTGATTGGTGTAGCGCTCGCACTATATGTCGCGGTCGTGATCGCGAGCGGATGCCACTTTGTATCGATCCAGCGAGATCTTCGCGCCAACTGGAAGGACCGCCTCTATCGCTTCTTGCCGGAAGACGAATACGAACGGATGGTGACGAAACCGGTTGGCCGGGCTGAAGCTGGTTTCAGAAATACCGCGATCGCCAGCGGCGTGCTGGCGGGCGTCATGCTGGTCGCCGTCACCCTCGTGGTCATTCTTGCCGCCCAGCCGCCGGTCGATCCTATTCCCTGACAATTTCGATCGGCGCATCGCGTCGGCGAGGCACCCTGTTTGTCCCTCGTCTGCTTGGTGTCCCGAAAGGGGCGCAAAATGGAACACGGCGAGGAGGTCTACCTCCGGAAGCCAAGGCTATCCCTGCAACTGTAAGCCGCGAGCAAGAAGTACGGCGCATCTTCCATGAAAGGTGTAGCCGTTGAATTGCCGTGACATCGGCAACGATCCGGGAAGGCCGTATGTCGAGCGACGCCCCTTGAGCCAGGAGACCTGCCAGCATCAGGTCGCTCTTACTTTGGTCCAGGAGGTGATCGGGGCACTGTTCTTCCGTCTGAGCGGAACAGGCGGCGGGGGCCGCATCGGTTCGTGTCGCGGGCGTCTGCGTTCGTGCATCGACACGCGCCGACTGTTCGCAGCGGACGAGGGCACGGCTTGGGCCCTCTGATAGCGCTCGTCTTAATCGTGCGTCAGTCTTCGTAGTACCAGCCATCCTCCCTGTCGCGAACCGATCTGTCTTCATTTTCGCCACGATCGTGATGACGGTCGGCATCATGTGTGTCGATATCCCGCTGAACCTCACGCTCGTGATCCGTGACGTATGCCTCCTCGCGCTCGCGCGCGGGACGATGCATGCGGGAGCGGGCCTGCCGGTAAAGGTCACGGATGCCGGGATGAAGGCCAGCGATCTGCTCTTCGGAAAGCGTCGGTTCGGGCAGCAGGACGATGTCGCTCTCGCCAGCACCGACCCTGTCGATGTGGGCTGGATCGAAGGCTGTCTTGAAGATTGCTTCGATTTCCAGTGCCTCGTCGATCGAGGTGACTTTCCGGTTCGCCACGATTTTCCAGTCGTCGTATCCAGCGCATGCGGGCACGACATTTCCGCTCCAGGGATCCCGGCCAGACAGCCATATCTCTCGATTGGCCAGGTTTCGCGTTTCCCCCACTTTAACGGCAGGTCGACCGTGTACCTGGCTCGACCAGTCAAGCAGGTCGGGGCTAGTCGCGATGTATACGTAATGCGTCATGACCTCGATCATCACGGCGCGGTGTAAATGTTACGTCGCCAAATATGGTTTATGTCTGGGGCATCGAAAGACCGTATCTGAACATGCGCAGTATCTTTGCTCAGCCCGACTACAGGTGCCAGAGATGGGCATGTATCTGCTTGTGTCGCCCCTTCTTGAAGCTCGCACTGGCCGGAGGTGGATGGCCACCATCCGATGTGACCTAAAAACTCGTCGCCATCCTGAGAACAGCAACCTATAGTGCCCGATGCACGGGAAGCTGTTCCCGAGCCGGGGCGTGGAAACCCTGAAATTGGAGGTCGGTCGAAAGACCAATGACGGTCGAAGAGCTCTTCGGCCGGGTGGCGGAGGCGTATGTCCAGACCACCCGGTTAAAGGTTTCCGCGCCTGTTCCAATTCAGGTTTCCAACACCCGGCTCAGGGGGCCGGCATCCCGTTCCACGGGATGCCGCCGACTGGGGTGGCGTCCTTCGAGTAGGGAGGCGACGATGATTGGGAATCAAGCCGAGTACATGGACATGCTGGCCGGGATGGCCACGACAACGGGATCGATGCTGGCCTTCGGGGGCTGAGCCATGCCTATACAGACCGTTCCGTTCGTCCCGATCTTCATCCTCGGCGGCTTTTTCCTGATTGCCCCGGGCATGATCGTGACGCTCTTCACCAACTCCGATCCGCTTGGCTTCGCCGTCGTGATGGCGACCGCCATCGCCGCGCTTATCCGCCCGACAGCGTCCTGGATGCTGTTCGCCGTACTGTGCTCGATGCGAACCGTGCCGTTCATCGTCGCCGCGCTGACGGCCGTCGCGATGAAGATCGGGCTGGCGAAGCACGGCCTGCCCTACCTGATCGCGTACATCGTGATCGGCGGTGTAGCACAGTTGCGTATCCGCTCGCTGCGGCGATCGGGCGAAATCGACATCTGAAAGGAAGCATCATGAAGCATGTGATGGCGCTCGTCCTCGTGGCGGCGCAGCCGGCGGCGGCTGGTCAGATCGGCGTGGACGCCGCCGCGACGCAGACAGCGAAAGGAGCTCCCGCCACCTTCGACCTCGCTGGATTTCGGCTCGGAATGACCGAAGGGGACGTCGAAAGGGTCATGAGGGAACGCGGATTGATCATGAAGCGGCGGACGCGGACCGACACGTTCGAGGATCGCGTCCGCAAGGCGGTCAATCTTCGAGGCGGGCGGCTGCCGTTGAAGGGCGGAAGCGTCCTGGACAGTGTCGAATTCGACGACGGCAAGGGCGGCAAGGTGATGATCGGCACGTTCGTCTGGCCGGATGGCGCCCGTGTTCGTAGCGTCGCATATCTGCCGCCAGCGGGAACTGATCCCGCAGCTTGGCGGACAATGCTAGTCGGCAAGTATGGCCCGCTATCCAGGGACAGCGGCGGCATCGATGGCGAGGGGCTGCACGCGAGGTGGTGTGCTCGGGCCGCCTGTCTGGGACAAGGAGGCGTGTTCCGGCTGGCTGCCGACGTAGGATTGCAAGGTGGCCAGATCACCCTGTCTCAGCCGGAAGGAACGGGAGAGAAGGCAATGACCCTCATCGAGCGGGAAGCGTCGAGGCGCGGCACGGGCGGCACGCCGTCCCTCTGACGCCGAATGTACACCGACGCCTCTTATGCCCGGCATCGGGATATCACTGATCGTTGGGTGGGGCCGCCTCAATTGAATGCCTAGACGTGGTGCGCTCGTCACGCCTGACGAAAGCACCAGCGGTACAGGAAGTTATCGGTCCGACCACCAGTCATACGAGCGATCGTATGACTGGTCAGATGGAATTTGCACGCCGGATGTTGGGCCAAACCGGATGATCGGGCGCGAAGCTGGTGATCTTGAGCAAAGCGTGCGTGCGTTTTGACTCCCGCCCTTTCCACGACGACGCCCCCTACCTATCGACATCGCGGCAAAGCGCGCGGCGAATTCGGTACTTCGCAACCTGTATCGGGTGCGGCAACATCAGATTTGCCATGAGCTATGCCGCCAAATCAATCCTTTACTAAGGATTTAGGTGTCATGCTCACCTTCCCGTTGCGCATTCCGCAGCTGCGGTGATGAAATGCATGGTATGATCGCAGACTTGCAGGAGAAGCTCCACATCGACGATGCGCGGGCAGCGGCTATTGCCGATTATGCAATGGGCGATTCCGAGGCCGAAGCCGAATTCGATCACATCGTCGCGTTGACGAGGGAGCTGTTTCAGGTTTCCGCCGCCATGGTGTCGATCGTGACCCGCGACGTGGTCCACTTCAAGGCGCGGACGGGGCTCGACGTCTGCTCAGCCCCGACGGACGTGGCATTCTGTGCCCATGCGCTCGATCATGAAGGCCCGTTCGTGATCGCGGACGCGGCCCTGGATCCGGCCTTCATGAACAATCCGCTCGTTATCGATGGCCCCCGCCTGCGGTTCTATGCCGGCGTACCGCTTCGGGTCGCGTCTGGACAGGTGATCGGCACGCTCTGCGTGGTCGACGAGACGCCTCGCCTCTTCAGCGAGCGCGATCAGCACCTGCTCGAATGCCTTGGTCAGGTCGTCGTAGATCGCATCGAAGTGCGGCGCCAGGAGCGCGAACTTGCCCACCTTGCCCATTACGATCCGCTGACCGGGCTGCCAAATCGGACGCTCCTTCACGAACGTGCCAGCGCCATCCTCAGCACGCAGCGGCCGATGGCCGTTCTCCTGTTCGACCTCGACGGCTTCAAGGACGTCAACGACGTGTTCGGCCATGCGATGGGCGATGCGCTGCTGTCGGCCATTGGCCACAGGCTATCGGCGCGGCTGGAGGACGGGCAGACCTTGGCGCGCCTGGGGGGCGACGAGTTCGTCGTGATCGCGCCGAAAGTCGCAGACCCGCGCGCCGCCTTGGTCATTGCGGAACGGCTGCGATCGGGCTTCGACGAAGGTTTTATCGTCGATGAGCAGGAGTTGCGGGTCGACACCTGCATCGGCGTCGCCATTTCGCCCTATCATGGGGACCAGATCGATCGGCTCATCTGTCATGCCGACCTCGCGCTCTACCGCGCTAAGGAACGCGGCGCCGGCTCCATCGCCTTCTACGAGCCGCACTTGCGTCATCAGGTCGAAGATCGCCAGCATATCCAGCATCAGCTTCGCGAAGCCTTCGAGCGTGGCGAGTTCGAAGTTCATTATCAGCCACAGGTGCGCTTGTCCGACGAAACCGTGGTGGGCGTCGAGGCGCTTCTCCGCTGGCGGCATCCCGAACATGGCCTTCTGACCCCGGATCGTTTCCTGCCCATCCTCGAACTTATGCCGCTTGCCGCTGCGGTTGGAGCCTGGGTGCTGGACGAGGCCGTCGCGCAGGCAGCCGCCTGGGCGGCCGCAGGCATACCGCTACGCGTGGGCATAAATCTCTTTGCCTCGCAGTTCCGTTCGACCTCCCTTGCCGAAAAGGTGGCGAAGACGTTGCAACAGCACGGCGTGGCGGCCGACCTGATCGAGCTCGAGTTGACCGAGAACATCGCGGTCAGGAATACACGCGCCGTGGTGGGGACGCTGACCGCATTGCGCGCATTGGGCGTCGGAATAGCACTCGATGATTTCGGTACCGGCTTTGCTTCGCTCAGTGTGCTACGGGACTTTCCGATCACCAGGCTCAAGGTGGACCGCAGTTTCGTCGCCGACATCGCCGTGGGGTCCGATCAGTCCGCCGTGGTGGACAGCATCCTGACGTTGGGACGCGCCTTCGGCGTGGAAGTCATCGCCGAGGGGATCGAGACGATCGTGCAGGCCCGGTGGCTGCGCGCGAAGGGCTGCCACGAAGGGCAAGGGTGGCACTATGGCTACCCGGTCCTCCCGACCGAGATCGAGGCCATCGTCTCGGCTGCAAAGGTTCACGCCGCGCGCTGGTCGGCGTGACCCTTGTTGCTTGCAGGCGGCAGGAGGCACCAATTACGGCGATCCTCCCTCCGTCTTGATCGGCTAAGACCGGTCAACCGTCGGTTAAAACGGACCGGCTTTCCTTCATATCCAAAGCGCGGGCGAGGGCGCGTGCGTCATAGGGCTTGGCCAGCACGACGCAGTTGTCCTCCTTCGCCACCGCACCTGGGTCACCGGTCGCGAACACCACCAATGCATCCGGCCGTAGCGCCCGCGCCTTGGCGGCCAGTTCCTGCCCCGAGGCACCGGGAAGATTGAGATCGGTGACCAGCACGTCGACCGGCGTCGTCTGAAGCGCCATCAGCGCTTCTTCCGCGCTGGCCGCCTCGACGACGACGAAACCGGCTTCTTCAAGCATTTCGCCCGTGTTCATCCGGATCAGGTCGTCATCCTCGACGAGCAGTGCTGTCCGTCGGATCGTCGCACTGGGGGCCATCGGAGCGGCGCACATGAAATCCGTCTCAGGAACCGCGGGCGCCGGTGCGGACGCCTGTCGACGCTGCTGTTCGTTGGCCAGCACATGGCGGAACTTCCGGGCGAGGGCATCGCGCGTATAGGGCTTCGACAGCAGCTCGACGCCCTTGTCGAGACGACCGCCATGAACGATCGAGTTTTCGGTATATCCGCTAGTGAAAAGTACCGCGATATTAGGCAGCCGCTCGCGGGCCTTGCGGGCCAGTTCAGGGCTCTTGAGTGTACCGGGCATGACCACGTCGGTGAAGAGCATGTCGATCGCCACGCCGCTTTCGACCACCGCCAGTGCGCTGGTCGCATCGGGCGCCTTCAGGACGCGGTAGCCCAGATCGGTCAGCATCTCGACGACGGTCGTGCGCACTTCCTCGTCGTCCTCGACGACGAGGACCGTCTCCGTTCCGCCCGTGATCGGTCCCGTATCGACCAGGACCTCGACATCTTCCGATTCCGTGGCACGCGGCAGATACAGCCGAATCGTCGTGCCCTCGCCGACCTCGGAGTAGATCTTCACATGGCCGCCCGACTGCTTGACGAAGCCGTAGACCATGGAGAGGCCCAGCCCCGACCCCTTGCCCTCGGCCTTGGTCGAGAAGAAGGGCTCGAACACCTTGGCGACAATCTCGGGCGACATGCCCGAACCGGTGTCGGTCACCGCCATCATCACGTACTGGCCGGGCGTGACCTCCTCGTGTGCACGGGCATAGGCGTCGTCGAGATGGGCGTTGGCAAGCTCGATGGTCAGCTTGCCGCGGCCCTCCATGGCGTCCCGGGCATTGATCGCGAGGTTGAGCAGCGCATTCTCGATCTGGTTGGGATCGATGAAGGTGTTCCACAGACCGCCGGAGAAGACCGTCTCGACCTCGATCGCCTCGCCGATCGCGCGGCGCAGGATATCGTCCATTCCCTGCACGAAGCGGGTGACGTTCACGACCTTCGGCTCGAGCGCCTGACGGCGCCCGAAGGCGAGAAGCTGGGCGGCCAGTTTAGCGCCGCGCGAGACGCCTGCCATGGCGTTCGTCACACGCCGCTCGGCCCGCTCGTTGCCCGCGACGTCCCGAGCCAGCAGTTGCAGATTGCCGCCTACGACCTGCAGCAGATTGTTGAAGTCGTGCGCAACGCCGCCCGTCAGCTTGCCCACCGTCTCCATCTTCTGCGCCTGCGCCAGCTTGGCCTCCGCCTGACGCCGTTCGCCGATCTCGGCGATGACGCGACTTTCCAGCGTCTCGTTCAGCTGACGCAACTGTTCCTCGGCACGTTCGCGGTGACGCACTTGGCGTGAGAGGCTATCCGCGTGTTCACGCAGCGCCATTTCGGCCGCGCGCTGATGCGAGATGTCGGTGTGAACGCCCACCCATTCGGTGATTTCGCCCGCGTCGTTGAGTATAGGGAGCGCACGGATGGCAAAGGTCCGCCATTCGCCGTCATGGCGACGAACGCGATGTTCGTGGACGAACATGCTGCGCGAGGCGACCGCTTCGTTCCATGCGATGACGCTGCCGGCAGCATCGTCGGGGTGGACCGCCGAGGACCAGCCGAAGCCTTGATACTCGTCGGTGCTCTGACCGGTGAGCGCAGCCCAGCCTGGCTGCTCCCCGATCATCCGCCCATCCGCGCTGTTGGTCCACAGGACGCCGTGCACTGCCTCCATGGCGGTACGGAAGCGGCTGTTGCTGGCCCTGATCTGTGCTTCCCGTTCGGCTCGTTCTCCGACGTCGATGCCAAGTATGTAGACGCCGTGCGTGGTACCATCATCGCCGATATGCGGCACATAGCGAATCTCGGTCTGACGTGGGCCCAGCTCGCGATGCTGGAGCACCGTCTCCGCCACGATCGAAGCCCCTGCTAGCGAGGCATCGAGGTCTGCACGGCGGTCGCTATAGGCGACGTCGCCGATCACGTCTCGCACATGCCTGCCGACCATGGCGTCGGGCGCTATGCCGAACCAAGTCTGATAGTCGGCATTGGCGAAGCGGTAGACGTGGTCCCGATCGACATAGGAAACGAGCATCGGCACGGCGTCGGTAATCCGACGCAGTTCCGCCTCGCTGGCCGCGACCTTCTGCTCGGCTGCGATGCGCGCGCTGTTGTCGATGATCGTGCACAATACGCCGCCCGGCTGGCCATCCGCATCGTAGACGGGCGTGTAGAATAGGCCGAGGAACAGCGTCTGTGGGCCATCGGGCCGCTGGAATACGATGGGCTGGTCGAGATGGGACTGAGCCTCACCCTTCAGGACGGCAGCCAGCACCGGACCATTCCAGTCCCAGACCTCCGGAAATGCCTCGGCGACCGGCATTCCGAGCGCCAGCGGATGCCGGTCGCCTGCGATTTCCCGATATGCGTCATTGTAGAACATGACGTGGTCGGGGCCCCACATGAGCACCTTGGCGACCGGTGAATTGACGAGATTCGAGATGGTCGCGCGCATCTCGTGCGACCATCCTTGCGGAGTCCCGAGTGAAGTTCGGCTCCAATCCCGATTGCGAATGAGTGCGCCACATTCCCCACCAGAGGCGGGCCAGTCCTGAATCATCGGCCGGACCACGACGCCCTGTCCGTCACGCAGGGCACGCAGACCCGCCCGGACGACTTCGCTGACATTGGCATAGTCGCCCGTGACGATGCTGTCCGCAATGAAGCTCTTCAGCTCAGGGGTCAGCGAAACATTGCAGGAAAGTCGGGAGGTCATGGCTCGCACTGCGCGTACGTCACATTCGTGTCAATAGATGGCACAGGTCCTTGAAATGATGGGCAATCAATCTTTGCGAACGGCTGCGTCGACCGCTGGCCTATCCGCTTTCGCACATTCCGATCCTGTGGAAGGCGTCCTTCAGATCGCCCTCGCGAAGCGGCTTGCTCAGGACGATTCCGGGTGGGTCGCAAGGTTTACATTCGCCGGGAGTCGCGCTGATGAAGATGACCGGCAGGGCTCCCAGCCGTTCATGGATCTGGGCCACCGCCATGGGGCCGGTACCCTCGATCAGCTTCACGTCGGAGGTTATCAGTTCCGGGCGATGTGCCATCGCCGCCGCCACCGCATCCTGCTCGGTAACGGCGAAGTCGAACGACGTCGCACCTTCCTCCTCGAGCATCACCTGGATGCTCATGGCGATGAATGGTTCATCCTCGATAATCAGCACATGACACATGATCCGGCTCCCGACCCGACCACTTCATAACGCATGCCGAGGTCAATCTTGTTCCGGACAATCCACCCATGTGATTGATACAGTTTCGAAACATTCTGTCTCGTGAAGGAACATAATGGCAGTCGAGACGATCAGTTCAGGCACGAAACGGGGGATGTCGCCTAAATGCGCGACGCCGCCCTCCATGGCCCTTCAGACCGCCATGAACAACGTTCGCAACGGGTAACACTTTGCGAAAGGAGACATGCGTGAGTGAAGATTGCCCGGCATACTTTGAACGACGCACCAATGAGGAATTGGCCTTGGCCAAGTCGGTCGACGACCTGACCCTGAAAGCGCGGCATTTAAATAGGGCCGCCTATTTCGCCGCAACCGGGGAACGGGCGCGCGACACGGTAGAGACATCCGGCTGAGGAAAAGGCAACCGGATGGTCGGATCAACTCACGCTCGCATAGAAATTCCATTGATCCGGCTCCAACTGGAGCCGTTCATCCAGCTCATGCGCAGCATGAGTTCGGCATGGGTGATCGGGCAATCGGCCGCCGAGCCCAGAGGTGGGGCACCGGCACGCCGTCCCGCATCGAATGCATCGTTCATTGCGGCCAGCCACCAGTACATCGTGGAGAACTGACTTATCGTCCTGACGATCACCATCAATCAGATTAGCGAATTGGTCAACGTGTCGGGACAAGCCGAATTGCAGTTGCATTTGCTCTGGCAACCACGGGTTAATGCCCCGATCCGTAACATTTTTTTCGATTGCGGTGCCGCCGTCGCCGCTAATATGGATCGCGATAATAATCATGCGATGCCAGCAGCGGAACCGTCCTTGAATACGATGACCAGAGAGGAACTCGAGGCGGAGGTCGCGCATCTGCGCGCGGCGCTGGCGCAAGCTGAGATCCGGGCTGACCAGTTCGGCCAACGACAGATAGAACAGGAACATCGGCACCTGACCGACCTGACGGTAAGCCGCAGGCAGACGATCGAGGCCAATGGGCGAACCATCGCGGCGCAGGAACGCGAACAGGCCGCGGCGAAAACCCATAGACTTCACATTGCCGATGCCTTGGCGGACCTGAACGATTCTCGGGAACTGGTCGCCATGCTCCGCGAAAGCCAGATCGCGCTCGCTGCCAGCGAGGCCAGGCAGCGCGCGATTTTCGAAAATGCGATCGACATTGCGATGATCGTCACCGACCCGTCAGGCATCATCACCGACTGGAATCCAGGCGCACAGACCGTGCTCGGCTGGACTGCCGACGAAATGGTGGGCCAGGATGCAGAACGGTTCTTCACGCCGGAAGACCGCGAAAGCGATCGTATCGAATACGAGATGTCAGGGGCCCTCCGGAACGGTCGTGCCACCGACGAGCGATGGCATCTGCGTAAGGACGGCGAGCGCTTCTGGGCGTCGGGCGAGATGCTGCCATTGTTCGATGCGGATGATCGACATCTCGGCTTCGTCAAAATGCTGCGTGACCGGACGCACGAGCATCTGAGCGGCGTTGCCCTCCGACATGCGCAGGAGCGGTTCCAGACGATCATCGACACGATCGACGCGGCCTTTGCCATCGTCGAGGTCAAGTTCGACGCTGACGACAAGCCGATCGACTATCGCTTCCTCGAGGCGAACCCTGCATTCGCCGAGCAGTCGGGTGTCGATCTTCGCGGCAAGTGGGTCACTGAGTTCGCACCTGACCTGGAGCGTTTCTGGTTCGAGACCTATGGCCACGTTGCGAGGACGGGCGAGCCGACCAATTTCGAAAACTATGCTGAGGCGTTCGGACGCTGGTTCGACGTGCGCACGGTTCGCGTCGGCGACCCCGCCGATCGCCAGATCGCCATCCTGTTCAACGATGTCACCGCGCGTCGCGAAGCGCAGGAAAAGCTGAAGGAAAGCGAGGCCATCGCTCGCCAGAATGTCGAGCGGGTGCAGCTGGCGCTGGCTGCCGGTGCCATCATCGGGACCTGGCACTGGGATGTTCCTGGTGATCGCTTCACGATCGACGAGGCGTTCGCCCATACCTTCGGACTGGATCCGGCATTGGGTCGCGAGGGCATCCCGCTCGAGCAGATCGTCGCCACCGTCCATCCGGACGACCAGGCTGGCCTCGCGGAAGCGATCGGAGCCGTCATTGCCCGCGGCGGCCCCTATGCGCACCAGTACCGCGTGCGTCGAACCGATGGCCGCTATTACTGGATCGAGGCGAATGGCCGGGTCGATATGGGGCCAGAGGGCAATGCACAGAGCTTCCCTGGCGTGCTGATCGACGTCGAGGAACGCCGCGCGGTGGAAGCGGACCGCGACCGTGCAACCGCGGCCCTCCGCACGCTTACCGAGACGCTAGAGCAGCGGGTCGCCGATCGGACGGCTGAACTGATGGAGGCGGAAGAACGTCTGCGTCAAAGTCAAAAGATGGAAGCGATCGGCCAGCTCACCGGCGGGGTGGCGCACGACTTCAACAACCTGTTGACGGTCATCCGCGGCTCGGTCGACCTGCTGCGTCGGGACAATGTCGCACCGGAGAAGCGCCAGCGCTATCTCGATGCGATCGGCGACACCGCCGACCGAGCTGCCAAGCTGACCGGTCAGCTTCTCGCCTTCGCCCGCCGGCAGACGTTGGAGCCGGAAGTGTTCGAGGTCGGGCAGCGGCTCGATGCCATCACCGACATGCTCGACAGCATCACCGGCAGCCGCGTGCTCGTCCGGTTCGAGGTCCCGGACGGCATATGCCGCGTGCGTGCTGACGTCAGCCAGTTCGAGACGGCCTTGGTCAACCTCGCCGTCAACGCCCGCGATGCGATGAATGGCGAGGGCACAGTCACGATCCGCCTGCGATGCGATGCGCAGATGCCCTCAATACGCGGTCATGGCCCTGGGACGGGCCACTTCGTCGCCATATCACTCACAGATACCGGGACGGGCATTTCACCCGAGGACCTGGAGCGCATCTTCGAGCCCTTTTTCACGACCAAGGATGTGGGGAAAGGCACCGGCCTGGGCCTCAGCCAGGTGTTCGGCTTCGCCAAGCAGTCCGGCGGCGACGTCGACGTCTCGAGCTTGGTCGGAGAGGGGGCGACCTTCACCCTCTATCTGCCACAGGCCGATCCGGCGATTGCCACGGAAGAGAGGTCCGCCGATCAGCAGGAGAACATCGACGGAGGGGGCCGCTGCGTGCTTGTGGTCGAAGACAATATCAGCGTCGGCCAGTTCGCGACCCAGCTGCTTGAGGACATGGGCTATCAGACTGCGTGGGTAACCAGCGCGGAGGAAGCGCTCGAACGGCTCGGGTCCGATGGCGACGGCTTCGACATCGTGTTCTCAGACGTCGTGATGCCCGGCATGGGCGGTGTCGAGCTAGCCAAGCGGCTCATGCGGGATCTGCCCGACATGCCCGTCGTACTCGCCAGCGGCTATAGCCATGTCCTTGCGCAGGAAGGTGTCAAAGGTATCGATCTGCTCCGCAAGCCCTATTCGGCTGGCCAACTGTCGGTCGCGCTGCAGCGTCGTATCGCACGATCGGGCGAACGCCGAAACTGACGCTTGCCGAATGATGGGGTGTTCACAAATTCGACCTCCGCCGCGCGGAGCGGTCCATCACGCCGAAAGGTGGTCGATCACGCCCAGTACATGGCGCGGGTCGAACGGCTTTCCCACGAACACCGCCCGGTCGGGTAGGTCGGCTGCAGATGGATTGGCCATGCCCGAAACGACGATGAGGATCGTTGGCGGATAGCGGTCGCGGACGAAGTGGGCGAGTTTCACGCCATCCATGGATCCTGGCATCTGCACGTCGGTCAGGACAATCCGAACGGAAGCGTTCGCGGCGAGCACTTCGATCGCCTCTTCTGCATCCTCGGCTTCGAACACCTTGAAGCCACGGTCTTCGAAGAAGTCCACAAGATCGTAGCGAATGAACGGCTCGTCCTCGACGATGAGGATGCTGCGTGGGGGAATGGCCTGTCCCATGTCAGCTGTCGATCAGTTCGCCGGTGTCGCCAAGTGGCGCATCGATCCGGAACACGACGCCTTCGGCCGGGAAATCCAGTACCGTCCTGCCTCTGAAATAGGCCCCGAGCGAGCGCTCAATCATACGTGAGCCAAAGCCGCGCTGCGTCGGTCGTACGACCGGCGGCCCATCCCGTTCCTGCCAGATCAGATGGAAGCAGGAAGCTCCGTTGTTGCCATTCACCTGCCATCGCAGAGCTACCGATCCCGTGTCTTTGCTGAGCGCGCCATACTTGGTCGCGTTCGTCGCCAGTTCGTGAAGAGCCAGGGTCAACGCCAGAGCGACCTGCGAGTTCAATCGGATGCGTGGGCCATCGATCGTGATCCTGTCCTTCATGCCGGACACGGCCGACAGGCCGGCATCGACGACGTCGTGAAGCTCCGCCTGCTGCCAGGCGGTGGTGGTCAAAACGTCGGTAGCCCGTCCGAGCGATGCCAGTCTCGATGAGAAGGCGGCCGAAGCGTCCTCGACGCTATGCGCTCCGCGCAGCGTCTGATTGGCGATGGACTGGACTAGGGTCAGGACATTCTTGAGCCGGTGGCTCAGTTCGCCGTTCAGCAACTGCTGCTGCTCGCGCGCTTCGTGCAGCGCGGTGTGGTCGCGCGACACCGACAGGACGCGGGCGGGGTGACCATCTGGGCCGGGGATCGGCGACACCGACACCGACCACCATTTGGGAATGCCGATATGGGTGTCCGCCGCCGCCTCGAAATGCGACGAACGCCCCTCGGCTGCCGCATCAAGTGCCGCGCGCGCCTGGACCGAGCCGGCGTCCTTGAGGAATTCCGGCCAGGGACAGCCACGAACCGCGTTGAAGTCGCTGATGTCCATCACCTTCATGCCGCCTTCGCTCATGAAGGTCAGGTTGCCGTCCAGATCCAGGACCTTGATGCAGTCAGTCGACGCCGCAAGGACGCTGGACAGGAAGGCCTCGCGTTCCGCTGACGAACGCTCCCGCTCGACCAGCTCGGCATTTAGGGAGACCGACCGACGCATGGATTCGCGCAGTTCGCCGGCAAGCATGACCATCCCCGTCAGGATCACGACGAAGAGGCCTGCCGCCACCCACTGCGGTTCCGGCAACCAATAGTCGTTGGAGGCGCTTCCGATCGAAAGGGCACCGGCAGCCGTGGACAGCGCGGCGGCAAACAGCCCGGCTCCCTGTCCAAGCACCAGCGCAACGCCAATCGCCGCAGGAATGAACAGCAGCCATGGAAGTTCGTCGGGCACGAACAGGATGCGTGCCGCCGCGACCAGAACTATCACCAAGGCTGCGACAGTATATCGCGTCAGACCCGACAAAGGCCGATCGAAAGACCAGATGACGATCCTGTCGAAGATGCTGCTAGGTCGTGTCCTGATCATTCCGCCATCCGAAAGCGGACCTTGGCCCCCCGGCCTGTCCCTAAAAAGAGTCTTATCGGAAACGTCGCATCAGGACCATGCCGGATGAGGCCGTTTCGAACTTTTCCCAGTCTATCGAATGGTTAGCCTGTGCACGATGCCCAAGATTCGAATTCAGCGTATTGGGGAGCGACACATACGAGTTGCCCCAGGGCAGGCGTCAGGACACCCGCTCGATCCGCCACCCTCTGGAGCGATGGGAAGACAGAGCCATGTTCAGCATGGCCTGGGTATGAAGGGCATGCTCGTTGCGCGACACCAGAAGGACCAGATTGCCCCCCCAGCGCTCGATGGCCTCGTGCTGAAGGCGCGCAGGCAGGGGAGCGCCCGCCGTCACCGCCTTGGGCGAGATGCTATGCCAACCGATCGGAACACGCGCATAGTGGACGCCGCGAGCGGAAAGCATGTGGAAGAACACGTCCCGTGACAGCCCGGGAAGATTGAAGCGCAGGACGTCTCGAAGGTCGAGCACGAATTCGGGGGAAACCTGGTCGATCAGAGCCGATAGGGTCTGACCGTGAAGTGATTCGGTGGCTGCGATCTTCATGATGCGACAGGCCCGATCCCCCAGATCGAGTTCGAGCTGGGGGTCGTCGTGGCGCGCGAGATGGTCGACGTGATGAGCCATGTTGGCCTGAACGTCCGAGACGTGGTTGGGAAACTCGAGATAGCTTACGTTCATAACGATTTGGTCAATACGGCTTCAAGTTCGGGGTAGGCCGCGGTGAACGGCGACCATTCGTCTCCCCATTCGGGGGGCTGGATATTCATGTCTCCCGTATTTTTGTCCTTCAATCTACGCGTCTTTTCGAAGGCCCTGAGATAGAGGCGGGGCGCAACGCCCACGAAGGGGCGGAACAGCACGCGACCGGTTCGTGGCGCTGCACGCTCCGTCTGATCGGCCACGGTCTTACGCCTCTTCGCTTCGGCCATCCCGATCTCCTCCGGCGGTAGCCAGTCCTGCTCCTCGATCGCGATCGCATCCTGGTGGAGGTCGAGGGCGAGGCTCTTAGGATAGGGTTCGATGAACTGCACCTCGTAAACACCCGCGCTGACGACGTGACGGGCGCAATAGTGGCATGGAAACGTCGTCACGAAAAGACGTGTTCCGACGGTCGATATGCCTTCACGCCCTGCCGAAAGCAGTGCATCCATCTCCGCGTGAACCGCCCGGCTGAACTCGATGAGCTGCCCCACTGCGGTACCGCGCAGCTTGCTGACCAACGCCGATCGGTCGGCCACTGCCTTGAGTTCATCGATCGAATCAATCAGCTCGTTGATGATCCTGTTCTGCTGGACGTTGCTGCTGCAGAAGGCGGTTTCGCGAAAGGCGCAGCGATGATCAGGCTCGTCGGCTAGCAGCGGTCGTTCGCCATAGACCCCGCCGCCCGCGCGGGGCACTTCATTCGTACCCGTCGCGACGACGGTACCATCGCGGTCCACGAGGGCGGAACCAACCTGTCGCGATAGGCAGGCGCTTCGGACCCGCGCTGAATGCGCATGATGCATGGCGGTCTCCTCGATCGTCGGCCGCTCTATCTTATCATGGGAGATGATACTGACGAGACGGGCCAGCGGGTCGTCGAGGAACTGCTTCTCGTCGATCTGGTCCTGCAGCGTATTGTCGACGAAGAAGTCGGCCTCGAAGAATGCATCCCGTACGTGCTGGCCATGGGAGGCGTTTTCGTCTTCAGCATCTCGGCTTATGAACGCTTCTGCTGCGGCGATCAGGTCGGCGTCTCGTCGCTGAGGGCCGGTGAAGAGCTTGTCGAGGATGCGGTTCTTCCTCTCCTTTTCCTCACAGACAACTCCGACCAGGGCGAAGGCGTTGGCATAGGTTCGACGAAACAGGCTCGTCTCCGCCGGATGCCGGATCGAGTCGATGATGTAGGCCACCTTCTCAGGACCCGGCTTGACGACATCACCCTGGGTGAACGTCTTGCCGATCCGGGCGGCGCGCAGGCTGGCGATCTTGGCCAGCGTTGCGCGAGCGACCCTGGTCGGGTCTGTGGCACGCATCCGGTCGCCTAGATCTTGCAGATGACGAACCTTATCGATCGGTGAAAGATTCGCCGGAACTGGAGATTGGTTGGCCTCGCCCCATTGTGCGATGAGCGAACTGACCTTGACCGTCTCCACTTTATAACCTGCTTCGCGACAGGCCCGGTCAAGCGAATCTCGGGCGCGTGAAGCTCCGGCACCGACCGGCCCAACGACGGCAAAGAAGATTTCACTCGAGCGATTGGCCTGGATGATGCCACGGCCATCGCTTTCCGTCCCCGAATCGTTGGCTCCTCGTGGAAGTTGCTGAACGTTCGTCGCCATCGATTTATGTATCCTCCCCTTGTAATCGATACGGATTAGCAATCGAGATGGTATTAGGAAATTAATTCCTGATAGGAAATTCGGGGAAATCAGCTTTCATTTGTTTTTACGGCATTCCCTCGATCGAACCGGAATCACCCTCATTTTAGCGGTGAGCGATAGGCCGGTAGGTATCGCGGCCAATGCAGCGACAAAGAGCGGTCGGAACCGTCGCGTATGCGCCGACGAAACTTTCCAGGTGTGTCAGGAGGGACAAATCACTAGAACTAAGCCACTAGCGTCCGGCACGACAAGCGCCGCGGAAGGGGTCGTTGCCGCATCGCTTCATGTTCGGCTGCCTAAAAACTTGTCCCGCGTTGCCACCCGCTATCGTCGCGGCCCCACGGCCTCTTTCGTCGTTGCTCTCGCTGCCACCTTCATCCTCTGGCTGAGATCAACGAGCCCTGACCCCAATCATTCCCACTGAGACGTCGGCAATTGACGGCACAGACCTACAGGCTGCGATCGATAATAATTGATACATTGCATTCCCCGCGCATGCGGATACCCACGGGTGACGATCGCCAGTGCTCGTGCCGACTTATCGCGCCGATGCTCTCGGCACCTAGTGGCTGTTTGCAGCAAATGCTTCGTCCAGCGCGGTCGCGAAACTGTCGCTTAGGTTTTTGGCGCCCCCACAGCTGCCCATCACAAGGAATAGCGCGAGGTCGCGGACAGCGGCTGGAAGCACTTTGTAGCTTACCACCCGCCCGTCCCGGTTGGCGACGACTGCACCTGCACGAGCAAGGATCGAAAGATGGGTCGACATCGTGTTTGGAGGAGTATCCATAAGCCGCGCTAGTTCGCCGACCGGTAGCCCTTCCACCCCATGCTTTGCCAATGTGAGAAACACCGCCATTCTCGTAGGTTGGGCCAAGGCACTCATCAGCTGAATGGCAGAAATCTGGTCCATATCTCTAGATTAATAGACATTTTTTGCATCGCAAGTGGTGGAGGCCCTAAAAATAGTTAATGCGGTATTCACCGGCAAAATCATCTCAATATGTCCAGACTTATTGACATATAAATCAGTGTCACCATTCTTAACCGCGTTCCCGAACAGACCGCACAGCGACGGGAACGTGATCAGGATTCGGGGGACATGGAGATGACCATGCATGCAACCGTAATGTCGAACATGCCGAGCACAGTGGTGCCGGTTCCACAGTTTACCTTCGAAGATCCGTTGGATGACGATATGCCCGGCGACGAGACCGTCGTCACGACGCGTCGAGCCCTCTGCCGCGTCGTGACGGTTGCCGCTGAGGCTGGTGCCCGCTTCCAGCGGGAGGCAAACCCGATCGATCCAGTGGGATGGATGCTCGCGCCTCGCCGTATCTTTGATGGGGCTCCGGCGATCGAGGCGTGCCTCGACCGGGAACACTTCGTCCGCGCGATCGTCCTGCACGGCCTTTCGCTCGGGGTGGACGCCGATCCCGCCATGCTCGACCGGCTCGTAGCCCCCGATGGTGACGGCGACACTCCGCATCTCTCGCGGCCGAGGCGCGGTCGCAGCGGAAGGCACAGACTGGCGGCGAGGCCATCGCTCTACTGCGCGACGATCGCCTGGGAGGGAAACGGCGTCGTACTGCAGGCCTTTCACGCTTCGGTGGCGCGTCACCCGGCCGAGGTCGTGCAGCGCCTGCGCGCTAGATTCGGCGAGGATGTGATCGACCTGGCGGAGATTCGTGAAGGTTTTCACCCCTATTTGCCGCTAGCCATCGCTCTCGTGCCGGGCGCGGTCGCCGAACTGCTGCGTTCGGTAGAGTTGGCGAGCGACGAGCCGCGATACGCCTCCTTCTCGTACGACACCGAGCAGCGCCTCGAAGCCTAAGGTTCGCGTAACCGCCGGGCACGGCCTGGCATGATCACCGGAGAACGACATGGAAAAGCTGGCATCGGCCAGCCGCATTGGTGCGGCTGGCGACGAGAAGACGCGCGTCCTGCACAGCCTCGACGTGCGCGAAGGCCCCACCGGCGATGGCGACGATCATGACACCGCCATCGGCGTCGCGGTCGACGTGGAGACGACGGGCACCGTTGTCCACCTAGGCGCGGTCGTCGAACTAGCGATCCGCCCGTTCCGTTTCGATGCCGATGGCGTCATTACCGACATCGGCCCCATCTCCTCGTGGACGGAGGATCCGGGCCACCCGCTGACGCCGGAGACGGTCGCGATCACCGGGCTGACTGACGACGACGTCGCCGGTCGGCGGATCGACGATGCCGAGGCGACGCGCATGCTCCGCACGGCGTCATGCGTCGTGGCGCACCACGCCGCATTCGACCGCCCCTATGTCGAACGTCGCCTGCCGGACGTACGCGGACTAGACTGGGCTTGCTCCTTCCAACAGGTCGACTGGCGCGGGCGAGGCTTCGATGGCCGGGCCCTCGGCTACCTGCTCCAGCAGGCCGGATACTTCTTCCGGCCCCATCGGGCCGCCACGGACGTCGACGCCCTCGTGCAGCTGCTCCGTCACCGCGCGGACGATGGCACGACCGTGCTCGCGGAACTGCTCGGTCGCATGAGGGCACCCAGCTGGATGGTGTACGCCGATGGGGCCAGCTTTGACGCCAAGGATGCACTGAAGGCGCGGGGCTATAGGTGGGATCCGGAGCGCCGGACGTGGTGGACCGAGGTCGCGGATGACGCGCGCACGGCGGAAGAATTCTGGCTGGCGACGAACGTCTACGCCGCGGGGCACGGTGCCAGAGCCATGGCGCCCCGCTTCGAGATGGTCACGGCCGCGGACCGCTTCCTGTGAGCGCCTTCGTCAGTGCCGGTAGGCGCGCGCTTCATCTCGACCGTCAGCGAAGGACCATCCGCAGGCTGCGCAGGTGCTGTGGGCGGGCGGCCAGGGACGATCCGATAGGCGTAGGCGCCGAAGGGCGGCGCTGCCCCTCGACCAACTGATCGATCGAACCACAGCAGGAAAGGTGAAAGTCATGGCCACGAAGAAGAGCAGGTCGACGGCCGTCGCGGTGCAGAAGCCGCTGCCGCTCGCGAAGGTAGGGAAGGGCGCATTGGCGGATGCGGTCGGGTCGGGCGTCGATCTGGCCAAGGTGTCGGGGACCGGCGGCGAGTTCGTCAGCCAGGACGGCGTGGTCCGCATCACCGGCCGCGCCTATGCGACGAGCCGTGACTTGGTGCCGGAAGCCGAGATCTTCTATGCGAAGCGGGAGATGCCGCGCTCTCATGGTCCATGGCTCGGCGAGGCAGACAAGGTCTCGTGGGTCGACGAGGCGACCGGCCTGGAGTGCATCATGATGCGCGGGCATCCCGAGGGCTACCTGAGCGGCTTCGTCGGGGTGCCGTCCACCCATCCCCTCTTCGGCTGGGACCATGACGCGGTGCCGGCGAGCCTCGGGATCGAGGTGCACGGTGGCCTGACCTACTCGCGCATCTGCGACGACGGCCCAAACCCTAAGCGGCGCCTGATCACCGAATACCGCCGCATCTGCCACGTCGTCGTTGGCGAGGTGCCTCTGCAGCATGCGACCGATCATCGCGCCAGCCCGCACCAGTGGTGGTTCGGCTTCGACTGCAACCATGTCTACGACGTCGTGCCCGGCGAACTGCGCGATCGCCAGAGCTCGGCAGGCACCGGGATCGAGGCAAGGTATCGTGACGACGGCTATGTCGTGCGTGAGATCCGCAACCTGGCTGCGCAGCTCGCCGCGATCCGCGACGGTCGTCCAGTCCCGGCCCGCGACGGGCCGCCGCTCCCGCCCATCGGCCTCGAACCGAGGGCCGAATAATGGCGACGGCGCGGGAACGGCACCGGCCTGGCGATCTGCCGTGGGGCTGGTGGCTGCGAGCCAACGGCGCTCATTTTGAGGACGAGGATGGCCGCAAGTGGACGTCGGTGCGCGATGCCTTTTGGCGGGACGAGTTGGGCCTTCCCGAAACGCACGCCGTACGGGAGCAGCTCGAATTCCTCCTCCGGGTCCTTCTGTCGGTCGATATGGCAGAACGTGGTGAGAGCGAACGCCGATTTGATCTCTTCCGCGGCAACCTGGTTCTCTGGACTTTCTATATGTGCTGGCTCGGTACCGTCGGTCTGCTGCAGCGCGGGTCGACGGACGATCTAAGCCCCGAGGGTCGGTCGGTGCTGATGATGCTGGTGGCTACCCGCGATCCAGAGTGGGAGGATCTGCCTATCGCGGACGTCATGGCAGCGGTGGTCGCGGCCGTCCGGAATCCATCCGATCGGGACCGGGAGCAGGCGCTGCAGGATTTCGAACGCGCGGTTGGCTTTCGGCGTCACGTCTTCGCGCGCGAGACGGTTGGGCAGTCGCACGCGATCACCCTGACCTCGATGGCGAACGGAAGTCCCGTCAGGATGCCGGTGAGGCGAGTGACTTGGTCCCTGGCGTTCGATGACCAGAGCGTACGCGACGATCTGTTCGCGTGGATCGCGGCCAGGGTCGACAATTGGGATCACTGGGGACGCATGGCCTACAGCAAGGGAGGCGATGCATTCACGCAGCACCTGCTCGGGCTGGTTGTAGCATCCAGGTCACCGCTGACTTAGGCGACGCTTGTGCCAGGCGGCGACGAAGCCTCGACGTACTTGAGACACGCGAAGGGTATTTGTGTCATCCGAAGCCTTGCTGAGCGGCCGTCCGATCCGATCAGCAAGGCTTTTTATCGTGATCGGCGCCGTCACCGGATGCGCCTCGCGTGAGATATGCTGCCGCAGTCTCTTCGTCGGCTCGATGGAGCCGCATCCACCAGTCGACCACGTCCCCGCCCGCGCCGCACGAAAAACAGTGAAAGCGGCCGTTGTGAACGTAGAGGCCACGGGTCGCATCCGGGTGGAAAGGGCATGACCCTCGAAGCCCTGACTGCGTCGTCTCCAATTCGACAGTTTTTGCCACCACCTTGGCGAGGTGATGCGCCACAGAGGCGGTCGATCGGAATGCTGAAGGGTCGGACATGGCGGTATGATCGTCGATCCACCGATCCCGTCAACCATGAAACGCCGGCGATAATGTGATGTCGCCGACGTCCTGAAAGGCGATTCACTCATTCACACAGAAAGAGCACACCGCTTTTATCGGAGCGCTTTTCGCATGCCTTTAAATTAGGCGTGACTTGTGCAAGTTCCTAAGCGACGGCGATGTAGGACTTAGCGTTCAAATGCGTGCACTTATACCGTGCTACGACAGACAAGTGGCAGGAGTGCACGGACTCGAACCGTGGGCCCTCGGTTTTGGAGACCGATGCTCTACCAACTGAGCTACACTCCTGCGAGGCGGCTGCCATTAGCTTGGCTGGCAGGGCGGGACAAGACCCAAATGTGCGATTTTCGCAGATAATTCGGATGCGCCCGGGTCGCCTCTCCGCGCCGACATTGACCGCCCGACGACTCCCGCGTATAGGCCGCCGCTGCACGAAGGGGATTTTCCGGGAATCGGGACTTATCCGTCGGGCAAGCTTGAACATTGCTGGATGCGAATGAGGGCCGGGCGAAAGCCGCGAAGGCCCCTTTTTGTATTCCGAAGTGCTGTGATGGCTCCAGCAAAGTAACCTCATGGAAAGGTGAAGGCTTCAATGCCGACGATCAACCAGCTGGTCCGCAAGGGCCGCGAACTGCAGAAGGCCAAGTCCAAGGTCCCTGCAATGGAGCAGAACCCGCAGAAGCGCGGCGTTTGCACCCGTGTCTACACGACGACCCCGAAGAAGCCGAACTCGGCGCTTCGCAAGGTGGCCAAGGTCCGTCTGACCAACAGCCGCGAAGTCATTTCGTACATCCCGGGCGAAGGCCACAACCTGCAGGAGCACTCGGTGGTGCTTATCCGCGGCGGCCGTGTGCGCGACCTTCCCGGCGTGCGTTACCACGTGCTGCGCGGCGTTCTCGACACGCAGGGCGTGAAGGATCGCAAGCAGTCCCGCTCGAAGTACGGCGCGAAGCGTCCGAAGTAAGCCGGTCGGGCCTCTCCTGAGGCTCCTCGACCATCAAAGGCTGAAGTTTTGTAAGGAAATACGAGAATGGCTCGTCGTCGTCGTCCCGAAAAGCGGGAAATTCTGCCGGACCCCAAGTTCGGAGATGAGGTCCTGTCGAAGTTCATGAATTCGGTCATGCTGGACGGTAAGAAGTCCGTGGCCGAAGCCATCGTTTACGGTGCTCTGGAAACCGTCGAGACGCGCGCCAAGCGCGATCCGATCGGCGTGTTCCACGATGCGCTGAACAACATCAAGCCGGGCATCGAAGTCCGTTCGCGCCGCGTCGGCGGTGCGACCTACCAGGTTCCGGTCGAAGTCCGTCCGGAGCGTGCCCAGGCTCTGGCCATCCGTTGGCTGATCGGCGCGTCGCGTGCCCGTTCGGAAAACACGATGGCTGCGCGTCTGTCGGGTGAGCTGATGGATGCCGCGAACAACCGCGGCAATGCGGTCAAGAAGCGCGAAGATACGCACCGCATGGCGGAAGCGAATCGCGCCTTCTCGCACTACCGCTGGTAAGGGCCTTGCGGCGGACCGGAATTATTTCCGGCCTGCCGCAACCTTTTCAGGGTGCGGTGCCGGCGGTCTTCCGCTGGTCACGCAAACAGCCTATATAAGGGGGAGCCGGGCCAACCGGCTCCCCCCTACGCTTGAGGAAGATCGATCATGGCCCGCAGCCATCCGCTCGAGAAGTATCGCAACATCGGCATCATGGCGCACATCGATGCTGGCAAGACGACCACGACCGAGCGCATTCTTTATTACACCGGCAAGTCCTACAAGATCGGCGAAGTGCACGAAGGCACCGCCACCATGGACTGGATGGAGCAGGAGCAGGAGCGCGGCATCACGATCACGTCGGCCGCGACGACCTGTTTCTGGAACGACAACCGCATCAACATCATCGACACCCCCGGGCACGTCGACTTCACCATCGAAGTGGAGCGTTCGCTCCGCGTGCTCGACGGCGCGGTCGCCTGCTTCGACGGCGTGGCGGGTGTTGAGCCGCAGTCGGAAACCGTGTGGCGTCAGGCCGACAAGTACGGCGTGCCGCGTATGTGCTTCGTCAACAAGCTCGACCGCACCGGCGCCGACTTCTATTTCTGCGTGAACTCGATCATCGAGCGCCTTGGTGCGCGTCCGGCGGTTCTGTACCTGCCGATCGGCATCGAGGGCGGCTTCAAGGGTCTCGTCGACCTGGTCGAGAACCGCGCGATCATCTGGCTCGAAGAGTCGCTGGGCGCCAAGTTCGAATATCAGGACATCCCCGATGACCTGAAGGAAAAGGCCGCCAAGTATCGCAGCGACCTGATCGAAATGGCCGTCGAGCAGGACGACGCCGCGATGGAAGCGTATCTGGAAGGCAACGAGCCTTCGGTCGCCGAACTCAAGGCGCTGATCCGCAAGGGCACGCTGGAAATGGCGTTCGTCCCCGTGGTCTGCGGCTCGGCGTTCAAGAACAAGGGCGTTCAGCCCCTGCTCGACGCGGTCATCGACTATCTGCCGTCGCCGCTCGACGTTCCCGCCATCAAGGGCGTCAAGCTCGACGGCGAGACGCCGGACGAGCGTCCTTCGTCGGACACCGAGCCCTTCTCGGCGCTGGCGTTCAAGATCATGAACGACCCGTTCGTCGGTTCGCTGACCTTCGCCCGCATCTATTCGGGCAAGCTCGAGACCTCGTCGCAGGTCCTGAACTCGGTCAAGGACAAGAAGGAAAAGATCGGCCGCATGCTGCTCATGCATGCGAACAGCCGCGAGGACATCCAGGAAGCCTATGCCGGCGACATCGTCGCTCTCGCGGGCCTCAAGGATACCACGACCGGTGACACGCTCTGCGCGCAGAACGCCCCGATCATCCTGGAGCGCATGGAATTCCCCGAGCCCGTGATCGAGTTGTCGGTGGAGCCGAAGACCAAGGCCGACCAGGAGAAGATGGGCGTCGCGCTCAATCGTCTCGCTCGCGAGGACCCCTCGTTCCGCGTGACCTCGGACGCCGAGTCGGGCCAGACCATCATCAAGGGCATGGGCGAGCTCCATCTCGAGATCCTGGTCGACCGCATGAAGCGCGAGTTCAAGGTCGAGGCCAACGTTGGTGCGCCGCAGGTGGCGTATCGCGAATACCTCAAGAAGCCGGTCGACATCGACTATACGCACAAGAAGCAGTCGGGCGGCACCGGCCAGTTCGGCCGCGTCAAGGTCAAGCTGACCCCGGGCGAGCGTGGTTCGGGCTTCGTCTTCAAGGACGAGATCAAGGGCGGTAACATTCCGAAGGAATATATCCCCGCGATCGAGAAGGGCTTCCGTGAGACCGCGGAAACCGGTTCGCTGGTCGGCTTCCCGATCATCGACTTCGAAGTCCTGCTGTATGACGGCGCGTACCACGACGTCGACTCGTCGGCGCTGGCGTTCGAAATCTGTGCCCGTGGCGCGATGCGCGAAGCGGCTCAGAAGTCGGGCATCACGCTGCTCGAGCCGGTCATGAAGGTCGAAGTCGTGACCCCGGAAGACTATCTGGGCGACGTCATCGGCGACATGAACAGCCGTCGTGGTCAGATCCAGGGCACCGACACGCGCGGCAACGCGCAGACGGTCGAGGCGATGGTCCCGCTGGCCAACATGTTCGGCTATGTGAACGCGCTCCGCTCGTTCACCCAGGGCCGTGCGCAGTACTCGATGCAGTTCTCGCACTATGACGAAGTGCCGCAGAATGTTGCGGACGAGGTCAAGGCGAAGATGGCCTAAGGCGTATGTCGCGCCTGCCGGGCGACCGGCAGGCGCGATGACGCTAGGGGCTGGCAATCACCTGAAACACCCGCTATGGGGCCGCGTTCGCGTGGCCTCGGATGCGGCACCGAATTCGATTCAGAAGGTAGGAAAATGGCAAAGGCAAAATTCGAGCGGAACAAGCCGCACCTCAACATCGGCACCATCGGCCACGTCGACCATGGCAAGACCTCGCTGACCGCAGCGATCACCAAGGTTCTGGCCGATAACGTCGCCGGCAACGCGGCGGTGGACTTCGCGAACATCGACAAGGCGCCGGAAGAGCGTGAGCGCGGCATCACCATCTCGACCGCGCACGTCGAGTATGAGACCGAAGCGCGCCACTATGCGCACGTCGACTGCCCCGGCCACGCCGACTATGTGAAGAACATGATCACCGGCGCGGCGCAGATGGACGGCGCGATCCTCGTCGTTTCGTCGACCGACGGCCCGATGCCGCAGACCCGCGAGCACATCCTGCTGGCCCGCCAGGTCGGCGTGCCCGCGATGGTCGTGTTCATGAACAAGGTCGACCTGGTCGATGACGAGGAAATCCTCGAGCTGGTCGAGCTGGAAATCCGCGAGCTGCTGAGCTCGTACGAATTCCCGGGCGACGACATCCCCGTCGTCAAGGGTTCGGCGACCTGCGCGCTGTCGGGTTCGAACGACAAGTTCGGCAAGGATGCCGTTCTCGAGCTGATGAAGCAGGTCGACGAATACATCCCGCAGCCGGAGCGTCCGCTCGACAAGCCGTTCATGATGCCGATCGAAGACGTGTTCTCGATCTCGGGTCGCGGCACCGTCGTCACCGGCCGTGTCGAAACCGGCATCATCAAGGTTGGTGAAGAAGTCGAGATCGTCGGCATCAACGACACCCGCAAGACCACCGTCACCGGTGTCGAAATGTTCCGCAAGCTGCTCGACTCGGGCCAGGCCGGCGACAACATCGGTGCGCTGATCCGTGGCGTCGCTCGTGACGAAGTCGAGCGTGGTCAGGTTCTGGCCAAGCCGGGTTCGATCACCCCGCACACCGACTTCCAGTCGGAAGTGTACGTCCTGTCGAAGGAAGAAGGCGGCCGTCACACCCCGTTCTTCGCGAACTATCGTCCGCAGTTCTACTTCCGCACGACCGACGTGACCGGCACCGTCGAGCTGCCTGAGGGCACCGAGATGGTCATGCCGGGCGACAACGTCGCTCTGGGCGTGAAGCTGATCGCTCCGATCGCCATGGACATCGGTCAGCGCTTCACGATCCGTGAAGGCGGCCGTACCGTCGGCGCGGGCGTCGTCAGCTCGATCGACAAGTAAGTCTCGGGCGAAAGCCTGATACTTCTTAGGAAAGGGCCGGCCCCGGCAACGGGGTCGGCCTTTTTCGTGTGTGGGGTCGTGGGTGATACACCCTCACCCTTCCGGCGCTACGCGCCTCCCTCCCTCTCCCGGTGGGAGAGGGAAGGGGCCCGCCCGCGCCAGCGGGTGGGAAGGGGGAGGGCGGTCCAGCTCCGTCCGCACCGAGCGAAGTCGAAGTGCACGCCCGGCGCTCTCCGCTTTCCCGTGGCCTTCGACTTCGCTCAGGCTGAACGGAAGTCGGGATTTTCGGCTGGTGGGCGCTGGTTCCATCCCCTCCAACAAAAACCGCCGCGCACCCCTTGCGGCGCCCTCGCCATATGCGTATAGGCACACGCCTTGAGGGAATCGGCTGGCACCGGAAACACCGGAGTCGGCCTTTTGCTTTTAATGAGGGCAGGGGTGGTTTTCCGCTCTTGTCGTAACCCAGAGTTTGTTTCGGCCCAGGGTCGCCTTGACGGCGAACGGTCGAGTGCCCGGTCGGATAGCCGATCGCACTTGCCGCTCACCGCGTGGGAGACCTGAAGGCCCGCTCTTTCGCATCGGTAGGGATCATGGACAGCAATATCCGCATTCGTCTGAAGGCGTTCGACCATCGCGTGCTCGATCAGGCGACCGGCGACATCGCCGACACCGCGCGCCGCACCGGCGCTCTTATCCGCGGTCCGATCCCGCTTCCGACGCGCATCGAGAAGTTCACGGTCAACCGTGGTCCGCACATCGACAAGAAGTCGCGCGAGCAGTTCGAGGTCCGCACCTACAAGCGGATGCTGGACATCGTGCAGCCGACCCCGCAGACCGTCGATGCGCTGATGAAGCTCGACCTCGCCGCAGGTGTTGATGTCGAGATCAAGCTGGCGTAAGAGGGCCAGCATTCCCGTGGTCGACGATTCCGTCCCACGGGATTTTGGCGTTTCCTGGTTCTAAAGCTGCCAGGCAACGCGCTGAGGTCGCTCCCGCGATCCGGCACTCTTAAGGGATACCGCCCGGTGGTTTCGCGCAAGCGAGATGGTGCCGGGGCAGCGTCCCCCGTCTGACCGGTTCGCCGGTCACCAGCCCGGGACGGGGGCTCGTTTCGCTTTAATCGGGCTGGATATGCCCCCCTTGAATGGTTCTTGGGGGCCTCTGTCGAGGAAGGAACAGGATCATGCGTACCGGCGTGATCGCGAAGAAGCTGGGGATGACCCGCCTGTTCCAGGACGATGGTCGGCACGTGCCGGTCACCGTCCTGGCGCTTGAAGGCGTACAGGTCGTCGCTCGCCGCGAGATGGATCGTGACGGCTACACCGCCGTCCAGCTTGGTGCAGGTGTCGCCAAGACCAAGAATGTTGCCAAGCCGCAGCGTGGCCACTTCGGCAAGGCCGAAGTCGAGCCCAAGCAGGTGCTGGTCGAGTTCCGCGTGAACGAAGACGGCCTGTTGGACGTCGGCGCGGAAATCGCCGCCGACCACTTCGTTGCCGGGCAGTATGTCGATATCCAGGGTCGTACCCAGGGTAAGGGCTTTGCCGGTGCGATGAAGCGCTGGAACTTCGGTGGTCTGCGCGCGACCCACGGCGTCTCGGTCTCGCACCGTTCGCATGGTTCGACCGGTAACCGTCAGGATCCGGGCCGCGTCTTCAAGAACAAGAAGATGGCCGGCCACATGGGCGACAAGAACCGCACGCAGCAGAACCTGGAAATCGTGTCGACCGACGTCGAGCGCGGCCTGATCTTCGTCAAGGGCTCGGTGCCCGGCTCGAAGGGTGGCTGGCTGATCGTCAAGGACGCGGTCAAGGTTTCGCGCCACGCTGACGCCCCGTTCCCCGCCAGCATCAAGGCGGCCGCCAACAACAACGCTTCTGCCGAGCCTGCTCCGGAAGCCACCGAGAGCCAGGAGGGCTAAGTCGTGAAGGTCAAGGTTCAATCCTTCGCCGGCACCGACGCCGCGGACATCGAGCTCAACGACGAGGTCTTCGGCCTCGATCCGCGCGCCGACATCCTGCACCGCGTTGTGACCTGGCAGCTGGAAAAGCGTCGCGCCACCGCGCGCGGCACCCGTGAGCGCGCCGATGTCGCCCGCTCGGGCAAGAAGCTCGGTCGCCAGAAGGGCGGCGGTGTCGCTCGTCACGGCGATCGTCGGGCCCCCGTCTTCATCGGCGGTGGTAAGGCGCACGGCGCCCGCGTCCGCGACTTCAACCCGGGCCTGAACAAGAAGGTTCGCGCTCTGGGCCTGAAGATGGCGCTGTCGAGCCACGCCAAGGCGGGTTCGCTGATCGTGATGAACGATCTGGCCGTCGAGGGTAACAAGACGAAGACGCTGCAGGGCGATCTGGTGAAGCTCGGCTTCGGCAAGACCGCGCTGGTCATCGATGGCGACGCCGTCGAGACGTCGTTCGCACTGGCCGCAGGCAACCTGAAGGAAATCAACGTCCTTCCGGCCGCTGGCGCCAATGTCTACGACATTCTGAAGCATGACACCCTGGTGCTGACGCGCTCGGCTGTCGAAAAGCTGGAGGCCCGTTTTAATGGCTAAGCAGCAGAAGGCGGTCGATCCGCGTCATTACGACGTGATCGTCGCGCCGCACATCACCGAGAAGGCGACGCTCCTCAGCGAGCACAACGCCGTGGTGTTCAAGGTCGCTTCGGGGGCTACCAAGCCCGAGATCAAGGCGGCTGTCGAGGCTCTGTTCGACGTGACCGTCACCGGCGTGAACACGATCGTCCAGAAGGGCAAGACGAAGCGTTGGAAGGGTGCGCCCTATCAGCGTTCCGACATGAAGAAGGCGATCGTCACCCTCAAGGACGGTCAGTCCATTGACGTGACGACGGGGATCTGAGGCGATGGCACTCAAGCATTATAACCCGACGAGCCCGGCCCGCCGCGGCCTGATCCTCGTCGACCGCTCGGCGCTCTGGAAGGGCGCGCCTGTCAAGGCGCTCACCGAAGGCAAGCGCAAGACCGGCGGCCGCAACAACAAGGGCCATGTGACCAGCCGCGGTATCGCGGGCGGCCACAAGCAGCGCTATCGCTTTATCGACTTCAAGCGTCGCCAGTGGGACGTCGAGGGCACCGTGGAGCGGATCGAATATGATCCCAACCGCACCGCCTTCATCGCGCTCATCAACTATGGCACCGACGAAGCCGGCAAGGTCGACCAGTCCTACATCATCGCACCGCAGCGCCTCGCTGTCGGCGACAAGGTGATCGCGGGCAAGAAGACCGACGTGAAGCCGGGCAACGCGATGGAACTGGGCCAGATGCCGGTCGGCACGATCGTCCACAACGTCGAGATGAAGCCCGGCAAGGGCGGTCAGATCGCACGTTCGGCCGGCACCTATGTGCAGGTCGTGGGCCGCGACAAGGGCATGGTCATCGTCCGTCTGAACTCGGGCGAGCAGCGCTACATCCATGCGAACTGCATGGCGACCGTCGGCGCGGTGTCGAACCCCGACAACGGCAACACCAACCTGGCGAAGGCTGGTCGCAACCGTTGGAAGGGCCATCGCCCGCTGACCCGCGGTGTTGCGAAGAACCCGGTCGACCACCCGCACGGCGGTGGTGAAGGCCGGACCTCGGGCGGCCGTCATCCGGTCACCCCGTGGGGCAAGCCGACGAAGGGTGCGCGCACTCGTCACAACAAGGCGACGGACAAGATGATCATCCGTAGCCGTCACGCCAAGAAGAAGGGCTAACACGCAATGGCTCGTTCCGTTTGGAAGGGTCCTTTCGTGGACCTCCATCTCCTGAAGAAGGCCGAAGTGGCTCAGGATGCTGGCAACCGCGCAGGTCCGATCAAGACCTGGTCGCGTCGCTCGACCATCCTGCCGTCGTTCGTCGGCCTGACCTTCAACGTCTACAATGGTCGCAAGTTCGTTCCCGTCTCGGTGAACGAGGACATGGTCGGCATGAAGCTCGGTGAATTCGCGCCCACGCGCTACTTCCCCGGCCACGCTGCCGACAAGAAGGGTAAGCGCTGATGTCGAAGCCCGCATCCCCCCGCAAGGTCGGTGACAAGGAAGCGCTGTCGGTCGGCACGCAGATCCGTGGTTCGGCGCAGAAGCTGAACCTGGTCGCGGCCCTGATCCGCGGCAAGAAGGTCGGCGACGCGATGAACATCCTGGCCTTCTCGACGAAGGCGATGGCTGTCGACGCGCGCAAGATCCTGGCCTCCGCGATCGCCAATGCCGAGAACAACCACAACCTCGACGTCGACTCGCTCGTCGTCGCCGAGGCGTCGGTCGGCAAGTCGATCACCATGAAGCGTTTCGCGACGCGCGGTCGTGGCAAGTCCACCCGCATCCTGAAGCCGTTTTCGCGGCTCCGCATCGTCGTCCGCGAGCAGGAAGAAGCATAATGGGTCAGAAGAGCAATCCGATCGGCCTGCGTCTCCAGATCAACCGTACCTGGGACAGCCGCTGGTTCGCCGAAGGCCATGACTATGGCCGCCTGCTGCTGGAGGATCTGAAGATCCGCCAGTTCATCATGAAGACGCTGCCCCAGGCCGCGATCTCGAAGGTCGTCATCGAGCGTCCGGCCAAGCTGTGCCGCATCTCGATCTTCGCGGCGCGTCCGGGCGTGATCATCGGCAAGAAGGGCGCCGACATCGAAAAGCTTCGCAAGAAGCTGGGTTCGATGACCTCGTCCGACGTGTCGCTGAACATCGTCGAAATCCGCAAGCCCGAGATCGACGCCAAGCTCGTTGCACAGGGCGTGGCCGACCAGTTGGAGCGCCGTATCGCGTTCCGCCGCGCCATGAAGCGTGCGGTGCAGTCCGCGCTCCGTCTGGGCGCCGAAGGCATCCGTATCACCTGCGGCGGCCGTCTGGGCGGCGCGGAAATCGCGCGGACCGAATGGTATCGTGAAGGCCGCGTTCCGCTGCACACGCTGCGTGCGAACGTCGACTATGCCGAAGCGCAGGCACACACCGCTTATGGCGTGTGCGGCGTGAAGGTGTGGATCTTCAAGGGCGAGATCCTGGGTCATGATCCCATGGCGCAGGACCGGCTGATGATGGAGGCTCAGACCTCCGGCGTGCGCCCGGCGCGCGACGATCATCGCCGCTAAGGATCAAAGAACATGCTGCAACCAAAGCGCACCAAGTTCCGCAAGGCCTTCAAGGGCCGCATCCACGGCGATGCGAAGGGCGGCACGAGCCTGAATTTCGGTTCCTATGGCCTGAAGGCCATGGAGCCGGAGCGCATCACCGCTCGCCAGATCGAGGCGGCTCGCCGCGCGATCACGCGTCACATCAAGCGCCAGGGGCGTCTCTGGATCCGCATCTTCCCGGACGTGCCCGTCTCGTCGAAGCCTGCCGAAGTCCGCATGGGCTCGGGTAAGGGTTCGCCGGAATTCTGGGCCGCCCGCGTGAAGCCGGGTCGCATCCTGTTCGAGCTCGACGGTGTCGACGGCCCGCTGGCCGCCGAAGCATTCGAGCGCGCCGCGATGAAGCTGCCCATCAAGACCAAGGTCGTTGCCCGCCTGGGCGACACCTCGCACCTCGGAGGCGAGTAATGGCCAAGACTGAATATACCGGCCAGAGCGACGACCAGCTCGTCGAGGCGCTGGGCAACCTGAAGCGTGAGCAGTTCAACCTGCGCTTCCAGGCGGCCACGAGCCAACTCGAAAAGCCCAGCCGGGTCAAGGAAGTCCGTCGCGACATCGCGCGGATCAAGACCATCCAGGCGCAGCGCTCCGCTGCGGCTGCCAAGTAAGGACCGAGACACATGCCGAAGCGCGTGCTGACCGGGGTGATTGTCTCGGACAAGACCGACAAGACGGTCGTCGTCAATGTGGAGCGGAAGGTTAAGCACCCCCTCTACGGCAAGATCATCCGTCGGTCGAAGAAGTACCACGCCCATGACGAGGCGAACGAGTACAAGGCCGGTGAGACGGTGCGGATCGAAGAGACCGCCCCGATCTCGAAGCTGAAGACCTGGAAGGTCGTCGAGCGGGTCGATACCCACTTGACGCCGGAACGGGCCTCGGCCGAGGGCTGAAGTCTTTGATTTCGGACCCCGCTTCTCCGGCAAGGAGGGGCGGGGTTCGGAGTGAAAGCCGCCCTTTCGGGGGTGATGAGCGGATTGGTCGAAGGGCGAAGCGACTCGCTTGCCTTTCGGACCAGGAGTGGCTAAGGGGCCTCTCCCCCTGGCGCGGGTCACCCTGCGCCGGGGGTCGTTTTTTAAGGCGGGGTAGGGTCGGTATCCTCCCCAGAAGAGAGAAGGAAGCGGATCCATGATCCAGATGCAGTCCAATCTCGACGTCGCGGACAACAGCGGCGCGAAGCGGGTGCAGTGCATCAAGGTGCTGGGCGGCTCGAAGCGCCGTACCGCATCGGTCGGCGACATCATCGTCGTCAGCGTCAAGGAAGCGCAGCCGCGTGGCCGCGTGAAGAAGGGCGACGTTCACCGCGCGGTGATCGTGCGTACCGCCAAGGACATCCGTCGCGCCGACGGTTCGGTGATCCGTTTCGACGGTAACGCCGCCGTGCTGGTCAACAAGAACGAGGAGCCGATCGGCACCCGTATCTTTGGCCCGGTCGTGCGTGAGCTTCGCGGCAAGAAGCACATGAAGATCATCTCGCTGGCTCCGGAGGTGCTGTAATGGCCGCCGCCAAGATCAAGAAGGGCGATCGCGTCATCGTCCTGTCCGGCAAGGACAAGGGCAAGACCGGCACCGTGTCGGTGTCGATGCCCAAGGACGGCAAGGTCGTCGTCGATGGCATCAACATCGCGACCCGCCACCGCAAGCCGACCCAGGCGAACCCGCAGGGTGGCCTGGAGCGCACGGCTGCGCCGCTGCACGTCTCGAAGGTCGCGCACGTGACCGCCGACGGCAAGCCCACCCGCGTCCGTTTCGAGACGCAGGATGGCAAGAAGGTCCGCGTGGCCGTCAAGACCGGGGAGAAGATCGATGGCTGATTACAAGCCCCGCATGAAGGCTATCTACGAGGATAGCATCATCAAGGCGATGACCGACAAGTTCGGTTACAAGAACGTCAACGAGATCCCCCGGATCGAGAAGATCGTGCTCAACATGGGCGTGGGCGAAGCGACGCAGGACAAGAAGCGCGTCGACCAGGCCGCCTCCGAGATGGAGCTGATCGCGGGTCAGAAGCCCGTCATCACCAAGGCGAAGAAGTCGATCGCGCAGTTCAAGCTGCGTGAAGGCATGCCGATCGGTGTGAAGGTCACGCTGCGTCGCGAGCGCATGTACGAATTTCTGGACCGCTTCATCACGATCGCGCTGCCGCGCGTTCGCGACTTCCGCGGCCTGAATCCGAAGTCCTTCGACGGTCGCGGCAACTATGCCTGCGGCATCAAGGAACAGATCATCTTCCCCGAAATCAACTATGACCGCATCGACAAGGTGCGCGGCATGGATGTGATCGTGACCACCTCGGCGAAGACCGACGACGAAGCGCGCGAGCTGCTCCGTCTGTTCGGCTTCCCGTTCCCCAAGGAAGACGCTGCCGACGAGAAGAAGGCAGCGTAACCGGACTGCCCCCTCTCCACGCCGGGGAGGGGGTCCTTACAGAAAGAGCTTAAGTCCATGGCGAAACTGAGTTCAATCAATAAGAACGAGAAGCGTCGCGCTCTCGTCAAGAAGTATGCGGGCAAGTACGCGAAGCTGAAGGCGATCGCGAACGACCAGAGCCTCGATGAGACCGAGCGTCTGATCGCGCGCCTGAAGATGGCCGAGATTCCCCGTAACGGCAACCCGACCCGTATCCGCAACCGTTGCGAGATCACCGGTCGTCCGCGTGCGTATTACCGCAAGTTCCGTCTCGCTCGCGTCATGCTGCGTGAACTGGCCAACAAGGGCCAGATCCCCGGCGTCACCAAGTCGAGCTGGTAAGGACCATTTGAGATGGCAGTGACCGATCCCCTGGGTGACTTGCTCACCCGCATCCGCAACGGCCAGCGCGCGCGCAAGGACTCCGTCCTGACGCCTGCGTCGAAGCTGCGCGCCCGCGTGCTCGACGTGCTTCAGCGCGAGGGCTATATCCGTGGCTACAGCGAAGAGCAGATGGGCCCCGCGGCCGGCATCCGCATCGAGCTGAAGTATTTCGAGGGCCAGCCCGCGATCAAGCATGTCGCGCGCATCTCGAAGCCTGGCCGCCGTATCTATTCGGGCGCGCAGGACCTGCCGCGCGTTCGCAACGGCCTGGGCATCACCATCGTGTCGACGCCGCGTGGCGTTCTGTCGGACGCCGAAGCGCGCGAGCAGAATGTCGGTGGCGAAGTCCTGGCGGAGGTGTTCTGATGAGCCGCATCGGTAAGAAGGCGGTCCCGGTTCCGGCCGGCGTCACCGCGACCATCGCCGACAAGGTGCTGAGCGTGAAGGGGCCCAAGGGCACCCTTTCCATGCCGCTCGCCGACGAGATCAGCTATGACGTCCAGGCGGACGCCATCGCCGTGCAGCCTGCCAACGCCACGAAGCGCGCTCGCGCCTTCTGGGGCATGCAGCGCACCATGGTGCAGAACCTCGTCACTGGCGTGACCGCAGGCTTCTCGAAGAAGCTGGTCATCACCGGCGTCGGCTACCGCGCCGCCGCGCAGGGCAAGACCCTGAAGCTGCAGCTTGGCTACAGCCACGACGTCAACATCGACGTGCCGGAAGGCCTCGAGGTGAAGACGCCGGACGCCACCACCGTCGAAATCAGCGGTGCGGACAAGCAGAAGGTCGGCCAGCTGGCCGCCGAGATCCGCCGCTGGCGCAAGCCCGAGCCGTATAAGGGCAAGGGCATCAAGTACGACGGCGAGTTCATCTTCCGCAAGGAAGGGAAGAAGAAGTAATGACCAAGGGTCTCTCTCTTTTCGAGAAGCGCCGTCGGCGCAACCGTACCGCGCTGCGTGCGCGGGCCGGCACCCGTCCGCGCCTGTCGGTGCATCGCTCGGGCAAGCACATCTATGCCCAAGTGATCGACGACGAGGCAGGTCGTACCGTGGCTTCGGCCTCGACGCTGGAAAAGGACGCACGCGGCCAGTCGGGCGCGAACGTCGCAGCGGCGAGCGAAGTCGGCAAGCGCGTGGCCGAGAAGGCCAAGGCCGCCGGCGTCACGCAGGTCGTTTTCGACCGTGGCGGCTTCCTGTTCCACGGTCGCGTCAAGGCGCTGGCCGAGGCGGCACGCGAAGCGGGATTGGAGTTCTAATATGGCTGACGAGAACAACGTGGCCGTTGCCGGTGCCGAAGGCGCCGCGCAGGACGCGACCCAGGGTCGTGGTCCCCGGGGCGGCCGTGGCCGTGGTCCGGGCGGCGGTGACCGCGGCCGTGGTGGCCGTGACGGCAACCGTGGTCGTCGCGACGACCGTCGCGGTAACCCCGAGGAGCAGGGCGAAGAGCTGATCGAAAAGCTCGTCCACATCAACCGCGTCTCGAAGACCGTGAAGGGTGGTAAGCGTTTCGGCTTCGCCGCGCTCGTCGTGGTCGGCGACGGCAAGGGACGTGCGGGCTTCGGTCATGGCAAGGCGCGCGAAGTGCCGGAAGCCATCTCGAAGGCGACGGCTGCCGCCAAGAAGGCGATGGTCCGCGTTCCGCTGAAGGACGGTCGCACGCTGCATCATGATGGCAACGGCCATTTCGGTGCGGGTCGCGTGACGCTGCGTTCGGCCCCGCAGGGGACCGGCATCATCGCCGGTGGTCCGATGCGCGCCATCTTCGAATCGCTCGGCGTCGCCGACGTGGTGACGAAGTCGGTCGGTACGTCGAACCCGTACAACATGATCCGTGCCACTTTCGAAGCGCTGGGCGACCAGACTTCGCCGAAGGCGGTGGCGCAGCGTCGTGGCAAGAAGATCGCCGACCTGCTGGGTCGCGGTCACGGTGCCACCCAGCAGACTGCCGAGGCGGAAGCCGCGGCCGTCGTGGAGTAAGCGACCATGGCTACCATCAAGATCAAGCAGACCGGTTCGCCGATCCGCCGCACCAAGGACCAGCGCGCGACCCTCGTCGGCCTGGGCCTGAACAAGATGCACAAGGTCTCCGAGCTTCAGGACAGCCCTGAAGTCCGCGGCATGATCCGCAAGGTGCAGCACATGGTTCAGGTGGTGGACTGAGCCCTGTCGTAAGACAGTCTCACATCCGTCACATTGAACAGTGACAAACACGGGGAAGGGGGCTATGCGGCCCCCTTCCTTTTATCCAGCGGTCGTGATTCTTCCCGAGTGACGGCCATGCGCGAAACAAGCGAAAGCGAGTGCAAATCATGAAGCTGAACGAACTTTTCGACAACCAGGGTGCCCGCAAGTCCAAGATCCGCGTTGGTCGCGGTATCGGTTCGGGCAAGGGCAAGACCGGTGGTCGCGGCGTCAAGGGCCAGAAGAGCCGTGAGGGCGTGTCCATCGCGGGCTTCGAGGGCGGTCAGATGCCGCTCCACATGCGTCTGCCGAAGCGCGGCTTCAACAACATCTTCGCCAAGGACTATGCCGAGGTGAACCTGGGCGCGATTCAGAAGGCGGTCGATTCGGGCAAGCTGAAGACCGACGGCACGATCGACCACGCCGCGCTGAAGGCCGCTGGCCTGGCGCGTGGCGGCAAGGACGGCGTGCGTCTGCTGGCCAAGGGCGAGCTGACCGCCAAGCTGTCGTTCGTCGTGCAGGGTGTGTCGGCTTCGGCCCGCGCCGCCGTCGAGAAGGTCGGTGGTTCGGTCGACGTGCCGCACGTCGTGCCCGCCGCTGAAAAGGCTGCCGCGAAGAAGGGCCAGACCCGCGCCGCGAAGCTCGCCGCCAAGGCCTGAACCGGATAAGATCCGTCGCTGTTGCTTGGTGAAAAGCCACAGCGACAGCGGCGGATTTTTCATCCGGGTTAGACAAGCGCGTCTTCGCGCCTATATGAGCGGCGGGGCGGTTCAAAACGCATCCCGCCGTTTTTCGTTTCCAGGATAACGCAACAGCTATGGCATCCGCAGCCGACCAGATGGCGCAAAGCATCAGCCTGGCGAAATTCGCCAAGGCCACCGACCTCAAGAAGCGGCTGTGGTTCACGATCGGCGCGCTGATCGTCTTCCGCCTGCTCAGCTATGTCCCGCTGCCGGGCATCGACCCTGTCGGCCTGACCAGCCTGGCCAATCGCACGCAGGGCGGTGTCCTCGACTTCTTCAACACCTTCTCGGGCGGTGCGCTGTCCCGCGCGTCGTTGATCGCGCTGGGCGTCATGCCGTACATCACGGCTTCGATCGTCGTGCAGCTCGCGACCTCGCTGATGCCGCAGCTCGCCGCGATCAAGAAGGAAGGCGAGTCGGGCCGCAAGAAGCTCAACCAGTATACCCGCTATGGCACCGTCGCGCTGACCGCCATCCAGGGCTATGCGCTGGCGCGGGGCTTCGAGGGGGGCGGTGCGGTCGTCGAGCCCGGTGCGGTGTTCATCATGTCGGCCATCGTCTCGCTGATCGGCGGCACGATGTTCCTGATGTGGCTGGGCGAGCAGATCACCACCCGGGGTATCGGCAACGGCGTGTCGCTGATCATCATGGCCGGTATCGTCGCGCATCTGCCGACCACGCTGCTCAACCTGCTCGAGGGCGGGCGCAGCGGCAGCATCGACGCGGTGCGCCTGATCGGCATCATCCTGGCCGTCGTGTTCCTCGTCCTGTTCATCTGCTTCATGGAGCGCGCCCAGCGCCGCATCCTGATCCAATATCCCAAGCGCGCGACGCAGCGCGGGATGCAGGCCGATCGCAGCCACCTGCCGCTGAAGATCAACACCGCGGGGGTGATCCCGCCGATCTTCGCCTCCTCGCTGCTGCTGATGCCGCTGACCATCTCGCAGTTCGCGGGGCAGCGCGTCGCGGGTGAAAGCCGCTGGGGCGACCTGATCATCAGCCTGAACCAGTATCTGCAGCACGGCTCGCCCGTTTATATGCTGCTCTACGGCGCGGGCATCATCTTCTTCTCGTTCTTCTACACCGCGGTGGTGTTCAATCCGGAAGAGACGGCGGACAATCTGAAGCGCTATGGCGGCTTCATCCCCGGCATCCGTCCGGGCAAGAATACCGAGACCTATCTCGATTACGTCCTGACGCGTATCACGGTCATCGGCGCGGCCTATCTGACGATCATCTGCCTGCTGCCCGAATATCTGGTGACGGCGTTGCAGATCCCCTTCTATCTGGGTGGCACCAGCCTGCTCATCGTCGTGAACGTGACGATGGACACGGTGACGCAGATCCAGAGCCACTTGCTCGCGCATCAATATGGCGATCTGATCAAGAAGGCGAAGCTGAAGGGTGGCCGCCTACGCTGATCGCGGGGCGGATCCAAGGGAAAGAGGGGAGAGAGACGTGGGCGTGAACATCATCCTGCTGGGGCCGCCGGGCGCGGGCAAGGGGACCCAGGCGCAGCGGCTGGTGGCCAATCGCGGCATGGTGCAGCTGTCGACCGGGGACATGCTCCGCGCGGCGGTCAAGGCGGGTACGCCCGTCGGGCTCCAGGCCAAGGCGGTGATGGACGCGGGTGAGCTGGTGTCCGACGCGATCGTCTCGGCGCTGATCGGCGAACGGCTGGACCAGGCGGAAGCGGAAGGCGGCGCGATCTTTGACGGCTATCCCCGCACCGCCGCCCAGGCGGAGGCGCTGGACGTGTTGCTGGCAGAACGCGGCAAGGCGCTCGACCATGTGATCGAGCTGGGCGTCGACGAGGATGCGCTGGTCGAGCGGATCACGGGCCGCTTCACCTGCGCGTCGTGCGGCACGGGTTATCACGACCGGTTCAAGCCGACCCAGGTCGAGGGCGTGTGCGACGTGTGCGGCTCGACCGAGTTCAAGCGCCGTCCCGACGATAATGCCGAGACGGTACGCACCCGCATGGCCGAATATCGCGCCAAGACCGCGCCGATCCTGCCGATCTATGAAGCGCGCGGCATCGTGACGCGCGTCGACGGCATGGCGGGCATGGACGAGGTCGGTGCCGCGATCGACGCGGTGCTCGATCGCTGATCCGGTCCTGATGGATTGAAGACAGGGGGGCGTTTCCGCGAGGGAGCGCCCCTTTTTCTTTTGAAGCCCCTCTCCCGGCAGGGGGAGGGGCTTCAAAAGAAAAAGGG